>Ga0302279_10005589_pt1 | contig 13946 bp, 14 predicted proteins | sample III_Bog_N3_3_FD_194541 | JGI IMG/M metagenome (GOLD analysis project Ga0302279, IMG submission 194541) | Peat permafrost microbial communities from Stordalen Mire near Abisko, Sweden - III_Bog_N3_3 | ecosystem: Environmental > Terrestrial > Soil > Wetlands > Peat | place: Sweden: Abisko...
CTTGGCGCGGGCTGATCGAGGCGCGCAGCACCACGACGATGACGATCAAGACACACACCAGACCCGTGAAGAGCAGCCACCGACGACGGCGTCGGGCGGGCCGTCGCTTCTCGGGCGATTGACGCAATTCCTCGAGCTCCGCGCGCGCGGCGACGAGTGCCAGGGTTTCACGGGCCTCGATGGTTGCTGCTTCGATGGCGCTGAGTTCACCCGCTTCACGTTCGCGTTTGGCGTCGTTGAGGGACGCCTCGCGCAGCGCGATCTCGTCGAGGACCTGATTCATGGTGCGCCTCACCGGCGCCTCGCCAGTCGCAGGGCGCTCGCGATGAGCAAAAGGACGCCGAGGAGTGGCACGATCCAGAGCAACACGCCGAGCCCCGACGTCGGCGGGCTGAGGAGGATCGAGGTGCCGTAGACGTCCTCCAAGGACGTCAAGATCTTGTCGTCGGACTCACCGGCGTGCACCTTCTGCGCGATCTCGTGGCGCACGGCGATCGCCGACGTCGCGTTACTCACCGCCACCGACAGGTCGTCGCACGAGGGACATCGTACGAGCGTTTCGAGGTGCGCGATGCGATTGGCCGCACTCGAAGCGCTCGGTCGTAGCGCGACCGCCAGCGCGGCGACCGCGACGAGCACCACGCACCACAAGGAGAAGGATCGCAGGACTTTCACGACTGGACCCTCACGACGTCGCTTCCAACTGGACCCGCGCGACGACCGCCTCTAACTGGCGCGTCGTGACCGCTCCGAGCAGCGTCGCCGCGACGACGCCCTTCGCGTTGATGACGAAGGTCGTCGGCGGCGAAGTGACGCCGTAACGGTTGGCGATGACGCCGCCGTCGTCGACGACTGAGGGATAGAGCGAGCCGTAGTGCGCGGCGAAGGCCTTCGCAGCGTCGACCGTGTCGTTAAAGACCACGCCCACCACGTCGACGTTGTGGTGTCGTTCCTGCCAGGCGAAGGTCGAGAGGTTCGGCGCCTCTACCTGACATGGCCCGCACCACGACGCCCAGAAGTTCACCACCACCACGTGACCGAGGTCGCTCGCGACGTTAATCGTGGCGCCCCCACCGAGGCGAGGCCCCGTAATTGGCGGCGCGGGCTGTCCGAGCAGGGGGCTGTCGGCCTCGGTGGCCGTGGGGTTGACGGGGTTGCGCGTCGCTAAGAACAGCGAGAACGCGACCACCACCGCAATCACCACCAGCGAGGTGACCATGACCGAACGCTTCACGTGACGTCCTCTGCGTATCGACGGCGAAAGAACGAGAGCGCGCTACCGAGCCCGATGACGATTCCTCCGAGCCAGAGCCAGGCCAATAACGGCTCCACCGTGACCCCTAGGACCACCGATCCCGTGGGTAGGCCCGATTGGACCTGGGCGCCCGACGTGTTGCCGGTCCCACCGACCGCGTCGAAGGTCACGTAGACGTCGCGGGCCAGGTTCGAGTCGATGGCCGGCGTGCCGACCGTCGTGCCACCGCGACCGTTAAAGGTGGTGATCGCGGGGCGCAGTTGATGACCATCCACGCTCACCTTGAGCTGCGTCGCGCTCTTCAGGGCGTCGTTGATGTTGTGGAATCCGTCGAAGCTCACCAGTTGCCCGTCGACCACCGTGCGCTGTCCCGTCGCCAAGGTCACCTCCGAGCGCGTCACGTAGGTCGTGGAAGTGACGATGCCGAGCGCCAAGACGACGACGCCCAAGTGCACGATCATCCCGCCGGTCGAGGGCGCGCGCAGCACGCTGCGCCACGACCCTCGTCGCAGGGCCGCGACCAAGGAACCGCGCAACGTGCGCAGGGCCGCGCCCGCGGCGAGGACCGCGAGAAATACGGCGATCACCTCGGCCGGGCGACGCACGCCCGCCACCAACAGCACCACGACCGACAAGATCGCCGTCCAGGCGCTCACGCGCGTGCGCGCCCAGAGCACCTTCGCGTCGGCACTGCGCCAACTCACGAGCGGCGCGATCGCCATCAAGACCAGCAAGAGAACACTGAGGGGCGCCGCCACGGTCGCGAAGTACGGCGTGCCGACGGTGACCTGGGTCCCATTGATCGCCTGGTACAACAGCGGAAAGACCGTGCCGAGCAGGACGACGATGGCAAATCCCACGAAGAGGATGTTGTTCGCCACGAAGAGCCCTTCGCGCGAGAGCGGGTGATCGACGCCGACGGGCGCGCGCAGTCGGTCCCCGCGCCACGCGAGCAGACTCGCGCCGACCACCACCACCACGAAGAAGAACCCGATCAGTATCGGCCCGAGGGTGCTCGAGGAAAACGCGTGCACGCTCACCAACACGCCCGAGCGAGTGAAGAACGTGCCCAGAATCGTCAGGGCGAAGGTCGCGATGGCGAGTGAGAGGTTCCAGACCCGAAAGAGGCCGCGACGGTCTTGGACGATGACCGAGTGGATGTAGGCGGTCGCGGTCAGCCACGGCAGCAACGCCGCGTTCTCAACCGGGTCCCAGCCCCAAAAACCACCCCAGCCGAGCACCTGATAGCTCCACCAGGCCCCGAGCACGATCCCGAGCGAGAGCGAGCCCCACGCCAGCACCGTCCATCGGCGCTGTTCTAAAGGCCAGCGCTCGTGCACCCGACCGGTCACGAGCATCGCGATGGCAAAGGCGAAGGGCACGCTGAAGCCGACGAAGCCCAGATAGAGCAACGGAGGGTGCACCGCGACCAGCGGGTTGTCCTGTAACAAGGCGTTGGGGCCCGCGCCCTGGAGGACGTGGGCCGCGTTGTGGATGAAGGGATCGGCTGGCCCCATCATGAGGAAGGTGAAGAACGCACCCACGCAGAGCAGCACGATCGCGGCCCAGCCCACCACGGGGCTGTCGCGGTCGCGTCGGTAGTAGAGCAGTACTCCGAAGGTGATCGCGCTCTGGAGGAGCACCCAGAGCATGAGGGAGCCTTCGAGCGCCGACCAGAGTCCGGTGATCGAATAGAGGAGCGGCGTGAAGGTCGCGTTGTTCTCGGCGACGTAGGCCAACGCGAAGTTGTGGGTGACGAGCGCGAACTCCATGACGCCAACGGCGGCCGCGATACCACCGAGCGCCCCGAGCGCCCACCAGCGCACGTGTGACGTGCGGTGCGCCCTCAGCGCCCTGGCCTGTTCGATCACTCCACCGACGGCGCCGACGAAACAGACGTACAGGGCGGCTCGACCGAGCCACGTCACGATCATCGAGTGGACCCGTTGGGGGCCTTCACGCGTTTGGGGTGCGCGGCGATGTAGGACGCCGTGTGCTTCACCAAGATCTGCGTGCCGTAGAAGTCGTTCGAGGTGGCACTCGTGAAGTGACCTTCGACGACCACGGGGATGTCGGCTTGGAAGAGTTGCGGGGGTGAGCCGTGCGCGTTGACGAAGACCTCTTGGCCGTGGCCACCGGTCATCCAGAACGACGCGCCGCTCGAGGTTCGGTCGATGCTGTGGGGCTTGACGACGCCCTCTAAGCGAATGGTCGTCGTGCCCAACTTGGCCCGCGCCGCCATCGCCTGGTCGATGGTCTCGAAGTAGTTGAGGGAGTGCAAGAGACCTTGGCTCAAGAGTGCGAGGACCGCGAGCGCCAGTACCACCAGTACGCCGATGGTGCGTCCGCGACCCCGGCGCTTTACTTCGGGGGCGGGAACGGGGGTGAGATCGGTGAGGTCAGCGCTGGGCACGTCGTCCTCGCCACCAGATCGAGAGGGCGTAGAGCCCCAATCCCCCAAAGGCGAAGGAGTAACCGGCCGCGACGTAGCCCACTAGCGCACTCCTTCTCGGCGGCGCTGGGCGAGCGCCTCATCGAGGGCGACGTCGTAGCGTGCTGCGCGCAGCACCTCCACGCGGTACCTCGCGCGCAACAACCAGAAGAACAGCAGCGTGAAGGCGAAGAGGCTGATGAAGAGGGTCCAGAGCATGATCCCGTGCACCAGCAGATTCCCGTTTTCGGTGAAGACCGTGGCACCTTGATGCAGCGTGTTCCACCAGTCGACCGAGAAGTGGATGATCGGCACGTTGATGGCGGCGATGATCGCGAAGACCGCACATCGCCGGGCGCGCAGTTCGGGGTCGTCGTTCGCTCGTCGCAGCGCGAGGTACGCCAACTCAAAGAGCCCGAGGATCGCCGTGGAGGTGAGGCGCGCGTCCCACGCCCACCACACGCCCCAGGTCGGGCGACCCCAGATCGAGCCCGTGATGAGCGTCAAGATGATGAAGACCGTGCTGACTTCCATCGCGCAGTACGCCACCCGGTCCATCACCACCGATCGCGTGCGCTGCCACAAATACAGCGCGCTGGCGATCGCCGCGGTGCCGAAGGACACGTAGAGCGCCACCCAGGCGATTGCCGGGTGCACGTAGAGCATCCGCGCGAGGTTGCCCTGGATCTTGTCAGGCGGCGTGACCCACAGTCCTAGCCAAAACGTCAGCACCAACAACACGAGCGTGACGGGTCCGAGAAGGCGTTGAGAGAGCGTCTTTATCATGATTCCTCCAGAACACCGTAAAGCAGAATGCCAATCGCGAGGTAGGCGGCCAGAGCGACGAGGGAAATCACCCACCAGCGCCACAGCGAGCCCCCGTGCAGGGCGTCAGAGAACGATCGCTCACCGGCAATCAGCAGTGGCGCAAAGGCGGGTAGCGACAGCATTGGCAGCAACGTCGCGGGACCCTGTCCCCCACCGCTCAAGGCGCCGTACAGCGTCCCCGCGGCGGCCAGCGCCGCGAGCGTGACGATGACACTCGGAACCGCGCTGAGGGTGCCGGAGAGGGCCGTGTGGAGAAACAGCACCGAACCCGCCAGGACCACGACCCCGGTCAGCCACAGTTCGACGGCCAAGGCGAGCGCCTTACCGAGGAAGACCCCCGCGGGATCGAGCCCCAACGTCGCCACGGACGCCTTCGTCCCGGGCGAGCCCTCGATCACCTGGGCGCGATTGATCATGAGCAATGCCACGAGCAGCATCACCAAATAGAAGAGACCCGGGGCCGCGCTGGAGTTCCCGGCGTGTAGGGGACCGAGCGCCAACCCACACAGCACGAGAGCGGTCACCCCGAAGGGCAGCACCTGCCAGAGCAGGACCCGACTTCGACGTTCGATGCGCAGGTCCTTTCCGGCAACGAGCAGCGCGACGCGAATCACGAGTGGTCGCCCACGACGAGTCCTCCGGCCAGGGTGAGGGTGCGAGGACGCAGCGACGTCGAGCGCAGCGGATCGTGCGCGCTCACCACCACCGTCGCGCCGCCGCGCACGACCTCGGCAATGAGATCGTCGAAAAACGTCCGCCCCTCGTCGTCGAGAGACGCGTAGGGCTCATCGAGCAACCAGGTCTCGGGTCGACGAAGCAGGAGCCACGCCAGGCCCAGGCGACGGCGTTGGCCGGCGCTCAGCAACTTCGCGGCGGTCGTCGTTCGCGAGGTGAGGCCCACGCGCTCGAGCACGCAAGGGATCTCCTCCGTCGGTCGGCCCAACGCCTTCGCGGCGAAGGTGAGGTTCTCGCGCACGCTGAGGTCGTCGTAGAAGGATCCTTCGTGACCGAGCCAGCCCACCCGTCGGCGCAGCTCTCTGAGGTCGCCCGTCTTGAGGTCGATACCACTCACGACGCCCGCGCCACTGGTGAGGGTGACGAGACCACCTAGTAGTCGCAACAGACTGGTCTTACCGGCACCGTTCGCGCCCGTGACGACGGTGAGTGTTCCGGGGTCGAGTGCGAGGTTGACGCCACTGAGCAGCGGGAACCCACCGATGAGGACGACCGCGTCACGAAGTACCACCACCGGCGACGTCCCGTCCATCAGGGCGGACTAGTGCTGCAGTGCTTTGACGTCGGCGTCGACCATCATCTCGATCAACGTCCGAAAGTCGGTCTCGCACTTCCACCCGAGTTCCCGATAGGCCTTCGACGGATCGCCCACCAGCAAGTCGACTTCGGCGGGCCGGATGAAGGCCTGGTCGATGACGACGTACTCGTCGTAGTCGAGTCCCAGGCTCTCGAAGGCCACCTGGCAGAGTTCGCGTACCGAGTGCGTCTCGCCCGTCGCGATGACGTAGTCGTCCGGGCTGTCGCGTTGGAGCATCAGCCACATGGCGCGTACGTAGTCCTCGGCGTAACCCCAGTCGCGCTGGGCGTCTAAGTTGCCGAGTCGCAGCTCGGTGTCGAGACCCGCCTTAATCCGCGCCGCGCCGTGGGTCACCTTGCGCGTGACGAACTCGATGCCTCGGCGCGGTGACTCGTGGTTGAACAAGATGCCACTCGAGGCGTGCAGGTCGTAGCTCTCGCGGTAGTTCACGGTGATCCAGTGTCCGTAGACCTTCGCGACGCCGTAGGGGCTGCGCGGGTGGAAGAACGTGTTCTCGGTTTGGGGAACCTCGCGGACCTTGCCGAACATCTCAGAGGAACTCGCCTGGTAGAAGCGGATCCCTGGGTCGACGATGCGAATCGCGTCGAGCATGCGCGTCACCCCGAGGGCCGTCGCCTCGCCGGTCAGGACCGGCTGCGCCCAGGAGGCCTGCACGAAACTCTGGGCGGCCAGGTTGTAGACCTCGCTCGGACGGTGATCGCGCAGGACGTTGATGAGCGACACCTCGTCCATCAAGTCGCCCGAGACGAGCGTGAGTCGCTCCTGGATGTGGCTGATGCGCTCGATGTTGACCGTGGAGGAGCGTCGCATAAGGCCGACGACCTCGTAGCCCTGGTCAAGCAGCAACTCGGCGAGGTAGGAGCCGTCCTGACCGGTGATACCCGTAATCAGAGCGCGTGTTGCCACCAGAGTTCCTCCACAGCCCCGGAACCGACGGGGGGTCGCTTTCCCCGTCAACTCTACTACCGGCCAATTGTGGGCTCTCCTTCTAACCTGGGCCCGTGTCCCGCCTCGTCGTCGTGAGCTATCGACTCGGCGCGAGCGATGGCGTGAGCATCGAAGCGGCGAAATGGATAGCCGCGCTGCGCACGCTCGGGCACCACGTCACCACGTGTGCGGGCGACGGCGTCGGCGACGTCGTCATACCCGAACTCGCGATGCACGCGACGTCGCTCCTCGAACGCGGCGACCTGGCGGCGGTGCTCGAGGACGCGGACGTCGTCGTGGTCGAGAACGTCGTCTCGCTGCCCTTCAACGTCGCCGCACGCGACGCGCTCTACGAGATCCTCGATCGGCGTCGGGCCATCTTCCACCACCACGACCTCCCCTGGCAACGTCCGCAGTGGCGAGACGAATCGGCCCCGCGCGACCAGCCGACGTGGCGTCACGTCACGATCAACGACCTCTCTCGCAACGAGCTCGCCGCTCGCGGCGTCGAGGCGACGACGATTCACAACAGCTTTGACTGCGATCCGCCACTCGGTCGGCGCTCGGTGACCCGCGCCGCACTCGGCGTCGGCGACGAGCGACTCGTGGTGTTTCCTTCACGGGTGATTCCCCGAAAAAACGTCGAGGGCGCGATCGAACTCGCCACCTCCCTCGGCGCGGTGCTCTGGCTGCTCGGTGACGCGGAGGACGGATACGGCGCGACGCTCGAGGGCCTCATTGACGTCGCACTCGTTCGCGTGGTCCGAGGGATGCCGCCGGGTCTCGATATTCACGACGTCTACGCCGCGTGCGACCTCGTGGTCGTCTCGTCCACGTGGGAGGGATTTGGCAACCCCGTTCTTGAGTCAGTGACCCATCGGCGCCCGCTCGCCGTCTACCCCTATCCGGTGCTCGAGGAGATCCGCGCCTTCGGTTTCACCTTTTTTGACCTGAAGGACGTGGCCGACCTCGAGGAGTTCCTCGCCCGACCCGACGACGAGCTCCATACGCACAACGCCGCAATCGCCCGTACGCACTTCAACGTGGCCGACCTGCCCGGCCGGCTTTCGGTGTTGTTAGAGAATTTGGGAGTCAAGTAACGCCCACTAGGCTTTGCGTGATGGTCATTAATGACGAGCGTGCTTCACAGGGCGAGCGCACTCCACACGCGGAGCGGCGCGACCAACTCCTCCTCGTGGCGAGGAAAATCTTCGCCGAACGCGGTTTCCAGGCCACGACGATGGACGACATCGCCAAGGAAGCGGGCTTCACCAAGCCAATCTTGTACCAGTACTTCGAGTCCAAGACCGAGCTGTACCGCGAGATCGTCAACCAGACCGCTCAGAAGTTGCTTGACTCGCTGCGCGACGGGGTCTCCCAGGTTGAATCGCCTCGCGCCAAGATCGAAGTGGCCTTTCGCGTCTACTTCGAGATGGTCGTGAGTGAGACCGACGCCTTTCGTATCTTGTTCATCCACTCTCACGAAGGTGAGACCCGCGGCGACCTGCGCAACGTCGAGCTCGGCCTCGTCTCGTTCTTAGAACCCCTCATCGCCGTGCGCATCAAGCCCGACCACCGACGACAGTTAGCCGCCGGCGTCGTCGGTATCGCCGAAGGTGCCGCGACGGCGTGGTTGATTCAACAAGAGGGTAAGGGATGGCCCACACCGACGCCCGGCGTCGCCGAGCGTTTGGCGGCGCGAAGCGCCACGCTCGCCTGGGGCGGACTGCGCTCGGTCGAACTCGACTAAACGAGATCCTCGCTGTCGACGAGGGTGAGAAAGACCAGCGCCATCGCCCAGAGTTGCGTGGCGCACGCGTCGTAGACGTCTTGATTGCCCCCCGCGGGATCGATCACGTCGAAGTCCTCTTCGGGCACGAGTTCGGCGACGACGCGCACCTGTTCGAAGAACGGTGCGTCCAGCGGCGCTTCGAGGAGAAACTGACCAAGCAGCACCGTCTTTTCGACGCCATCGTCGAAGTTCGCGCGCACGAAGTTCACGTGGCTAGCTTCCGCGGTCACGATGACGTCGGCCCACGAGACATCCTGCGCCGTTATCTGGTGGCTGCGGTGGGATCCGTAGCGATGTTCGCCGAGATCGGGCAGCGTGAGGAGGGCGTCGCGCGTGCGAGCGCTCATGGCGCTGCCTTCGATGACGTGCGTACCCGCGGTGCGAATGCTCCAATCGAGCCCATTCGCCTCGGCGAGACTGGTGAACATATAACCGAGCATCACCGATCGCGCGACGTTGCCGGTGCAGAGTGTCATGATTTTGATCGACGAGGTCATTGGCGTTCTTCTACTCGTGGCCCGTCGATGATCTCTTGAAGAGTCTTGACTGCTCGTTCTTTGATTGCGTCATCTTCGTCGAATCGCTCAATCTTTGCGACGGCGCCCTCTTCTTCTCGGGTCATCATCAGCCGCAGGGCAACTCGTCGTGACCTTCGCTACTTGATCTGGACGCCCGAGATCGCCCTCGCGACGATCAGACGTTGGATCTCGCTCGTGCCTTCGAAGATCGTGTAGATCTTCGAGTCGCGGTGCCAACGTTCGACCGGGTAGTCGCGGACGTAGCCGTAGCCCCCGAGGATCTGGATCGCCTCCTCGGTGACCTTGACGGCCGCTTCGCTGGCGAAGAGTTTGGACATCGATCCCTCGCCACTGGTGAAGGGTTTGCGCGTTGCCGCCATCCAGCTCGCCCGCCAGATCAGCAGGCGCGCCGCGTCCACGCTCATCTTCATGTTGGCCAGTTTGAAGGCGATGGCCTGGTTCTCGATGATCGCGCGGCCGAACTGCTTTCGCTCCTTCGCGTACTCCAGCGAGTACTCGTAGGCCGCGCGAGCGATGCCGAGCGCCTGGGCGCCGACGGCCGGTCGCGTCGCTTCAAACGTCGCCATCGCCGCCTGGCTCGAGGCGCGCTTGCCCTCGCGCACGGCGGCCAGCTTCTCGTCGAGCTTCTCCTTGCCGCCCAGGAGGCAACTGCCCGGCACGCGACAGTTCTCGAGCACGACTTCGGCGGTGTGACTGGCGCGGATGCCCATCTTCTTGAACTTCTGGCCCATCGATAGACCCGCGGTGCCCTCGGGCACGATGAAGGACGCCTGGCCCCTGCTGCCGAGTTTGGGGTCGACCGAGGCGACGATGACGTGCACGTTGGCGATGCCGCCATTGGTGATCCACGTCTTGGTGCCATTGAGCACCCACTCGTCCTTCGCCTCGTCGTAGATCGCGCGGGTGCGCAAGGATGAGACGTCACTGCCGGCGTCGGGCTCGGTGACCCCGAAGGCGGCGATCTTGATGTCGTCCGGCGTCCCGTAGCACTGGGGCACCCACTCCATCTGCTGAGCCGGCGTGCCGTTGGCGACGATGGCCGCCACCCCGAGACTCGTGCCCATGATCGACATGCACAGCCCCGCGTCGCCCCAGGCGAGTTCTTCGAGGGCGATCATCATGGATAGGCCCGTCGGGTCCTTGATGGCGTTCAAGAGAAAATCCACGCCGTAGACGCCGAGCTTGGCGGCCTCTTGGATGAAGGGCCACGGCGTCTCTTCGCGCTCGTCCCACTCAGCGGCGATGGGCCGCATGTAGTCTTCGGCGAATCCGTGGACCCAGTCACGCAGCGTGATCTGGTCCTCGTTGAGATCCATTGAAAAGTCGGACATGGCCACACCCCGGCGTTGAAGTTACTTGCTAGTAACCAACGTACCGTAAGGAATAGCGACGTGACAAAAGCAGAACCGCCGCCCACTGGGCGGCGGTTCTGTACTTCGAAGAGTGGTCGTTAGTTTAGGACGACGCGCTTGGCCAACGGTCCACGATCGCCGGGTTCGATGTCGAACTCGACGGCCTGACCTTCGACGAGCGTCTTTCGCCCGTCACCTTGAATCTCCGAGTAGTGAACAAAGACGTCGGGCTGGCCATCAACAGCGATGAATCCCCAGCCCTTCTCGTCGTTGAACCACTTGACGGTTCCTGCAGCCACTGTGGGCCTCCTTGATTACTTTTACTTCCGGAACTCCGGTTTTGGGAGGGAACCACAACGGCAACCTCACCTTTAACGCTACTTGGTCGAGGCTTTGGATAACAAGAGTAATTACGGGTGGCGAATGACGGTGCCGGTGGCACCGTCTTCGACGACCCACCCACGGGCGACCAATTCGTCGCGCAAACGGTCCGCTTCGGCCCAATTCCTCTCCGCGCGGGCGGCGTCGCGCTCGGCGACCAGCGCCTCGCTGGTCGCATCCACCTGATGGCTACCGGCCAGTAAGGCGAGCCCCAGCGCCCCAAAGAGAACGCCGATCGACTGCGCCAAACGCCGCGCGCTGCCCTCGTGACCCTCGTCCGCGGCCGTATTTGCGGCCGAAACCGCGTCGAAGAGCTCGGCGACCGCCAAAGGCGTGTTGAGGTCGTCATTCATGAGGGCCACCACTCGCTCGTAGAGCTCGAGCGACTCCTCCGCCCAGACGTGCGCCGACGCGACTTCGAAGTCCTGTCCCGCCAGGACGGGCAGGTCGAAACGGCGAGCGAGCGTGTCCAGTCGCGCCAGGGCCCGTTCGGCGTCGGCGATGGTGTCGACGGTGACCTCGATGGGCGACCGGTAGTGCGAACGCAGCACCAGGAGCCGGTAGGCGCGCGGATCGGTCCGTGCCAACAGATCGGTGAGGGAGGTGAAGTTATTCAGTGAGGTGCTCATCTTGACCCCATTCACCATCACCCAGCCGTTGTGGCCCCAGTGGCGAGCGAAGGGCGTCATCGCCGCTTCGGCCTGGGCTCGCTCGTTCTCGTGGTGGGGGAACTTGAGGTCGAGCCCTCCACAGTGCAGGTCGAAGCCCTCGCCGAGCAGGTCGAGCGACATCACCACGCACTCGGTGTGCCACCCGGGGCGGCCCTCGCCGAAGGGCGCGGGCCAGCGCGGCTCGTCGGGCTTGGCGTTCTTCCATAAGGCGAAATCGAGCGGCGAGCGCTTCTCGTCGTTCATCTCCACTCGCGCGCCGGCGCGCAGGCTCTCCAGGGGCTGTCCGGCCAGGAGGCCGTAGTCCTCGACGGTGCTGACGTCGAAGTACACACCGTCGCTCGTCTGATAGGCCACGTCACGCTCGAGGAACGACGCGATCAATTCGACCATGTCGCCGATGTAGTCGGTCGCGTGGGGGGCGTCGTCGGGGTCCTTCACCCCGAGACGAGCCATGGCGTCCCACCACTCGCTCTCGTACTCCTTGACGACGTCGACTTCGTCGCGGCCCTCGTCCTTCGCGCGCGCGATGATCTTGTCGTCGACGTCGGTGATGTTGGAGACGTAGTGCACCACGAGACCCTGGAACGTGAACCAGCGTCGCGCGATGTCCCACACCAGCGTGAAGCGACCGTGACCGAGGTGGGGCAGGTTGTCCACCGTCGGTCCACAGACGTACATCGATACGCGCCCGGGGGTGCGCAGGTTGAGGTCGCGGACCTCTGCGCGAGCCGTGTCGTAGAGGCGAATCACTGTTCTAAACTACGCCAACCATGCCCGACTCCCCAACGCCCGCACCGTTCTCGGTGCCCGAAAAGCCGACGGTCGACGGCCTGGAGGCGACGTGGACCCAGCGCTGGGACGAGGAGGGCACGTACCGCTTTTCTCGCGAGGCGACGCGCGAGAGCGTCTTCAGCATCGACACCCCTCCCCCGACAGTCTCGGGCGAGCTCCACATCGGCCACGTCTTCAGCTACACCCAGGGCGACGTCGTGGCGCGGTTTTGGCGCATGCGGGGCAAGGACGTCTTCTACCCGATGGGCTGGGATGACAACGGGCTCCCGACCGAGCGACGAGTGGAGAACTACTACGGGGTGCGCGGTGACCCGACGCTCCCCTACGACCCCACCTTCGAGCCGCCCGCCAAGCCCGACAAGCAGAAGCTGTCGGTCTCGCGTCGCAACTTCGTCGAACTCTGCCTGCGACTGACGGCCATTGACGAGGAGGCCTTCAAGACGCTCTGGCGAACTCTGGGGGTGAGCGTCGACTGGAGCCTCGAGTACACGACGATCTCGCCCTTGGCCCAGGCCGTCTCCCAGCGAGCCTTCATCGAGATGCTCGCGCGCGAGGAGATCTACTCGAGCGTCGCGCCGACGCTCTGGGACGTCGACTTTCGCACCGCCGTCTCCCAGGCCGAGCTCGAGGACCGCGAGCGCCCCGGCACGTACCACCGCATCGCCTTCGAGCGGAGCGACGGGCAGCGTGCCGTCGAGATCGACACCACGCGTCCCGAGTTGCTGGCGAGTTGTGTCGCGCTGGTCGCCCACCCCGAGGACGCGCGCTTCGCCTCACTCTTCGGCACGAACGTCATCACGCCGCTCTTTCGCGTCGAGGTTCCGATCCTCGCCCACGAACTGGCCGATCCCGACAAGGGTTCGGGTATCGCGATGATCTGCACCTTCGGTGACACGACCGACGTCACCTGGTGGCGAGAGCTGCACCTCCCCACGCGCGCGTTGATCGGTCGCGACGGACGGTTCCTTCCGGCGGACTTTTCCTCCCCAGAGTTCCCCTCCCTCGAGCCCGAGGTCGCCACGGCGCTCTACTCCAGGATCGAAGGGTCCACCATCAATCAGGCGCGCACCACGATCGTGGACGCCCTGCGCGACGCGGGGGCGTTGATCGGTGAACTTCGCGAGATCACCCACCCCGTCAAGTTCTACGAAAAGGGCGAGCGACCGCTGGAGATCGTCACCTCGCGTCAGTGGTTCGTCAAGACCCTGGAGCACCGCGCCGAACTGCTCGCGCGGGGCGATGAGTTGAAGTGGCACCCCGATTTCATGCGCCACCGCTACCGCTCGTGGGTAGAAGGGCTCAACGTCGATTGGAACATCTCGCGACAGCGCTTCTTCGGCGTGCCCTTCCCCGCGTGGTACCCCATCGACGAACACGGTGAGGTCGACTTCGACACCCCGATCCTCGCCGAGCTCGACCGCCTCCCGGTCGACCCCTCCAGCGACCTACCCCGCGGCTACGACGAATCCCAGCGCGACCAACCGGGCGGCTTCAGCGCCGATCCCGACGTGATGGACACCTGGGCCACGAGTTCGCTCTCGCCACAGATCGCCGGACGCTGGGGCAGCGAACTCTTCGAGCACGTCTTTCCGATGGACCTTCGCCTCCAGGCGCACGAGATCATCCGCACCTGGCTCTTCTCGAC
>Ga0302279_10005594_pt1 | contig 13935 bp, 13 predicted proteins | sample III_Bog_N3_3_FD_194541 | JGI IMG/M metagenome (GOLD analysis project Ga0302279, IMG submission 194541) | Peat permafrost microbial communities from Stordalen Mire near Abisko, Sweden - III_Bog_N3_3 | ecosystem: Environmental > Terrestrial > Soil > Wetlands > Peat | place: Sweden: Abisko...
CGCGTGCCGCTGCCCTCGCACTATCCCTTGCTGGAGCGCGGGTTTCACCTGGTGAATGAGTGGGGTCTGGAGCGGTAACAGCAAGCGCAAAGGCCGCAAAGTACGCCAAGGCGCGCCAAGAAATCCTTTGCGTCCCTCTGCGTCCTTCGCGACCTTTGCGTTTGTCTTTAGGGATTGCCTACTTCGCCGCAGCCGCTTTCGCCGTCGCAGCCTTTGCAGCCACCGGCTTCACGAGAGCAGCCGCAACTGGAGCAGCGGCAACCGGAGCAGCGGCCTCCACGGCCTTCGGCTTGGGCGCTGCCGGAGGCTGTTGCACCTCGGCCTTCTTCGCCGGAGCAAGAATCGCATGCAGCGTGGTGCCTTCCATGCGCGGCATGAACTCCACCGTGCCGGCCTCGCCGATGTCCTGGATCAGCCGGTTGATGATCTTGTAGCCGAGGTCGCGGTGCGCCATCTGCCGGCCCTTGAAGCGCAGGCTGGCCTTCACCTTGTCGCCATCGCCGAGGAAGCGAACGGCCTGGTTCTTCTTGGTCTGGTAGTCGTGCTCGTCCACCGTCACGGAGAACTTGACCTCTTTGATGACGATGACCTTCTGCTTCTTGCGCGCGGCGCGGTCGCTCTTGTCCTTCTCGTAGAGGTACTTGCCGTAGTCCTGGATCTTGCAGACGGGCGGAACGGCGTTGGGCGAGATCTCGACCAGGTCGAGCGACCTCTCGCGGGCCATCTTCAGGGCCTCAAACGGGGCCATCACGCCAAGCTGTTCGCCGTTCTCGTCGATCACGCGGACCTCGCGGGCGCGGATGCGTTCGTTGGTGCGAATAAAGGACTTAGCGGAGCGTTTATCTAACGGTGGAATATTCAGCCTCCACGGCCGCCGGTTGGACGGCCATGTTTTCAGGGGGATGGTTGCGGTTTCCGCGATCGCGCGGCAGAAACCAATGCACTCGCGAGTATAGCAGGTGCCCCCCGGCCTTCAGGCCTATTCCCATTTCTACACTGTATCCAAAATATTCAGACGCACTTCATTGAGCATTCAAGCTCTATTCACCCCCGCTGGATATCACTGGTCTGCACTCCCATTCCCAACCCCGGATCGAGGACCATCCAATGATTCGCAAACTCTCCGCATGTGTTCTTTTGTATGCCCTGGTGCTGACCGGCTGCGCCACTGCGCCGAATCCGGGCATCCTCACCGCTCCCGCTACCGTCTCAGTCGCTCCCTCGACCGCCATCCAGCACGTCGTGGTCATCTTCGGGGAGAACATCTCCTTTGACCACTACTTCGGCACCTATCCCAACGCCGCCAACACCGGTGGGACGACCTTCACCGCCGCCGCCGGCACTCCGATTCCGAACAACTACATCTCCAATCCCACTCTTTTGACCGCCAACCCGAACCTTAACTCGGCCAACGGCGCCTCGGCAGCCAACCCCTTCCGTTTGGGTACGGGCCAGGCCGGTACCGGCGACCAGAATCACAACTACGGACCCGAGCAGACCGCCTTCGACAATGGCAAGATGGATCTATTCCCCTCCACGGTCGGCGTCGCCGACAGCACCACGCTGGTCAATCAGACCGCTGCTCCCGCCATCGCCGGAACCACCGCGCTGAACATGGGCTACTACGACGGCAACACCGTCACCGCTCTGTGGAACTATGCGCAGCACTACTCGATGAACGACCACTCCTTCGGCACCACCTTCGGTCCGTCCACGCAGGGCGCGCTCAACCTGGTATCCGGCCAGACCAATGGTCTGACCTACTCTGCCGGAGCGGCCGGTGGCGTGGTTGCGGACGGCTCGGGCGGCTACACCCTGGTCAGCGATGAGGATCCCACCGGCGACGTGTGCTCCTCCGCTACCGCCACGGTGCAGATGCAGGGCAAGAACATCGGTGACCTGCTGAACGCGGCCAAGATCACCTGGGGCTTCTTCGCGGGCGGCTTCAACCTCAGCGTTGCGGGTCCGGCCATCCCCGGTACCGTCGGTGGCGGCGTGGGCTGCACGGCAGGCGAGACCCTGCCCGCCAGCCGCTACACCGGCGCCGTCAACATCCCCGGCAACCCGCTCAAGGCGGACTACATCCCCCACCACCAGCCCTTCCAGTACTACGCCAGCACCGCGAACCCCACCCACATCCGTCCGGCGGGGGGCGTGGCCTTCGGTGCGGTGGCTGACACCGGCGCCGGAACGGCCAACCACCAGTACGACAGCCTGGACTTCTCCGCCGCGCTGGCCAGCAACGCCTTCCCCGCGGTCAGCTTTCTCAAGGCGCCCGGCATCCAGGACGCGCACGGCGGCTACTCCGATCCGCTCGACGAGCAGACCTTCGTCGTCAACACGATCAACGCCATCGAGCAGTCGCAGTACTGGAGCACCACGGCCATCATCATCGCCTATGACGACTCCGACGGCTGGTATGACCACCTGAACCATGTGATCAACGGATCGCAGTCGACCGCCGACGTCGCCGCAGGCATCTGCAACACGCCGCCGGCCTGGACGGGCGTGAACACTACCAACCCCGTGCAGGGACGCTGCGGATACGGTCCCCGCCTTCCGCTGCTGGTCATCTCGCCCTGGGCCAAAAAGAACTACGTGGACAGCACGGTCACCGACCAGTCTTCCATCACCCGCTTCATTGAAGACATCTTCCTCGGCGGCCAGCGTCTCGGCGGCGGCTCATCCGACGCCAGCGCCGGCTCTCTGATGAACATGTTCAACTTCACCACCGTCGGCGGCCTGCTGCCCAACCCCAACGTCGTGCTGCTCACCCCCACCACCGGGGCGGTCACCTCCGGTAACTAGACGATTCACGGCATCTTCACCCGGCTGCCTTAGCCTGAGAAGCACGCACCCCAACCAGGGTGCGTGCTTCTTTCTGTTCGTATATGACATTCGATCCGTTCGCCCGCTCGCGCCGCCGCTTCCTCCGCCAACTCTCGCAACTGGCGCTCGCCTTCGCCGCGCCGCGCGGCTGGCGAGATCTGCGCGCCCAGATGCAGATGCCCATGCCAATCCCGCCCGCGTCGCCGTCAGCAGCCCAACCTGCGCAGGCTATCCCACCGATCCTTCGCTCCACCGACGTCACTCCCTTCGTCGATGCCCTGCCGCTGCCCCCGCGCGGTGTCCCGCTCCATCGGCACGGTACGCCCAGGCTCCGCATCGCCATGCGCGAGATCCACGCGAAGGTCCATCGCGACCTGCCACCCTCGCCCATGTGGAGCTACGGAGAGACCGCGCTCGCTCCGCTCATCGAGGCCCGCTCCGGCGACCCGCTCGAGGTCGAGTGGGTTAACAACCTGCCCACGCATCACCTCTTCCCCATCGACCACTCGCTGCACGGCTGCGGCCGCGACATTCCCGACGTCCGCGCCAATGTGCATCTGCACGGCGGCCGCACGCCCTCCGCGTCCGACGGCCACCCCGACGACTGGTACATCCCCGGCACGTCCCGCGTCTGCACCTACCCGCTCCAGCAGGACGCTGCGACTCTCTGGTACCACGACCACGCCATGGGCCTCAATCGCCTCAACATCTACGCCGGACTCTTCGGCATGGCCCTGATCCGCGACAGCGTCGAGGACGCATTGAAGTTGCCCAGCGACCGGTACGAGATCCCGCTGATGATCTACGACCGCATGGTCACCAAAGACGGCCAGCTCTTTTACCCTGACTCCGGCGACCCGGAGCATCCCTGGGTCTCCGAGTTCGGCGGCGAGGCCATCCTCCTCAACGGCAAGATGTTTCCGTTTCTCGAAGTCGAGCCGCGCCTCTACCGCATCCGCCTGCTGAACGCCGCCAACAGCCGCTTCTTCAACCTCTCGTTCGCCGAGGACGCCGCACACCCACATCCCTTCCATCAGATCGGCGGCGATCAAGGTTTGCTGCCCGCGCCCGTGCCGATGAAGCAACTGCTCATCGCTCCCGCCGAGCGCGCCGACCTGCTCATCGACTTCTCCTCCGCCGCCGGCCGCAATGTGCACCTGGTTAGCGGCCTGGCCAACGTGATGCAGTTCCGCGTCGCGAGCGCCGGGGTGGCCCATTCATCGCGCGGATCCATGCGCGATGAGTGGGAAACCAACACCGTCCCCACCACCTTGCGCCCCGTCGTCCGCACTCCAGAGTCCGCGGCCACCGTCACCCGCACCATCACCATCACCGAGCTCGACAACCAGCACGGCGACACCATGGTCATGTTGCTCAACAAGACGCACTGGCACGAGCCCGTCACCGAGACCCCCAAGCTCGGCGCCACCGAGATCTGGGAGTTCGTCAACCTCACCGAGGACACCCACCCCATGCACCTGCACCTGGTGCGCTTCCAGATCCTCGACCGCCGCGTCTTTGACGACTACGCCTTCCGCATGACCAACACCCGCCGCTACCTGAACGAGGCCACTCCGCCCGAGCCCCACGAACTCGGCTGGAAAGACGTCGTCCAGTGCCCGCCCACGCAGATCACCCGCATCATCGTCAAATTCGACGGCTACGCCGGTCGCTACCTCTACCACTGCCACATCCTGGAGCACGAAGCCAACGACATGATGCGGCCGTTCGAGGTCCTCGCCTAATCCGCGGATCGTCGCGAAGTCTTCTACCCCGCGCCCTGCTTCACGAACTGCCGCGCCGCCAGCAGGATCGCCGCCGCGCCCATCACCGTGAGCACCAGCGCATTCACCCAGAGGTCTGCAAACGTCGAGCCGCGCAGGATGATCCCCCGCAGCACCTGGATGTAGTACGTCGCCGGAATGATGTGGCTGACGCCGCGGAAGAATATGGGCATCGTCGAGATGAGAAAGATGTACCCCGACAGAAACACCGACGGCAGCACCGTGCCCATGGCGAGCTGAAAGGCCTCCGCCTGCGTGTGCGCGCGCGTGGAGATGAACAGGCCGATGCCCAGCACCGTCAGCAGGAACGGCAGCGACATCAGCAGCAGCAGGATCACGCTGCCGTGGATCGGCACCTGGAAGACCCAGCGCATCACCGTCAGGATGAGGCACAGCTCGCCGAACGCCAGGCAGCCATACGGGATCATCTTGCCCACCATCAGCCCCAGCGGCTGAATGGGCGTCATCTTCAACTGCTCCAGCGTGCCGCGTTCGCGCTCGCGCACCAGGCTCAGCGCGATCAGCAGGATGGTCATCATCTGCAGCAGCACGGCGATCAGCCCGGGCACGAAGAAGTTCGCCGAACGCGTGCTCGGGTTGTAAAGAACCGACGGCCGCACCTCGATCGGCGGCGAGGTCAGCCCGGGTATCCGCGCCAGCGACTGCTCCAGCGCGACGCCGTTGGCCGCATCCATCGTCGTGCCCGCGACCGAAGAGTCCGAGCCGTCCACCAGCACCAGCACGGACGCCGTCCGGCCGAGCTGCAGGTTGCGCGCGTAGTCATAAGGAATCCGGATCGCAACGCGCGCCTTGCCCGAGCGCATCGTGGCATACATCTCAGGCGCCGACTGGACGTACGAGCTCGCCATGAAGACATCCGACGCAGCGAAGCTCTGGATGAGGTTGCGGCTCTCCTGCGTCTGCGACTCGTCGAAGATCACCGTCGGCACCTGGCGCACGTTGGTGTCCACCGCATAGCCGAAGAGGAACAACTGGATGAGCGGAATCAGCAGCGCGAAGAACAGCGTCGTCGGGTCGCGCACAATGTGCGTGAACTCCTTGCGGCAGACCGGGCGCAGGCCGAAGAAGAGCTTGTTCATGGCTTGCCTCCGGCCTGCCCCGCCATAATGTGCAGCGTGAGCGTGACGAAGATGTCCTCGAGCGACGCCTCAATCACCCGCATCGTGCACTGCGGATAGAGGGTCTTCAGGTTCTCGATGCGGTCGGTCTCCACCAGCGCGTGCAGGTCGCGGCCGAAGATGGTGGCCTCGCGCACGCCCGGCGCCTGGCGCATTCCGGTGAGCAGCATCGCGGCGTTCGGCGCCTCGATCTCCAGCCGCGATGTGCCCTCGGGGTTGGCGTCAGGCAACTGCTGCAGGTCGCGAATCGTTCCTAGCGCGATGAGCTTGGACATGTAGATGTAGCCCAGCCGGCCGCAGCGCTCGGCTTCGTCCATGTAATGCGTGGTCACGAAGAACGTCACGCCCTGCCCCGCGAGTTGGAAGAAGAGGTCCCAGAGCGAACGCCGCGCCACTGGGTCGATGCCCGCGGTCGGCTCGTCGAGAAAGACGATCTCCGGCGAGTGCACGATCGCGCAGGCCAGCGCCAGCCGCTGCTTCCATCCGCCGGAGAGCTGCGTGACGCGGCGGCGAAAGTACGGCTCCAACCCGGTCAGCGCGAGCAGCTCCGTGATACGCGTCCGCGCCGCCGCAGCAGACAACCCATACGCCGCCGCGTAGAACTTCAGGTTCTCTTCGACGGTCAGGTCTTCATACAGCCCGAACTTCTGCGCCATGTACCCGACGTGCTGCTTGATCTCCGCGGCGTGCTGGCGGACGTCCATGCCCAGGATCGTCGCGTTGCCTGCGCTCAGGGGCAGCAGCCCGCACAGCGCGCGGATGATCGTCGTCTTGCCCGAGCCGTTGGGGCCGAGGAAGCCGAAGAGCTCGCCCTTGTGAATCTGGAAGCTCACATCGTCCACGGCGGTGAACTCGCCAAACTTGATGGTGATGTGCTCGGCAGAGATAACGCCGTTGACGACTGAGTTGCCCGCGGCGCTCATCGCAACTGCACCGTCGCCGACATGCCGCTCTTCAGCACGCCGCCGGGGTTCTCCACCTGCACCTTCACGCCGAAGACCTCGTGCTCGCGGTCGTTGTAGGTCTGCACGTTGCGCGGCAGAAACTCCGCCTCGGAGGCGATCTCCTGAATGTGGCCGGCGAAGTGGCGCTGGTTGAGCGCGTCGATCTCCACGTCCGCGCTCTGCCCGACGCGGATGCGGCTCAGGTCGGTCTCCGGCACGTAGACCTTCACCCACAACTGCGACGACTCCAGCATCGTCACCACAATCTGGTTCGGCGGCACCAGGTCGCCGGGCCGCACGCTCACGGTCTCGATGACGCCATCGGCGGGCGCACTCAGGTTCGCCTCGCGCAGTTGCGCATCCAGTGCCGCCACCTGCGCCTGCGCTGCCGTCAGCCGACCTTGTCCTGAGGCGATGTCCTGTGGGCGAAAGCCCTGGTGGCTGAGTGTGTCGGCGGCCAGCGCCTGCTGGTAACGGCCCTCAGCGGCTTGGATGTCTTCTGTACGCGTTCCGGCCTGTAGCTCCACCAGCTTCTGCCGCGCAGACTCCGCGCGCTGGGCCGTGCTGTCGCGCTGCGCGGTGTAGCCGTCGAACTGCTGCCGCGAGATCACATCCTTCTCCACCAGCGGCTGCATGCGTGTGTAGGTCGCGGCGGCGTTCACGGCATCGGCCTTCGCGGCATCGTAGTCGGCCTGCGCCTGGCGCAGGTCCTCAGGACGCGGGCCGTTCTTGGCCTCCTGCAGTTCGGCGGCGCGCTCGTGCAGCGCGGCGTCCGCCTGCGCGATCTCCTCGGGGCGGTTGCCGGTGTGCAGGCGATTCAAATCAGCCGCACCCTGCTCGACGGTCGCTTCGGCCTGCGCGCGCTCAGCCTTCAGCTGATCTGCCTCAAAGCTCACCAGCGGCGCTCCAGCAGAGACCATCTGGCCCTCTTCCACCGCAACCCCCGTGACGCGGCCGCCGATCTTCGAGCCGATCTCAATCTCCCGCGTCTCCACCGTGCCGGAGTAGACCAGCGGCGCATTGCGCGCGGCGAGCCAGCGATACAGGAAGATTGCGGCCACCACCACTGCGGCCACCACGATCAGGAGGATGACCGCTCTGCGACTCAGTCGGCGGCGAGCTACCGGCGGCTCCACGGTGGACGCAGCACCATGCACGATCGATGGCATAATTCGATTCTATCCCCCGGCCGCCGGCCATCCTTGCGCCTTCGTCCCCTGCGATGGCTTGCGCCCGCGCGCTCCTAGCTGCGAACATAGCCCCCAGGAGATTTCCCTGTGCCCAAGCGCCGCGTCTTACTGGTCGACGATGAAGTGGCCGTACTGCTCACCATGAAGGCCGTGCTGGAGATCTCCGGCTTTGATGTCGACACCGCCGCCAGCGCGCACGAGGCCAAATCGAAGATCAAGCTGCGCGAGTACCAGATGGTCATCACCGACATGCGCATGGAGTCCGACGCCTCGGGCCGCGAGGTCATCCTGGCCGCGCGCAGCGCGCCGTACCACCCCGCCGTGGCGCTGCTCACCGCCTACCCCGAGGACGACTGGGCCGACATGGGCGCGGACAAGATGCTGGTCAAGCCCATGCAGACCGCCGTTCTGCTCCGCCAGATTGAGAAGCTGCTGGAGACCCACGCGGCCAAGCTGCTGCGTCTCTCCAGCGCCGCTGCCGGAACCGCCTCCAAGCCGAAGAAGATCGTCGGCAAGCGCCTGCCCGTCACGCGGCCCGTGGTGCGCAAGAAGGTCTCTGCGAAGAAAAAGAAGAAGCGCTAAGTCAACCTTCCTTAGGCCAGCGGCGGATAGACCACACCCGTCAGATGTTCTGACACCGTCCACAGCCTGGCTGCGACGGCCTCATCGAGCGCCTGCGGCTTGGGCTGCTCCACGGTCGGCGAGCCCTTGATGCCCAGAAAGCCGTCCGGCCCGATGTACTCGCCGCCTACAGCCGTTGGCGCGGTCGCCGCATAGAGCGTAGGCAGCGCGCCGGCGGCATCCGACTGCATCACCAGGGGCACCACGGCGTTGATGACCATCGCCTTGAGCCCCGTCGGCTGCATCCCGTTTTCGATGATGTTGGTGCGCGACACCCCCGGGTGCACCGGGATGCTCACCAGTTTGCTCCCCACGGCCCGGGCGCGCTTGTCCAGCTCGCGCGCAAACAGCAGGTTCGCCAGCTTGGACCGGTTGTACGCATCGCGAGGCGCATATTCCCGTTCGCCCTGCAGGTTGTCGAAGTCGATCTTGCCCCTGCGGTGTGCAATGGACGACACCGTCACCACGCGCGGTGCGGGCGCGGCCAGCAGTTGCGGAATCAGCAGCCCGGTCAGCGCGAAGTGCCCCAGGTGGTTGGTCCCGAACTGGCGCTCAAAGCCGTCCACGGTCAGCTCGCGGGTCGGCAGCGCCATTACCCCGGCGTTGTTGATCAGCAGGTCCAGAGGCACCCCGCGAGCGGCAAACGCTCCCGCAAACGCCCGTATGGACGCCAGCGACGCCATATCCAGCTCCACCACCTCCGCGGAGGCACCCGGCACCGCCTCCAGCAGCCGTTTCAAGGCGTCCGCGCCCTTGGCCGCATTGCGGCAGCCCAGCAGCACATGCGCCCCGTGCCGGGCCAGCTCCAGCGCTGCCTGGTACCCTATACCACTGTTGGCCCCTGTAACCAGGGCCGTCCTGCCCGCCTGGGAGGGAATCTGCTGCGCTGTCCACGGACTGCTTGACTTGGCCACTTGTACTGCCTCCAGGAGCCCGCTTTGGGGTGGCGGGCTGCTCCCGATGCTACCAACTTTCGCCCCCGGAGGCAGATGTTGGCCGAGTTCGCGTCTCTGGGTGCCGGGTTCGCGTCTCTGGGTGTATAAGATTGGTCGGAGCTGGGAGGGTGCCCCGTGCGGAGCAAGGGAACCTTTGCGGCAGGCCTCCATGTACTTTGCTGGTAAACCATTGCCTCTCCCTTTACAATCTGAGGGAAAGGTCTACAGTATGATTTCGGGACGCGGGCACCGTTTTGTGGGCCCGAGGGCGACTCTGTCGAAGGGTAGGAATTTCGCAAATGAAACTTAGCTCACGGATTTCTGTTAGCGCGGCGCTGCTGCTGGTGTTGGCAAGCACGGTAGGCTGCACCAAGCTGAAGGCGCGCGATCAACTGGTAAAGGGTGTGCAGGCGTTCAAGGCCGGCCAGTATGAGCAGGCCGTCAATCACTTCCAGACCTCGGTGGATCTCGACCCCAACTACGACGCTGCTCGGCTCTACCTGGCCACGGCGTACAGCTACCAGATCGTCCCGAATCTCGACACGCCGGACAACCTGGCCCTCGCGAAGAAGGCCCTGGACGAGTTCAATTCGGTGCTGGCCAAGAACCCGGACGACCTGAATGCCCTGCGCCAGGTGGCCTCCATCGACCGCAACATCAAGAAGTATGACCTCGCCAAGGCCGACGAGCTGAAGATCATCTCGCTTGATCCCAAGGACGCCGAGGCCAACTACACCATCGCGGTCATCGACTGGACCCAGGCCTACAAGAACGCCACCACCATCCTCGGTCAGGCCGGCCTGACCGACGACGGCAACGGCAACCCTAAGAAATCCAAGGACACCTGCGCCAAGATCACCACGGCCAACAGCGCCCTGGTCACAGAGGCCATGCAGTATCTCAATGCGGCAATCGCCATCAACCCCAACTACGATGACGCGATGCAGTACATGAACCTCACCTATCGCCGCAAAGCCGACATGGAGTGCGGCAATGACGCCGCCCGCAAGGCCGACGTGGCCACCGCCGACGACTGGGTCCACAAGGCAGAAGGCGCTCGCAAGGCCAATGAAGCCGCGAAGGAAAAGGCGCTGGGCGGCGGCGTCAACATGCAGTAGAGCCGCTTCCTGACCACCGATCTCCAACAAGGCCTCTCCCGCGCGGGGAGGCCTTGTTGTTTGCAGCACGCTCCCCAGAGGGGGCAGTAGGCTTTGAAAGGGACGAGCTCTAGCTCGTCCGTATTAGGCCCAAAAATAGAGCGGGCTTTAGCCCCGGAGGGAATCTTTCCGGCTAAGGAGCCTTCGCGTTCTCAGGCGCGCTTAGCACGATAGCCCCAGCGCCGGCCCGGTGCCCCGCCCCCACCACCTCCGCCACCTGGCGGAAGCTGAGGCTGCGATCCGCCGCTACATAGAGCGTGCGGTCCTGGCGCATAGCGAAGAGCGCCCGCAGGCTGGGCTGTACGTCTGCAAAGGCCACGTCGCGCATGCCAATGCGGTAGTGCACCGGATCGATGGAATCCCCCGCCGTGAGACGCACCTGCACGGGCACCAGCGTCGCGGCAGGCGCGGCGGCCAGCGGGATGGAGCTCTCCAGGCCGCGCGGCACGACCGGAACCATCACCATAAAGATGATCAGCAGGACCAGGAGCACATCGATCAGCGGGGTGACATTGATATCAGACGATGGGCTGGAGACAGAAGCGAAGGACATGGAGACACCTCGGGCTTGCGGATGGCGAGCGAGCTGGCGAGGAGCTAGCGGGGGAAGAGAGCAGGCCGGCGAGGGCCGAAGTCATCCCTCTCTTAGACACCGCTGGAGCGCACTTTGAGCCCAGCCTCAAGTGACCACACACAAAAGGAAACGCCCCACTTCGATGGCATCCTCTGCCATCGAAACGGGGCTGTTCGCTGCTAACTGTCTCCTGTTCGCTGCTCTTAGTGTCCGGCTTCCACCTGCGGCGTAATGATGCCGATGTTGGTGACGTCAGCCTGGTGGCCCATGCCGATGACCTCCGCTACGCTGCCGAAGTTCAGGTCCTTGTCGCCCTTGACGAACATCACCTTCTCCACGCGGGTCTCGAAGATCTTGGTCAGCTCAGGCTGGATGTCCGACTTGGGAAACTGCTGGTCGTTGATCTTGTAGACCGGCAGCGCGCCACCCGACTCCACCTGGACGACGATGGTGCGGTCGTTCTCCGGCGGCGGCGGGGCGTTGGGCTTGGGCGGCTGGGGCACCAGCGCCTCCAGGCCCTTGGGCGTGGTCGGCACGATGACCATGAAGATGATAAGCAGCACCAGCAAAACGTCGATCAACGGGGTCACGTTGATGTCCGATGCCACTCCACCCGATGCTCCTGCTGTCATTCCCATATCGTCTGACTCCTTCTTTCGCCCTTGCCAGGCTCTGCCATGGCGCAGGCAACGCCCCTGGGCGTGCGATTAACTCTGTACGTTGATGTCCGTTAGCAGGTTCAACTGGCTCACGCCGGCGACGCGGACCGCGTCGATGGTGTCCATGACCTTGCCGTAGTTGGCGCGCGTGTCGGCGCGCAGATAGACCGACTTGTCATCGGTGGGATTGGTCTTCTTGGACTCCAGGTCGGAGACCTTCTGGCCCAGATCGCCCAATGAAACCTGGTCGGCGCCGAGAAAGACCTTGCCGTCGCGGGTGACCGCGATGGTGATCGCGTCTTCCTTGTTGGCATTTTCCATGATCTGCGGTTGCGCGATCACGGGCAGATCGACGTTCACCTTGTTGTTCAACATCGGGGTGATGACCATGAAGATGATCAGGAGCACCAGCATAACGTCCACCATCGGCGTCACGTTGATGTTCGAGTTGACCTTCTTGCCCTCGTCCCGGATTGCCTGTGCCATAAATGTCTCCGTTGCTGCAATGCTGCTGTCGTGCCTGCTGCGGAGAGAGTGCGGCTCCGGACGCCGTTCGCTTCGGCCGTCCGGAGCACGCGATCTGTGGTTCCCGCAGGGTGCCCGTGTGTCTTAGCGGTGCGACTGCTTGATGAAGTAGTCCACCAGCTCCGACGAGCTGTTGTCCATCTCGACGTCAAACGCCTCCACCTTGGTGGTGAAGTAGTTGAACGTCATAACGGCAGGGATGGCGACCAGCAGGCCGAACGCCGTGGTGACCAGCGCCTCCGAGATACCGCCGGCGACCGTACCGATGCCCGAGCTCTTGGACGCGGCGATCTGACGGAACGCGTTCAGAATGCCGACGACGGTGCCGAACAGGCCGATGAACGGCGCGGTGGAACCGATGGTGGCCAGGCCGCTGAGGCCCTTCTTCAGCTTGGCATGAACGATGGACTCCGAGCGCTCGAGTGCGCGCTTGGAGCTCTCCACCTGCTCCTCGGTGATCGAGCCGCCGGAGCCGAAGCTGCGGAACTCGGTCAGGCCGGCCGTGACGACTTCCGCCAGGTGCGACTTCTTGGAGCGGTCGGCAACCTTGATTGCCTCATCCAGACGGCCTTCCTTGAGCGCGCCCGCAACCTTGGGAGCAAACTCACGCGACTGCTTGCGGGCAGCCGAGAAGTAGAGGGCGCGGTCGATGATCACGGCCAGCGACCAGATCGACATGATGAACAGAATCACGACGACGGCGCGGGCCAGGCCACCCATGTTGCCCCACAGCTGCATGGGGCTGAAACCGACGGCAGGCGCGCCTTCGTCCTGGAACATGGCGAGCGAGGATACTGATGCGTGAGCGAATTGAGCTAGATGAGCGAGAATCACGGAATTCTTTCCTCCTGATGGATGGGTACAGATGAACTTGCGAAAGTACTGATTGAAGCTGCAAAAATCCGGGTTGTCGATAGCCAGTTTGAGTCACCGGCCCGGGTGGGTTAGACTCCCGCCGCCAACGTTGGCTTAGCCGCCGTTGAGGTTGAAGTTGACGGTGATGGTGGTATCGACCTCGGTCGGATCACCGTTGAGAAGATAGGGCTTGTAGCGCCACTGCCGGACGGCGTCAATCGCCGCGCCCTGCAGCATCGCAGGTCCGCTGACCGCGGTCAGGTTTTCAATGGTGCCGGCCTTGGAGATGATCGCGTGCAGCACCACCGTCCCGCCCACGTGCGCCGCCTTGGCGATCGGCGGATAAACAGGCTGGGTGCGGTTGATGATCTGTCCCTGCATCACACCGCCGGAGATGCGCGCCGGACCGGCTGGCTTGGCCTTGACGACCGTCGGGCCGCTGTTCAGACCCATGCCGCCGAAGACGCCGCCGGGTGCGCCCGAACCGCCGGCCATACCCATGCCCGCCACACCACCGCTGGGCGGCGGCGGGGCATCGTCCTTCATCATCTTAATGTCTTTGGGAATCTTGGTCGGCGCGTGCAGGCCCTGGTCCAACTCGGAGACCATCTTCACCGGGTGAACTGCCTCTGGCGGAGGGGGTGGCGGAGGGGGTGGTGGCGGGGGTGGCGGCGCCGTCAGCGAGGCCGTCAGCGAGGCCACAGGCAACGCCTCGGGATTGAG
>Ga0302279_10005597_pt1 | contig 13926 bp, 7 predicted proteins | sample III_Bog_N3_3_FD_194541 | JGI IMG/M metagenome (GOLD analysis project Ga0302279, IMG submission 194541) | Peat permafrost microbial communities from Stordalen Mire near Abisko, Sweden - III_Bog_N3_3 | ecosystem: Environmental > Terrestrial > Soil > Wetlands > Peat | place: Sweden: Abisko...
GCCCACGATGGGTTTGGCGAGTGGGGTGCCGCTGAGGGATCCGTGGAACCGGGCGTCGCCGAAGGCGAACACGCCGCCGTCGGAGGCCACGAGCCAGTAGCCCCCGCCGTCGGGTGTGGCGGCCGTGCCCACGACGGGCCGGTCGAGGGTCACTCCCCCTTCGGAGCCGAAGAAGCCGGAGCCTCCGTAGGCGAACACGCCACCGTCGGAGCCGACGGCTCGATACCCGGGAGCCTGGTTGACGACGAAGACGGCTCCGTCGACGTGACCGGAGGTGAGCCCGGTGAGGACCAACGCATGGGTGCCGGGCTCGAGGTCACTCGGGACGGTGAAGTGGATGGTGACCGAGCCGTGGGCGTCCGCGGCGTAGGTGCCCAGATCCACCGGGGTCGAATGGACGGTCGCCGTGACCGGCTCGCCGGGGGCGAAACCGGTGCCGGTCGCCGTCACCGACGCGCTCGGGGTCACGACCGAGGGTGAGACCGATGCCGACTTGGGCTCGACGTACGTGCAGGGGGCGAAGGCCGATGTGGTGTCGGTGCTGGCGGTCCCCCCGTTGACCGTCTCGGTGGCCGTGATGGCCGTCCCCACCGGCTGGAGGGGGATCCCCGACAGCACGATGCCGGGCGAGTTGATGACCTCGGTGTCGAGCAGGGTCTTGCCCTGGGCACCCGTCGCCGAGCACGAGTCGGCCAGGTAGACCTGCACGATCGTCCCGGGCGTCTTCGCCGTGACGGTCACCATGACGTCGGTTCCGCCGCCGCCGTCCTGGAACGGAGGAGCGGTGAACACCGGCGGATGGATGCCGCTGGTGGCCCAGACGATCCCGTCACCCTTGTTGGCGAAGACCGAGTTGGAGAGCAGCACCGCCAGGCCGACGCCGGTTTCGAGATCGATCCCCTCCCCACCGTTGTAGGCGATGATGTTCCCACCGGGCGGCCCGGGCGGGCTCCACGGACCCACCTTCGGCGCACCCTTGGTGGGACTACCGCCGACCAGCGACGAACCCGCGCCCGACGCCAGGTAGACCCCGGATTTACCGTTGGGGACGGGAGTCACCCCGTTGGCGCCCACCCCGATCTTGTTGCCCTGGATGACCGTCGACGCGAGGGCACCGATCCCATACCCCGCGTTGCCCGACACCACGTTGCCGGTGCCCGGTCGGGTCCCGCCGACGGTCGACCCCGGCAACACGGTCACGAGGCCGGCGTCGGCGGACAGCAGCTGTCCCTCGGTGATGCCCTCGGGAACGATCCCGGCATACGGGGCGATGGCGGCGTTGCCGAGGCTGGTCGTGCCCACGTAGTTGTTCTGGATCAGGGTCGGCGACAAGGCGACCACGTTGAGGAGGTTGCCGGAGATCGTGTTCGGCTTCTCGCCCGCCACCCCGAGGGTGAATCCGGAGATGCCCTTGGCTCCGAGCGCCACGCCGGTTCCGTTGGGCAGCGCGGTGGTGCCGAGGGCGTCGGTGCCGATGTCGTTGCCGACCACCGTTTCGCCGGCGTTGGTCACATAGACCCCCCCACCGTTGAAGGAGATCTGGTTGTTGGGGCCGAGGGTGTCGCCACTCCCCACGAGCTGCACCCCGTACGACTGGGGAACGGGGGGACCGGTCGTGCCGTCGGCGAAGGGACCGATGATGTTGCCGCTGATGATGCTCGACAGGTAGCCCGGTGCCGACGAGCTGGTGCCGGGATACGTGGCGTTTCCGTAGAAGGGGGACGTCTCGAGATTCGGGAAGGCCTGTGTCGCCAGTCCGCCGTGCTGGTTGGTGATGACGTTGCGACCGGCTCCGGGGCTACCGACGGTCGTGGTGCGGGCCCCGGCGATGACCACGCCCACGGCGGCCGAACCACCGGCGGGCACGGCCGCCTCGCCCGAGGTGTCGGTACCGATGAGGTTGCCCTTGATGGTGGTACCCGAGACGCTGGTTCCGTCGACCTCGATCTCGGCGCGCTGGGCGCCGCTGATGACGTTGGCCGTCCCCGGGGTCGACGTACCGATCACGGTGCCGGAGGCACGGCCGGAGACCGTGATCCCATCGAGGAATGAGCTGCCCGCGCCGGTCGTTCCGTCGGACAGGAGCCCGATGGTGTTTCCTTCCACCACATCGTTGCTGTCGTTGGAGGTCAGGCCGCCGAGGAAGATCGCGCTCGACCCCCCGGCCGCGCCCGTCGTGGATCCGGACGTCAGACCGACCATCAGGTTGCCGGGGGCCTGTCCGGGCGTCGGTGCGGGGCCGCCGACGGTGACGTTGGAGGCATCGACGACGCCGACCGCCTCGAAGTCTCCACGAACGATCGTGCCGGTCGGATCGGTCCCGAAGTAGTTCCCCTCGATGCGCGCTCCGGACGATCCGGGTCCGTGCACGATGACCGCGCTGGACAGCGACGACAGCACGTTGCGGTCGGTGGCCGTCATGCCTCCGACCACCGCGTCGGGCGAGTTCTCGATGTCGATCCCGACCGTCACCCCGGTTGGGCTGGAGGACGACGACGAGATCCCGAGCTCGTTACCCCGCACGACATCGCCGCCGTCCACCGAGTCGACCCGGATGGCGACGTAGGTGTTCTCGGCCTGGAACCCCTGGATGGTGTCCCGGGCCCCCGACAGGGTGATGTCCGGGGTGGTCTTGTCGAGGTCGAAACCGTTGAGACCGACGTAGCCCCCGGGGCCGGTGGTGCCGTCCAGCGTGACGTCGGGGGCGGTGACGGGCGGAAGGCCCGTGGCGGGTTGGATGACGTCGTTCCCGGCAGTGGCCAGGTTGAACGTGATCACCCCGTGGCCGGCGGCGTTGACGGACTGGATGGCGGCCCGCAGCGTGCACTCGGGCACGGTCGTCGCGTTGACCACCACCGTCGATCCGGTGTCGCAGACCGGCTTGGTCGGGTCGGTCGAGGGCGTGTCCGTGATGGAGTTGACCACGTACGCGGCCACGACGACCTGCTGCGACTGAATCGAGCTGGTCTGGCCGCTCGAGTCGGTGACGGTCAGGGTGACGGTGTAGAGACCCCCGGCTGCGTACGCGTAGGTCGTCGTCGGTGCGTGGGTGCTCTCGGGTGGGCTTCCGTCGCCGAAATTCCAGGTGTAGGTGGCGACCGACGCACCGCCCGAAGCGGTCGACCCGGACGCATCGAAGTCGAGTGCCAGGGGATTGGTGGGATCGGGCGTATCGGTGAACGACGCCACCGGAAGGTCGAGGGGCTTGGACGCCGACGCGCTGCGACCGGCGCTGTCCTTGACCGTGAGCGTGACGGTCTGGTGCGCCGGCGAGGCGTAGGTGTGGGACGTGGTCGGGGTGGTGGTGGTGACCGCCGCGGATCCGTCGCCGAAATTCCAGGTGTAGCTGGCGATGGAGGCGCCCGACGAGGGAGTCGACGCACTGGCGTCGAAGTCGACGGCCCCGGGGATGACCGGGTCGGCCGTGGTGGTGAACGACGCGGTCGGTGGCGAGCCGTTCGCCGACCGGAGCGGGATGAAGGTGAGTCCCCCCGGGGTGTCCGGGGGCCAGACGTAGCCGGGGGCTGCGTACGGTGCGACCGAGACGTCGACGAAGCCGTCGCCGTCGTAGATGCCACCGGCGTCATGGGTGGAGAACAACATGGTGCACGGCACCCCGAACAGACACTGGTTGGTGTACGTGCACCCGTTGGCCGGTTGGGTGGCGGGGTTGAAGTCACTTCCGTACAGGTAGCCGTGCGAGGTCGCCGTGAAGTAGGGGGTCATCGGGAACGGGGCGCTCTCACCACCGCAGTAGTAGTAGGAGAAGGTCAGCCCGACCGAGTTGGGGACCGTGTCGGTGAGGGTGATCTCCTCGGAGGTCTCACTCGGGACATACGTCTCGCTGTCGATCGTGAACAGGTCGCTCGCATAGGCCTGGGCGCAGAATGGATCGGGGTCGCCGGCCGGGTTCGACCCGCCGGGATCGCACCGGGGCGGTAGGGCCCGGTTGTTCCACGAGAAGCCCGGACCGAACACCTCGTACATGAGGATGTCCCCCGACTGCTCGCCGGGGACGTACGGCTCCACCTCACCGGTCGGCAACGCCGTGGCCGACGACGAACCCGAGCCGTTGGTGGCCGTGACCACGACGGAAAACGTGTGGTAGGCGTCGGTCCCGCCGAGGGAGGTGTCGTTGGTGGTCAACGTGTAGCTGGAGGCGGTGGCGTCGACCAGCTTCGTGGTCCCGGAATACCACTGGTACGTGAACCCCGTCGGATCGCCGGTCCATGTGCCCTCGGATGCCACCAGGGTGTCGCCGACGATGGGTGGGTTGTCGGCATTGGCCACGGTGACGACCGGCAACTCGGTGTTCACCGGACCGGCGCCGGCCGCGGCGGCCAGGGGGGCCCACTGGAGTGCCGACAGGACCACGGCACCGACGACCGCCAGTGGGATCCACAGCCGACCGGAGCGCCGTCCACGCCCCAGATGCTCAACATGTCTGCTCATTGCCGCTCCGTCCCCATGACCTCGCTCCGGCACCGGCGGCCATCGTGCACGGAGAGTGTTAGATCTGCGTGAGACCGCATATCTGGTCATGCCGTTCGGAGACGGGCCATGCTGGCCCGGAGTTCCTGGATGCCGACTCGGCTCGGCCACCATTCCCCTCCGCACCACGTAGAGACGTCACCCGGCGCCGAGGGTGCCGCCACGGTCCGCCAGGCCGACGGCCGGGTGGCGGACGCTACGATCGCCCTGCCGGCCCGAGCACCGGGTCCCTACCGGAGGCGTCGACCATGGTGAACCCGTACCTCGAGGGCAACTTCGCCCCGGTGCTTGAGGAGAAGACCGAGGAACACGACCTCGAGGTGACCGGTGTCGTCCCACCCGACCTCGACGGGCGCCTGCTCCGCAACGGCCCCAATCCGGTCGTCCTGCCCGAGGACCACGCCGACTACCACTGGTTCTCCGGCGACGGCATGATCCACGCCATCTCGTTGTCCAGGGGTCGGGCCACCGGTTACCGGAACCGCTGGGTCCGCACCCGCGCCCTGGCCGAGGTGGTGGCCACCGTGCCGCCGACGGGACCATCGGAACCCATCAACGGTCCGGCCAACACCCACGTGATCCGCCACGGTGGTGTCACCCTCGCCCTCGTCGAGTCCGGCTTCCCCCACGCCATCTCCCCCGACCTCAACCGGGCCCGGATCCACGACTTCGACTCCACCCTGTCCTCACCGATGACCGCCCATCCCAAGGTGGACCCGCTCACCGGCGAGCTGGTGTTCTTCGGCTACGACGTGTTCGGGCCGCCCTTCCTCCGCTACCACGTGGTCGACGCCACCGGTCAGCTCACGACGACCGAGGACCTCGACATCCCCCGGGCCGTGATGATGCACGACTTCGGGCTGACCGCCACCCGGGCGGTCTTCATGGACCAGCCCGTCGTGTTCGACCTGATGCTCGCCACCCAGGGACGCGCCCTGCCCTTCCGCTGGAGACCCGAGGTCGGGTCACGGATCGGCGTCATGCCCCGCAAGGGCACCGACGACGACCTGGTGTGGATCACGATGGACCCGAGCTACGTGTTCCACGTCGTCAACGCCTTCGACGAAGGTGAGAACACCGTGCTCGACGTCCTCCGCTACGACTCGGTCTTCGAGACCGCACCGGGTGAGCCGATCACCCGCTCGCTCCCGTCGTTGCACCGCTGGACCATCGACCCGGTGGCCAACCGGGTGCGTGAGGAACGGCTCGACGACACGCCGGTGGAGTTCCCCCGCATCGACCCGGCCGCCGCCGGCACCCGGCAGCGCTACGGCTACTGCACCCGCCTCGGCACCGACCTCGACCAGCCGAGCTTCGAAGGGTTGGTGAAGTACGACTTCGACCGCGACGTCTCGGAGCGGTACGACCCGGGTGAAGGGCGCAGCCCCGGGGAGCCCGTGTTCGTCCGGGCCGCAGACGGGGCCGGCGAGGACGAGGGCTGGGTGCTGTCGGTGGTCTACGACGCCACCCGGGACCGGAGCGACCTCGTGATCCTCGACGCCACGTCGTTCGCCGGGCCTCCGGTGGCCACGGTGCACCTCCCGGCCCGGGTCCCGTTCGGGTTCCACGGTTCGTGGGTACCGACCTACTGATCGCCGGACACCTCCGCCACCTCCGGTCGGGTCCTGTTCCCGATCCACCGTCCGCAGAGCCGGGTGATCCCGGTGCCCTCAGGCACGGATCCGTGCCTGAGGGCACCCCGCCTTCGGGGTCCCGAACACCCCGTGGCACTCAGGTGACACCAGGTCACCGGTCCGCCATGAGAAACTGTCTCCTCATCTGGATCGGCCCCCCGATACCGGCAGCCGGGCACCACGCCCGCCGCACCACCGCTCTCCATCGTGACCCCTGACGACCCCACACCTCCCCGCTCGTCCCGCCCGTCGGGACGACCCGCACCCCAGCCCACCGGCCGACCGCGTGGCTCCACGCCCGGGTCCGGGCGCGGCGGCTACGACCCCCGGTTCGCCGGACCGATCCTCGGGGGTGAAGTCGCCATCCCGACCAAGCGCGAGATGCGCAAGGCCAAGCGCCGCCGGCGCAGCCGGGGTGAGCGCCTGCTGCGGACCCTCGTGTTCTTCGTGGCCTTCCTGCTGGTCGTCGTCGGCATCGGCTACGGCTACTTCCGCTACCAGTGGGGCCAGATCAGCTCGGCACCGTGCTCCACCTGTGTGGCCGCCGCCAACGGGGCCCCGTACAACCTGTTGCTGATCGGCTCGGACAGCCGGGCCGGCGAGACGGCGGCCGAGGCCCAGCAGTTCGGCAGCCCGACCGACGCCGCCGGCCAGCGGTCGGACACCATCAAGATCATCCACGTCGATCCCCAGACCGGCACGGCGTCGTCGCTGTCCATCCCCCGCGACACGTTCGTCACCATCACGGGGCTGCCGGCCAACTCGCCGCTGTCGACCCAGAACAAGATCAACGCCGCCTTCTCGGCCGGCCCCGATGCCCTGGTGCAGACGATCGAGAACACGTTCGGCATCCCCATCAGCCACTACATCGTCATCAACTTCTTCGGCGTCATGGATGCGGTCAACGCACTGGGCGGGATCTCGCTCGACTTCCCCTACCCCGCCCGGGACCAGGACTGTTCGAGTGGCACCTGTTACAACAACTCGGGTCTCAACATCCCGAACGCCGGCTGCCAGGTGCTCAACGGGTCAGAGGCCCTCAGCCTGTCGCGTTCGCGCTATTACCAGTACTACAAGGACGGGTACTGGCAGTCCGATCCCACCTCGGACCTGGGCCGGATCCAGCGGCAGAACCTCGTGATCTCCGCCGTCCTCGACAAGGCCAAGTCGACCTACAACCCGTTGGAACTGAACAGCCTGCTCTCCTCGGTGGTCCACGACTTCACCAAGGACAACAACCTGACGGCCGGCGACCTGTTCGGTCTGGCCGAGCGCTACCACGCCTTCGGGGGGAACTCGCTCAACACCTTCGTGCTCCCGACCGAAGGTGCCGTGTCCTCCTACGCGGGTGATGTCGAGGTGGTTCAGCCCGAGGAGGCCTCGGCCATGATCAGCCAGTTCCTCGGCGGTCCACTCGGGACCATCACCACCCCTCCGATCGACGCCTACGGCAACGCCTTGACCCTGGCGACGCCGACCACCACCACGACGACGGCACCGGTCGCCACCACGGCTCCGCCGGCCACGTCGTCGACGGCGACGACTGCGCCGGTCAACTCGGCCACGGCTTCGGCGCCGTCCTTCGACCCCACCCCCTGCTGAGTCCCGCCTTCGGCGAATCGGTGCCCGTCGCCGAGCGGCGCACGACCCACCGGCACGACACGATCAGCGGCCGTCGACCGCCTCGACGATGGCGGTGTTGACCCGGTCGTGGACGGCGACGTTGGCCCGACGGTCGGGCAGCCGCACCACCACGACCCGGCCACCCACCTGCGGCGTGAGCGCTGCGTCGAGGGCGGTGGACCAGTCGTCGCCTGCGATCTCGATCACCTCCCAGCCGAACCCGCGGGCCACGGCCGCCGGGTCGTTCGCCTGAGGCGTGCCGAACAGGCGCTCGAAGCGCTCGCCCGGAAGGCGGTCCGCCTGGGGGAGGAACGAGAAGATCCCCCCGCCGGCGTTGTCCGCCACCACCACCGTGAGCGGGGGCCGTTCGTCGGCCCGTCCGACCAGAGCCGACACGTCGTGGAGGAAGGCGAGGTCGCCGACCAGGGCGGTGGTCTGCCCGCGGCTGAGTGCCACCCCGAGGGCGGTCGACACCACCCCGTCGATGCCGTTCGCCCCACGGTTGGCCAGTACCGACACCGGGTCGGCCCGCGTCGCCCCGAAGGCCTCGAGATCGCGGACGGGCATCGACGACGAGACCACCACGGTCGAACCCGGTGCCACGCCCGCCAGGAGCTGGCGGGCGAGCGCCGGCTCGGTCGGTCCCCCCCGACCGGAGGGCGAGTCGGCCGTGAACGAGTCGGCGAGGACCGTCTGGGCGACGGCCTCGGCCCGCTCCCATGCCGTCACCCACTCCCCCTCGGGCGGCGTGGACCGACCCGTCGACCCGCCGTGTGCCGCCACGAGCGCCCGGCAGAACGCCGTCGGGTCACTGCGCACGACCCGGGTGGCTGTCCGTTCGGGGTCGGACCAGCCCCAGGGGTCGACGACGATGCCCGGGGCACCGGCGGCGAAGCGGTTCACCACCTTGGAGGCCCAGGCTTGGCCGAGGTGGAGGACGACCTCGGGGCGGTGGGCGGTGGCGAAATGCGACGCCCGGAGGATGCCGTCGGCCGCCGACACCACCCACCGTTCACCCGTCCGCAGTCCGGAACGGGGGTCGGCCAGCACGGGCCACCCCAACGCACCGGCCAACGCCAGCACCGCGGACGCCTCACCACAACCGGCGCCGGCCACCACGATGCCCCGGCGGCCCGGGGCGAAGTCTCCGGCCAGGAGCTCGTCGACGAGACCGGACGGTGGATCCGCGACGGCAGGTGCCACGCGGTGCCACGGACCGCCGTCGGGACGGCCCTCAGGGACACCTCCGACGGCGGGGTCACCGAGGAGTGGCTCGCGGAACGGCAGGTTCAGATGGACGGGCCCCGGGCCGCGGGCACCCGACACCGCTTCGGCCACCGAGCGGGCGCCGAGCGAGCGCCACGACGGGCGGGCGGCCTCGTCGGGCACGCCGGGGTCGGCGTACCAGCGGACGGCCCGCCCGTAGAGGTGGGTCTGATCGATGGTCTGGGGGGCGCCCACGTCGCGCAACTCCGGTGGCCGGTCGGCCGTGCAGACGAGCATGGGCACGCCGGCCAGATCGGCCTCCACCACCGCGGCGTGCAGTTCGGCGGCCGCCGTCCCGCTCGTGACCACCACCACGGCCGGCACCCCGGTGGCCATGCCGATCCCGAGGGTGGTGAACCCGGCCGACCGCTCGTCCAGCCGCACGTGGAGTTCAAGCTCGGGGGCCGCGGCCACCGCCAGGGCCAGTGGGGTCGAACGGGACCCGGGGCAGACCACGGCGTGGCGCACGCCGGCCCGCACCCACTCGTCGACCAGGGCGGCGCAGAACGCCGCCTGGCGATCGCCATCGCCGGCCACCGGAGCGTTGCTCGGTACGCTCATCTCCACCCCTTATGCCGACACTCGCCCTGCACGCCGAGACCCGTGGTGAGGGGCCCCGTCTGGTGCTGGCCCACGGCTTCACCCAGACCGGTCGGCTCTGGGGCGGACTGGCCGACGACGTGGCCCGTGACCACCAGGTGGTGACCGTGGACCTGCCCGGACACGGGGAGTCGACGGAGGTGCGGGCCGATCTCGTCGAGGGTGCGGCCCTGCTGGGTGACGCCGGAGGGACGGCCGACTACCTCGGCTACTCGATGGGGGCCCGGCTCTGCCTGCACCTGGCGCTCACCCGACCCGACCTGGTCCGCCGACTGGTGCTGGTGTCGGGAACCGCCGGCATCGACGACGCCGCCGAACGGGCGGAACGCAGACGGTCCGACGAGGCGCTGGCCGACCGGCTCGACCCGGTGGACGGCAGTACGCCCGAGGACACCGTGGCGGGGTTCGTCGACCGCTGGGTGGCCAACCCGATGTTCGGGTCCGTGCCGGCGGAGGCCAACGACCTCGATGAGCGTCGGCGCAACACGGCGGCCGGACTGGCGTCGAGCCTGCGGCTGGCCGGCACCGGCACCCAGGTGCCGCTGTGGGACCGCCTGGGCGAACTCGCCATGCCCGTGCTGGTCGTCACCGGTCGGCGGGACACGAAGTTCACCGAACTGGGCCGCCGGCTGGTCGCCTCGATCGGACCGACAGCCCGCCAGGTGGTGATCGACGACGCCGACCACGCCCCCCACCTCCAGCATCCGGACGCGGTGGCGGCAGCGGTTCGCACCTTCCTCGACCTGGACGATCGCGACTGAGGACGCCGGTTGGGTCCTCACCCGAGCAGGGCCCCGGGCGGGAGCGTCGCCCACAGCATGACCGCCAGCAGGGCACCGAACACCAGCTGCAGGCGCCCGGTGGCCGCCAGCACCGGGAAAAGGGCCCGCCCCTCCGCATCGCTGATGGCCACCCGGGCGGGGGGCACGGCGAAGGGTGCCGCCGCCAGCGGCAGGAAGACGAGCACGGGCCACGCGGTCGCCACGGCGCCGGTCACCGCCAGCACGCCCCAGACCACGATGACGACGAAGGGCAGCTTCACACAGGCCACGTAGCACCAGCCACCGACCCGACGGCCGACCCGGACGGCCAGGGTCTTCTTCCCGCTCTCGGTGTCCGTGGCGATGTCGCGCAGGTTGTTGGCCAACAACAGTGCGGTGGCGAGCAGGCCCACCATGACGGCGGCGATCCACACCTGTCCGACCCCGAGGCGCAGGGTCTGGACGTAGAAGGTCCCGACGGTCGCCACCAGGCCGAAGAAGACGAAGACGAAGACCTCACCGAGTCCGACGTAGCCGTAGGGGCGCGGACCGCCGGTGTAGAACCATCCGGCCAGCAGGCAGGCGGCCCCCACGAGCAGGATCCACCACGACGTCGCCCAGGCCAGGCCGAGCCCGACCACGGCGGCCACGCCGAAGGCCAGCAGGGCGGCCCGCTTGACGGCCGACGGCGACGCCAGGCCCGTGGCGGTCAGCCGCACCGGGCCCACCCGGGCGTCGTCGGTGCCGCGGATGCCGTCGGAGTAGTCGTTGGCGTAGTTGGTACCGATCTGGATGGCGAGCGCCACGACCAGGGCGCCGAGCGCACACCACCAGGCATTGATGCGGGGGGTGGCCGGAAACCTCCCGTAGGTCAACGTCGCCCGGCTGGCGTAGAGCAGGTGGGCGGCGTGGCGGGAGTGAGCCGCGGCCGTCCCCACCACCACGGGTACCAGGGCCGCCGGCAGGGTGCGCGGCCGGGCCCCGAGCCACCACTTGCGCACCGGGCCCGGTGCGGGGGGTGGACCGGCGGTGGCCTGACCCTCCGGTCCCGATGCGGTCACGGCCGCCGTGGGAAGCGGCTGAAGTCCGGCGGACGGTGCTCCTGGAAGGCGTTGCGGCCCTCCTGGCCCTCCTCGCTCATGTAGAAGAGCATGGTGGCGTCACCGGCGAACTGCTGCAGCCCGGCCAGACCGTCGTCGGCCGCGTGCAGTCCGCCCTTCAGCATGCGCAGGGCGATCGGCGACAGCGACAGCATCTGGCGGCACCACGCCACCGTCTCCGCCTCGAGATCGGCCAACGGCACCACCTCGTTGACGAGCCCCCACGACTTCGCCGTCTCGGCGTCGTACTGACGGCAGAGGAACCACACTTCCTTCGCACGCTTCAGCCCGATCGAGCGGGCCAGCAGACTGGCGCCGTAGCCGCCGTCGAAGCTGCCGACCTTCGGTCCGGTCTGGCCGAAGCGGGCGTTGTCGGCGGCGATGGACAGGTCACACACCAGGTGGAGGATGTGGCCCCCACCGATGGCGTAGCCGGCCACCATGGCCACTACCGGCTTGGGCATCCGCCGGATCTGGATCTGGAGGTCCAGCACGTTGAGGCGGCCGATCCCCTGCTGGGCCACGGCGTCGTCGCCGATGTAGCCGTCGTCGCCCCGGATCTTCTGGTCGCCACCCGAGCAGAAGGCGTCGGGGCCCTGCCCGGTCAGGATGACGACACCGACGGACGGGTCGTCCCGGGCCACGTTGAAGGCGTCGCTCAGTTCGAACAGGGTCTGGGGCCGGAAGGCGTTGCGCACCTCGGGCCGGCAGATGGTCAGCTTGGCGATGCCGTCGGCCACGTCCATGCGGATGTCCCGGTAGTCGCCACGGCTCTCCCAGGCCGGCAGCGGCAGGCTCCGGAAGCGGTCCACCGGGTCGATCGGTGGACCCGTGATCACCGTCTCCACCTGGGCTCCCCCACCTGTCGTTCCGCCTCCGTCGTGCTCGGATGCAACCATTCGACCATTCACTCCTAGAGTCGCTACTCGTACGGTCGCTAGGCTACCCGTATGGGTGAGCTGGTAGCACTCGATCTGCCCGCGGGCCCGGCGTTCGTCGACGCGCTCCGGGCCGCCTGGGATGCCGGCCACGCCGTCCTCCCGCTCGACCCGCGCCTCCCCCGCCCGGCCACCGGACGCCTGCTCGAGGCCCTGCGACCCGCCCGGGTGGTGTCCGCGGACGGCGTCACCCGCCTTGACGGAGCCCTACCGACCGAGCCGGGAGACGCCCTGGTCATCGCCACCAGCGGCACCACCGGCGAACCCAAGGGCGTCGTCCACACCCACGCCTCGGTGACCGCGTCGGCCGTCGCCACCTCGGCCGGGCTGGCCGTCGATCCCGACCGTGACCGCTGGGTGGCCTGCCTCCCCCTGGCCCACATCGGGGGCCTGTCGGTCATCACCCGCTCGCTCGTGACCGGTACGCCGTGCACCGTGCTCGAACGCTTCGACGCCGCCTCGGTCGAAGAGAAGGCCCGCGGGGGCGCCACCCTGGTGTCCCTCGTCGCCACCGCCCTCGGACGGTGCGACGCGTCGGGCTACCGGTCCGTGCTGCTCGGCGGAGCCGCTCCCCCGGCGGCGCTGCCCCCCAACGTGGTCACCACCTACGGCATGACCGAGACCGGATCGGGCTGCGTCTACGACGGTCACCCACTGGACGGGGTGGAGCTCCGCATCGGCGACGGCACCCTCGGGGCCGAGGGCGAGATCCTGGTGCGTGGACCGATGCTGTTGCGCGCCTACCGCGACGGAACCGATCCCCGGCTGGCCGGGGGCTGGCTCCCCACCGGCGACGGTGGACGGCTGGAGGACGACGGCACCCTGGTGGTGTTCGGGCGGCTGGCCGAGGTGGTCGTGACCGGCGCGGAGAAGGTGTGGCCGATCCCGGTGGAGGACGTGGTGGCCACCATGGACGGGGTGGCCGAGGTGGCGGTGTGGAAGCGGCCCGATCCCGAATGGGGTGAGCGGGTGGTGGCCTGGGTGGTACTCCACCCCGGAGTGGAGGCGCCGGCGCTGGAGGAGGTCCGGGCGCGGGTGGCGGCCGAGATCGCCCCCTACGCCGCCCCCCGGGAGCTGATCGTCGTCGACGCCCTCCCCCGCACCAGCGGAGGCAAGGTCCGCCGGTCCGACCTCACCTGACGGTCGTCCGAGGAGCGGACGCCGGACCTACGACAGCGAGCCGGTGGCGATGCAGAGGGAGCCACCGTCGACCACCAGGGTCTCGCCCGTGATCCACGACGCCGCGTCCGAGCAGAGGAACAGTGCAGCGTTGGCGATGTCGTCGGGCACGCCCAGGCGCCGGGTCGGGAGCCGCTTGGAGATCTTCTCCTCCCCGGGCTCCCACAGTGCTTTGGCGAGCTGGGTCTTGACCAGTCCGGGGGCGATAGCGTTGACCCGGACCTTCGGGCCCAGCTCGCCGGCCAACTGCGAGGTCAGGTGGATGACGGCCGCCTTGGTCACGTTGTACCAACCGATGCCCCCCTCGACGGCCATGCCGCCGATGGAGGCGATG
>Ga0302279_10005599_pt1 | contig 13924 bp, 13 predicted proteins | sample III_Bog_N3_3_FD_194541 | JGI IMG/M metagenome (GOLD analysis project Ga0302279, IMG submission 194541) | Peat permafrost microbial communities from Stordalen Mire near Abisko, Sweden - III_Bog_N3_3 | ecosystem: Environmental > Terrestrial > Soil > Wetlands > Peat | place: Sweden: Abisko...
GGCGGCAGAACCCCCGCCGCTTGCCTGGCGAGGACTCGTATTCGTCCACCAGCGCCGCGCCGGCGGTGATCTCGAACCCCGCCGACGTGGTCGGAACGACCGCCACGCCGAGGCCGCCGGCGCGCCGACACATCGAGCAGTGGCAAACGGTGACGGCACCGGCCTCGCCGCCCAGCGGCCCGCTGGCCACGTACCGGACCGCCCCGCAGAGACAACCGCCGGTGGTCACGAGGCCACCACCACGGTGCCGACCTTGTCGCCCCGCTCCACCGCCTCGTGTGCGGCGGCGGCGTCGGCCAACGGATGCGCCGAGGCGACCGACAGCATGCGTTTGCCCGTCGCGATCCAGCGGCTGATGTCCGCCTGCGCCCGGCGGCGCTGCTCATGCGGCGAGGTCGGCAGCAGCACGCCGGCGGCATGCGCGTTCTTGCGCATCATCTCGCCGGCCGCGAGTTTCGGGGCCGGATCGCCGCGGGTGGCGTAGAAGGCGATGGTCCCGTGCGGCTTCAATGCGCCCAGGGTGACGCCAAGATTGCCGCCGAAATCCACGTCGACCACGTGATCGACGCCCTGGCCGTCGGTGGCCGCGGCGATAGCGGCAGCGACGTCTTCGGTCTTGTAGTTGATGGTCACATCCGCCCCGCCGGCCCGGGCGCGTTCCGCCTTGGCCTGCGAGCTCACCGTGGCGATCACGCTCGCCCCGGCCCAGTGCGCCAACTGCACGGCGTAGTGGCCCACCGCCCCGGCGCCGCCGGTGACCAGCACCGTCTTGCCCTGCACCGGACCGGCCAGGAACAACGCCACGTGCGCGGTCATGCCCGGAATGCCCAGGGTCGCGCCCTCGGCGAACGACACGGCGTCCGGCAGCGGCGAGATCAGGTCGGTGTCGAGCTCGATGTATTCGGCGCCCGAGCCGAACGCCCGGCCGTTGCGCTGGCCGTTGTAGAACCACACCCGCTGGCCGATCAGCCGCTTCGAGGCGCCAGGCCCCACCGCCTCGACCACGCCCGCGCCGTCGCTGTGCGGCACGATCCGCGGATAGGCCATCGGCCCGGTCCCGCCGCGGCGCATCCCGGCGTCCGACGGATTGACCCCCGAAGCGTGCACCCGGATCAGAGCCTCGCCGCGCCCGGGCGTCGGGGTCGGGAAGTCGCCATACTGCAGCACCTCCCGCGCCGGGCCCTGCCTGTCGTACCAGACCGCCTTCATCGCCTTGGTCTCCTCCGCGCACTCCACGCCATTGCTCCGCCTGTCCGGCGTGGCGCAAGTCCTGGTCGACCGTGCGCCCGAAAAGAAAAGCCCCGCGCCGGGTTGGACGCGGGGCTTTCTGTTCGGTCGGATCGGGCGAATCTAGCAGGCGTAGTAGTAGGGTCGCATCACCCAGCCGCCCGCATACGGGTCCCAGACCCGGCGATGGGCGACGCAGTCGCCGTACGGCCCGCCGGCGTAGTAGCCGCCATAGTAAGGGCCGTAGTAGCCGCCGTCGGCGATGGCCGCGCCCAGGGCGAAGCCGGCCAGACCGGCGCCGACGCCGTAGCCGTACCAACGGCCGCCGCGCCAATAGCCGCCGCCGCCGTGATAACCGCCGCCATAGCCACCGCCGTGATAGCTGCCGCCGTGGCCGCCGTAACCTCCGTGCGGCGCCGCGTCAGCCGGGACGGTCGTCATGGCGACGGATCCGCCCAGAGTCAGGGCCGCAAGACCGGCCGTGAGTATCTTGTTCATGGGAAACTCCTACGCATTCCAATGTCCCTCAGACAAAACGCTCCGACGCCTGAAGGGCTCCATCGGATGTTTCGCCGCCAGGGTGAGGCGCGCAGGCTGAACCGAGGCTGAACGGATGGTTAAGCGCCGTTCAGGCGGCCGTTTCGTCGCCTGGGAGACGCTGGGATCGCCTAGCCGTTGACGTCGACCACCACGCGTCCGCGGACGTGGCCCTCCAGGATCGCCGCGCCCAGGGCCGGGACGTCGACCAGCTTGGCGTCCACCCGCATCGCGGCCAGCGCGCCGAGGTCGAGGTCCTTGGCCAGCCGGGCCCAGGCCTGCTCGCGCCGGGGCTTGGGGCACATCACCGAGTCGATCCCCGCCAGGGTGACCCCACGCAGGATGAAGGGCGCGACGCTGCCCGGCAGGTCCATGCCCTGGGCGAGGCCACAGGCCGCCACCGCGCCTCCGTAGCGGGTCTGCGCCAGCACATTGGCCAGCGTGTGGCTGCCGACCGCGTCGATCGCCCCGGCCCAACGCTCGCGGCCCAGCGGCCGGCCGGGTCCCGACAGCTCCGCCCGGTCGATGATCTCGGCCGCGCCCAGGCCGGTGAGATAGGCGCTCTCAGTCTCCTTGCGGCCGCTGGAGGCGATCACCCGGTAGCCGAGCTTGGCCAGGAGGGCGATGGCGACGCTGCCCACGCCGCCGGCCGCGCCGGTGACGATCACGTCACCCTTGTCCGGCGTCACCCCCTCGCGCTCCAGCGCCATCACCGCCAGCATCGCCGTGTAGCCGGCAGTGCCGATGGCCATTGCTTCGTCGGCGGTGAGCCCGGCCGGCAATTTGACCAGCCAGTCGCCCTTCACCCGGGCTTTCTGCGCATAACCGCCGTTGTGCGTCTCACCGACGCCCCAGCCGTTCAGCACCACCTTTTCGCCAGGCTTGAAGTCCGGATTGGACGAACTTTCCACCACCCCGGCGAAGTCGATCCCGGGGATCAGCGGCCAGGTCCGCACCACCGGCGCCTTGCCGGTCAGCGCCAGGCCGTCCTTGTAGTTCACCGTCGAAAACTGCACCGCGACGGTGACGTCCCCGTCCATCAGGTCGGCTTCGGTCAGGTCGACGAACTGGGTTTCCTGGCCGCTGTCGGTCTTGGAAACACGGATGGCGCGGAAGCGGTCGGTCATGGTGAGGGGTCCGGGCTGAGTTTTCGTGAGGCTATAGCGGTCAGGCGTCGACGACGCCATGCGCGCCGGTTCCCACCCCGTTGCCACGTCACTTGTCTGCGTGCTGGAAGACGAACGTCGTGAACCGCGAGTTCGGATCGACGTCGAAAGACGCGGGATACTCGCGCCCGGCCGGGTCGAACACCACCCGCAGCCGATCCGGGCTCACCTCATAGAGGCCCTTGACCGCGCAGACGCAGTTCGCGTCGGTGCTGCCCGAGGCGGTCAGGTAGTCCTGGTGGCTGCCCGTCGGCCCCCAGGTCGCCCGGGAGTCGAACCGCCCGCCGGGATTGAGGGTGAACTGCCAATGCTCGTCGGTCTTGCCGTTCAGGGTGACGTCATAGCGGTCGCCGCGCACCTGCCAGCCGCCGTCGAGGGCGTCGGTCTGGCCGGCGTGGGTCGCTGAAACCAGCCGCCAGTCGCCCTGCCATAGCTGGGCGTCGGCGACGGCGTCGTGGCCGCCGCTGGCGTCGCCGCCCGGTCTGCAGCCACAGACGACGATGACCAGCATCGAGATGGCGACGATCCGCGCCAGAGCGACTATCCTCTCGCTCAGCCGAAGCCCAGATCGACCAGCCAGTCGTGGAACAACACGATCCATCTGTCCGACGGCGCGCCCTGCTTGACCATGCCGAAGCCGTGCTGGCCGCGCCGATAGATGTGCATCTCCGCCGAACCCCCGGCGTCGGTCCAGTCGGAGTAGAGCCCCTCGACCACCCGGTAGAGCAGCACGTCGTCCTGGGCGAGGGCGATGAACATCGGCGGCGCGTCGTCCGGCACCGGCCGCCCGAGGGTCTCGCCGCCGTAGATCGGCGCCACGAAAGCCAGCGGCGCGGCCCTGGGATCGATGGCCACGTCGGCGGTCAGGAACGCGCCGGCGGAAAAGCCGATCATGCCGATCTTGCCGAGGTCCAGCCCCCAGTCGGCGGCCCGCTCGCGGACGATCGCGATCGCCCGTCGGCCATCGTCGGCAGCGGCTTCGCGGGCGTCGCGGATGCTTTCGGGCGGCACGATCTCGCCCATGGCGCGGAAGGCGGTGCGGGCCTTCCGGCTCAAGTCGATGGTCGCATAGAGCTGCATCATCTCGGCGTCGTAATCGGCTTGCGCCGCTGGCGTGCCGCGCACACGATACTTCAGCAGGAACGCGGCGTAGCCGTGCGCCGTCAGCCAGCGCACCACCTCGGTGCCTTCGTGCTCCCAGGCCAGCATCCGCCAGCCCCCGCCGGGGCAGACGATCACCCCGACCCCGTTCGGCTTGCCGTTCGTCGGCCGGAACACGCTCAGCGTCGGGTCGGAGATGTTGCGCAGGATCACCGCGTCGCCGGCGACACCCACCGGCGCGCGCACCTCCACCTCGGGTCCGACCCCCTCCAGTGTCGACGGCGGTCCACCGGGCCAGAGCCGAATGATTTCTTCAGGCTTCATGTCGTCGGTCATGATCAGGTCTTCTGGCCGAACCGCTCGCCCGCCTTGCCCTTCACCGCCAGGTCGACGCTGAGCAGGCGGCGCTCGCCTTCCATGCGCATGGCGTTGCCGGGCATGTGCATCATCGCCTGGTAGTCGCCGAGGCTGTCCTCGACGGCGTTGGTGAAGCCTTGCGCGTCCTGCGACTTGTTCATCTGGATCTTGGCCATCCGCAGCGTCTCGGGGCTGTTCTCGGCCACCCGCCGGGCCCAGGCGAAGGTCTGGAGTTCCAGCTCGGCGCTCGGCAGCACCCGGTTGACCAGGCCATAGCGGGCGGCCTCCTCGGCGGTAATGAAGCGGCTCTCGAACACCAACTCCTTGGCCCGGCGCACGCCGATGTCCCAGGGGATGGTGTTGTATTCCACGAAGCCGCCGAGGAACTCGGCGCTGTCGGCGGCGAAGATCACGTCCATCGCCGCCGCCAGCATCCAGCCGGCGTAGATGCAGTAGCCCTCGACCATGGCCACAGTGGGCTTGGGGAAGTTGCGCCACTTGAGCAGCAGGTCGAGGTTGTACTTCTTGAACTGGTCGTAGGTCTGGATGCCCGGCTTGGCCCCCAGCGCCTGGCGGTAGGCCATCCCCTCCGGCGTGCCGAGGTCGTGGCCGGTGGAGAACACGCCGCCCGAGCCACGCACGATCACCACCCGGATGTCGTCGTCCGCCCGCGCCAGCTCGAAGGCGGCGTCGATCTCGTCGAGCATCCGGTAGCCCTGGGCGTTGCGGTATCGCGGCCGGTTGAGCGTGATCACGCCCACCGGCCCGTCGGCCGCATAGAGGATGTCCTGGAAATCCATCTCCGTCCCGGCCTCCCTGACCGGCAGAGTCAGGCGAGGTCAGGTCAGGGCAAGGTCACGTGCCGCGAGCCGTGCGTCTCGATCCGGCGCATCACCGCCACCTGCTCGCCGCCGCCCACGGGCGTGGTCGCGGTGATCACGAACCAGGTCCCGTCCGGCAGGCCGTTGAAGCTGAAGTGGTTGGCGGCGTCGCAGGTGGTGATCTTGGCGTAGCGCTTGTAGTCCGGTCCGCCCTGCGGGGTGCGGGCGCGCACATCGTCGGCGTTGACGATGGCGGCGCTGTCGGAGCCATAAAGCACCCGCATCCGGGCGCGGCTCCACGGCGTCAGCGGCATCAGCACCACGCTGGAGCAGGTGTAGGCGGCCGGACCGCCCTTGTAGGCGACCGTGCCGTCCAGGGTGTCGCCGCCGCCCTGCGTCGACCAGGCGAAGTCGGCGTCGCTGAACGCCTCGCTGCCGGGCGCCGCCGTGGATGGGCCGGACATCGGATTGCTGGGACCGTTCGTCTCGCAGCCGGCCAGGGCGGCCGCCGCGAGGAGGATGAGCATGGTTCTTTTCATGGTCGCTACCTAGCAGAACAGGGGTTTCAGACAATGGCCCGGCCCCGTTCAAGTCAAGCCATGTCTCGATTCCCCCTTGGCGCCGCCGAGGATTAACGGCGATAAGCTGTCGGACAGGGCCGTCGAACGGCCGGCCATTTGAAGCCCTCCAGGGAGAAGATTTCATGAAAGCCGCGGTGTTGCGCGAGGTGGGTCAGCCGCTTCAGATCGAGGACGTCCAGATCGGCAAGCCGGGACCGCACGAGGTGCTGATCCGCACCGCCGCGGCCGGCGTCTGCCACTCGGACCTGCACTTCATCGAAGGATCGTACCGTTACCCGCTGCCGGCCGTGCTGGGTCACGAGAGCGCCGGGGTGGTCGAACAGGTCGGCTCGGAAGTGCGCACGGTGAAGGTCGGCGACCATGTGATCACCTGCCTTTCGGCCTTCTGCGGTCACTGCGACCAGTGCCTGACCGGCCACATGTCGCTCTGCCAGAGCCCGGATGTTCGCCGCGAGGGCGGCGATGACCCGCGCCTCACCCAGGGCGGCCAGCCGATCCAGCAGTTCCTCAATCTGTCGTCCTTCGCCGAGCAGATGCTGATCCACGAGCACGCCTGCGTCGCCGTGCGCAAGGACATGCCCCTCGACCGCGCCGCCCTGATCGGCTGCGGGGTGATGACCGGCGTCGGCGCGGTGTTCCACACCTCCAACGTCCGTCCCGGCGAGACCGTGGCAGTGATCGGCTGCGGCGGCGTCGGCCTGGCGGCGATCAATGGCGCGGCCATCGCCGGCGCGGGCCGGATCATCGCCATCGACATGTCCCCGGCCAAGGACAACATGGCCAAGTCCTTCGGGGCCACCGACTTCATCAACGCCGCCGAGACCGACCCGGTGAAGGAAGTGCTGGAGATGACCAAGGGCGGCGTGCACCACAGCTTCGAAGCCATCGGCCTCGGCAAGACCGCCGAGCAGGCTTTCAACATGCTGCGCCGCGGCGGCACCGCCAACGTCATCGGCATGATCCCGGTGGGCCAGACGGTCAATCTGATGGGCGCGGCCTTCCTGGGCGAAAAGCGCATCCAAGGCTCGGCGATGGGCTCCAACCGCTTCCCGGTCGACATGCCCCGGCTTGTCGACTTCTACATGTCCGGCCAGCTGAAGCTGGACGACATGATCTCTCGCCGGATCAAGCTGGACGACGTCAACGACGCCTTCGTCGAGATGAAGACCGGCCAGATCGCCCGCTCTGTGATCGTGTTCGACGCGTAAGGCGGGAGCGACAGAGACCGCACCCGTGGCCATCGCCGAGAACCACGGCGCGCGCATTCACTGGCAGGAACAGGGGTCTGGAACCCCGGTCCTGTTGGTGATGGGCCATCGCTACTCCTCGGCCATGTGGTACCCGCTGATCCCGGCCCTGGCCGAGCATCACCGGGTGATCTGGTTCGATAACCGCGGCACCGGCGGCAGCGACACCACGCCCAAGGTCACCGTGCAGGATTTCGCCGGCGACGCCCTGGCGGTGATGGACGCTGCCGGCGTCGCCCGGGCGCACATCTTCGGCGTTTCCATGGGCGGGGTGATCGTGCAGGAGACCGCCATCGAGCAGCCCGGCCGGGTGATCTCGCTGATCGTCGGCTGCAGCGGCGTGCTCAGCGCCGACAAGCCGCGCGCGCCGGCCATCGTGCGCCTGCTCTACTACCTGCCGCCCTGGGCGCTGCAGGTGCTGCTGCGCCCGCGCCGGCGCGGCGACCACGGCTATGGCAGCGCCGCGCCGGCCGACGCGGTCGCCAAGGACCAGGCGATGCTGGCCAAGGACGTCTCCACCACGCGTGGCGTCCTCGCCCAGGCCAAGGCCATGGCCGGCTACCAGACCACCAAGGAAGCCGTCGCGGCCCTGACCATGCCGTCCCTGGTGCTGCACGGCGACGAGGACGCCACAGTGCCCTTCGTCTGGGGCGAGGAACTGGCCCAGATCCTGCCGAACAGCCGCTTCGTGAAGATATCCGGCGCCGGCCACAACTTCATCGTCGCCGACACCCCGACCACCACCAAGGCCGTGCTGGAGTTCCTTGCTGAGGCGGATCGGACCGAGGCAGCCGCGGCGACGTAGCCGCAGGGGATCAGGGCCGCACGGCCGCCAGTTCCTCGGCCAGATGCGCTTTCCACGCCGCGCCAAGGTCGAGCGCCGCCGCCGGTTCGGCCTGACCCACCATGGCGTCGACATAGTCGCGATAGTCGCCGGCGAACTGGTAGCGCAAGGTCTTCCATGCAGCCCGATAACTGGGCGCTGACAGGATGGCGCGCATTGCGGCTTCGTCGGCCGCCCGCCCGGCCGGGTCGATGGCTCCCATTCGGGCCTGCAGGAACGCGTCCTCCCAGTTGACGAAGGCGGCGATCATGATCCGCACGAACATGTCCGCCTTGGCCGGCTCCAGGGTCAGATCGCCGCTGGCGCCGCGCATCATGCTCTCATGCAGGGCGGGATCGGCCACCCGCAGCAACAGCTCGACAGTCCGCCCCGCCCGACCCTGCTGCATCAGCGCCCGCTGGTTGCGATTGCCTTGGCGGATCTGCAGCCCCAGGAACACGAATGAAACCACCACCGCCACGCCGCTGAGGAAGCTGCCGATCGAGGCAAGGTCGGAAAGGCTCATCGGAGATCACCCGTCATGTCTGCCCGCCCGCGCCGGCTGCCTTCAGTTCCGCCCCGACCGTCTTGATCCGCGCGGCCATGTCTTGCCCGGCCACCGGCGGCGCGTCCTTGAGCAACGCGTCGATGTAGGCGGCAAATTGGGGAGAATAGGCCTCGCGCGTGGTGATCCACACGGCTCTGAAAGCCGGCGCCGCGAAGATGCGCCGGATGGCCCGCTCCTGCGTGTCGTTCTGCATCGAGTGTGCGAGCGAAAGTCCGTGCAGCAGAAATTCGTCCTGGAAGCCCAGCAGCATCGCCCGCACCAGATAGGAAAGCTGGGTCGCCTCGACGGCCGTGAACTCGGTCTCACCGGCCCAGACCCTGGCGACAACGCCCGCGTTGTGCGGCTCGATGAACTTGAACAGCGACTCCATGTTCCGCGCCGAGGTCGCCTGCTGCAGTAGCGTCCGCTGGTTGCGGTCGGTCTGGCGAACCTGCAGTGCCAGGTAGATCAGCGAACCGAACACCGCGATGCTGCTGAGCACGCTGGCGATGGCGGCTAGGTCGGCGAGGCTCATCGGCGTTCCCGCATGAATTGGCTCGCCGCCGACGCTAGTCACATCCCGGGCCCGAGGAAACACCACCGCACGCTGTTGGCGTAACGCCGGTCACCTTTCCCTTGCTCCCGTCCGAACCGCTTGGCTAAGGTTTCAGGAGCGGCCGAAGGCGGGGTCGCAGCCAATGTCCGACATCTTCGTCTCCTACAAGCGCGAGAACCTCGCCGCAGTCGGCCGGCTGGTCGAGGCGTTGCGCGCCGAGGGCGTCGGCGTCTGGTGGGATCAGGACATTCCGCCGAACGCGGCCTGGGAGGCGACCATCGAGCAGGCGCTGGCGGCCGCCAGACTCGTCATCGTCGCCTGGTCGCCGGCGGCGGTCGCCAGCGAGAACGTCAAGGCCGAGGCCCGCTGGGCGCGCGGTCAAGGCAGGCTGCTACAGGTGTTCGTCGAAGCTTGCGAGCCGCCACTGTTCTTCGGCGAGCGGCAGGGGGTGGATCTGAAAGCCTGGTCCGGCGCGGTTTCCGATCCTGGGTTCCAGACCGTGCTGCAGGCCGTGCGTGAAGGGCTGAGGGACCGGTCTCAGCCTGACGCCGAAGATCGGGACGGGCCCCTTCAGCTGCCGACCAAACCCTCCATCGCCGTCCTGCCGTTCGCCAATGTCTCCGGCGACCCCGAGCAGGCCTATTTCGCCGACGGCATGTTGCTGGAGATCGTCGAGGCGCTCTCGCGGATCAAGTCGATCTTCGTCATCGCCAGCGGCTCCAGCCTGTCGTTCAAGGGCAAGGGTGTCACGGCCCAGGACGCCGGTCGCCAGCTGGGCGTCCGCTACGTTCTTGAGGGCAGCGTGCGCAAGGCGGGAAACCGTGTGCGCATTGGCGTCCAGCTGGTCGACGCCGCCAACGGCGCGTCGATCTGGACCGAGCGGTTCGAAGACGCCCTCGACGACGTGTTCGCCCTGCAGGACAAGGTCGCGCTCGCCGTCGCCGGCCGGATCGAGCCGACCGTCCAGCAGGCGGAGATCCGGCGGGCGTCGAAGCGGCCGACCGAGAATATGGGCAGCTACGACCTCTATCTGCGCGCGTTGGCCACCAGCCGCCCAGCCCTGCAGGCGGAGCTGTTGGAGGCGATCCGGCAGCTCGATCGCGCCGTCGACCTTGACCCCGACTTCGGTCCCGCCTTGGCCACGGCGGCGCTGAACCACTGGTTGGTGGTCGCCTTCGGATGGTCGAACGACCCGGCGGAGGACCTTCGCCAGAGTGTCGAGCTGGCGCATCGGGCGCTGAAGGTGGGCGGCGACGACGCCCAGGTGCTTTCGCTGGTCGCCTCCGTCATCGCCTACGTCGGGGGCGACTTGGCGGGCGGCATCGCTCTGGTCGATCGCGCACTGCTGCTGAACCCAGGGTCCGCGGCGGCCTGGTTCTCCAGCGCCGGCCTGCGACTGGCGAGCGGCGACCCGAATCTCGCCATCGAACATGTCGAGACGTCGATGCGGTTAGACCCCTTGGGGCCGGATCGGTTGCTCCAGTTGTCCACTCTGGGAAACGCGCGGTTCGCCCAGCAGCGGTTCGGCGACGCTTTGATCTGCTTCAAGGAGTTCGCCCAGCGGCAGCCGGAAAACCCTCTCGGCCACTTGGCTGTCGCCGCGCTCTGCGGACATCTGGGTGAGACAGGCGTGGCGGGCGAGGCGCTGGGCGAGCTTCGAAGACTGACATCGGAGCCTATCGCCGATTTGCTGCGGCGGTGGAGCAGTTCAACCACACCGGAGATTTTGCAGCTGTGGTTCGACGGCGTCGCCCTGGCGGAGGGCGCGAGCCCAGTGGGCGCTAAGCCATGAACGAGGTGTTCGTCTCCTACAAGCGCGAGAACCTGGCGGCGGTCGGCCGGCTGGTCGAGGCGTTGCGGGCCGAGGGCGTCGGCGTGTGGTGGGACCAAGACATTCCGCCGAACGCTCCGTGGGAAGCGACCATTGAGGCGGCACTGGCAGCGGCCAAGCTGGTCATCGTCGCTTGGTCGCCCACTGCTGTCGCCAGCGAAAACGTCAAGGCCGAGGCGCGGTGGGCTCGGGGCCAGGGGCGGCTGCTGCAGGTGTTCGTCGAGGCCTGCGAGCCGCCGCTGTTCTTCGGCGAGCGCCAGGGCGTGGACCTGAAGGCGTGGGCCGGCGAGGCGACGGATGCGGCGTTCCGATCCGTCCTGGCCACCGTGCGCGAGGGGCTATCGGCGACCGCGCCGGACGGGGCCTCTCAGCCCGAGGCGCCGCCCGCGCTGCCGACCAGGCCCTCCATCGCTGTGCTGCCCTTCGCCAACCTCTCAGGCGACCCCGATCAGGACTACTTCGCCGACGGCATGGTGGTCGAGGTGGTGGCGGCGCTGTCGCGGTTCAGGTCGCTGCTGGTGATCGCCAGCGGGTCGAGCCTGGCGCTGAAGGGTAAAGGGCTCACCCCCAGGCAAGTCGCCGACCAGCTCGGCGTCCGGTATCTGTTGGACGGCAGCGTCAGGCGATCGGCTGACCGGGTTCGGATCGCCGTCCAGCTGATCGACGCCTTCGACGGCACGCAGATCTGGGCGCAGCGGTTCGACGACACCATCGACGATGTCTTCGACCTGCAGGACAAGGTGGCGCTCGCTGTCGCCGGAGCGATCGAGCCGACGGTGCGGGACTCGGAAATGCGCCGGGCTTCCGACCGACCGCCCGGCACCCCGGGGAGTTACGACCTGCTCTTGCGGGCGCTGTCACGCCAGCGGACCCTCGACCGACCCGGCGTGCTGGCGGCGCAGGAGCTGCTGGGGCGGGCGCTCGAGCTCGAACCCGACTACGCGTCCGCCCTGGCGCAGGCGGGGCTCGGCCACTTTCTCATCTTCATCTCCGGCTGGTCGGACGATCCGGACCTTGAACAACGGTCGGCCATCCGGGTGGCGCGCCGCGCGCTGCAGCTGGCGCCCGATGACGCCATGATCCTCGCCCATGCGGCCTTCATCATCTCGCGCCTCGAACATGACCAGGCCGCGGCGATCGCCCTGCTCGACCGGGCGCTCGCCGTCAATCCAGGCTCATCCATGGTGTGGGGGTTCAGCGGGGTCGTGCGCGTGGGAACCGATGACGTGGGTCTGGCTCTCGACCACCTCGCCACCGCCTTGCGGCTCGACCCGCTCGGGCCCGAACGTCCCCACTGGACGGGGTGGACGGGGGTCGCGCAGTTCCAGCAGGGTCGCTTTGTCGAAGCGGCGGCCAATGTCCGCGCCTGGGTGCAGCAGGCGGACGCTCCCATCGGCCAGGGATTCCTCGCCGCCAGCTACGGCCAGCTGGGGCAGATCGAGGCCGCCCGTGCGGCTCTCGAACGTTATCGACGCGCCACGCCGATGCCGGTCGAGGAGGTTCTGGACGCGTTTCCCGACGAGACCCTGCGGCGACTGTTCCGTCAGGGCATCGCCCTGGCCGAGGGCGAGCAGCCGTCCTAGCCCAGCCCCACCGGGCCCGGCAGGGCGGCGATGATCGCGCGCTCCTCCGCGTACGGATCGTTCACCGCGCGGCTGACCACGTTAAAGATCATCGTCGAGCGCGAGCGGGTATCGTACCGGGGCCATGAGGGCAGGCCGGGCGCGTTCGGGCTGCCGGTGCGGGCGAAGGCGATCCAGGCCGGCGACATCTGCTCGGCGACCTTCTGCGCGTCGGCGGCGCCGGTCCCCAGGAACGAGGCCGACTTGTCCACCGTGTCGAACACCAGCGGCAGGTCGAGGCCGTGCGGGCTTCGCAGGCGCTCGACCGGGGTCTCGAACTCCAACCGATACATATAGGCCGCAGCCGCGCCGAGGGCCGACTTGCGCTCGGCCATGGCGATTGAGCCGGCGCCCATGCCCCGGTCGGTGGTGATGATGAAATAGAGGTCGCTGGGGCTGGCGGCGGGCCGCAGGCGCCGCATGTCGGCGATCAGCTTGTCCGGATCGGCGCCGCCCAACGTCGGAGCCAGCTGCGCCTTCAGTCCGTCCCAATCGAGGTCGAAGGCAGCCTTCGGCGCCCCCAGCGCGGTGGTCTCGGTGGCGTTGTAGCCGACGATCAGCGGCACGTCGGCGGTGAGTCGGGGCGCGGCCGGATCGAATGGGTCGCCGGGCAGGTTCTTGCCGTCGACCACCGGGCCGAAGGCCAGCGGCCGGTCCTTGGTCACCTTCTCCACCGCCGCCACCAGCCGGTCCGGGGTGGCGTGCTGCAGGTCGCCGGCGCTCGACTCCGGGATGCCGATGGCGGCCAGGATCTGCTTGGTCGTGGCCGTCGCCGCCTCGGGGGTGATCGCCTTCAGCCAGGGCCCGCTCTGCACCACCGCCCGCTGGAACAGGCCCTTGGCCGCCGGCATGGCCATCAGCGTCGAGACCTTGCCGCCGCCGCCGCTCTCGCCGAAGATGGTCACCCGGCCCGGATCGCCGCCGAAGCCCTCGATGTTGTCGCGCACCCACTGCAGGGCGAAGATCAGGTCCAGTTGGCCGATATTGCCGCTGTCGGCGAACTTCGGGCCGGCGAGGTCGGCCAGATAGAGGTAGCCGAACAGGTTCAGCCGGTGGTTCAGGGTCACCAGCACCACGTCGCCGCGCTGGCAGAGCTTGACCCCGTCATAGACCGGCGAAGAGCCGTTCAGGGTCGAAAAGCCGCCGCCGTGCAGCCACACCATCACCGGCCGCTTCTTCCCGTCGGCCACCCCAGGCGTCCAGACGTTCAAGGAGAGGCAGTCCTCGCTCTCGCCGGTGTTGGTCGCCCAGCTGGCGTAGAGGCCGTTGGTCGGCTCGGCCACCTGCGGGCATTGGTCGCCGAATTTCTTCGCGTCGCGCACCCCACTCCAACGCCCGGGCGCCTCGGGCGGCATGAACCGGGCGCCGCCGCCGGTGGGCGCGCCATAGGGGACGCCCTTGAACACCGCGACGCCGCCCTGGCTCTCGCCGCGCACCGCGCCATAGGCGGTCTGGGCGACCGGCGCCCGTCCGCCGCCCGATTGGGCCAGGCTTCGCGTCGCCAGCGC
>Ga0302279_10005600_pt1 | contig 13921 bp, 10 predicted proteins | sample III_Bog_N3_3_FD_194541 | JGI IMG/M metagenome (GOLD analysis project Ga0302279, IMG submission 194541) | Peat permafrost microbial communities from Stordalen Mire near Abisko, Sweden - III_Bog_N3_3 | ecosystem: Environmental > Terrestrial > Soil > Wetlands > Peat | place: Sweden: Abisko...
GGATCGAGGACCGCCGGCGCGCCATCGGAGTGGCTCTGGACGCGGCCAAGCCGGGCGACTGCGTCCTCATCGCCGGCAAGGGCCATGAGAGCTACCAGGAATTTGCCGACACCGTCATCCCGTTCGACGACCGCCAAGTGGCGCGCGAACTGATCGCCAGCCATAGCCCGCGCCCGGTGTGACCTGACGCCATGCCCGCTTTTTCTCCCGCCACCCTCGCTGCTTGGACCGGCGGCCGCTGGACCCAGGTGCCGTGGGTCCCCCTGACGGGCTTTTCCACCGACAGCCGCTCGATCCGGCCCGGGCAGATGTTCGTCGCCTTGAAGACGGCCCAGCGCGACGGCCATCAGTTCCTGAAGGCCGCCGCCGCCGCTGGAGCGGTGGCCGCCCTGGTCGCGGCCCCGGACGTCACGCTCCCGCTCCCCCAACTGGTGGTGGCCGATCCCCTCGTCTCCTTTCAGGCGATTGCCCGCGAGCACCGCCGCGAGTTCCAGGGTCCGGTGATCGGGATCACCGGGAGCGCGGGCAAGACCTCGACCAAGGAGTTGACGGCCTCGCTCTTGGGCGAGCGCGTCCTCGCGACCGAGGGCAACCTCAACAATCACATCGGCGTTCCCCTCACCCTGACCCGGCTGGACGCGGCCGTGCACGATTATGCCGTGATCGAGGCCGGCGTCAGCGCCCCGGGCGAAATGGCCCCTCTGGCCGCGATGATCGCGCCCGACGTCGCCATCGTCACCCTGATCGCGCCGGCCCATCTGCTCGAACTCGGGGGGCTCGAAGGCGTGGCGCGGGAGAAGGCCGTCCTGCCCGCCGCCGTCCGCCGCGGCGGGGTGGCCGTCTTTCCCGCGGCCTGCAACGAGTATGCGGCCTTTCGCGCCTTGGAGGTCAAGACCCTCCCGGTCGGCCCGGCGCCGGCCCCGGTTACCTATGCCATCGTCCAGCGCGAGGACGGCACTGAGCTCACCTTGGGCGGGGCGATCCCGGAAACGGGAATTTTCAAGCTGCCCCGCTCGAGCGACGGCATGGCGCGCAATGCCGCCCTGGCGCTGACCGCCGCCCTCCTGCTGGGCACCCCGGCGGCGGAACTGCAGCGCCGGCTCGCCCGCTGGCAAGCGCCCGCCCTGCGCGGAGAATGGCGGCAGGAAGCGGCCCGCCTGCTCTATCTCGACTGCTACAACGCCAATCCCGCCTCCATGGCGGATGCGCTGGCGGCCTTTGTCCGGTCGGCGCCGCCCGCGCAGGCCCGCCTCTACATCCTCGGCAGCATGGAGGAGCTGGGGCCGGAGGCGCCGCAGTTTCATGAGGAACTGGGCCGGAGCCTGCGGCTGCGCGCCCAGGACCTGGTTTGCCTGCTGGGCAGCAACGCCGCCGCGGTCCGGACCGGTGCCCTCGCGGCCGGAGCCCGGCCGGAGGCAATCGAGATCGCCGAAACGATTGAGCCCATTGCCAGCCGGCTGGCCGCCTTCACCGGAGCGGTCTTCATCAAGGGCAGCCGCCGCTACCAGTTGGAAAGGCTGGTCCCCGGGGCCGCCCACTAACTGCCATGCTCAGCTTTCTCGCCAACTACGAAAACGTCTTCGGGCCGCTACGCGTCCTGCGTTATCTCACGGTTCGAACCCTGCTGGCCGCCGCGACGGCGCTGCTGTTCGGCTTTATCACCGGGCCGTGGCTGATCGCGCGCCTGCGGCGCCTCAAGTTCGGCCAGCATTACGACGACGACCGGACCGGGGATCTGGCGCAGCGCTTCGACAAGAAGAACACGCCCACGATGGGCGGTCTATTGATCTTCGGCGCGGTCTTCTTCAGCTCCTTTCTCTGGGCGGCGCCCAACATCTGGGTCTTTGTCGCCCTCTTCGTCTATGCCACCCTGACCGCCGTCGGCTTCCGCGACGACTACCTCAAGGTGGTCCGGAAAAGCCGGGATGGCATTTCCGCGGGAGAAAAGATTCTTTGGCAGACCCTGATCACGGTGGCGGCCGTGGTGATGCTGCGCCTGCACCCCCTCAGTTCGGAGAAAATCGGCGAATTCTGGGTGCCCTTCATCAAGCATCCGGTCTTTTCCGCCATGCCGATCGCGGTCCTCTTCGTCCTGGTCTATCTCTGGCTGGTGGGCTTCTCCAACGCCATCAATGTGACCGACGGTCTGGACGGGCTGGCCATCGGCTGCACCCTGACGGTCGCGGTGGTGTACGGGATCATGGCCTACTCGGCCGGCAACGTCAAAATCGCCGACTATTTGCTCATCAGCTATGTCCCGGGGACGGGCGAATTGACGGTGATCTGCGGCGCTGTAGTCGGCGCCGGCCTGGCCTTTCTTTGGTACAATTCCCATCCGGCCGAGATCTTCATGGGCGACACGGGCTCGCTCGCCCTCGGCGGACTCTTCGGACTCCTCGCCTTCATGGTCCAGCAGCCCCTCACCCTGGTCATCGTCGGGGGCGTCTTCATCTGGGAGCTCCTCTCCGTCGTTTTCCAGGTCGGCTGGTTCAAGTTCACCCGGGCCCGGCACGGAGAGGGGAGGCGGCTTTTCTTGATGGCGCCGATTCACCACCATTTTCAGAAAAAAGGCTGGCCCGAAACGAAAGTGGTCCTGCGCTTCTGGGTGCTTTCTTTTATTTTTGCCCTCGTCGGGCTGGGGACCTTGAAACTGCGTTGAGAACCTAATCTGATGCTCCCGGCGCCCCCTTCCTGCCTCACTTCCGCCCTGACCGCCCCGGTCGCCGTCCTCGGCGAGGGCATCAGCGGGCAGGGCGTGCAGGCGCTGGTCGGGGCCTTGGACGGAACCTTCGTCGCCTACGACGCGACCGGCAAGGAATTCACCGCCGCGGCGGCGGCGGGCCACGGCCTGGTGGTCTATTCGCCCGGCTTTCCCCCCGACCATCCCTGGCTCGCGCGGGCGCGGGCCGCCGGCTGCCTTGCCTTAAGCGAGCTCGATTTTGCCTCCCTGTTCTGGCGCGGCCAGGTGCTGGCCGTCACCGGCACCAACGGGAAGACCACCTTGACCGAGTTTTTGGCCCACGCCCTGCCGGAAGCCGGCCGGGCGGCGGCCGCGGCCGGCAACATCGGCCACGCTTTCTGCCGGCTGGTCGCCGCCACCGGCGGCGGCCTGCCCGAATTGACCGCTGTCTGCGAGGTCAGCTCGTTCCAGGCCGAAAGCCTGCAGCACCTCAAGGCCGCGGCGACTCTCTGGACCAATTTCGCCGAGGATCACCTCGAGCGGCACGGCGACCTTCCGGCCTATTTTGCGGCCAAAGCGGCCCTGGCCATGCGCTCGGCCCGGGTTTTCGCCGGTTCCTCGGTCCGGGCCTTCGCCGAAAAATCCGGCTTCGTCGGCACGGCGGCCGCAGCCGGCTTCGTCTGGATCGAGACCGAGGGCCGGCCGGCCGATCCGGCGCTCGAGGGCACGGTCTTCGCCGACTATCCCCAGCGGGAGAACTATCTGCTCGCCGCCGCCTGGTGGAAGGCGGAGGGCCTGAACGCAGCTGTCCTGGCCAAGGCCGCCGGCAGCTTCCGCCTGGGGCGGCACCGGCTGGCACCGGCGGCGCAGATCGGCGGGGTCACCTACTGGAACGACTCCAAGGCCACGAATTTCCACGCGGTCGAAGCCGCGCTCGCCCGCTTTCACCGCCCCGTCCTGCTCATCGCGGGCGGCCGGGCCAAGGGCGGCGATCTGCGGGGGTTCATCCACCGCATCGCATCCAAGGTGCGCCAGGTGTATCTGATCGGCGAGACCGCGCCCGAGTTGGGCCGGGCCTGCGCCGCGGAAAATCTGGCCCACACCTTCTGCGGCTCCCTCGCCGCGGCCCTGAGCGCCGCGGCCGAGGACGCCGTCCCGGGCGACCACGTCCTGCTCAGCCCGGGCTTCGCCAGCTTCGACATGTTTCGCAACTACCAAGACCGCGGCGATCAATTTGAGGCTCTGCTCAAAGACCGGTCGCTCGCCAAGGCCAGCGCCTGACTCCATCCTCATTCTTGCCAACTCCCACGCTCATACCCTTATGAAACTCCTCAAAATTTTCGGCATCGTGGCCGGGCTGCACGCCTTCGCCCTCGTGCTGATCTTTGCCAATCCCGGCTGCAGCTCCTCCCGGTCCGCCCCCGCCGCCGAGCCGGCCGCCGCGCCCAAGCCCGAGCCCACCCCCACGATCTCGGCGGTGACCCCCGACACCGCGGCGCCCGCCATTTCGGCCGTGACGCCGGCGGACTCCCCGGCTCCGGTCATCGCGCCGGCGACCGACGCCGCACCCGCGGCCGGCGCGTACTATAGCCCGACTCGCCCGGGCACCCCGGCGGCGGCCGCCCTGGAAGACAAGCCCGCGGTCGACGTCACCCCCGCCACAACTTATAGCGTCGGCAAAGGCGATAGCCTCTGGTCGATCGCGAAGAAGAACCACCTGCGCGTTTCGGTGCTGGCGGCGGCCAATCATCTCCGCGTGGGCACCGCCTTGCGCCCGGGACAGAAGCTCCTGATCCCGGCCAAGGCGACCGACAGCAAAGCCGTCGCCGCCAGTCCGGCGCCGGCCAGTCCGATCCCGTCCCACGCTCCGGCCCCGAGCGCCGGGTCCGCGAGCGAGGGCATGAAGGTCACCGTCCACCGGGGCGAGACCCTGGGCACGATCGCCCACCGCTACCACGTCAGCCTGGCCGCCCTCGCGGTCGCCAATTCGATTTCCGACCCGCAAAAGATCCGCCCCGGCCAGGAGCTGATCATCCCGGGCCATGGCGCCGGCGCCAAGTCGGGCGGGGCGGCAGCGAAGAGCACCGCCGGGACCGCCGCCGCGCCTGGCGCGCAGATTCCCGCTGCCAACCAGGATTTGGACGCGGGCCTGAAAACTCCGCCGGCTAACCCAGTGCCGGTGATTCGCATCGACCCGGACGCCCCCGTCCCCGTTCCCGCGCCCAAGCCCTAAGTCCCCCCACCTCATGGCCCGCTCCCGGTCAGCCGAACTCAATCCGGCCCGTTTTCTGCCCAACCCGATCGCAGTGATCGTCGTCTGCATCATCGCGCTGACGATCTTGGGGCTGACCATCCTCTTCAGCGCCAGCGCCTCCTTCAAGCAGGGCGCCTATTACTATCTCGACAAGCAGGTGATTGGCGTCCTGGCCGCCACCGGCTTGTGCTTCCTCACCAGCCGGATCAATCTCGACTACGTGCGGCGTTATGCCTGGTGGGTGGCGCCGATCGTGCTGCTCCTGCTCGCCCTCGTTCTCGTGCCCCATCTCGGCATCAGCGTCAAAGGCAGCCGGCGCTGGCTGGGCCACGGCGCCCTCCGCCTCCAGGTCTCGGAATTTGCCAAGCTGGGGCTCGTCTTTTGCCTGGCGCATTATCTGGCCGCCAACCAGACGCGCCTGGGCGAGTTCAAGCGCGGCTACCTCTATCCCCTCGGCCTGATCGGGGCCTTCTGCGCGCTGATCCTGCGCGAGCCGGATTTTGGCACGACGGCCCTCCTTCTGACGGTGGGCCTGCTGCTGCTCTTTCTGGCGGGAGCGAAGTGGCGGTATATCCTGCCCACGATCGCCGTCGCCACCATCCTATTGAGTGTCATGGTGATGCATAATTCCAACCGCCTGCGGCGCTTCACCGCCTACCTCGACGTCGAGGGCAACAAGCAGGCCGGCACCTACCAGCTTTACCAGTCCCTGGCCGCTTTCGCCGCCGGCGGCACGGCCGGCACCGGCCTGGGCCAGGGCCGCCAGCAGGACAGCTTTCTCCCCGAGGCCCACACCGACTTCATCTTTGCCGTCGTGGGCGAAGAGCTCGGCCTGTGGTACACCCTCGCCGTCGTCCTGCTCTTCGGCGTCATCTTTGTCGCCGGCATCATCCATCTCCGACGGGCGCCGAACCTGTTCCATTTCCTGCTCGCGGCCGGTTGCCTGCTGCTGATCTGCCTCCAGGCCATCGTCAATCTCGGCGTCGTCACCGGGATCTTCCCGACTAAGGGGATGCCGCTGCCCTTCATCAGCGCCGGGCTGTCGAATCTCCTGCTCATGGGCATGCTCGTGGGCATCCTGCTCAACACCGGCCGCACCTGGGGCCGGGCTGCGCTGCCGAACCAGGCGCGCTCGATGCGGGAGGTGATGGCATGAGCGTTCTCGCTCCGGCCCGGCCGCGCCGTTTTCTCATCGCCTGCGGCGGCACCGGCGGGCACCTGGCCCCGGGCATCGCCCTGGCCGAGGGCCTGATCGCGCGCGGCCACGAACCCACGCTTTTGATCAGCCGCAAGAAGGTCGATGCCCGCCTCATCGCCAAGTATGCGGCGCTGAATTTCGAACGCATGCCGGGCCGCCCGTTTTCCTGGCAGCCGATCCGGCTGGCCGCCTGCATTGTCTGCGAAGTCCGCGCTTTCTTCTTCTGCCTGCGCCTGCTGGCGAGCCGCCGCACCGACGTGGTGGTGGGGTTTGGCGGGTTCACCTCCGCGCCGGCGGTGATGGCGGGACGGTTCAGCCGGGTGCCGGTCGCCCTCCACGAATCGAACCGGGTGCCGGGGATGGCGACGCGCGCCCTGGGCCGCTTCGCCGCCCGGGTCTATCTGCCTTTGGGGGTGCGCCTGCGCGGCGTCGGGCCGACGGCCGAGCGCCATGCGGGACAACCGGTACGCCGGGAAATTTCCCGCCTACCCCAGTCGGAAGCCCGGACGGCCCTCGGTCTCGACCCCAACCTGCCGGTCCTGGCCATCTTGGGCGGCAGCCAGGGCGCCCTCGCCCTCAACCGCTGGACGGACGCTCATGTGGTCCAGCTCGCGGCCGAGGGCATCCAGGTTTACTGCCTGACCGGTTTGGACAAGGGCAAGCCCGAGGTCCGGGAGCTCAAGACCAAGCAGGGCGCCCCGATCCGGGCGGTCTTCGCCCCCTTCTGCGACCGCATGGCCGAGCTCCTTTCCGCTTCCGACCTGGTCATCTCCCGGGCGGGTGCGGGCACGCTGGCGGAATTGATCCGCTGCGAAACTCCCGCGATTCTCGTGCCCTACCCGCATGCCGCGGACGACCATCAGCGGCGCAACGCCGACTTCTTCGAGCGGCAGGGCGGGGGTCTGGTGGTGGACCAGGCGAACATGGCCAGCCTGTCGGCCGAGGTCCTGGATGTGATGTTCAACGATTGGCTGCTGCGCAAATTCCGCGGCAACCTCCGGCGGATGGACCGCGCCAATTCCCTCGATTTGATGCTGGCCGACCTGGAGGAAATCGCCGGCCGCGCCCAAGCGAAATGAGACCGCCCGTCCCCGCCCCTCTGTTTGGCCGCGCCACGCGGCAGATCCATTGTCTCGGGGTGGGCGGGGCGGGCATGGCGCCGCTCGCCCTCTATCTCGCCGGCTCCGGCTATGCCGTGACCGGCGAGGACGACGACTTGGCGCCCGAGGTCGCCGCCTTCCTGGCCCAGGCGGGCGTGGCCGTGACCGCCCTGCCCGGCGACTGCGAACTCATTGTCCATTCCTCTGCGATCACGCCGGCTCACCCGGTTTACGCCGCCGCCGTCCGGCGCCAGCTCCCGCTCGTCCGGCGAGGCGAAATGCTGGCCGAGGTGCTGCGCGGCCGCAAATTGGTGGCCATCTGCGGCGCGCACGGCAAGACCACGACGACCGCGATGCTGATCACGGCCCTGCGCCGGGCGCATTTTCCCGCGGGCTACCTGCTGGGCGGGCTCTTTAACGACGGCACCCCGCCGGCCCGGGTCGGCTCCAACGACTGGGTCGTGGCCGAGATCGACGAGAGCGACGGCACGATCAGCCGGTTCAGCCCCGAGATCACGGTGGCGGTGAATCTCGACTGGGACCATCCCGACTTCTATCGCCAGCCGGCGGAATTCGAGGCGGTGTTCGCCGCCCTCTTTGCGCGCACGGCGGCGGCCGTTCTGGTCAGCGATGCCTGCGCCCGCTCCCTCGCGCTCGCCGCCAGCCCCCGGGCGGCGGCCACCTTCACCTTCGGGCGCAGCGGCGATTTTTCAGGAGAGATCCGCGAGGAGAAAGCCGGGCGGATGAGCCTGCACCTGGGCGGCAAGTTTGCCCGGGGCGAGGCCGCCGTTCTCGCCGCGGGCGAATTCAACGCCGCCAATGCCACGGCCGCCCTGGCCGCCGCCCAGTTGATGGGGCTGGCCGTAGACGGCGCTGCCCTGGCGGATTACCCGGGCGTGCGCCGCCGCCAGGTCGTCCTGTCCGGGCCGGACGGCCCCACCCTGATCGAGGATTACGCCCATCATCCGACCGAGATTCGCGCGCTCCTCGGCAGCCTGCGCCGCCGCCTGGCCCCGGCCGGCCGCCTCATCGTGGTTTTCCAGCCGCACCGCTTCAGCCGCACCGCCCAATTCAAGACGGAATTCGCGGCCGCCCTGGCCTTGGCCGATCGCGTGCACCTCCTCGATGTCTACCCGGCGGGAGAAGCCCCGCTGGCCGGGGGCACGACGGCGGACATCTACGCCGAGATCAAGCGCAGCTCCGGGGCCCTGCCGGTCGACTACCTGCCCGGGGGCGGACCCGACCTCTTCCGCACCCTGACCCGGGAGGCGCGCCGCGGCGACGTGGTCGCCTTTGTCGGGGCGGGGGACATCGACCGCCAGGCGCGGGCGTGGCGGGATGAATTGGCCCGCGAGGCCGAAGCGGCCCGGCGCTGGGACGAATTTGCCTCCGCGATCCGGCCCCGGCTATCGGCCGCCGCCAAGCTCCGGCGCGACGAATCGCTGGCGCGCAAGACGACCTTGGGCGTCGGCGGCCCGGCCCGCCTCTATGCGGAGCCGGCGAGCGTGAATGACCTCCGTCAACTCGTGGGCGCCGCCGCGGCGGCCGCCATCCCCATCTACATGCTCGGGCGGGGCTCAAACTTGATCGTGCCCGATGCCGGCGTCGAGGGCCTGGTAATTTCCCTCGCGCAGGAGGGCTGGGCGCGCTTCGAACCGCGGCCCGGCGGCAAAGTCTGGGCGGGCGCCGGCTTGCGCCTGAAGAACCTCTGCGGCCTGGCCGCGAAGGCCGGCCTGGCCGGATTCGAATTTCTCGAGGGCATCCCCGGCACGGTCGGGGGCGCCTTGCGCATGAACGCCGGGGCGATGGGCGGATGGATCTTTGATGTGGTGGAGGAAGTCGAGCTGATGCGGCCCGACGGCGAGGTGGTCACCCTGCGCAAGGCGGAGATGCACGTCGAATACCGGCATTGCGCCGAACTCCAGCAGGCGTTTGCGCTTGGAGCCCTCCTGCGGCCCGCCGCGGCGGTCGCGGGCGATGCCGTGAGCCGGCAGATCGACACCTACCGCCGCAAGCGGCAGGAATCGCAGCCGCGCGAACCCAGTGCCGGCTGCATCTTCAAGAATCCCCCGGGCGACTCCGCCGGCCGGCTGATCGACGCCAGCGGCCTGAAGGGCGAGCGGGTGGGGGATGCGGAGGTGTCCAAAGTCCACGCCAATTTCATCGTCAACCGCGGCGACGCCACCAGCGCCGATGTCCTGGCGCTCATCCGCCGGGTGCGCACCCGGGTGCGCCAGACTCAGGGCGTCGATCTCCAGCCCGAGGTCTTACTCTACGGCGAACAGTGGGAGGACGTGCTGTGACTTCTCCCGTCCTCGCCGTATTCGCCGGCGGCACCTCCGCCGAACGCGCCGTCTCCCTCGGTTCGGCCCGGGCCTGCGCCCTGGCCCTGGCCCGATCCTTCCCGACCGAACTTTTCCCCATCGACGCCAACGCGCTGCCGGCCGGTCTGGATCCGGAGCGCCATGTCGTCTTTTCCATGCTGCACGGCACCTTCGGGGAGGACGGCGGCATGCAGTCCCTGCTCGAGCAAGCCGGGGTCGCCTACTGCGGCTTCACCGCCGCCGCCTGCCGCATCGCCATGGACAAGGCGGGCACGAAAAAAATTGCCGCCGCCCTCGGCCTGCGGGTCGCCGAGGGCATTTTCTTTGCCGCCGAGCAAAAGCCATCGGCGGACGAGATCATCGCCCGCCTGGGCCCTGAGGTGGTGATCAAGCCCAACAACGAAGGCAGCAGTGTCGGTCTCAGCCTGCCCCGGGATCGGGCGGAACTGACCGCCGTTCTCGCCGGCATCCGCTCGGGCCATTGGCTGGCGGAGCGGCGCATCCGCGGCCGGGAATTGTCGGTGGGCCTGCTGGCCGGCCGGGCCCTGGGGGTGGTGGAGATCCGCCCCCACGGCGGCGTCTACGATTACACCAGCAAGTACACCAAGGGCATGACCGACTATTTTGCGCCCGCCCCGCTCGATCCGGCCGTGACCGCCGCGGTCCAGGCCGCCGCCGTCGCCGCCTTGGCCGCCTGCGGGGGTCGCGACTATGCCCGGGCCGATTTCATTCTCACCTCCGACGGCGTGCCCTGGCTGCTCGAAGTCAATCCGCTCCCCGGCATGAAGGAAACGAGCCTCCTGCCCATGAGCGCCCGCTGCGCCGGCTTGGATTTCATCGGCCTGGTCCGGGCCATGGCGGAACCCGCCGTCGCCCGCTTTCACGCGGCGGAAGCGGCCGCCGCTCCCGCGCTTCGCGCCTCCTAAATGTCCAAGGAGACCCTCGAACTTCCTCTCACGCGCAGCTGGCGGGACATTCCCCAGGCGGTGAAACCGCGCGCCATGTCGCGCGAAGGCCGCCGCCGCTTTTTGCTCCGCGCCTGCCGGCTCCTGGGGGCGGTCGCGACGCTCGTGGCCGCCGGCTGGGCCAGCTGGCAGGTGGCCCAGGTCTGGGACAATGGCTCGCGCCACCTTCCGGACGCGGCCGAGGCCAAGCCCATCGGCAAGAACCTCCTCCTCCAGACCGACGGAGTGCTCGACCAAGCCTGGCTGGCCGCGACCCTGGCTCTGCCGAAGAAGGCGACCTTGATGGACTTGGACCTGACGAAGCTGAAGGCCCGCCTCCTCGTGCACGGCCAGGTCGCCACCGCCGCCTTGGTCCGCAAGTTTCCCGCCACCCTGTCGGTTCGGCTGACCGAGCGCATGCCGATCGCCCGGGTCATGGCCGAAGCCGCCGGCGGCGAGCGCTCCGCCCTGTTGGTCGCCCGCGACGGCGCCGTCTACCCCGGCGTGGGCTATGACCGCGACCTGATCGAGTCGCTGCCCTGGCTCGATGGGATCAAGCTGACGCCGCAAGCCGGCGGCTATGCCCCCATCGTCGGCATGGACGCGGTCGCCGACCTGCTCGGCCGGGCCAAGCTCGAAGCCGACTGGCTCTACCGGGACTGGCACGCCGTCTCCCTCGCCCGCCTGGAGAGCGACGGGCAGATCGGCGTCCGGCTGCGCAGCGGCACGAGCATCATCTTCAGCGCCAAGGACGACTTTTTCGGGCAGCTGGCCAAGCTCGACTACATCCTCGACACCGCCGCCTCGGCCCATCCCGGCCAGCCGACGGTGGGCGAGATCGACCTTTCCCTCGGCAACCAGGTGCCGGTCCGCCTGATAGCGGCCCCCGCTCCGGCCCCGGCGCCCTTGCCCGTTTCCCCGCCCTCTGCTCTCGCCACCATTCCCCGCATCCAAGTTCCCTAATTCCCGTGAGCTCCCACCATACCTTCATCGGCGCCGTTGAAATCGGCACCTCCAAAGTCACTGCCCTGGTCGGCGAATACACTGGCCGTGATCTGACCATCATCGGCTACGGTGAGTGCCCGTCGCGGGGCGTGGTCAAAGGGGCGATCGCCGACTTCAAGGCGGCGAGCGACTGCACCCACGCCGCCCTCGAGCAGGCGGAAAAAATGGCGGGAGAGCGGATCGACTACGTCTATCTCGCCCAGACTGGCGGACACCTCGACGGCTTCTACAACGAAGCGGTCGTGAACGTGAAATCGGCCGACAACATGATCGACCGCAATGACATCCGGACCGTCTGTGAACTGGCCCAAGCCAAGGAGCTGCCGGCCGGGCGGATGGTGGTGCATCACATCCGCCGCCCCTTCCGGGTGGACGGGCGCCTGGTCCCAACCTCGCCGGAGAACCTGGTCGGCCAGCGCCTCGAGGTCGGCTATTGGACGGTGCACGGCCAGGAGCAGCGCTTGGCGGACACGATCCACGTCATCCGCGGCTGCAATCTCGAGGTGCGCGAGCTGGTCCTTTCGAGCCTCGCCTCCGGCTTCATGGTCACGACCCCGGAGGAGCGGCAAAACGGCGTCCTCGCCATCGACATCGGCGGCGGCACGACCGACTACGTCCTGTACCGTGACGGCGTCCCCCACACCACCGGGGTCCTTCCGATCGGCGGCACCCATGTGACGAACGACTTGAGCATCGGCCTGCGACTGACCGAGCCCCAGGCGGAAAAGCTCAAGCTCCGCTTCGGTCGGGCCATCGTCCAGGCCCGGGACAAGGCGGACAAGGTCTGGCTCGACGGCAATTTTGCGATCGGCGACCGGCAGTTTCCCCGCCAGGCGATCGAGCAGATCACCTCGGCCCGCATATGGGAGCTGTTCGAGGTGGTGAAGAAGAAATTGGGCAACAGCTTCTCGCCCGAGACCTGCGCCACCGGCGTCGTCCTCACCGGCGGGACCGCCCGCCTGCCCGCCATCACCGAATGCGCCGCCAAGGTTTTCGGGCTGCCCGCCCACCTGGGCGAGGCTCCCACCTCCATCGCCGATCACTTGCGCGAGCCCGGCCAGCACACTGCCCTCGGCCTGCTCTACTATTGCGTCAGCCGCCAGAGCGAAGGCGCCTCCCCCCGCCGCAAGGGCGGCGGCTTCCTCCGCGGCGTGAGCCGGATCTTTGCCGGCGCCTAAATCCGATCCTTTTTTCGCTTTCTCGCATGAATCTCAACGAACTCCCCCTCGAGCAGAACCTGCTCACCGACCGCAACGTCGCGATCAAGCTGATCGGCGTGGGCGGCGGCGGCTCGAACGCGGTCGACCGCCTGAAGATGGAAAACCTCGACCGGCTGCAGCTGGCGGTGATCAACACCGACTACCAGGCGCTGGCGAGCTCCCCGGTGCAGGACAAAGTCCTGATCGGCATGGGCGTCACCCGCGGCCTCGGCACCGGCGGCGATCCCGAGTTGGGCCGCGAGGCGGCCGAAGCCGACCGCGAAAAAATCACGGCGGTGGTGAAAGACTGCGACTTGATCTTCCTTTTGGCCGGGATGGGCGGCGGCACCGGGAGCGGGGCCGCCCCGATCGTGGCGGAAATCGCGGCCGAGCAGGGGGCCCTCGTGATCGCCTTCGTCTCCATGCCCTTCAGTTTCGAAGGGGGCCGGCGCCTGAAGCAGGCCGAAGAGGCCCTGCGGGCCCTCCGCCAGCAGTGCGATGCGGTCATCCCGCTGCCCAACGACGTGCTGCTGCAGGAGGCGGCGGAGAACGAGGCGGTCCTCGATTCCTTCGCCCGGGCGGACGAGTGGGTCGGCCGCGGGGTCAAGTCGATCTGGTCGATGCTCTTCAAGACCGGTCTGATCAATCTGGATTTCGCGGCCCTGCGCCAGGCTTTCCAGCAGCGCGGCGGCAAGACTCTCTTCAGCCTCGGCCTGGGCCAGGGCGAGAACAGCGTCGCCGACGCGATCTCCAGCCTGAAGATGTGCCCGCTGTTGCATACGCCGGAATTTTCCCGCAAGGCGGACCGGCTGCTGGTCAATATCATCGGCGGCACGGACCTGACGCTGCCCAAGGTCAATGAGATCATGTCGGCAGTGACCGAGCAGTTCGGCCGGGAGTCCCACATTATCATGGGGGCGGTGATCGACGAGGAGCTGCAGAACCGCGTCGAAGTCTGTGTCTTGGGCACGAGCGACATGGGCGGCCGCGGGGCCCTGAACCGCCGTCCGGCGGCGGCCCGGGTGCGGATCCCCGCCGCCATGCCCGCTCCGGCTTCCGCCGCGATCCTTTCGGTCCGGACGGAGAGCGGCCCGCCGGCGGAAATTCCCGCTCTGGCCGGGGCGGCGACGACGAGCGCCCCCGCCGCGGCCAAGGAGAAGCACGAATCGAAGCTGATCAACCAGGAGGAATTCGGCTTTGGCGAAGTGGAGAGTCGC
>Ga0302279_10005603_pt1 | contig 13917 bp, 10 predicted proteins | sample III_Bog_N3_3_FD_194541 | JGI IMG/M metagenome (GOLD analysis project Ga0302279, IMG submission 194541) | Peat permafrost microbial communities from Stordalen Mire near Abisko, Sweden - III_Bog_N3_3 | ecosystem: Environmental > Terrestrial > Soil > Wetlands > Peat | place: Sweden: Abisko...
GAACAAGTCTGGGTTTGAAAATGCCAGGGGTCAAGATCGAACTTACTAAAATTAGTGAAAAAATAAATTTATCTTGCAGAGTGAATTAGTAAGGAAGAAACTGCTCGTCACCGAAGCTCCGTGGATATATCCTTGGAGCGCAAACAACCATCTTGAAAAAACAACGGATTTTGTTTGAACGAATCGTCCATTACCGACCTGTCCTTTCCCTGAATTTCCCAACGTTCCGGCCTATCCAGCCACCCAGGAGTGAACCCGAAATGACGAAGAGCAGGGCTGCCGACTTTCCGGAACCGGTCCACCCGGCGCCCTCCGCCCACCCCTACGCACCCATCGGCGGCACGCCCCTGGTGCGGCTTCGGCAGATCGGCGCGGATCGGCCCGGGGTGGAGATCCACGTGAAGTGCGAGTGGATGAACCCGGCCGGCTCGGTCAAGGACCGGCCCGCCCTCTGGATGATCCGGGACGCCGAGGAGCGCGGCCTGCTCCAGGGGGAAGGCCGGGCGCTGCTGGACTCCACCAGCGGCAACACCGGCATCGCCCTGGCCCAGATCGCCGCATCCCGGGGCCACCGGGTGGTCCTGTGCCTGCCGGCCAACGCCAGCGACGCCCGCAAACGGCTGCTGCGCCTGCTGGGCGCGGAACTGATCCTGACCGACGCCCAGGAGGGGGCCGATGGCGCCCGGGACGTGGCCCGGCAGATGGCGGAACGGGATCCGGACCACTATGTCTACCTGGACCAGTACAGCAACCCCATGAACTGGCGCGCCCACTACGAGGGCACGGCGCCGGAGATCTGGGAGCAGACCCGGGGCCGGCTCACCCATTTCGCCGCGATCATGGGCACCAGCGGCACCTTCACCGGCGTAAGCCGCCGGCTGCGGGAACTCGATCCGCGGATCCAGTGCATCGCCGTGCAGCCCGACGCCGCCTACCACGGCATCGAGGGCACCAAGCACTACGCCTCCACCGAGATCCCGCCGATCTTCGATCCCGGCCTGGTGAGCCGTCAGATCCCGGTCTCCACCGAGGCCGCCCAGGCCATGGCCCGGCGCCTGGCCTGCGAGGAGGGGCTGCCGGCGGGCACCAGCGGCGGAGCGGCGGTGGCCGCGGCCCTGGTGCTCGCCCAGGAGCTCGAGACCGGCCTGATCGTGACCATCCTGCCGGACAACGTCATGAAATCGCTCGGGGAACCCACCTGGGACGAGGTGCAGCCATGACCGGGCCCGCCATGATCAGGCTGCCCCAGGCGGTGGAGGCGCAGCTGCGCCGGCACTGCCAGGAGCAGTACCCCAACGAGGCGTGCGGCGCGCTGTTCGGCCAGGGCGACGGCAGCTTCGAGGCCTGGACCGTGGCCGGGATCAGCGCGGCGCCCAACGAACACGGCGACGACCACAAGCGCCGCTACCTGGTCCCGCCCGATTTCCAGCTCCAGGCCGAGCGGCACGCCCAGGCCACCGGCCAGGAGGTGCTGGGCTACTACCACAGCCATCCGGACCACCCGGCCCAGCCGTCGGAATACGACCGGGTCCACGCCTGGGCCGGCTACCTGTACCTGATCTGCGCGGTCCGCCAGGGCCGATCCGAGGACCTCAACGGCTTCACCCTGGAAGAGCAGGGCGGGGCCTTCCTCCCGGTCGAAGTCCGGGATCCGTCCTCGGCCAATCCATAACCTTTCAGGGAGACCTTCCATGCCCGTCTCGATCCTCATTCCCACCCCCCTGCGCCGCTACGTCGGCGGGGCCAAGTCCGTGGCCGTGGAGGCCGGCACGGTGGAGCTGGCCGTGGCCGCCCTGGCCGCCCAGAGCCCCGACCTGGCCGGGCAGCTTCTGGACGGGGCCGGCAAGCTGAGGAATTTCGTGAACCTCTACCTGGGCGACCAGAACGTCCGGGTCCTGGCCCCCTCCCTGGGGGAGGTGGCCCTCAAGGACGGCGATGTCCTGACCATCGTCCCGGCCATCGCCGGCGGGGCGGGGGAGGTGACGCTGTCCCGGAACGAGGTGCTGCGCTATAGCCGGCACCTGATCATGCCCGAGGTGACCCTGGAGGGGCAGAAGCGGCTCAAACAGGCCCGGGTGCTGTGCATCGGCGCCGGCGGCCTGGGCTCGCCGCTGACCCTGTACCTGGCCGCCGCCGGGGTCGGCACCCTCGGGGTGGTGGACTACGACACGGTCGACCTGACCAACCTCCAGCGGCAGATCCTGTTTTCCACTGCGGACGTGGGCCGGACCAAGCTGGAAGCCGCCAAGGAACGGCTCACCCAGCTGAATCCGGAGATCGAGATCGTCACCCACTCCATGCAGCTGGCCAGCTGGAACGCCATGGACCTGTTCCAGGACTACGACATCGTCGCCGACGGCACCGACAACTTTCCCACCCGCTACCTGGTCAACGACGCCTGCGTCCTGCTGGGCAAGCCCAACGTCTACGCCAGCATTTTCCGGTTCGAAGGCCAGGTGAGCGTGTTCGACGCCAGCCGCGGGCCCTGCTACCGCTGCATGTTTCCGGAGCCGCCGCCGGCGGGGCTGGTGCCCTCCTGCGCCGAGGGCGGCGTGCTGGGCGTGCTTCCGGGCATCCTCGGTTCGCTCCAGGCGCTGGAAGTGCTCAAGCTCATCCTCGGGGTCGGCGACCCGCTGGTGGGGCGGCTGGTGCTGTTCGACGCGCTGGATTTCAAGTTCCGGGAACTGGCGGTGCAGAAGGATCCCCATTGCGCGGTCTGCGGCGCGGCCCCCACCATCACCGCTCCGGTGGACTACGAGGCGTTCTGCCAGATCCGCGGGGCGGAGCCCGATGACAACGACGGCAGCGGCGCCCCGACCATCTCGGTGGAGGATTTCCACCGCCGCCGCCGGGCCGGTGAACGCCTGAACCTGCTGGACGTGCGGGAGGGCTATGAAGCCCAGATCGCCGAAATTCCAGGCGCCATCCGGTTCCCCCTGAGCGAACTGCCGGCCCGGTTGCACGAACTGGATTCCGCGGACACCTACACGCTCCATTGCCACAAGGCGGGGCGGAGCCTGGAGGCCTACAAGACCCTGCGCAAGGCCGGGTTCGGCCGGCTGCAGATCCTGGCCGGAGGCATCGACGCCTGGGCGGAACGTATCGACCAGTCCTTGGCCCGCTATTGAACCTTTCAGCTTTGTCCACCACCCAAAAACCATAGGAGAGCAACGATGTCGGAATCCACCCCCCGTCCCGTCCTGGGCGACGCCGGCGCCAGGCAACTGGCCAACACCCAGAAGACACCCGTCCAGACCACCATCATCACGCCCCGGTGGCTGCCCCGGTTCCTGTCCTGGGTTCCGGTGGAGGCCGGCGTCTACCGGGTGAACCGGGCCAAGGACGAAAGCACCACCGTGGCCACGGTCTGCACGTCCAAGGCCGAGCAGGAGCTGCCCACCTCCTACATCGACTACGTGGAGAAGCCGCGGGAGTATGTGCTGAGTTCGATCAAGTCGGTGGTCGGGGTGCATACCCGGATCTCGGATCTGTACCACTCCCCTTACGACCAGGTGAAAGAGCAGCTGCGCCTGACCATCGAGAACCTGAAGGAAAAGCAGGAATTCGAGCTGATCAACAACCAGGACTACGGACTGCTGAGGAACGCCGCGGCGGGCTTCCGCTTCCCCACCCGCAAGGGCCCGCCCACTCCGGACGACCTGGACGAACTGCTGGCCAAGGTATGGAAGGAGCCGGCATTCTTCCTGGCCCACCCCAGGGCCATCGCCGCCTTTGGCCGGGAGTGCACCCGGCGCGGGGTTCCGCCGCCGACGGTGACCCTGTTCGGCAATCCGTTCCTCACCTGGCGCGGCGTCCCCCTGGTGCCCAGCGACAAGGTGCCCATCACCGGCAACAAGGGCCACGCCAGGTCCAGCATCCTGCTCATCCGCACCGGCGAGGCCAAGCAGGGCGTGGTGGGACTGTTCCAGTCCGGGTTGCCCGGCGAGCAGGCCCCGGGGCTGTCGGTGCGGTTCATGGGGATCGACGCCACCACCATCGCCTCCTACCTGGTGTCGCTGTACTGCTCGGCCGCGGTGCTCACCGAGGACGCCCTGGGCGTGCTGGAGAACGTGGATCTCGACTTCTATCACGAATACGTGTGATCGCCATGACCCAGGACAGCCTATTCCGAGTGGCTACCCCGCCCGGGCCGGCGGGGCTCCAGCCCTTCGATACCGAGCTCATCGCCCAGATCGCCAATGACCTGTTCCGGGACCCGGAGCAGGCCGGCCCGGCCCCGGTTCCGCCTCCCGCGGCCGTGCCATGGCAGGGCAGGGCCGCCGCCCCGGCGCTGCCGGCGGAAGTGGCGCCCGGCTCCTTCTACTTCCTCGACGAGGCGGCGGCGACTCCGCCGTCTGCCGCGCCGGGATGGAACCTGGCGCCCTCCTACCTGGAACTGACCGCGCCGCCCGTGCTCGACCCGCAACCGGGCCCGTTCGACCCGGTGTCGCTGAGGCGCGACTTCCCGATCCTGGAGCAGCGGGTCCACGGCAAGCCCCTGGTGTGGCTGGACAACGCGGCCACCACCCAGAAGCCCCGGGCGGTGATCGACCGCATCTCGGACTTCTACCGGCACGAGTATTCGAACATCCACCGGGCCGCCCATGCCCTGGCGGCCAGGTCCACGGACGCCTATGAGGGGGCCCGGGAGAAAGCGCGGCGCTTCCTCAACGCCGGGTCCGTCCAGGAGATCGTATTCGTCAGGGGCGCCACCGAGGCCATCAACCTGGTGGCCCAGAGCTGGGGCCGCCGGAACGTCGGTCCCGGCGACGAGATCGTCATCACCTGGCTCGAGCACCACGCCAACATCGTCCCCTGGCAGCAACTGGCCGCCGAGAAGGGGGCGAAGCTGCGGGTCGCCCCCATCGACGACCGGGGGCAGGTGCTGCTGGACGAGTACGAAAAGCTGCTCAACCCGCGCACCCGGCTGGTCTCCTTCGCCCACGTGTCCAACGCGCTGGGGACCGTCAACCCGGTTCGGGAGATGGCCGCCATGGCCCACCGCCACGGCGCCGTGGTGCTGGTGGACGGGGCCCAGTCGGTCTCCCACCTGGCCGTGGACGTGCAGGCGCTGGGGGCGGATTTCTACGCCTTCTCCGGGCATAAGGTGTTCGGACCCACCGGGATCGGCGTGCTCTACGGCCGCTCGGACCTGCTGGAGGCCACCCCGCCCTGGCAGGGCGGCGGCAACATGATCGCCGACGTGACCTTCGAGCGGACCGTGTTCCAGCCCCCACCGGCCCGGTTCGAGGCCGGCACCGGCAACATCGCCGACGCCGTGGGGCTGGGGGCGGCGCTGGACTACGTCACCCGGGCCGGCCTGGCCAACATCAGCCGGCACGAGCACGATCTGCTGACCTACGCCACCGAGGGACTCAGCTGCATCCCGGGCCTGCGGATCATCGGCACCGCCCGGGAAAAGGCCGGCGTGCTGTCCTTCGTCCTGGACGGGTACCGCTCCGAGGAGGTGGGCGCCGCCCTGGACCAGGAGGGGATCGCGCTCCGGTCCGGCCACCACTGCGCCCAGCCGGCCCTGCGCCGGTTTGGGGTGGAGACCAGCGTGCGGCCCTCGTTCGCCCTCTACAACACCCGGGCCGACATCGACGCCCTCACGGCCGCGGTGGCGCAGCTGGCCCGGTCCCGGCCATGACCGGGCCGGACCCGGAACGGATCGCCCAGTGGACCCTGGGCCTGTGTGCCATCGACAGCACCACCGGCCTGGAGGGGCACCTGCTGCCACTCCTGGTGGAGCGGTTCAGGGGCATGGGCGCCCGGGTCCAGCTCCAGCCGGTGGAGGGCGGGCGCAGCAATGTCCTGGCCCTGTGGGGCAAGCCGCGAATCCTGTTCTCCACCCACCTGGACACCGTGCCGCCCTTCATCGCCCCCCGGCGGGAAGGGGACCGGCTCTGGGGCCGGGGCACCTGCGACGCCAAGGGGATCCTGGCCGCCATGGTCGAAGCGATCCGGGTGCTCCTGGCCGAGGGGGAGCGGGATATCGCCTTCCTGGGGGTGATCGGCGAGGAAACCGACAGCCTGGGCGCCCGGGTGGCCCTGGAACTGAAGGCTGACCTGGCCGGGGTGGAGGCGGTCATCAACGGCGAACCCACGGGCAACCGCCTGGCCCAGGGCCAGAAGGGCTCGCTCCACCTCCGCCTGCGCTGCCTCGGCAAAGCCGCCCACAGCGGCACTCCGGAAGAGGGTGTGAATGCCGCCTTTCCCCTGCTGGACTGGATCGCCGCCATCCGCCGCCTGGCTTTGCCCGAGGATCCGCGCCTGGGGCCTGAACTGTGGAACCTGGGCACGCTCAGGGCCGGGCGGGCCATCAACATCGTCCCGGACGAGGGGGAGGCCAGCCTGTTCGCCCGGACCGTTTCGGGCACCACCTTCCTGGAGGATGTGGAAGCCCTCCGGCCCGAAGCTGGCGAAGTGGAGGTGATCTTCCAGCGGGCCCCGGAATATTTCCCGGTGATCCCAGGGTTCCCCGCCGCTCCGGTGCCGTTCGGATCCGATGCCCACACCCTCCGGCATCTGGTTCGGGACGGTTTCATCGCCATGACCGGACCGGGCTCCATCCGGGTGGCCCACACCGAGGAGGAGCACCTGGACCTGGCCGAAGCCCTCGCCGGGGCGGTCCAGTACCGGGACCTGGCCCGGGTGCTCCTGGCCCGGCCCCTGACTTCGGATTACGCCATCTGACCGTCAGAACCGGTAGGACACACCCATACCGGCACTCAGGTAGGAATCGCGCAGGATCAGGGGGCTCACCCGGGCATCACCCTGCAGGTCGCCACCGTAAAGGCCGAGGGTGCAGGTCCACTTGGGCGCGGGCCGATAGCCGAGGGTGATGGTGCCACCCACATCCCGGGCCCCGGCGCGCGGGGTGAAGGGCCCAACCTCTTCGGGGGTCAGGCTCGAGTTTCCGCTGGCGAGGAGTGCGGCCCGGGTCTGGGCCTGGGCTTCGGTAATCCCGAAATCGTAGGCCATGGCCTTCTCATCAGCCCATGTGCCATGGAGGCCAGTGTAGAGGAACCAACCCTGGGCAAGGCGCGTGCTCTTCCCCACGGAAAGGGTGCTCCGGGTTCCCGCTTCATCCCGCAAACCATAGGCCAGGGTGAGGCCAGCCCGCCAACCATCCTGCTGCCGCCATTGGAGCCCGGTCCCGGCCCAGAGGGTGGCGCGGCGATCCCCCATGCCTTCCAGGGCCGGCGACCGGCTTTCCGGCCTGCTGTCCCCGAGCCCCAGTCCCAGGTCCCAGGTGAACCCCTTCTCGCTCCAGAGGTGCATCCCGCCGCCGTAGCCGACCCCGATCCGGCTGGATCCCAGATAGAACCGCCCATACTCGGCATTGAATACGGGTTCCAGACGGGTCTGGTTGGTGTTGGAGCCCAGGTAGGAAGGGGTGGTGAGCAAGCGCGCCCCAAGCGCCAGGGACCAAGGCTGGGCGGGGTTGGGGGTGCCTTCCTGGAACTCCAGCATTTCCTGGGCGGCGAGGGGCAGGGAGGCGCAGGTGGCGCATCCAAGCAGGATGAACAACGTCGCGCCGGAGAAGGAACGGGTTTTGATTTGCACGCCTATGTCCTGGGTCTGGAGTGGGGCTGGTGGTGGTTTTGCAGGATTCGATCGGTTCAGGCAGTCATAAACCAACCGATCGCGATCCGGCGAGGCCGATTCCAAGTATTGATTACTCTAACGATGCGATTCCTGACCGGAAAGTTCCCCGATCCCTAATTCAGAACCCTGATCGCAACAGCGTCCGGAGGGGGATCGTCACCATCCTGGCCCTTCCAGTCCTCGGCCCCAGCCATCATCTCGACTTCCTTTTCCTCAACCGGGTTGAAGAAGGAGAACCGTGCTGGCCAAAGAGGATGGTTTTCATATTTTCCAGTGCAGATCTCAATGGCGCCAGTGCTAAAGCTTAATTTGCAATGGTAGGACATCGGTGACTTCGCCCTCATCATCTAATGTTCATTGGGGATCGGAATCATGCTGACTCGCGGAAGGCTGGGCAGCATGGAGATAGGGTTGCGGGCAATTCTCTAGCCCTCGTCATGAGAGTGGGGGAACCGCAATCAGGTTTATGGAAACGCCAAAATAGGGAGTTTAAATAAAATAGTGAAACAACCCATGGTTTCATCGGAACTTTCTGGCACTTAATCGCATTAATGACCCGCGCTGATCAGGAGTCTGGCAGCCCCTTTCCCAGACCGGAACGGTCCCGAATCGAAAACCCGGCCCCAGGACGTTCATGGGGGATCCGGCACAGGGGTTTTGTTGACAGCCTGATGGTATGGCACCATACTTTATCCAGGTCATCCAAGGAGCAGACCGTGGTCTCGTGCGTCCTACCCCCTCCCCGTCCCCAAAAATACGAGCGCCTGCGGCGATTGGCTGAACGGTTCCCGTCCTTCGGGATCGATCTCGATGCGGGTGAGGTGTACATGATGCTGATCAGCCTGGCCTCGGAAGTGTGGGGCGCGGCCGGACAGACCTTGGCCCAGTACGGGTTGGGCGATGGGCGCTTCACCGTGCTGGTGCTGCTCCTGGAACATCAGCCCGAGCCGCTGTCCCATTCCCAGTTGGCTGAACTTTCCTGTGTCACCAAGGGCAGCATCACCGGTCTGGTGGATGGATTGGAGCACGATGGTTTCGTGAAGCGCGAAGACCTCGGCGAGGACCGCCGGGTGCGCCTCATCAGCCTGACTCCGACCGGACGGCAGGTCATCGAGAAGGCCCTGCCCGACCATTTCCGGCGCATCGCCGGGCTCATGGGCGGGCTTTCCGCCCCCGAGCGCAAGACCTTCCTGGCCCTGCTGGCCAAGATCCAGGATGGCCTGTCCGCTTTCCGGGCCGAGTGACGCCTGGGAACCCCGAGCGCGTTTTTTTCGCCAATTGGTATGGCGGTATATCGTATAGCGCCTTACCGAAACCCCTTGTTCACCGAGGACAGCCATGACTTCCGAACCAACCGTCCAGACCCATGACCCGATCCCCGGTGCCACCGAGGGGGCGGTGCACCCGGACCTTCCGGCAACATCCCGTTCCCGGCGCGGTCTGCTGGGTTTCATCGCCGCCGGGGTGCTGGTGGCGGGGGTGGCCGGGGCCGCCACCTATGCCCGCGACTTCGCGCCCTTCGAGTCCACCGACGATGCCTTCATCGATGGCCGGGTCGTGGCCATCACCCCCCAGGTGTCGGGTCTGGTGGCCACCCTCCATTTCGATGACAACCAGACCGTGCGCAAGGGGGACCTGCTGGTGGAGCTGGACCCCACCGACTACCAGGTGGCGCTGAACCAGGCCCGGGGCGCCGAGGCGTCGGCCGAGGGCAAGCTGGAGCAGGCCCGGGCGGGGGTGGCCACCGCGGCCAGCGCGGTGGCCGAGGCCGAGGCGGCCCTGCATTCCGCCCAGGCGACCTTCGAGAATGCGGAACGGGACTTGAAGCGTCAGCAGGGTCTCGACGAACGGTCCCGCTCCCAGAAGGACCTGGATGACGCCAGCGCCAACCGGAAGACGGCGGCGGCCGGCATGGAAAGAGCCCAGGCCCAGCGGGGCGCGGCCCAGGCCCAAGTGGCGTTTGCCAGGGCCAACGTGGTCGCGGCCCAGGGCGACTTCCAGAAGGCCCAGGCGGACACAAAGCGGGCCGAAGTGAATCTGGGCTATTGCCGGATCGTCGCCCCCGCGGACGGAAGGATCACCACCAAGGCGGTGGATCCCGGCACCTATGTCAGCCCCGCCAACCCGCTGTTCCAGATCGTTCCCACCCAGGTCTGGGTCGTCGCCAATTTCAAGGAGACCCAATTGAAGGCCATGCGGCCGGGACAGCCGGTGACGGTCACCGTCGACGCCTACCCGCGCCTGGCCCTCACCGGGAAGGTGGATTCCATCCAGTCCGGGACCGGCTCGCGGTTCAGCGTCATCCCGGCCGAGAACGCCACCGGCAACTTCGTGAAGGTGGTGCAGCGGGTGCCGGTGAAGATCCTGCTCGACGGTCCCGTCTCCAGCCTGCTCGCCCCGGGCATGTCGGTGGAACCGAAAGTGCGGGTCGGGTCGTGAGGGTGAGGGCCGTGTCCATTGCTTCCCTCCCCCAGCGCCGGTAGACGAGGCCCCATGCCCATTCCGAGAACTCCCAACAGCGCCGCCAAGCCGGGCGTGAACCCGTGGCTGGTCGCGATCGTGGTGTCCATGGCGACCTTCATGGAGGTGCTGGACACCAGCATCGCCAATGTGTCCCTGGGCCACATCGCCGGCAATCTCGGCGCGAGCCAGGCTCAGGCCACCTGGGTCCTCACCAGCTACCTGGCCGCCAACGCCATCGTCATCCCCATCAGTGGCTGGCTGTCGTCGGTGATGGGCCGCAAGCGGTTCTACATGACCTGCGTGGCGGTCTTCACTGCCAGCAGCTTCCTGTGCGGCATCGCCCCCTCCCTGGGGATGCTGCTGCTGTTCCGGGTGTTCCAGGGCGCCGGAGGCGGCGGTCTGGCGCCCAGCGAACAAGGCATGCTGGCGGACACCTTTCCGGGACGCTATTTCGGAATGGCGTTCGCGGTCTACGGCATGGCGGTGATCGTCGCCCCGGCCATCGGCCCCACCCTGGGCGGCTGGATCACCGACAACTTCTCCTGGCGCTGGATCTTCTTCATGAACATTCCGGTCGGCCTGATCTCCCTGGCGCTCACCCAGCGCTTGATCCAGGACCCGGATCCCGTTCCGGGCGCAGCCAGGCAGGGCCGTAACGGGATCCGGATCGACCACATGGGCTTCGCCTTCGTGATCCTGGCCTTCGGCTGTCTCCAGGTGGTGCTGGACAAGGGCCAGGAATCCGACTGGTTCGGTTCCGGCTTCATCTGCGTCTTCGCGGTCCTGGCCATCGTCGGATTCATCGGCCTGGTGGTCTGGGAAACCATGGTGGAGAAGGACCCGATCGTCGACATTCCGCTGCTGGCCAACTCCAACCTCGCCACCTCCATGGTGCTCCAGTTCGTGGTCGGGTTCATCCTGAACTCCACCACCGTGCTGATCCCCCTGTTCGCCCAGGAACTGCTGGGCTACAACTCCACCCAGGCCGGGCTGCTGCTCATGCCCGGCGGGCTGATCCTCATCCTGATGTTCCCGCTGGCCGGCAAACTGGTGCAGGTGGTGCAACCGAAATACCTGATGGCCTCGGGGCTGGCAGTTCTGACCCTGTCGTTGTATTTCATGTCCGGCTTCAACCCCCAGGTCGCCTTCGGCAACCTGATGTGGGCCCGGCTGCTCCAGTGCCTGGGCCTGCCGCTGTTCTTCATTCCGCTGAACACCATCGCCTACGGCAACCTGCCTCCGGGCAAGACCAACAGCGCCAGCTCGATGATGAACCTGATGCGCAACCTGGGCGGCAGCATCGGGATCGCCGTGGCCGCCACCCTGTTGACCCGCCGTTCCCAGGTGCACCAGGCCTACCTGGCCGCCAACGCGACCCGGTTCTACCGTGCAGATCCAGGCGGCCATGCTCTCCTACCTGGATGTCTTCCGAATCTTGACCGTCGTCTGCGTGATCGTGATCGCCGTGGTGCTGCTGCTGAGGCGGGTTCGCAAGGACGAACAGCCGGTACTGACCCATTGAGCCCCCACCCTGGAGGAACCCCCATGAAAACTCGTAATGCTGTTCTGGTGCTGCTGGTGGCTGGGTCGATGGTCGGATGCATGGTCGGACCCACCTATCGGCCCCCCGTGTCCAGCCCGCCGGGGCAGTGGAGCGAACCGCTGGCCGGCGGCGAAACCGACCATGCCGCCGCCGTCGCCACCTGGTGGAAGAGCTTCGGCGATCCGGAACTGGACTCGCTGGTGGAGCGGGCGCTCCAGGCCAACCTGGACCTGCGCATCGCCCAGGCCCGGGTGCGCGCGGCCCGGGCCGAGCGCGGCATCGTCGACGCCGGCCGCGGGCCCAGTCTCACTGCCTCCGGCTCGGCCGTCCGGGAGAAGCAGAGCGCCAATCAGCCGTTGTTCGGTTCGCTGCTGCCGCCCGGCACCTCCATGATCAGCAATGTCTACCAGGGCGGGTTCGACGCTTCCTGGGAACTGGATCTGTTCGGCGGAACCCGGCGCTCGGCGGAAGCCGCCGATGCCCAGCTGGCGGCCGCCGGGTTCAGCCGGTTTGACGTCCAGGTGACCCTGGTGGCGGAGGTGGCGCGCAACTACACCGCCGCGCGCAGTTTCCAGCGCAGGCTGGCCATCGCCCAGCAGAACCTCAAGGCTCAGCGGGAGGTGGTCGCCCTGGCCCGGGATCGTTCCCGGCAGGGTCTGATCAGCAGCCTCGAACCCGAGCAGGCCGCCACCGTCCTGGCCCAGACCGAGGCCCAGGTGCCGGCCCTGGAATATGGCCTCCAGGCCTCGATCCATCACCTGGGCGTGCTCCTCGGGCAACTTCCGGGCACGCTGCTGGTGGAACTGGCCGCCCCGGCGCCGATCCCGGCGGTGCCGCCCCAGGTGCCCGCCGGCCTGCCATCGGACCTGCTGCTCAGACGTCCCGACATCCGCATGGCCGAGCGTCAACTGGCCGCCGCCACCGCCCAGATCGGCATCGCCACCGCCGACCTGTTCCCGAAGTTCTCCCTGACCGGCAACCTCGGCACCCAGAGCGCGAACTCCGGCAACCTGTTCACTCCGGGCAGCAGCACCTGGTCCGTGGGGCCGGCCTTCCAATGGCGGATCTTCGATGCCGGCCGGATCCGGGCCCATATCCGGGTCCAGAACGCCAGGCAGGAGGAGGCGCTGGCCGGGTACGAGAAGACCGTGCTCCTGGGTTTCGAGGATGTGGAGAACGCCCTGGTGGCCTACGCCAAGGAACAGGCGCGCAACGTCCCCCTCGGGGCGGCGGTGGCGTCGAGCCGGAAGTCCCTGGCGATCTCCCGGGATCAATACGCCAATGGCCTCACCAGCTTCCTCAACGTGCTCGATGCGGAGCGCTCCCTGTACCAGGCCCAGGACAGCCTGGTCCAGAGCGACCAGGCCGTGGCCCAGGATCTCATCGCTCTGTACAAGGCGCTGGGCGGGGGCTGGGAGGAACCGGGAGCAGCCCTGGTTTCGGCGCGACCCAAGGTATGACGGCGGCCCATTCCGTCCGGATTCCGGGCCTCCCGGGCGCCCAAAAAAGGGAGGGCGGTCGTCCATTTTGAATGGGAATCTCAAAAATTATTTTCTGCCTTTTATTTCCAATTATTATTTATATTTCGTCGGGTATATTTGACGGTAAAAAAAGCATACGAAAAAATCAGGCTTGTTTTACCCTTGCGCGCAAACGTTTTCGCGAGCAAGCTACACCTCGTTCCCGCAGAGAAGCTGTTTCGAGATCTTGGTCAGTCGGTCTTGAGAGTGGATTGCCCGCCGGTCTGGCGTCCGACCCTCCCAGTCGTAGGTTGAGTTCGCTTAGCCGTTGGTTTGTCATCCTTGCCGTGCGCTTCGGAGGTTGGGGCATTCAGGTATCCAGAACCCAATAGAACCTTTCATGCTGGTAATCAACAACAAGGCTGGGGCTTAGCCCAAGCCAAAACGTTTATGGGCTGAAAATGACAGATATCGTTATGGCTAATGGCCGCCCCCTTGCGTCCTATATCGATCACACCATCCTGAAGCCTGACGCCCGGAAGGCAGAGGTGGAAAGGCTTTGTGACGAAGCAATTGTTCACAAATTCGCCTCCATTTGCGTGAATCCCTATTGGGCGGCTTTGGTGGCTGAAAGATTAAAAGGCAGTGGGATTCTGACCTGTTGTGTGGTGGGCTTTCCCTTGGGTGCCACCCCGTCCGAATGCAAATCTCATGAAACGACGGTCTGCATCGGCCATGGCGCAGATGAGATCGACATGGTCATCAATGTGGGAGCCCTGAAAGACGGGGACCTTGATACGGTTCGCCGGGATATTGCCGCCGTCAAAGCGGCGTGCGGCC
>Ga0302279_10005604_pt1 | contig 13916 bp, 9 predicted proteins | sample III_Bog_N3_3_FD_194541 | JGI IMG/M metagenome (GOLD analysis project Ga0302279, IMG submission 194541) | Peat permafrost microbial communities from Stordalen Mire near Abisko, Sweden - III_Bog_N3_3 | ecosystem: Environmental > Terrestrial > Soil > Wetlands > Peat | place: Sweden: Abisko...
GCCGGCGAGATCCCACGCCGCAGCCATCGCCTGCCGCGCCTCGGCGCGGAGCGGGGTGGTGGCATTCCAGTCGAGATAGACCCGGTCGGGCATGAGGTTCTATAATACCTTAAAGACGTAACGTTCTGCAGGAGCGCCGTTGGCCACAAGCTTGTCGGCGGGGTCCGGTCCCCTGCCAATTGGCGATCCCGGCCGCTGCCGACAACGCAAGCACTAACACTTTGAATGTACTTCCGGATGTTCAATATGCTTGCTTTTGGCCCCTCGCCTCATGCTAGAACGCGGCCTCCAGTTCACCAGGCGCCGTTCCCGCATCGCCCCGACGACGTCTGATCAACCCCCTTATCTTCGCGAGCTTCCGTCTGCCGAAGTCCAGATGAAGCCAGCACCAAGTCGGTTGATTTTGCCAAGGACCACCAATGCCTGAAGTCATTTTCACCGGCCCCGCGGGCCGCCTCGAAGGCCGTTACCACCCGGCGAAGCAGAAGAACGCGCCAATCGCGATGGTGCTGCATCCGCATCCGCAGTTTCACGGCACGATGAATCACCAGATCATCTACCAGTGCTACTACGCCTTCGCGCATCGCGGCTTTTCGGTGCTGCGCTTCAATTTCCGCGGCGTCGGCCGCAGCCAGGGATCGTTCGATCACGGCACCGGAGAATTGTCGGACGCGGCCTCCGCGCTCGACTGGGCGCAGACCATCAATCCGGAAGCGCGCGCCTGCTGGGTCGCGGGCTTCTCGTTCGGCGCCTGGATCGGCATGCAGCTCCTGATGCGCCGGCCGGAGGTCGAAGGTTTCATCTCGATCGCGCCGCCCGCCAATCTCTACGACTTCTCGTTCCTGGCGCCCTGCCCGTCCTCGGGGTTGATCGTGCATGGCGAGAAGGATGCCGTGGTGCCGCCGAAAGACGTCAACACCCTGGTCGAGAAACTGAAGACCCAGAAGGGCATCGTGATCGATCAGCAGATCATCCCCGGCGCCAACCATTTCTTCGACGGCAAGCTGGAGCCGCTGATGGAGACGGTGACCGGCTATCTCGACATGCGGCTGGCCAACGTTCGCTGAGGCGACGACACGTTCGCGTGGCCGACGCTCACGGCCGCGCAATCACTCCGCCGGTCATCGGGATCGGCACGCCTGTAGTGGCGGGATAGCTGAGCGGCAGGCCCTTCAGCCCCCGCGCCGCGAGAAAGCCGAATGCTTGCGCCTCGATCGCATCGGCGGACCAGCCGAGCGCGTCGGCGGCTTCCACGGTGGCGGGCACGAGGCGCTCGCGCAGCATCCTCAGCATCGTCAGATTGCGGGTGCCGCCGCCGGCCACGATCCAGCTGTTCGGCGCCTTCGGCAACAGCGGCACGATCCGGGCGATGGCTTCCGCCGTCAGCGCCGTCAGCGTTGCAGCCCCATCGGCCGGCGACATCTCGCGCAAGCTGAGCGCGGCAAAATCGTTGCGGTCGAGCGATTTCGGCGGCGGTAACGCAAAGAAGGGATGCTCCAACGCCCGCCTCACCCACGCCACGTCGACCCTGCCTTGCGCGGCAACGCGGCCCTCGCAATCGAACGGCTGGCTCATGGTGCGCAGCATGTGATCGTCCAGCAGCGCATTGCCCGGCCCGGTGTCGCAGGCGATCAGGGTATCGGCGCCGTCGATATAGGTGATGTTGGAGACGCCGCCGATATTGACCACGACCAGCGGCCCCTCGCGCTCCAGCGACTGCGCCAGCGCGCGATGATAGACCGGCACGAACGGCGCGCCCTGCCCGCCGGCGGCGACGTCGGCAGCGCGGAAATCATGCATGACCGGGATATGGATGGCCCTGGCCAGCGCCGCGGCGTCGCCGATCTGCACCGTCATCCTCTGCTCGGGGCGGTGCAACACGGTCTGGCCGTGAAAGCCGACGATATCGATGTCCTCGCAGGTGATGCGGTTCTGCGCCGTGAAGGCGGCGACCGCCTCGGCATGCGCTGTCGTGACGGCGCGCTCGGCCTCGCGCAGGATGCCCGGCCGCGCATCGCGCTGCGGCAGGTTGACCGCTTCGGCCAGGGCCTGGCGCAGCAGGTTGCGTTCCTCGGAGGTGTAGGGCCGGTAGCCCGACGGCCCGAACGCCTTGACCCGGCGGCCATCGGTTTCGATCAAGGCGACGTCGACCCCGTCGAGCGAGGTGCCGCTCATCAGACCGATCGCCGTCAACATCATGGTCATGGTGCCTTTGCAAGCTTCCTGCTGCCCTGACGCCCTGCTTGTATCAGACAAGCACATCTTATAATGCCACAGCGCGCCTTGGCGCGGCAGCCCCGTCCGGTCAGGGTTGCCGCAAATCCGTGAAAATACCGTGAAATTAGAATGATCAGAATCGCACACAAATGACTGTATTTAAATCGGATTTCCTGAACATTTTACAGGAACGCGGCTTCATCCACCAGTGTTCCGATTTCGAGGGCCTCGACGCACTCGCCGCCAAGGGCGAGGCGACCGCCTATGTCGGCTACGACTGCACCGCGCCGTCGCTGCATATCGGCAACTACCTCACCATGATGATGCTGCACTGGCTGCAGGAAAGCGGCAACAAGCCGATCACCTTGATGGGCGGCGGCACCACCATGGTCGGCGACCCCTCCGGCAAGGACGAATCGCGCGCGCTGCGCAGTGTCGCGGAGATCGAGGCCAACAAGGCCAGCATCCGTGGCGTGTTCGCCAAGGTGCTGCGCTACGGCAACGGGCCTTCCGACGCGGTCATGCTCGACAATGCCGAGTGGCTGACCAGGCTGAACTGGATCGAGATGCTGCGCGACATCGGCCGCCACTTCTCGGTCAACCGCATGCTGACGATGGATTCGGTGCGGCTGCGGCTGGAACGCGAGCAGGAGATGAGCTTCATCGAGTTCAACTACATGGTCTGCCAGGCCTATGACTACGTCGAACTGTCGCGGCGCGTCGGCTGCCGCTTGCAGATGGGCGGCTCGGACCAGTGGGGCAACATCGTCAACGGGGTCGACCTCGGCCGTCGCATGGGCACGCCGCAATTGTTCGCGCTGACCACCCCGCTGCTCACCACCGCCTCGGGCGACAAGATGGGCAAGACCGCCAAGGGCGCGGTCTGGCTCAACGCCGACGCCTTCAGCCCCTATGACTTCTGGCAATACTGGCGCAACGTCGAGGACGCCGACGTCGTCAAGTTCCTGAAACTGTTCACGGTGCTGCCGATCGCCGAAATCGCCAAGCTCGCGGCGTTGGCGGGATCGGAGATCAACGAAGCCAAGAAGGTGCTGGCGACGGAGGCGACCGCGCTGCTGCACGGCCGCGACGCGGCCAATGCCGCCGCCGAAACCGCCCGCCAGACTTTTGAGGAAGGCACGATCGCCGAAAGCCTGCCCGCGGTAGAGATACCGCGCGCCGAGCTGGAAGCCGGCCTCGGCGTCCTGGCGGGGTTCGTCAAGGTCGGTCTCGTCGCCTCGAATGGCGAGGCGCGACGCCAGATCAAGGGCGGCGGGCTGCGCGTCAACGACGTCGCCGTCACCGACGAGAAGCTGGTCTTGGCGCCGAGGGATCTCACCCCGGATGGCGTGATCAAACTCTCGCTCGGCAAGAAGCGCCACATCCTGCTCAAGCCTGCATAGGCGTATTCGTTTTAGACCCTTGCTCCGGGCCGCGGAAACGCGCTCCCTTGCCGGCATGAACGAGAATGCGCCGGGGAAGGAAGCGTTGACGACGGAGAAATCTCAGCGCGTGGCGCTGAACGTGCTGGCGCTGTGTTTTACCCTGTCGGTGCTCGGCCGCGGTCTTGGCGAGAGCTTTACCGTGTTCCTGAAGCCGATCTCCGAAAACTTCGGCTGGGATCGGGCGCAGGTGGTCTCGGTCTATTCGCTGACCGCGCTTGCCGGCGGCCTCGCCGCGCCGCTGGTCGGCCGGCTGTTCGACCGCTCCGGCCCGCGATTGGTCTATTCGCTCGGTTTGCTGCTGCTCGGCGGCGCATTCCTGACCGCCGCCTTCGCGCAGCATCTCTGGCAGTTCCAGGTGAGCCTCGGACTGTGCGTCGGCATCGGCATTGCCTTCATCGGCAACGTTCCCAATTCGATCCTGCTCGGGCGCTGGTTCGGCCCGCGATTGCCCACGGCGATGGCGGTGGTGTATTCGGCGACCGGTGCCGGCGTCCTGATCCTGCTGCCGGCCTCGCAACTCCTGATCAATCATATCGGCTGGCGCGCCGCCTACCAGATCTTCGGCTCCGCCGTTCTGTTGCTGCTGCTGCCGCTATCGATCCTGCCGTGGCGGCGGTTCTCGACCGGGGCGCCGCACCTGGCCCGGAATGCGACCGCCGAATTCATCGACGAGGGCTGGACGTTGCTGAGCGCGATGCGCCACCACGCCTTCTGGGCGCTGTTTTCGACGTTCTTCTTCACCGCGATCGGCATGTATGCGATTTCGCCCCAGGTCGTGGCCTATCTGATCGACGCCGGCTTCCCGCCCTTGCAGGCGGCGACCGCGTGGGGGTTTTCCGGCGTCGTGCTGTTGTTCGGCATGCTCGGCGTCTCCTGGCTCGACGGCATCATCGGCCGCCGGCCGTCGGTGCTGCTCAGCTACGCGGTTTCGATCGCCGGCATCGTCATGCTGTGGCTGTTGCAGTGGTATCCGAATTTCTGGCTGCTGACCGGATTCGTCATCTGTTTCGGCAGCATGATCGGCTCGCGCGGGCCGCTGTTGACGGCTACCTCGATGAAGATCTTTCGCGGCGAGCGCGTCGCGACCATTTATGGCGCCATCTCCATCGGCAGCGGGCTGGGGTCGGCGTTCGGCTCCTGGGGCGGCGGCCTGATCCGCGACTGGACCCACAGCTATAATCCGCTGATCGCGTTTTCGCTGGTCAGCGTGGTGCTTGGGATGATCCCGTTCATGGTCGTACCGGCGCTGCGGCGCTAAAAGCATTTTCCTGGGCCTGCCCCGCACTTGATGCGCGGGTGGAACCGGTTCGCGTCAACAAAAGCTCGTCAAATCGAAGAATCCAGACCGCCGCTTCGATTCCATCGAAGCGGAAAAGGACCCCAGACAGGCGCGCCGCGCATCCCAGCCCCGCGCGCCTATCCGAGCCGTATTCACCATTGGTAAAAATGTACCTGATATCACCCGTGCAACCAGCTCCCGGGAATTCGCCATGAATCTGCTCAGCCGATTGAAGATCCGCACCAAACTGGCGAGCATGGTCGCTCTGGCAACCATGGCCGTCTGCGCCATCATCGCGCTCTCCGCATCGCTGAGCGAGAGGCGCATGCTGGAGGACCGGATCGGGCAGATGCGCACGGCGGTCGATCTCCTGATCGGCATGGCCCAGACGCTGCAGGACGAGGTCGCGGCGGGAAAAATGACGTTGCCCGAGGCGCAGACCCAGTTTCGCCTGCGGGCCAGGAAGATGACGTTCAACAACGGGCAAGGCTACGGCGTCGTCTACAATGCCGACACCTCGATCATGATGAATGCCGCCAACCCCCAACTCGAAGGCAAGATCACCGGTGCGGTCGATTCCAATGGCGTCGTGATCGCCGAAGCCCAGATGGCAGCCGCCCGGCAGAGACCCGAGGGAGGTATCGCCTCTTATCTCTACCCCCGTCCCGGCCAGACCGTTCCCGTCAAGAAGATGGTCGTGGCACGGCAATTCGCGCCGTGGAACGCGGTGATGAGCTATGGGCTCTATGTGGATGATCTCGATGCGGACGTGAACGCATTGCTGGTGCGCCTCGGCGCGATCGGCGCCGGCGTGCTGGCGCTGATGGCCTTGCTGTCCTGGCTGATCGCCCGCGACGTCCTGGGAGCCCTCGACCGCCAGAAGAACCGGATGCAGCGCATCGCCTCCGGATCGCTGGACCAGGCAGTCGAAGAGACCGAACGCGGCGACGAGATCGGGCGCATGGCGGAAACGCTGGAGATGCTGCGGCAGACGGCCATGACGGCACGGACACTGGAAACCGAGCAGGTCGCAGCCAAACAGCAGGCCGAAACCGAGAAGCGCGAGGCCCTGATCGCGCTCGCTGATCGGTTCGATGCCTCCGTCGGCCAACTGGTCGGACTGATGGCGTCGGGATCGAGCGAACTGGAATCGACCGCCCAATCCATGACCGGCACGGCAGAGCGCACCAACCAGCGCGCCACCGTCGTCAGTTCGGCGGCAACGGAGGCCAGCACGCGCGTCCAGACGGTCGCCGCGGCGGCGGAGGAACTGTCATCCTCGATCACCGAAATCAGCCGTCAGGTCGCGCAATCCGCTGACATCACCACCCGCGCCGTCGAAAACGCCCGCCGCACCGACACCATCGTGCGCGCGCTTGCCGCCGGCGCCCAGCAGATCGAGCATGTGGCGGAGTTGATCTCGAGCATCGCCGGACAGACCAACCTGCTGGCGCTCAACGCCACCATCGAAGCCGCGCGCGCCGGCGAAGCCGGCCGCGGCTTCGCCGTGGTCGCCGCCGAGGTCAAGAGCCTCGCCAGCCAGACCGCGGAGGCCACCAAGGAGATCGGCACCCGCATCACCCAGATCCAGAGCGCGACCAAGGAAGCCGTCGAGGCGATCCAGGGCATCACCGTCACCATCGAGGAAGTCAGCGTGATCGCCGCCGCGATCGGGTCGGCGATCGAGGAACAGGGGGCTGCGACCGCCGAAATCGCGCGCAACGTAACGCAGACGGCCAAGGCGACGCAGGAAGTGACGACCAACATCGGCGGCGTCAGCGCCGCAGCCAACGAAACCGGCGGCGCCGCCGGCCTCGTCCTGACCGCCGCGTCCAACCTCTCCAAGCAGGCCGAGCAATTGTCCGGCGAGGTCAATGTCTTCCTGGCCGGCGTTCGCGCGGCCTAGAAGCATTACGAAACCGCGGGCCGCTTTGGTGCGGCCTGCCGGCGATTCACAAGCCGATGGGTGTTTGCGCCGGAGCGCGTTACCAGGGAAACCGGTCTGCGATGACGCCGAGCGCGATCAGGATCGCAAACGGCAGGTAGGAACCGACCTGCGAATAATCGCGGGACATTCCCGCCCCATCGACCGAACCGCGATTGAAGCCCTGGCGGCGCCGCTCGATCAAAACAACCAGTGCCACAGTGGCACATGCCATCGCCGTGAACATTCCCGAGTATCCCCTGTCCTGCCCGGCTGTCTTCGCGCAGCCGGTGCTTGCGGGATATTCTCACAGGGCGGCGCGAATGCAAGCCGAATGCAAGAACGCCAAGCCTATCGGCGCACGATTGCGGCGAGTGCGATGCATCATTGTCAGCTTCGCGAAAATGCTGCGCAGCAACAAACAAAGAGGCGCATCAACAACCAACGCCTCAAAGCGCTTTCAAGAAAGCCGATGCGGTTTCGACTCCCGCGCGCCGTCCTGATCAATTGTTGGGCGGAAACTCGATCGGATTGTTCTGCTTGCCGGTGTTGAATTCCATGATCTTCCGGGAGACCCCCGGGAAGATCGCCGAAATCGGATTGACGCGAAGCACCGGCTTGTCGGTGGTGCCGACCACTTCGTAGGTCACGCCGAACAGCCCCTCATTGCTGCCGCCGCCGATGATCAGCCCGAGCACGGGGATCTGGCCGAACATGTTGTTCAGTCCGTACATCGGAACGAAGGTGCCGCTCATGCGCACCTGATTGGCAGGATAGTCGATACTGCCCTCAATGGTGCCGCCGATGGTCGGGCCCTTGACCACGCCCTCGCGGATCGCGAGCTGGCCGTTCTGCCGGGTGAATTCCGCGCGCACGCGCGAGAAGGAAATGCCGTTCTGCGCGCCGCCCGGCCCGCCCGCCGCCAGCCGGTCGAGCGCCGCCTCCCCCTTGACCGCGAAATCGCGGACGCTGATCAAGCCTTCCTTGGCGCTGGGTTCGACCGTCGGCGGATCCATCGCCAGTTGCAGCTGACCGCCCATGATCTTGGAATAGGTGTCGGTGAAGCGGAAGAAGGCGCCGGCGTCGTTGGTCTCGACATAGATCACGTCGCGCCCCTGGGCGCGGCCGCGCAGGTCTCCGGTCAGCGGCGCGTCGCGTCCGAGCTTGCCGCTCAGCGAGAAGTTCTTGATCACGCCGGCGCGCCGCGACAGCTTGCAATCGACGCTGCGCAGCGCCTCGCCCTGAAAGCCGGCCACCGCGCCGAGCTTGAGGTCGAGGTCGAAATCGAGGGTCTTGGTCTTGCTCTTGGGATCGGTCTCCTTGCCTGAGATGGCCGATTTGAGAAAGCCGTGGCCGTCGAAGATCTCACCGCGCATGGTCACCTTGAGCACGCCGTCGGGACCGCGATCGGCCTTCAGCGTGGTCTTGTCGCCATCGGACGGCGAATAGATCGGGAAGTTCGCGTTCATCAGGTCGCCGTTCTGGTCGACCTCGAGCGATCCCTTGATCGAGACTCCGCCGCCATCGACGACGATGTCCTCGAACCGGGTCGATTGCGGCTTCTGCACCACGTTGAAGACGGCGCGGCTCGACTTGCCCGGCAACTTGACCCAGCCCGGCAGGATATTGTCGAGCTTCAGGGCGGTGAGATCGGCCTCGATGCCCATGCGGCTGTCGGAGGCGCCGATCTTGCCGGTCAGCTTGAGCGGAAGCGCGCCGCTGACGGCGGCCCCGAGATCGAGCCCGAGCCGCGCGCGGCCGGCATCGTCGAGCGTCGCCTGCAACTTGATATCGGCGTCGCCGTCGGCCGGCTTGCGATAGTCCAGCGCGGCCGCCTGCCCGTTGATCTTGACGTCGCCCTTGACCTGATAGCCGGCGTTGTTGGCGACGACCTTCAGCGTGTTGGCTTCCAGCTTCTGGTTCATCACCAGTTTATCGGCGGCAAATCCGCTGAGATCGGCGGTCACCGCATAGGTCGTGTCGGCCTTGGTCAGCGCGCCCTTGACCGGCAGTCCGAGGGTGATCAGGGCGGACACCGTGCCCTTGCTCGAATTGGGATCGATCGGCGTGCCGGAAAGATCGCTGAGGCGGTCGGAGGCGAGCATCTCGGCCGCCGCGGGCACCGGGCCGTCGATCCGGAATTTGATCCGGGCCGGCGATGGCTTGGGCGCCATATCCGGCACCTCGAACACGAAGTCGGTGATGTTGAGCTTGCGCCCTGCGGGCGTGTCGGCCGCGGCCTGCCCGATCGTCACGGTCGCGGTGCGGCCGGTGACGTGGGCCTTCAGATCCGCATCGCGCACCGACGGCATTTCGTCGACCGGATGCAAGGTCACGGCGCCGGCGACGATATTGACGGAAAGACCGTCATCCGGAATCGGCGGCCCGCGCCGGGAAAGGTTCCGGACCGGCGAATTGACGCCGACTTCGATGCGCTGAAGGGAGCCGCGTTCGACCCGCTCGATCACCCATTGGCGCACCTCCGGGACAATCAGGATCGGCCACATCCGCTTGAGCGCGGATGCCGACATCGGCGTTCCCGCAAAACCGAGCGTCAGGCGCGGTTCGGCGGAATAATCGATGCTGCCGGTTCCGGCGATACCGATCTCGCCATTGCTGATATCGGCCTGTGTGAGCAGCACCCGCCGCTTGTCGGTATCGAAGCGCAGCCCGATGGCGATGCGGTTGAAGATCAGAGGCGGCTGGTCGGGGTCGACCTCGGCGAGCACGATGGTGCCTCCGCTGAAGCCCAGCTGCCAGTCGGGAACGTTGTCATTGGGCGGCTCGAGATGGGCCAACAGCGTCACGCGGTTCTGGCCGGAAACGATCTTGAACGGCGCCACCAGCACGCGCCGTCCGGAATCCCATTCGACGGTCATTTCCGCCGAATCGATCGCCATCGGGTAATCGGGCGTGTCGCTGTCGATGATATTGCCTGAGCCTGCGGTGAGCTTGCCTCGGAAATAGGTTGGCAGGCCGTCGCGGCCGAGTTCGCCCTTCAGTTCGCCGGAGAGCGGCAGGTTCGCGCTGTAGGTCAGGTCCTTCAAGCGCAGCGCCAACAGGATGTTGCTGGTGGAAACCTTGTCGGCACGAATATCGACCGATCGCACGCCATTCTCGGGAGGCCCGACCGTGACGCGCAGCGACCAGGCGCTCTTGCCCTCTTCGCCGACACTGAGCGCCACGCCGCCGCCGCTCGGCCGGCGCAGACTGAGCGAGATATTCTCGAACATCCATTTGTTGCCGCGCTGCTGATCGTCGATGACCAGGCGGCCGTTCTTCAGACCGATTTCGTTGAGGTTTTGTCCGTCAAGTCCGGTCAGGCTGAGGCTATCGAGCCAATCGAGGCCGGCCAGGAGTCCGCTTTGCGAATTGTCTGCAGCGGTCGCGGCAGGCGGGGATGGGAGAGCAGGTGAAGCCGGAGCCACGGCTCCCGGCGAGGGCGCGCCCGGAATTTGGCGGGGAAACGTCGGCGCAATGCCGGCCTGCTTCTTCGAGGTAACACCGGTAGCCAGCGGCTTGGCGTTGTCGCCGGCGGAAACGGTGACGTAGCCATCCGGCGTGATCCGCACCGCGAGTTCGGCGTCCACCAGATTGAGGCTTTCGGCGCGCAGCTGGCCCATCAGCAGCGCGGTGCCCGACAGCCTTACCTCGGCTTTCGGCGCACTCGCCACGATCGCATGGTCGCGATCCCTGACGATGATGTCGCGGATGCGCACCGCAATGCGGATTCGCCCTGCCCGCTCGATTTGGGTGCCCCCGACCTCGACGGTATTGCCGTGGCCGATATTGTCCTCGATCGCCGCCGCCAGCCATGGCGTGGCCATGTCCAGATTGATCGGGCCGGCGCCCAGCCGCCACCACAGCCCGCCGAAGCAGCCGGCGAAGATCACCACCAGGACGGCGATCACGATGACCAGGCGCCGCACCCAGCGTTCCCCGGCAAGCCATCGGCGCAGACCGCCGATGTTGTCGCCCAGCCGATGAAACCCGGAGTTGGAGCGCGACAGCAGCCGGCGCGCGCGATGACCCGCCGCCTCGTCATGGTCGTGATCCCAGCCGGCATCGTGCCATTGCGAAGGCTGGCCGTCAGCGCGCGGACTGGATTCCTGGGGCGACGTATTCCTAGCCATTGCCTCTCGGTGCTGGCGCTCATTGTGAGATTGATCGCCGCCAAGGTCCCGCTCGCCGGTACGTAACGAGCGCTCCTGTGCCGGCATCGATGCCAATCCTCGATTAATACTGATACTCGTCACCCGGCCCAAGTGGCGCGGTCACGAGTGGACGGGGGTTGCGTCGAGTTCCTAGTAACCATACTCCGAGGCCATCAGATTTGCCCAGCAGACGGCGTGATTCCGGTTCGCCAGCGCAAGACCCGCAATAGAACTGATTGATCCGCCGAAAGCGACGAAAGGAAGGCGTATGTCCAAGAAAACGCGCAAGAAATCCCCCGAGAAATCGCCCAAGGCGGCCACGGCCAAGGCGCCCCGCGCGGCTTCGGCAAAGTCGGCGAAAGCGCCGCAGACCAGGACCCGTCCAGCCAAGGCGGGTAAAACAACAGGAAAACCCGCGAAAGCTGCCAAGGTGACCAAGAAACCGATCAAAAAGGCGACCAAGGCAGAATCGCAGAAGGCCCCGTCAAAACCGTTAAAATCCGCGGCCCCGAAGGCACCTGCGCGATCAAAGGCCGCCGCGATCGCACCGCAGGTCAGTCATCCACAGGCGAGTGAGCCCGCGGCACCCAGGACGGCCGCGCCTGCCGTCCCCCCTGCCATGCCCCAATCCGTTCCAGCGCCTGTTGCCGATTCGGCACCTAAATCGTCCGCCAAGTCATCCGCCAAGTCGGCGGCCAATTCAGTGCTGGCCGAGGGAGCCAAGGCGCCGGCCTTCCATCTGCCGCGCGATGGTGGGGGCACCGTCTCCTCGTCCGATTATGCGGGCCGGAAACTCGTGCTGTTTTTCTACCCGCGCGCAGACACTCCCGGCTGCACCAAGGAGGCTATCGACTTCACGCGCCTCGCGAAGGCCTTCGCCGAAAGCCAGACCAACGTGCTCGGCGTCTCGGCCGACCCGCCCAAGGCGCAGGAGGCCTTTCGCGACAAGCACCAGCTCGCCACTCCTCTGGTCTCGGATGAACAACATGAGATGCTGGAGGCGTACGGGGTCTGGGGCGAAAAATCGATGTATGGCAGGACCTTCCTCGGCATTGTTCGCACCACGGTTCTGATCGGTGCGGACGGCGGCGTACTGAAGATCTGGCGCAACGTGAAGGTCGACGGGCACGCTGACGAGGTGCTGGCCACGACCCGGGCGCTCTAAGCGCCATTGGGTTTCGAGGCGAATCGAAACCGGCGCCACAGATGCCTGATTGACAAGTTTTTTGACGCAAGGCGGCCCTCCCCCGGATCAAATACGGGGCCCGCCTTCGCTTCAAAACGCTTGGGCTCGAGTGGCTCCATTCGCTAAAAATTAACCATGAGAATGTCAAATCACTCCCGCAGATTTTGCCGTACGGAACCCATGTCCGACCGGCGCGGGAGTGCCGATGTCGTACCGTTCCGGTCAATATTCCGAGTACCCCCAACACCACCCTCACGACCACGGCAGGGCATCCGCACGCCGTCCGGCCGCGAGCCGTGCAGCGGCGCCCTCCGCGCCGCACGCGGAGGATGGCTATACGCTGGTCCACGCCGGCAAACAGGTCCGGTTCGGACCTGTCGTGTTCTGGATCGTGGTCGGCACCGTGACCGTGCTCGGCATGTGGTCGGCCGCCACCGCGACCTATTTCGCATTCCGCGACGACGTACTGAAGCGGCTGATCGCGCGCCAGGCCGAGATGCAATACGCCTATGAGGATCGCATCGCGGAGCTGCGCGCGAAAGTCGATCGCACCACCAGCCGGCAGTTGCTCGATCAGGAACAGTTCGACCAGAAACTCGAACAGATCATGCGGCGCCAGACCACGCTGGAATCGCGCGCCACCGCGCTCGGCGCCATGCCGGACGCCTCCGTCACCGGATCGATCCGGCCGACGGCGCGGGGGACCTCGTCCAACGAACCGACCGCTTCGGGTACGCCGAAACCGTCGCCGATCAGCGACACCGTGATCTTCGTGGCGCCGCCGGACCGCGAGGCCCGGCTCGAATCGCGCGCGCCGATCGTTCCCCAGGTGCAGCCCAACCAGTTCGCCAAGGTCCAGGGTCTCGACAACGTCCTGGTCCGCCTGCAGAGCTCGCTCGACAAGGTCGAGGGCCGCCAGCTGGCGGCGCTCGGCGCCGTCGAGGATGGCATGGAATCGCGGGTACGCCGGATGCGCGGGGTCATCACCGATCTCGGCCTCGATATGGCGCAACTGGAAGCGGCGACGCCGCGCGCGGGCATGGGCGGTCCCTTCGTGCCGGTGAAGCTTCCGGCCGACGCCGGACCGTTCGAGCGCCAGCTGTCCCGAATCAACATCACCCGCGCGCAGATGGAGCGCCTGAACCGCACGCTGGCGCTGGTGCCTTATCGCAAACCGGTGGTCGGCGAAGTGGAATTCACCAGTGGCTTCGGGGTCCGCAGCGATCCGTTCCTCGGCCGCCCGGCGATGCATACCGGGCTCGATTTCCGCGCCGCGACCGGCGATCCCGTGCGCGCCACCGCGAACGGCAAAGTGGTGTCGGCGGGATGGGCCGGCGGCTACGGTCGTATGGTCGAGATCGACCACGGCAACGGCCTGTCGACCCGCTACGGCCATCTCTCGGAGATCGGCGTCAAGGTCGGCGAGCCCATCAAGATCGGACAGGTGATCGGCGAAGTCGGTTCCACCGGCCGCTCGACCGGCCCGCATCTGCACTACGAGACCCGGATCGACGGCGAAGCGGTCGATCCGCAGAAATTTTTGCGCGCAGGCGTGCGGCTGAGCGCGGGCTGAAGCCGGAACGGCCTAGTTCAGCGATTTTGAAGTTCGAATCATATCATGCGGCCTTGTCAAGTTTGTAAGTCCATGTGTGAACGAAGGGATCGCGATTGAAGAGGTCGATCGCGGCCATGATGCGATCCCTCAGTTCTT
>Ga0302279_10005605_pt1 | contig 13913 bp, 15 predicted proteins | sample III_Bog_N3_3_FD_194541 | JGI IMG/M metagenome (GOLD analysis project Ga0302279, IMG submission 194541) | Peat permafrost microbial communities from Stordalen Mire near Abisko, Sweden - III_Bog_N3_3 | ecosystem: Environmental > Terrestrial > Soil > Wetlands > Peat | place: Sweden: Abisko...
CGCGCGTCACCACGCTGCTGCTGGTCGTCATGCCTACGACCGCCACCGTGGGCTGCGCGGCGTGGGAGGTGAAGCGAACCTTCGTCCTCGACGCCGTGTGCCCTTCGGATCGCGTCACGGTCACCCAGGCGGGCGTTGTGGTGGGGGGACCACCACCGCCTGCGCCCCCGGAGATCGCGGCGGACCCCGAGCGCCTCGCCGTCTATTACGTGAAGACCCGCAACCCCGACGAGGGCGACCGCCTCTTCGTGGCGGAGGGCTGCGGCGAACGTCGCTGGTACACCTGCGACCACGGCGGCGCTCGCGGCCATCGCTGGTGCGAGAGGGCCGCGACTCCGCCAGACGGGATGCCCTATGATCCGGCGCCCTCCGAGATGCGGTCACCCGACAACATCCCGTAGGACCGCCACGCGGGTCGAGACCGGATGCCGCGCGTCGGGGGTCCTTGTGGGGCGGCCTGCAACGGCGACCCCCATCTTTGCGATGCTCGGGTCGCTTTCGCCTCGGCCGCATCCCGGTTGACGCCTCCGCCCTCGCCGCGCTCTCCTCGCAGCTCAAAGGAGCCCCACCATGGCCAAGCCCACGACCGCGAAGAGGACGAAGCCGCTCTCGAAGAGCGAGATCCTCACCGCCGTCTCCGACGCCGTCGGCGAGGAGGTGTCGAAGAAGCACGTCAAAGAGGTCGTCGAGCACCTCGTCGCCGTCGCACACAAGGAGCTGAAGAAGAACGGCATCTTCGTCCTCCATGGGCTCGCGAAGTTCACGGTGGTGAAGAAGCCGGCGCGGCCCGCCAGGAAGGGCATCAACCCGTTCACGAAGCTGGAGCAGACCTTCGCCGCCAAGCCCGCGAGCAAGTCCGTGAGGGCTCGGCCGGTGAAGGCGATCAAGGACGCGGTGGCGTAAGTGGCGGGCGGGAGGCGAGCCTCCCTCACGTGAAGCCGTTCCGTGCCCGCGCTTCTCGCAGGAGCTGGGGTCGTTCGGAGCGACACGCAGCACATCGTCCTAACAGGCCGAACGCGGCAAGCTCGCTTGCCGGGCGACATCGCTCGCCGTGGGTACACAGGTGACCGTACGGATGTCCTTTCGGGCCGTGACTGATCCAGCGCAGACAACGCCGGCAGGCACGCCTTGCCGCGCTGACGGGTCGTCGAGACGTCATCCATGAAGCGTTCCACAAGCCCGCTGCCGGTGCTCGTCGCTCACGCACCCCTCCGAGCCTCAGCCCGTCGCGACCAGGGGGCGGTCGACGATCCGGCCTTCGCGCGGTCGGCGTGGCCGCTCCACGCGCGCCCGATTCCTGCGAGGTCGGCCGCGCATGACGATGGTATCCTCCCGGCATGAAGCACGGGGCGGTCGCCATCTTCGATGCTCTTGGCTTCAAGGGTATCTGGAGTCGTGTCCTCGACCCGGACACGGTGATCGCGAAGCTCCGCGCGTTCCAGGAGGTCGTGGACGAGGAGCTGGGCGACGTCCATAGCCGCGTGGCCGCGCTGGGCAAGGAGTTGGGGATCGACACCGAGATCAGTGTCGCGCTCCTGTCAGACACGGTCGTCATCGGAGCGGCCGGCAAGATCGTCGACCACCTCGATCGCCGAGAGCAGGACGACTGCGACTGGCTCGCCGTCCTCGCTCTCGCGCGAATCACCGGGAAGTTGTTGGTTCGGGCCGCGCAAGCACCGCCCGCGCTGCATACCGTGGCTGCATCTCCGTCGGCCGCTTCGACATCGCCGGGAACTTCATCATCGGCCCCGCCGTGGACGAAGCCGTGGAGGCGATGGACAGCGCCAACGCCGCGTTGGTCTGGCTAACGCCTACGGCACGTCGCGTGTGGGTGAAGCAACTCGATCCGACGGACGGCGTGCTGAACGCAGTGCTTTCCCCCTACGCCGTGCCGATGAAGGGCGGGGACCGATACGAGACCTTTGTCGCAAACGACTGCGCCTCGATCGACGACGCGGAAGAGCGCCAGAAACACGTCGCGCGCGTACTGGCGACGTTTGCGAGCGACCGGCTGGAGGTTCAGATCAAGGCGCAGAATACGGCACGCTTCTACGCGGAGATGAATGCACGACTTGCCCCTCGGCCCTTCGGCCCAGAGAAACTGGCCCCGGAATCACCCGTGGGTAGCCGGTAGCCGCCGGGCCACCTGGGCGGGCTGCCTCGGGACGGTCCGGAGAGTGGGACGGCGGGCGGAGCATAGGAGATCCTACCGGTCAGGGCTGCGGAAGCGCCAGCCGCGTCAAGGGCGACATATTCCCCGGTATGGGCAAACGCACCCCATTCGTCCGTCGCCACTGTACGTGCGACCAAGGTGGATGATCGAGCCCTCCTACCTATGCGGCGTAGAGCCCGAAAATGGTCGGAACGGTCGCAGATGTCGCAGATGCCCGGAGCGGTGGGGTTGCTCGGTCCCGGCGACAGGGTCAGGGGAGCGCGACTTTCCAGATTCTCCCGCCGCCAGTGGCCGCGAAGTAGACCCCGGTGGCGTCGACCGCAATGCCCGTCGGGCTGTTGTGCCCGCTGGTGAGCGTCGTCACCGTGCCGCCCGCGAGCGGAACGCTGGCCACCGTCCCCGGGTTGTCGTTGTTCGCCCAGTAGACATTCGCGCTGTCGACGGCGATCCCGATCGGCTCCGACTGGTTCACTGTGCCGGCGACGGTCACGGCAGTGCCTCCCGCGATAGGCACCGTCTCGATGAAGCCCGACCCCGCCCAGTTCGAGACATACAGGTTGGCTCCCTGGACGGCGACGCCCGTCGGAAAGTCGGTGCCCATCGTGATGAGCTGCTTCACCGCGCCTGTCCCCGTCCCCGCCTTCGCCGTGCTGTCGACGAAGCCGCCTCCCATGTTCGCCCAGTAGACGTTCGTGGCGTCCACCGTGATGCCGCCCGGAAACTCGAACCCCGTGGCGAGGGTGACCGCCGTCGTACCGCCGATGGCGACCCGCTTCACCTTGCCGTTCGACATGCCCGTGGAAATCGTCGTCCAGTAGATGTTGCTCGCGTCGGTCGCGATGCCCCAGGGCCCTTCTTGCAACGCCACGAGCGTCGTCGCCGTCCCTCCGGCCAGCGCTTGCTGCATGATGGCGCCGTTGGCGGCGGTCGGCGCCGTTCCGTACGCCGTGGGAGCCGTCGCGTCGCCGTAGTTCGTCCAGTAGACGTTGGTGGCGTCGACGGCGATGGCCCACGGGTACGTCTGTCCGCTCGCGATCGTCGTCGGAGTCCCGCCCATCTCGGACACGCTCATGATGGAGCCCGACGCCGCATAGTTCGTCCAGTAAACATTCCCGTTCGCGACAGCGACCCAAGACGGCGTGTCCTGACCGCACGCGAGCGCGAGGGCGTTGTGGAGCGTCCCGCAGAAGTGGGTCCCCGCTTCCGTGACACCCGCGGCGTCCCCGGAGCCAGCATCGCTCCCAGAACCCGAGTTGCTCCCACTCCCCGACCCTGAATCCCTGCCGGACCCAGCGTCGCTCCCCGACCCTGAGTCCATGCCGGACCCAGCGTCGCTCCCCGACCCGGAGCCCATACCCGATCCACTGCCGGAGCCGGAGCTAGCACCGCTGCCGGACCCGGAGCTTTGGCCCGTCCCGGTGCCTGAGCTGTGGGCCGTCCCTGTGCCGCTCCCCGTCCCTGTTCCGGCGCCGGTGGTGGTGCTGCTGCAGCCAGTGAGAGCGAGAAGGACGGCTGAACCCAGCGCGATTTCAAGTTTCATGATGAACACCTTCCTGCGTGAATACACCAGACGGCGGACCATGAGGAGCTGAATGGTCTGCGCGAGGAATGATGACGGCTTCGCATGCGAAGGCGAAACACGGCTGTACGGGAGCGTCGTGTGGTGCACGACGCTGTGCCGCGCGAGCCCCTCTGTCGTCTCCGCCGCGAGCATCGCCTTGCCGTTGTCCGTCAGAAGCGCTCGTGGCAGGCCTCGTTTCTGGATTCCCTGACAGAGCCCGTGGACGAGCGTCTCTGCGCTCTCGCTCGGATACCATTGCAGGTGGCAACCGAGACGCGAGCGATCGTCGAGCATTCCAAAGAGATGGACTTGGCTATACGTGCCGTCCGCCCCGACGACACGGCGACTACCTACGTGAAAGTCGAGGTGCCACAGGCCACCCACGTGCGAGACCTCGAAGGACCGGACCTCGCGCGCAACGAAGGCTTCGCCGAGCACCTCTGCGTTCCGCTTCGCCTTCGACCGCACGAGGCCCTGGGACCGCATGTAACGACTCAGGGTCATTCGTGACGGGACAAGGCCGACGGACACGTCGATGCGTGCGAGTGCGCGAAGATTGTCGACGTGCAGCTGGTAGCTCCATCGAGGATGCGCTCGATGCTGCGCTCGGATCGCAAGGGCGAGCGTGGGCCCGATGCTCGGATGAGAGCCCGCCCGTCCGTGCACCTTGCGCTCGAGCGCCCGAAGCGGATCGCGCGGCTCGTTCTTGGCCGCGTAGTACCAACGCTCGATCGTCGAGCGTGCGAAGCGCACGCGACCGCCGGTGCTCGGGTGCGCGTACGTCTTCATGGCCAGCTCATCGAGCCGCGCGGCGAGCTCCCCTGGCTCGGCCGGGCTCGCGAGCAGGGGACCGATGATCGAAAAGCGCAGACGTCCCCATCGCACCCGCGCAGAGGTGCTCTCGTTCTTGCTCATGGTGATTGTCCCGACCGGCACGACTGCCGTCGTCGGTGAGCGCCGAAGCTACGAAATCAGCGCCGTTTCTCGCAATCACCATCCTCTGCGTGGATCACGCCAGCATCTCTATTCGCGCTCGCACACTCGTCGACGTGATCGGAGCGATGAGCGCGAGCGTACGCCTGAGCGCGTCCGCGCCCGCGACTCGCTCGAGCAGAGATGCAGGTAGACGGTCTACGGCGACTGCCATGGGGAAGAGAAGCCTTCGCCTCGGTCCAGAACGTCGACAGCGCGAAGACCGTCTGCCACCAGACAAGCCACCGCCGCACCGTCCGCACCGGAACTCCCTTCACTTCGCGGACGCGACCTCGACCGACCATCGCCGTGTCGCGACCCATTCCGCTCGCCATCACCACGAGGGCAGCGAAGTACACCTTGCGGCCGAGAAACCGGAGAGAAGGCGGGGTCGCTCGGCTCCGACAACCGTCGACCCGGCAGCACAGACTGAGTCTCCGCGTGTACGCATCCGCGGCCTCACCCAGCTCGCCTCGTGGCTTGCGTGGGTAGTCGGCGCGGTCGAGCGCGCCGCCGCAACGCGGGCACCCTCCGACCTGCACGCGACGCGCGCGCTCAACATCGATCCCGCCGAGCGCGGCGAGAAACTTCCCTTCCAGATCGTGACCGTGGGACACATCGGCTCCTTCGCGGTTGCTTGCTGCGGAGACGAACGCCCTCCCGAGGTTGAATGGTCAACTTCTCGGAGGGCGTCTCGCTTTGCTCGACGCGGGTGGAGCGTTCTTCGCGACCTCCGTGCTCACGAAAGACGAGGGACCGGGGACGCCCTCCCTCGACAATCTCGAGCGAACGAGCGCTGAGAGCCATCAGGATGCGTGGCTACGCTCATCGGGAGGACTGTCTCTTCGCTCGACCGTGTCCTCAGGGCCGCTGCCACATAGCTCGTGCTCCACGCCGTCGTCGGGAGGACCAGCGTCGCGCTGGTCGCCGCGTCCATCTCTTCAGCCGGGGGATGACGGCGGGCGGGCGAGTCCGTCGAGCAGTACCTCGACCTCCACCGATGTTCCCGTGAAAGACAAGACTGTCCATCCCAGACGTCGGACGTCGCGGGCACGCGAGGCGGCGCACGCTGCTACAGTCAATGCGTGAGGCGTCGCGGTCTCCTCCCAACCATTGGCGATCAGGGCTACGTGGTCGGCTACCCCGTCGGCGCGCTCGGAGCGCTGCGCTCTGCCCTGCTCAGCTACATCCCGGACGCCATGTTCTTCGTCGTCGCCAGCACGGCGATCCTCTTCACAATAGCGAGCCCCTGGCGGTGGAGCTGGATCTCCCTCACGCACTGCCCGGTGCTGTGCCTCGTCGTCGTCACCATGGCGCGCGGCTACGCCCGTGACGTGCGCGATCGCTTCGGGGTGCGCGTCGTGCCGCGCTTCGAGCGCCCGCTCCGCGAATCGCCCAGCACGTACTTCGAGGGGAAGCACATCGCGCGGAACCTCGAGGCGCTCGATCGGCTGGCCGTCGCGGTCGGCATTCCAACCCTCGGCTCGTTCGGTCTCGTCGAGGCGGGCCGCGGTGGCAGCGACGGTCGATGGTGGGATGCCGCCGACCTCGCGGGTGTCATCGCGAGGCTACTGCCGCTCGTCGAGCACGAGCCGTCACCCGACGCAGCCAACGCCGGGCCCTATCGGGATGTCCCAGAGACCGCGCGCGTCGTCCTCGTCGACCGCAGCAAACTCGCGCAAGAGCTCGTGCTCGTCCGTGACGCCGCGCTCCACGCAGCGGAGGAAGAGATTCGCCTCAGGCTGGTCGTGACGTCGGGCACATCCACGGCGCTGTACCCCCAGCAGTGGACCGAGCTGAGGGCGCAGGGATATTGCTGACGGGTCGGGCCGGCGGCGGTTGCCTGAGCTCAGGCTCCGCACAAGAGAACCATCACGTTTGTGAGCGTTGCCATCGACTGCCATGCAGGCGCTCGTGCGAACGTCATGGATGGGGCGATGCAGTCGTCATCCGCCGGAAGATGCAATTGTCGATCAGCAGGCAGTCTCATCGAGCCAGGCGATGACAGGCCCGATGAAGCGCTCGCACCGCGTGCACGGCGTGGTCGCCCCAATGCGACTCGAAGGAGAACCGCCACTCCGACGTCGTGGCGAGCCAGGCTTGCTTATCCCAGAGGGCAAGCCCTCGCCGGACGTCAATGCGCAGAGCTCCCGCGCAGAGCACGCAAAGGTTGTCACGGCCGGTGTGACACCCTCCGGGCGGGTCACCTTCTCGATCGTCGCGCGCCCCACAACGCGCGAGCCCTCGAGCACCGAAATGGCAGCCCCGACCTCTAGGTTCCCCCAAAACTCGGGGACCAGGGGCTCGATGCGGACGACCGTTTATTCACCGTCGTCCACGTCACTCTGCGGCCTACGGTTGCCGCCGGCAGATTCGTGAGTAGCGCGTCCCATGCCGCCCGCAAGAGTGCTCCCTCCGCCGCTGGTTCGAACGCCGCCGCGCGCGCGCGACGGCGCGACTCCGATTCGATCTCGACGGAGAGCAGAGCGCCGGCCTGCCAGGCGAGCGCGGTCATCTCGACCGAGCACCGGGGGTCACCGCCGTTTACGGTCCACTGATCGTCGGCGGGCATGCGGCTTCCGACGATACGATTCTCATGGAGAAGCCGCAGGCCGAACCATCCCCCGAGCGTACTGCACCCGCCGGGCTGAGTCGTGGTCGCTCAGTTCGAGGCAGACGACGCTCGGGTGGTTCTTCGCCACGAAGCGTGGCTGAATGACAGCCTAGAAGAGGGCGTGGCGCCGCATTTTGATTGCCGCAAAGAGCGCTCCGCCGCGCGCGCGGGCTCTGAATGTCCCCGAGAAGAGCGCGGTGATTCCGCTGGCGATCGACGAGGCTCTTTCTCGGGGTATGATCTACGCGATGCTGCCGGCGTCGCGGATGGCCGAGTGGGGGTGGCGAGCCAAGAGCTTTGACGTGATGTGCGTCGGTGACCCGCTCTGGAAGGTGACTCAGCGGGGCCCTACAGGCTCGTCGAAGGCGCCGCAGATGTCGCCCGGGGGCGCCCCCGTGACCGTCGCACTCGCGCTCGCGAGAGAGGGACTTCAGGTCGGGCTGACGACGGTGCTTACCGACGACCCGTTCGGGCACGCCTCCGCCAAGAGGATTGCCGCTGCGGGCGTTGACGTGGACGGTGTCGCGTTCGCGCGGCAGGGCAGAGGATTCGTCATCGTCGACGCCGGCGGCGGAGCGAACGAAGCGCCCTCGGACGCCGCGGAGGAGCCGCTGCTCGAAGTTCCGCAGGGATGGTCCTAGCAGGTCTTGCTTCTGTCCGGGCTTTCTCCTGCGGTTTCGCATGCCGCCGCGCTCTGCAAGGCAGCGAGGGCGGCGAGACGTAGCGGCGCGTTCGTGTTGATCGACTTCAACGCGAGCTTGCGAGCGTGGGCCGGCCGAGATTCTCGAACGATTCGAATGGTGTTGCGAGAGGTCGACGCCGCTCGTTGTAGCCTCGCCGATCTCGCGGTGGTCGGCATGGACGTCGCCGCGGTCCGCGGTGTCCTACGGCCCGGCGCCGTGCTCGTCGTCAGCGACGACCATGGCGGGGCTGTCGCAACAGGCCCGTTCGGGGAGGTCGCCTTCGTACCGTCACAAGGGAGCCAGAGTCGCGCGGCGGGTGCAGGGGACGCATGCACGGCGGCCATCTGTCGAGAGATGGCACGCCGCGCCGAGCCGGGCGAGAGTCCGAACGCACGATGGTTCCGAGCGCTGCAGCGCGGTCACGCGGCCGCACGCGCACGGGCGGGAGTCGCCACGGCACCCTGAGCGGATGAGAGGCGCTCCCTAGGTTGTCATCGAGAGGCCGAAGGCCGAACCATCCCCCGAGCGTACTGTGCCCTTTCGAGTGAGCCGCGGTCGCCCGGTGCGTCACAAACGACGCGGGGGGGCTCTTCGCCACGAAACGTGGCCCTGAGTGACAGACTGGAAAAAAGCGCGACGCGGTGCTGCGAGAGGCCCGCCTGGAGGTTCGAACGATCGCAGGTAGCGTGAGCGTGCATGCGCGTGTCGCTCTTCGTGATGGTCGCCCTCGGCGCGTTCGCGTGCGGCGGTCGACGCTCGATCGACGACGCGATCCCCGCGAGCATTGCGGACGCGGATGCCTCGACGCACAGCGAGGCTTCCGCCGTCCACGCGCGCGCGTCCGATGCGATGGTTGCGAGCGTGTCCGGTGCGATAGATGCGAACATGTCCGACTCGGCGGATGCCGGGCTCTCCGACGGGATCGACGCGTCGGGCCCTCTCCACGTGACGTCGCTCGCCGCGGGGTGGAAGCACACGTGTGCGCTTCTCTCGGACGGCCCTGCGCGCTGTTGGGGGGACGACACGTCCGAGCAACTCGGCGTGCCGACCTCATCCTTACCGTTGGGGGGGCGGGTGTCCCGATCCCGCTCGCGGTGCCGGGGCACATCGTCGCCTTGGCAGGCGGCTACACGACGGGCCTGGCCGCCCTCGACGACGGGTCGCTCTGGTGCTGGGGAGCGAACCAAATCTTCGCCTGCACGACCGGCGCGCCTTACCCCATGATGATCACGCCCGCGCAGATCGGAGCCGGGTTCTCCAAAGTGAGCGCCGGGTTCTGGTACGGCTGCGCGATCCAGCTTGACGCGACCGTGGCCTGCTGGGGAGGGAACGACAAGGGGCAGCTCGGGAACGTCATCGACGCGAGCCTGGCGGAGGAGACGGCGACGACGGTGCCGGGCGTGCAGGGCGCCGTCGCCGTGTCGACGAACACGAACCTCACGTGCGCGCTCCTGACGGGCGGCAACCTCGTCTGCTGGGGTCAAGGTCCGCTCGGCGACGCCAGCGGTGCAAGCAGCACGAGCCCGGTGCAGGACAGCGCCCGATCGCCCACGTCGACTTGCTCCACCGCGTCCACACGGACGACGCTGCTCTTCGGTTCGATCCCTTCGCCGACGGCCGAGGCATCCACCCGGTCGGCTACGTGGATTGGATTCTACGCGGCCTCTACACCATGAGCCAGCTCGCGCGACCTCGCCGTGATGGATCGTGAGGCGCACTGCTACTCGCTCATAGGGTGCGGAGCCGCTCGTCTAGGAGCCGAGGAGATCCTAGAGGTCAGGGCCGAAGAACTTCCCCTGCGCTCCGACGTTGCGAGAACGCGGTTTCGGACGGGCGCGGGATGCTCGATAGTCGCCGGCGGCCCACATGCGAACGCTCGACCACTACGACTCCAACGCCGAGGCATTCTGGGAGGGGACGCGCGATCACGATGTCTCGCAGAACCGAGCCGCGCTCGTTGACCAGCTGCGGGGCAGTCCGCCGTTCCGGATCCTCGACTTTGGCTGCGGCCCCGGGCGCGACCTCGCGGCGTTCGCCGCGATGGGGCACGAGGCGGTCGGGCTCGACGGCTGCCTCGCCTTTGTGGCGATGGCACGCCAGCACTCGGGGTGTGAGGTCCTCCATCAGGACTTCCTCGCCCTCAACCTTCCGGGCGAATCGTTCGATGGCATCTTCGCAAATGCGAGCCTGTTTCATATTCCGAGCACCGACTTGCCACGCGTCCTGCGAGAGCTTCTCGTCGCCCTGAGACCGCATGGCGTGCTCGTCGCGTCGAACCCACGTGGTGACGGTCGAGAGGGCTGGAGCGGCGGTCGCTATGGCTGCTACTTCGATCTCGAACGGTGGCGTGGCCTGTTCACGACGGCCGGCTTCGACGACGTGAGCCATTACTATCGGCCGAAGGGAAAGCCCCGCGCCGAGCAACCGTGGCTCGTCACGATCTGGCGTCGGCGGTAGCTCACGCGACGTCCGCGTCGCGACGTTCGACGAGGCGTGCGCACCGGCGGCTCCGGTCGTGCGGATCCAGGGGCTCGCCGCGAAGGACGGTCCGTCGCTCCGTCTTCTCTTGGCACTGAACGAGCCGCCGGAGTACGCGTCCTCGGACCGCGTCCAGGCGCTGGACCACGAGCTCTCATGCCTCGATCTGCAAGCGGGGGTGGTTTACCAACCTCCCGGCCTCTTCACCGGGTCCTCCTCCGGCGACGGTTCGTGATGCAGATACACTTCGAGCGCGCCCTTCTCCACCCCCAAGCAACAGGGCTGCGCATTCTGCGTCGCGTACGCGGAGCGAAACATCGCGTCATTCCAAGAAGTGCCGACGGCTGTCTACTGAGGAAATGCGGGACGCTTCCAATAGTACTCTGGTGTTTCGCAGTTCTCGCAAGCCACGTCGTCTACCGGCTTGCCCTGAATGGCCGCAGTAAACCAATCCAGGAATCGCACGCCTTTGGTCTGGCGCGTGTAGAACCTATCCAGCACATGGGGACGTCCGCGGTTGTCCAGCGCGTTCTTAGCAAGAACAGCGTCGTAGTATCCGCCGATGATTCCTTCGTCGTGCCCCCAGCTAGTATAGGTGCGAAAATTTGAAACATTTGCGCAGATATAGGCGTGCGCGCGGTCCAAGTTTGCAGGGACATCTGGTTTGTCCACACCTATCATCCCCAGGAAAAGAGCCTGAATGTCATCGCGCCGTTCGTTGTATTGGTGAAATGTAATATCAGGATGGAGCCTGGCCGCGCGAACATAGAGGTCCTCTAGTGATAGGCCATCCATGCTCAGGTCTTCGAAGCCTTTGACCCTCTGCAAGACATTTGCTGTCCCCCATGATTTGAAGAGCGGCGCAAGCTTTTCGCCAATGCGATAGGCGCCCCCGCCATCGGCAAAATGGGTGACGGAGGCGTCCGGATACTGTTGAGCGACGATATGGGTGTAAATGGGCGACGCGATTGCCCCGGCGCTCCATCCCATCACGGCGACGTTTTTCGGGTCCCGGTAAGTCTTGAACATCCAATCCAAGGCCGATATTGCATTCTCATAGCCCTTGTGCAGAATATTGATCGTTCCAGCAGGTTGGCCGCCCATCTCAGGTACATCATAGGTCGTGACCGAGTCGCCGAGAAAGACATCGCCGTTGCCGGTGGGCAGATACACGATCGTGTAGTCAGCAATAGGGTTTTCCGGGTTGTCAGTGTCGAAGACTCCACCAAATTTACTCGGATCCTGCTCGAGACCGGCAAAAGGCCGATAGAGCGGCCTCCCATGCAACGCACAGTTCTCGCCTGTCCAGCACGCGCCACCGCCGGCGAGGATGACGGCAAGGTTGTTGGGAGCGCCTTCCTTCACCCAAAAAGAGTAGGGAGTGCCCTGTGAGCAGCCGGGGGCTCCTGCGGGAAGGACATTCCGCCAGCCATGTCCAACAGATTGTACGGGTTGCGTTTGCACGATTGTCTCCATCGGTGATGCGTAGCTGCTCGTCGGCTCATGCTTCATGACGAGAAGGATACGGTCGTCGAGCAGATCGGGAAGGCGCGCCAGACGCACTTCATGCGTGCGCCGGACGCCATGTCGCGACATCGTCGCCCGCGCAGGACGTTCGGACCCTGTAACGTCGGCGCCCGCCCGATGGCGTTTCTCCTCTCCGCGGCCTTCGTGCGCGCGACGCGTTATACTGTCGTCCGCAAGATGGCGGAACTGGACCTGAACCTGCTCACCGCGCTCGAGGTCCTGCTTTCCGAAGGCACCGTGGCGGGCGCGGCGCGCAAATTGGGGCTCAGCTCCTCGGCGATGAGTCGCACGCTCGCTCGCCTTCGCGCGGCGACAGGCGATCCGCTCCTGGTCCGGGCAGGCCGTGGCTTGGTTCCGACGCCGCGCGCGAAGGAGCTACGCGAGCGCGTTCAGCTTCTCTCTCGGGAAGTGCGTGCTGTACTGCTCCCCGCGCGCGACGCGCTGGACATTCGGACCGTTGAGCAGACCTTCACCATCCGCACGAACGATGGCTTCGTCGACGTCTTTGCGGCGCGGCTTGTGCCCGCCGTGGCCGCCGCAGCGCCAGGCGTGCGTTTGCGTTTCGCAGCAAAAGCGGACAAGGATGTGCGCGCACTGCGGGAGGGGCTTGTCGACCTCGAGGTCGGCGTCCTCGGCGTGACGGGGCCGGAGGTACGCCTGCAGACGTTGTTCCGGGACAGCTTCATCGGTGTCGTACGAGAGGGGCATCCCCTTCTGGCCGAGGGCGAGGTTACGCCCGAAAGATACGCGGCATGCGGCCACGTGGTTGCATCACGCCAGGGTCGCCCAACCGGACCCGTCGACGAGGCGCTGGCTGCGCTGGGCCTCGCGCGCACCGTCGTCGCAGTAGTGCCCGGCTTCCGCGCTGCACTTTCCGTCGCACGCGCGTCCGACCTCGTCGCGCTCGTGAGCGCTTCGTTCCTCGATACCGCATGGAAAGACGATCCCCTCGACGGACCTAGGGGAGTCCAGAGCTTCGCGCTTCCGGTTTCGACGCCGCCCATCGTCGTATCGCAGATGTGGCACCCGCGTTTCGACGCTGATCGCGTGCACCGCTGGCTACGCGGCGTGGTCTATAGAGTCTGCCAAGTGCAGAGCGCGACCCAGTCCGCGGCGCTACCACGCGCAAAGAGGAAGCTCGTCGCAGCCGCGAGGCGGAAATCCACCGGACACTAGCGAGCTGAATGTCAGGCGGAGGGAGAATCCTGCTCGCGAACCGCGACCTCGCGGGCGCTCATGGGTCCGTCGACTGTCGCTCGTACGCCCCGACGTCGCATGCAGTCGGGTTGGTCGACGAGGGCCGAGGCTCGCCCCGGTAGTCGGTGGGTACCGGATTGTTGTTCCAGTCGGTGCACGCCGCCAACGGGATGAAGCCGACGGCGCTGCTCGTGCTGCCAATGGCGCCGGTGCCCAACTCCCCGGCTGGACCTGGGATGAAGCCGGCCGTGGTCGCCGCCCCGACGCGGTCCTTGCTGACCGCTCCGGTCCAGCTGGCCGTGGAGGTGTCGTCGATCATGTTGTAGCCCCCCGACACGAACGTCCCCGGGCCGCCGACATCGAGATCCGTATTGCCAGAGATGAGGCTATTTTTGATCTCGAAGTTGTTCGTGCTGAACGCATAGAGGGCCCAGGTTTGGATGTTGGATTCCGACCCATACGACTCGGTCACGGTCGAGAAATCCATCCGCACGACCCCCGTCCCCGTCGTCGCTCCGAGGATCGTGTCTCCCACTGAGTCGGCGGCCTCGACGCTGTTGCCCGCGAAGTTACAATTCACGAAGGTGGCACCGTACGGTGCCTTGACCGCGCCCCCTCCGTTGGCAGCCGCGTTGACGAAAAAATCATCGTTTTCGTAGGTAGCGCCGTTGTAGTCCTCGACCGCTCCTCCGGAGCTATCGGTACCGA
>Ga0302279_10005610_pt1 | contig 13908 bp, 8 predicted proteins | sample III_Bog_N3_3_FD_194541 | JGI IMG/M metagenome (GOLD analysis project Ga0302279, IMG submission 194541) | Peat permafrost microbial communities from Stordalen Mire near Abisko, Sweden - III_Bog_N3_3 | ecosystem: Environmental > Terrestrial > Soil > Wetlands > Peat | place: Sweden: Abisko...
AGGCGAAGAATTCGCGCTGAACAAGGGCAAGGAGCCCGGGCGCAAACAGGAGAACGGACGCGGTTACCGCTCGGCGCGGGACTCGACGGGCATTAATGCCGGAAAACGGCGGCCCATTCATCCCGATATGCTGAGCATTCCGCCGTCTTGAGCGGGGCCGCATGAGCGAGAGCGTCACCACGGGCGGGCCGGTGGCGGCATTGCGCCGCTATACGCGGCCGCGCTCGGCGATCGAGCGGTGCGACCTTTGCAGCGTGGGGCTCGATCCGGTTCACCGGCATTTGCTCGAAGTCGCGACGAGGAAGATTTTTTGCGCGTGCGATGGGTGCGCGTTGCGGTTCGAAGGGGTGATCGGGGGACGGTTCAAGCTGATCCCGCGCGACGCCCGGGCGTTGCGGGGGCTGCGAGTGAGCGAGGCGCAGTGGGAGGGGCTCGCGCTGCCGATCAACCTGGCGTTTTTCTTTTTCAGCACCCCGGCCGGAAAAATGACCGCGCTCGAGGAGGGCGAGGTGCCGCTGCTGTTTTTATTCAGCGGCACGGTGTTTTACCCGGCGCGTGACGGGCGGCTGCAAGCGCAGCGAATTTCGCACGAAAGGGAATGCGCATCGCGGATGCCGGTGAGCACGTGGCGCGGGCTGATGGATCATCACTGGCCGAACACGGCCTGGATCACGCTGCAGCGGAACGTGTTCGACCGGCTGTGCGAGTTCAAGCGGCGGAACGGCTTGCCGAACTGGGAGCAAACGCTCGAACGGCTGCTCGAGAACGCGGAGGAACCGGTGCTTCGACAATGAATATCGCATTGGTAGACAAAGTGGCGGAGGCGGTTCTGTACGAGGGGTACATTCTTTACCCCTACCGCGCCTCTTCGCGGAAGAACCGGGAGCGCTTTACCTTCGGGCGGGTTTATCCGGAAGGTTGCAGGGCGGCGCGGCACGGTGAACGACCTTGCGATGTGCGGCGCGCGCCCGCTCTATCTCTCAGCCGGGTTCATCCTCGAGGAAGGGACGCCGATGCGCGACTTCGAGCGGGTAGCCGCGTCGATGGGCGAGGCGGCGGCGGCGGCGGGAGTCGCGCTGGTGACCGGAGATACGAAGGTGGTGGACCGTGGCAAGGCGGATGGCATTTTCATCAACACCTCGGGGATCGGCATTGTGCCGGAGGGCGTCGACATCGCGCCGGCGCGGGCGCGGCCGGGCGACACGATTTTATTGAGCGGGCGGATCGCGGTGCACGGGATCGCCATCATGTCGGTGCGCGAGGGGCTCGAATTCGAGACGGAAATCGCCAGCGACAGCGCGCCGCTGAACTGGCCGGTGGAAGCGATGGTGGCCACGGGGAGCGACATCCACGTGCTTCGCGACCCGACGCGCGGCGGGGTCACCAGCGCGCTCACGGAAATCGCGCAAAGCGCCGGAGTGGGGATGTTGCTCGACGAAGCGCGCATCCCGATTGGCAAGGATGTGAAAGGCGCTTGCGAGATTCTCGGGCTCGACCCGCTATATGTTGCGAACGAGGGGAAGCTGCTGGCGATAGCGCCGGAGGGCGACGCGGAGCGATTGCTCGAGGCGATGCGGGCGCATCCGCTGGGGCGGGAATCGGCGATGATCGGGGAGGTGACCTGCGAGCACCCGGGGTTTGTGATGATGAAGACGCGGGTCGGGGGGACGCGGGTGGTGGATATGCTGTCCGGGGAGCAATTGCCGCGGATTTGCTGAGCGGCGAGTCATTCAGAGATGGAAGTTCGTGGGTGTTTGTTGTTACGTTTCCGGGAGTGAATGAACTTATAACATTCCCTGCGGGTATATTGCTACTTCTTCTGGCGGCAGCCGATACCGAGTCACTATCCACATTGCCCGTCGCCGTGACGCCGCCGCCCGCCGCGACGCCGTCCCCGGCGGCGCAAATCGACGAGCACACGCCGCTGGATGAGTTGCAAAGGAGAGCAAAGGCAGGAGAGGCGGCAGCGCAAAACGTATTGGGGAATGTGTACCGGGGCGGCATCGGGGTCACACAGGATTACCGGCAGGCGGTCTTCTGGTATCAAAAGGCGGTGAATCAAGGAGATGTCCTGGCGGAGCGGCATCTGGGCAATATGTATTTCAATGGATACGGAGTGGCGAGGGATTATGGAAAGGCGCTTACGTTGTTTGAGAAAGCAGCCAATGAGGGAGATGCAGACGCGCAGAGCATGCTGGGACTGATGTATCTTTCGGGCAAAGGAGTGAGGCGGAATTTTGAGAAGGGACTAATCTGGACTCAAAGGGCGGTGATCCAGGGAGAAGCGGGAGCCGAGTGCAACCTGGGAATCATGTACTTGAATGGCCAGGGCGTGGCCAAGGATTACCAGAAGGCGCTGACCTGGATGCAGAAATCGGCCGACCAGGGATATCCGGACGCCGAAAGCAATCTCGGAGTCATGTACATCCAGGGTTGGGGTGTCGAGCAAAGCAGGAGCACAGGACTAGAATGGTTGAGGCGGGCGGCCGCCCAGGGAAGTACCGATGCCCTGGAAAACTTGAAATCGCTCGGTGTGCCGCCGTTAGGGAACCAATGAGCGCTCGGGTTATTGGCGGGCGGGCGGCTGCAGCCAATCGGGATGATCGGTCGAGAGGGCGGCGGCGTGAGCGATTGATCGAGCGGAGCCGTCGGCCGCAAGACGCCGCACGTAGTCGCGCACGGTCTCGGCAGCCCAGGGAGTGAGGGTTCGGGAATCGGGATCGGAAAAGAGCCAACGGTCAAAGACTGTCCAGGGATCGCGCGAGGTGGAAGCCAGCCGTTGCTGCCGAATCCGGCAGAACTTATCGGCGGGAAGCTGCTGGAGGCTGTCGACATCATTCAAGAACTGCAAAGCGGCGGCTTCGAGGACATCGGGCAACCATTCGGGAGAGGTCGTCAAGGGGGACATATCCCAGAAATTGATCCCCTCTTCGGAGAGCGTCATTAAGCGGGTTCCATCGGGGCTGAAACTCAGTGAGGACGGGCGCGGCAGGGGAGGAAAGATCGCCTGTCCCGTATCGGTCTCCCAGAGCCGCAGGTCGGTGTTCGAGCAGGTTGCCAGGCGGGCGCCATCCGGGCTGAAAACCAATGAATCAACATAGTTCTGCGCCGGCAATGCGGGACAGACGAGCCGCGCAGTATCGATGTCCCATATATAGACAAATTTTCCGGAAGCGGTGGCCAGGTGGCGCCCGTCCGGGCTGAAGGCGGCCGCCAAAACCGACGCTACGTGCTGGAGCGGCGGAGTGACGGGCTGGCCGGTGCGAGCGTCCCAGACGCGCGCGGTTCGATCTTCCGACGCCGTGGCCACACGCGTGCCATCGGCGCTAAACGACGCCATTCCGACCCGGGCCCCGTGCGCGAGCGGAGGCGTCAGGGGGCGCCCCGTCGCGGCATCCCAGATGCGGGCGTTGTGTTCAGTGGATGTAGTCACCAGGCGAGTGCCGTCCGGGCTGAAGTCAACGAAGTTTAGCGCCGCGAGCGGTGGAAAAAGCGGTCGACCGGTGGCGGTGTTCAAGACTGCGACGATGTGGTCGAACCAAAAAGCGATGGCCAGCCGCGTCCCGTCGGGATTGAAACAAAAAGAGGCGATTTCTCCATCGGCCTTGGCGGCGCGCGTTCCATCCGGATTGAGAGTCATGCTGGAAAGTTCCCCTCCATAGGCAAGAGGCGGCCCGACCGGTTCGCCGGTCCTGGCGTTCCAAACCTGCGCCGAGAAGTCGCTAAACCTGGTTAATCCCGTATTGGGGTCCGGGGCGGAGGCATTGGCGGAGGAAGTCAACACCAACGCGCCGTCGGGGCTAAAGACGGCGGAGGTGATGGCGCCATTGTGATGGAGCGGAGGAAAGAGCGGTCGCCCGCTCCGGACATCCCAGGCGCCCCACACCGCCTGGGTATTATCCCACGAGGCCGCGAAAACGCGGGCGCCATCGGCGCTGAACGACGCGCAGGAAGAATCGAAGGGTTCGGGAAATGCGAGGGAGATGAGGCGCCCGGCGTGGGAACTCCAGAGGCGGGCCGTAAAGTCGCGCGATGCGGTCAGGACTTCGGCTCCATCGGGGCTGAACCCGGCTGAGAGAACCGATCCCTGGTGCCGCAGCGGGAGGCTCATCGGCCGGCCGGTTTGGGCGTTCCAGACCTGTGCGGAATTCTCGCAGATGGCTACCACGGCGGATCCGTTGGGGCTGAAAGCGGCCAACTTCGGGAGCCTGGGACTGTTGGAGATGGTGACCGGCACGGACCCACTCAGGCCGGGGAGCGCCGTGGCAGGGATGGTGTCGCGCGGCAGAGGGATGGGAGAGCCGGCGGGCTGGCCGGTTGCGACCGTCCAGACGCGGGCGGTATCGTCTTTTGCAACGGTCACGACTTGGTTCCCATCGGAGCTGAATGCGGCGGAATTGACGGCGGCCCGGTGTTGAAGTGCGGGCACGGCAAGCTTGTTGTCCTTCGGATCGAAGAGGTAGGCGGCATTGCCGGCCGCGATCAGCAGGAGCCTTCCATCCGGGCTGAAAGCGATGGCCTGGGAGCTGGCGGAATCTTGAAGAGCCGGGGTGAGCGGGCGCCCCGTGGCGGCATCCCAAACGCGGGTGGCGCGGTCACTCGAGGAGGTGGCCAACTCCTTTCCATCCGGGCTGAAAGCGGCCCAGACAACCTGTCCTCCGTGCTGCAAGGGCGGCGCCAGGAGAGCGCCGGTTGTTGCGTCCCAAAGGCAGGCGGTCCCGTCCGCGGAAGCGGTCAAAACCCGGCTCCCGTCCGGGCTGAAGCACGCCGAAGAGATGTAGGCCTTGTGTTCAAGCGGCGAAGAAACCGGCTGCCCGGTTTGCGCATCCCAGACGCGCGCCACATTGTTGAAGGCGGTAAGTACGCGACCTCCATCGGGACTGAAGCTTGCCGTCACCTGGCCGAAAGACCCACAGACGATTGGCGGCGCGATGGGGCGGCCGGTGGCCGCGTCCCATACGCGGGCGGTGCCATCGTTCGATTGTGTCAGGACCCGGCTCCCGTCCGGACTGAAGCTGATCCCCTCGACGACGCCATGATGCCGTAACGGAGGAGTCACGGGGTCGCCGGTAAGGGCGTTCCAGACTCGGGCGCTATCGTCGTCGGAGGAAGTACCCACTCGTGTCCCGTCGGGACTAAAGGTGGCGGAAGCGATCTCGTCTTGATGCTGAAAGACCATCCGGGCGACAGGCATCATCGAGAGACAACCAAACGCGACCGTCGCGGCGGGATTGTTCTGGCGGCGAATCCTGAGGCTCCTGGCCAGGTACGGCAGGGCATCGGCGGACCGGCCGGCCTTGATCAGGTCCTCGGCCTGGAACAAATACGAACTGGCCAGGGTTGCCTCCGTGCGCTCTCTTGCGGCGACGGCTTGCTGGCGCTGGGTTTCGGCAACGTGCGCATTCCAAAAGCCGAAGAGGCCGCCGGCGATTGCGAGGGCCGCAAGGGCGACAAGGGCGACCAGCCATCTGCGCAAAGCCCTGGTCCGCTTTTGAGCCAGGGCCAATTGGTAAGCCTTGTCCCGCTGTGTGAGCGTCCCAAGAGAAACGCCAAGAACGCCGGCGATGATCTTCAGTTTCGCCAGTTCGCATTGCTTCTTGTACGCGGCGACGTCCATCTCCCTGGCGCCGGGGCCGCCCTGCTCGCGGAGCGCGTGCCTGTATGCCTCCGGGCTTGTCCAGCCTTGGTTTCCATCCTTGAGCCTGAAGTCCGCCGCGACCGGCTCGGCGCGCCGGCTTTCGACCACGTCGCCTTGCTCGTCCACGGGATGCCGCAGCGCGGCTGGGAAGCACTCGAGTTCCGCACTCACGCCGGCCGCGTGTTTGCCTTTGTCCCAAGACGCATTGGGCTCGCCCTCGATCATCGCCGCGAGCACCCGGTCGCTTCTGCCGATGCGCTTAAAATAGGCGATCTCATTGTTCACGTAGGTCGAGGCGACGGATCGGGGCGAGCAAATGACGACCATGAACCGCGATCGATCCAGGGCGCGATAGATCGGCGAGCCCAAATCCGCATCCGCCGGCAATTCCTCCTCGTCCTGAAACACCGGAAATATCCGCTCCGGGATTTTCTCGCCGCGCTCGTTGACGGTTCCGATCAAGTCCGCCGGGACCTCGTAGTTTTCGATCTGCTGATGCAGCCACGTCGCCCACTGCCGTCCACTCTGCTGATTATCCGCGTGCCGATAGGAAATGAACGCCGCGTAGGGGCGTCTTGCCTCTTCCGAATTCTCCTCGCTCAGAGTGGCGGGCATGGACGGAGTGGACTAGGGAGTGATTTCGACGGAGCCGCTTTGGTCTTTACCCAGGAATAGGCCGTAGCCTTGGGGCGGTTTTTGGTAGATCACGCCGCCGAACGAGGTTTTCGTACCGGCGACGGGCCAGAGGAAACTGCCTCGGAAGGCTCCGGTGGACGGGGTCACGGTCAGGGTTACACCGTTGGTTCCGGACACAGCCACAGCGCCGTTCGAAAAGATTGCGAGGGTGTCCTGGATGGCGGAGGCGGGCAGATCGCCGCCGCCCAGGGTAAAGGTCCCGCTGACGGCGGGCGGGAGCGGAGGGGCGGCGTATTGCGCGGCCCGGAAGGCGACGGCGGCGGAGAAGCCGTTGGGATAATAGGCGCCAGTGGTTTGGCGGGGTTTGATCCAATCCAGCACGCCGTCGCAATCGCTGGTGGTGCCGCTCTCGAAGGTGATCTGCCCGGCGATGCTGCCGGGATGCCCGCCTGGGTAGAGCGCGCCGAAGAGAGCGCACGTGCGGCCATCGGCGTTCAAGTGGCTGCCAAGGCTGAACCTGGCGCCGTCGCCGAGTTTCCCGGTGATGGTGATCGCGCCGAGCGGGGTGACGAACATGGTCCCGTAGCCGGGCCCTTGCGGCAGGGTCGGATCGGTGCCGCTCACAGGGGGGATGACCAAGGTATAACGCCCCTCGAGCCCCGTTGTCACGGTCCTGGCGTTGAACCTGCCAATGCTGTCGACGACGTAGCTGCCGGCGCCGCCAGGGGCTGAAACGGCGATGGTGCCGCTGATTGCCGGGACCGACGGATCGAGAACCAGTGCCGCATCGAGTGTGGCGGCGGCCTCCGTGATCGTGTGGTCAAATGTTCCGTAACCGGCGGATAAGGTTCCCCTTAACGGGTATTGCGCGCCGGCCAGCGTGAGCCTGCCGGTGAAGGAGCCATTCGCCGCCAGGGTGAGGGTGAAACTCCCGACGTCGGTGCCGTTGAGCTCGAGCAGGCCGTTGTAAGCGCCGCTTACCTGGGCGAAATTCATGGCAATGGTGAAGCCGAGCGCGGCGGAGGCGGAGCCGAGGGTATTGGTGGCGGCGATCGTGGCGGCGAAGGTCCCGTTCTCGGTGGGGGTGCCGGAAATCAAACCTGTCGCTGAATCGAGGCTCAAGCCGGGCGGCAGTGCGCCCGCGGCGGTGAAGCCGATGGGGTCGTTGTTCGCGCTTAAATGGAAGGCAAACGGCTTGCCCTGGACGCCGGAGGCATGTGCGGCGCTGGTGATGGCCGGGGCGGCAATATCCACGCGCGCACTAATCTTGCGGATGGTGTCGTTTCCAAAATCGGCGACATAAACGTTGCCGCTCCCGTCCACAGTGACGCCGACAGGCAAGTTAAACTGCGCGACCTCTCCGGCGCCGTCGGTCGTGCCCGAGACACCGGGGGTTCCGGCATAGGTAACGACGAGCCCATCGGGCGTCATCTCGCGGATGGTGTCGTTGTATTCATCCGCGACATAGATGTCGCCGCTCGAATCGACTGCGAGGCCGCTGGGATGGAGGAACTGCGCCGTGCCGTCGGTGCCGTCGGCTGCGCCCGGGACACCAGGGCTGCCGGCGAGGGTCGAGACCGTGCCATTCGGGGCGATCTCGCGGATGGTGTCGTTGCCAAAATCGGCGACCAGGACGTTGCCGCTCCCATCGAGCGCGACGCCGGCGGGATAGGAAAACCGCGCCGCGCCGGCAACGCCGTTGGCGGTCCCGGACACGCCGGGGCTGCCGGCGAGGGTCGAGACCGTGCCATCCGGGGCGATCTCGCGGATGGTGTGATTTGAATTGTCGGCGACATAGACGTTGCCGCTCGAATCGACCGCTACACCGCTGGGGTTGGTAAATTGCGCGACGGCGCCGGCGCCGTCGGCGGTGCCGGACACGCCGGGACTGCCGGCAAGGGTCGAGACCGAACCATTGGGCAGAATCTTGCGGATGGTGTCGTTGATTTCGTCGGCGACATAGAGGTTGCCGCTCGAATCGACTGCAATGCCGGCGGGATAGGAAAACCGCGCCGCGCCGCCGACGCCATTTGCGGTGCCGGAGACGCCGGGGCGTCCGGCAAGGGTGGAGACGGCGCCGTTGGGTGCAATCTTGCGGATGATGTCGTTGCCATAGTCAGCGACGTAGAGGTTGCCGGTGTGATCGACCGCGACGCCGGTGGGATAGGAAAACCGGGCATGCGCGCCCAGGCCGTTGGTGGCGCCGGTGCGGCCCGGCTTTCCCGCAAGGAGACTGACCAGGGGGAACGGACGATAGGCGGCGGCGCCGGTTACGGATTGACCGGGATTGACGACGACGGTCTGGCTGCCAGGCGAAATCCAGCCGGTCACGGGCTGAAAAGTGATCGTGTAAGTGCCGGTCGAGATGGGCGCTATGGTTGCCCCGCTGGCGTGCCATGTGCCGTTGCCCGTTTGCCACTGGGCGCCCATGGTAACGGCGGCTTGCGGCGTGAGATTGAATTGAAGGGAACCGGCGCCGGTTATGGCGGGGAGGGCGGCCAATGCGGCGAAGTGCGGCCCGCAGAGGAGCAGCAAGCAGATAGCGGCCAGGGGTGACTTCGGGGATTTCATCGCCGTGCGGGAGCGGGAGGAACTGAACGCAATCCGGGCGACGGATGCAAGACATACCGGGGCCTTGGGGAAGTGGAACGGACTTAAGACTGGCGGAAGGGCTCGGCGCGGTGGAGGAGCTCCTCGAGGCCGGGCTCGGCCGGATTCCAGGGATTGCCGGGGTGGATGATGGCTACCTTGCAGGACTCGGCGGCTTCAACCAGGTCGCGGTATGTGCCGGCGTGAAGGTCGGCGATGACGGCCTGCTTGTTCTCGTTGTACTTGAAAAGGCGGTTGTTGCGGTTCGTGCACTCGTTGCAGGAGGTGCAGCGAGGAGTCTCGATCCACGATTGGTCGCGCGAGACGGGGGCGTCGAGTTCTGGCGGCTCGGGCTGCTCGGCCTGGGAAGGCGGTTGCTCGGGGGCGGGGTCGGCAGCGCGGTGGGCGCGGGCTTTATCGATGCCTCCCAACTCCTGTAGACTGTGCCAGCGGCGGGCGGTCCTTTGCGCGATCTCGATGGCGGCAGGCGGGACGGCAACTCTTTGCAACCTGTCGTCGGCGTCGACCACGAGGACAACGGGCACCCGGCCTAGGTTCTCTTCGTCGGAAGCCTGGAGGTATTGGGCGACGGGGACCATCTCATCGCTCGACTGGCGGCGCGAGACGGGCTGGAAGGCGGCGGCCATGAAGTCGGCCGCGGTAAACGGGAGATTTTCATCGAAAGCCTGGAGGCTGCCGTCCTCGTAACTCAAGGGGTGGACCGGCCAGGGCCGATCGGGCTGCGGATTGCCGTCGAGACTGAAGCACTCGGCCAGGGCGCCGCCTTTGCAGGGATCAAAGACGAGAGTCGGGAAGAGGCGCGACTCGACGGCGGCGGCGGCGACGAGGTAGGGGGGCAGGCCGGGATGGGATTTTTCGCCCGGGGAGAAGAGGCAGAATAATGCGGGGCCGGGAGCAGCCATCCCATCGGCGAGCCGCGCGGCCATCGGGCAGAGGTTCGAGGTGGCGGTCTGGAGGGTGAAAGCGCTGCCGAGATTGACGGCCATCCCGGCGAGCCGGGTGCGCCAGGCGTCGATGCCCGGGGCGTCCGGGTGGCCCTTGGAGTCCTGGAAGAGATGGTCGACTTGAAAAACCAGTTTCATCGGGAGATCGGAGGAGAGGATCTCGATAAGGTTCGCGCGGTTGGCGGCGTCGCAATCGCGCTCGCGGAGCGAGACGAAATAGCTGGGAAACCAGCGGATGTCGTCGGCGGTGAGCGAGGCGGCGGCGAAGCGTGCGAAAAAGTCGTCGTGGAACTCGTCGCGGTAGCAGTTTGCGAGTTCGATTGCGGCGATGCGGATGGCTTTGGCGAGGTCCACCATGCGGGACGCGCGTTTCTTGAATGCAGCGAGCGCCCCGGTGCAGCTGGCGAAGGCGAATTCGTACCGGTCGCTGCCGGAGTCGACGCCGAAGAACTTCTCCTCGCGGAGAATCCGCAGGGCGCATTCGATGCGCTCGCGGCGCCTGGCGGGCAGGCGTTCGTGCGGGCGGCGGGTGCCCAAGGTGCGGGACATGGCCTGGAAATCGATCCACTCGCCAGAGCGGCTGCCGAAGGCGCGGGCGAGGGCTTCGGATTCGAGGGTGTCGCTGCGCAGGAGGTCGTTGAGCCGGAGGGCCAATTCGCGCAACTGAGCTCGGGCATGGTCGAGCCGTGCGCCATCTGCGCGACGCCAGAGGTGCCGCATGACGCGGCCGGCGGTGTCCGCGTCGCAGCCGATGGCCTCGCCCTGGACTTGCAGCGAGGCGCGGGCGGTCTCGAGATCGTCCTCGAGCGACTGCCTCTCTTCGGCGGAGAGACCGGGTTGCGAGAGGAGGTTCGCGGCGGCCATCGACCACAAGCGATGGAGGGTGCCCGGCTCTTTGCGGAAGACGAGGGAGCGAATCTCGCCCTCAAGCCGGAGGAGGCGGCGGCGAATTCGCTCGCCCGCGGAGCCGCGCGGGGCGATGGACCGGAGGAGATCGTCGATCACGGCCGCGAGGGATTCGATGCCACGGCTGGAACCGTGATCGACCAGGATCAAGGGGTAATCGTGGCGCAGGGCGGCGAGATCGCGGCTACGCCGGAGCAGGGCAGGGCAGCGGGCCGGGGAGTTCATGGCGTCGATGGAGCAGCGCCCTCGGGCAACGCGGTCCCGTTGCGCCGGGGTTGGACGGTGAACTTGTCGAACTCCTTGTCGAGCGCCTGGCCGATCATGGCGGGGGTGAAGCTCTGGTCGCGCTTGCGGAGGTCGTCGTAGCAGGGGACGCTGTCGTTGCGATAGAGGATGCCGGCGGGGGCGATGTCGGTATTGGAGGCCAGCTCGCGGGCGCGGTTGATATCGGCGGGGTCGTGCTGGGATTGGTTGCGATAAATCCGCGAGAGGGCGGGATCCAGCTGAATCCCGTCGGGGTGCGTGAGCACGAGGGTTTTCTCCGGGTCGTGAATAAAGCGATCGAAGAGATTGGGCAGGTAGCTCGGGCAGCGCTGGAGGATGCGGATGAAGGAGAATCCCTTGTGGCGGAAGCCCTGGGAGAGGATGCTGTAAAGAATCTCCGGAATCCAGTCGGGCGCCTGCGCGACGAAGGAAACATTCGAGACGCTCAAGGCGGTGAGCAGCGGATTCAACGGGGCGAGCAGGGTGCCGCGGGGGCTGGTGTTGCTGCGCAAACCGCGGGGCGAAGTAGGCGAGGCCTGCATTTTGGTGAGGCCGTAAATGAGGTTGTCGTGCATGAGCACAGTCATGTCCATGTTGTAGCGGATGGCGTGAATCCAATGGCCGGCGCCGATGCTGCAACAATCGCCGTCGCCTGTGCTGACGATGACGTGGAGATCGGGGCGGCGGATTTTGATGCCCTCGGCGACAGGCAGGGCGCGGCCGTGGAGGCTGTGAAAGCCGTAGGTCTTGAGGTGATGGGGGAACCGGCTGGAACAGCCGATGCCGGAGACGAAGACCGTTTTTTCAGGGGGGAGTTGTTCGTCGCGGCAGAGGCGCAGGACAGCGGTGAGGATGGTGTGATCGCCGCAGCCGCTGCACCAGCGCGGGGGACGGCCCTGGTATGCCTCGATGGGGTGATGAGGGGCGTCGGTCCAGCGGTTGTTGATCAGGTCCATGGGGTTAGGGGAGGGTGGACGACATGGACGCGTCGAGACGGAGACGGGCGGCGGACTCGATGGAGCCGGGCTTGATGGGCTGGCCGCCGACCTGGCCCCAGCAATCGATGTCGATCAGGAAGCGGGCGCGAAGCAGCCAGGCGAGATTCGAGTAGCGGCGGTTCTCTTCGGTGACGAGCTCATCGTCGAGGCGGTCGGACCAGTTTCCCTCGACGGTCAGCACTTTGCCGAATTGCTGGAAGATCTCCTTGAGGCCGCCATGCATCGGCTGGAGGAAAGTAAGATGGAGCGAGGAAACGGCGTGGCCCTCGGCCCGGAGGCGATCGACGGCCTCCTCGATCGCGCCGCGGGTGCTGCCCCAGCCGACGATCAGGAGGTCGCCGCTCGAAGCGCCGTGGAGGCGGGGCGGTTTGAGCGATTTCTGGAGCGCGACGAGCTTGAGGCTGCGGCGGCGAATGCCTTCCTCGTTGGGCGCGGGGGCGTAGGCGACGCAACTGTTGCGGTCGTGCGCCAGGCCGGTGACGGCGTGCATGCCGCCCGGGCGGCCTGGGATGAAGCGCTCGGACAGGCCGGTGGCAGTGTCCCAATCGTAGGGCGGCGCGCCGTCGGGAACGGGGCTTTGGTCGATGGGCGGGGCGACCCAATCCTCGTTGAATACGGGGCGGGGGAAGGGCTGCTGGGCGGTCGCGAGTGTCGCATCGCTCAGGACGATGACGGGGAGGCGAAAGGTCTCGGCGATCTTGCGGGCGGCGATCATCGAGTGGAAACAATCCTCGATGCCGGAGGGGGCCATGACGACCTTTGGCGCATCGCCGTGGCTGCCGAAGCACGCGGACAAGAGGTCGCCCTGCTCCATCTTGGTCGGCTGGCCGGTGCTGGGGCCGCCGCGCTGGACGTTGACGACCACGAGGGGAATCTCAACCATGGCGGCGAGACCGAGCGCCTCCTGTTTGAGGGCGTAGCCCGGACCGGAGGTGATGGTCACGGCGCACTTGCCGGCGTAGGAAGCGCCTATGGCAAAGCAGCAGGCGGCGATTTCGTCCTCGGCCTGATGGACCATGCCGCCGACCTTCTCGAAGGCGTCGCTCAAGTAATGCGAGGCGGACGTCGCCGGGGTGATCGGATACATGGCGCAGACTTCCATCCCCGAGGCCATGATGCCGAGGGCAAGGGCGATGTTGCCGTTGACGACGATCTGCGGCTCCTCGATCCCGGCGGGCGGGACGAAGAAGTTGAAGTCGAGATTGGCCGCGGCCCAGGCATAGCCGGCCTCGAGCAGCTTGAGATTGCCCTTGAGGACGTTCTCGCCCTTCTTCTTGAAGGTCTGGGCGATCTGCTGGCGCGAAATCTCGATCTCCTGGCCGTAAATGCCGTTGAGAAGGCCGAGCACGAACATGTTCTTGCCGCGGCGCGCATCGGCGACGTGCTTGAGGCACTCGACTTCCATGGGCACTTCGTACACGCGGTAGCCTTCGCTATCGAGGCGCTGGCGGACCTCGCGATAGGATTGAGCGACCGCCGGGTCGGGGTCGGCGGCCCATTTGTTCTCGATGAGGATGATGCCGCCGGGCTTGATCTCGCCGGCCTGCAAGCGGCCGAGGAGCACCTGGTCGTTAAATGCGACGACGAGATCGGCCTGGTCGCCGCCGTTGGTGACGCGGCCGGAGCCGAGGCGGATGCGATTGCCGCTCGCGCCGGCGATGCTGCGGGCCGGGGGCTGAATCTCGGCGGGAATAATCTCGACGGTCCAGACGCCGTTGCCCATTTTCGCGGCGACCGTGGCGAAGGACTGCGCGCACTTCTGGGCGCCCTCGCCGGAATCGCTGATCACCTCGACGATGTGTTCGCAAAGCTCGACGGCCATGTTATGCGACCTCCTCGCGGTCTTCGGCTTCGAGGCGAATGCGAACCAGGTTTTTCTGCCGTGGATCGATCCCGAAAATGCGGTTGTCCG
>Ga0302279_10005612_pt1 | contig 13903 bp, 14 predicted proteins | sample III_Bog_N3_3_FD_194541 | JGI IMG/M metagenome (GOLD analysis project Ga0302279, IMG submission 194541) | Peat permafrost microbial communities from Stordalen Mire near Abisko, Sweden - III_Bog_N3_3 | ecosystem: Environmental > Terrestrial > Soil > Wetlands > Peat | place: Sweden: Abisko...
CCGCCAGTTCCTCCGCAATCGTCGGACCGATGCCGATAATGCTGCCGAGTTCGCTGCGCTCGTCGGACCCGATCACGGTGGCACCCAGCATCTGGGTGCGCCAGTTGGCGAAGCTGGTGTAGTGGCGGGCGAGTAGCTTGGCGTTGGTCGCGCCGATGCGGCGGATGCCCAGCGCGTAAATGAAACGTTCCAGCGCAATCCGGCGTCGCGCCGCGATCGCGCGCGACAGGTTGCGGGCGGACAGCTTGCCCCAGCCTTCGCGTTCGGCGATCTCGGCCTCGCGGTCCGGCAGATGGAACAGGTCGGCCGGGCTGTGCAGCCAGCCCTCGGCGAAGAATTCCTGGATGGTCTTTTCGCCGAGCCCGTCGATGTCGAAGGCGGTGCGCGACACAAAATGGATCAGCCGCTCCACCCGCTGGGCCGGGCAAATCAGGCCGCCGGTGCAGCGGCGCACCGCTTCCCCCGGCGGGCGCACGGCGTGACTGCCGCAGGCCGGACACGTTTCGGGGAAGACATAGGGCACCGCATCGGCCGGACGGCGCTCCGGCACCACAGAAACAATCTGCGGGATCACGTCGCCGGCGCGCTGCAGCACCACGGTATCGCCGATGCGGATGTCCTTGCGGGCGATTTCGTCTTCATTGTGCAAGGTTGCGCGCTGCACCAGCACGCCACCGACGTTCACCGGTTGCAGTTCCGCAACCGGCGTCAGCGCGCCGGTGCGGCCAACCTGAATGAGGATGCCCTGCAAAACGGTCGTTGCCTGTTCGGCGGGGAACTTCCAGGCGATCGCCCAGCGCGGGGCCCGGCCGACGAAGCCCAGCCGGCGCTGCAACGCGAGGTCGTCGATCTTGTAGACCACACCATCGATGTCGTAGCCCAGACCGGACCGCCGCAAGCCGATGCCGGCCTGAAACGCGGCGGCATCGTCTTCATTGGCGAGGCGCTGCGACAAGGGATTGACCTGGAAGCCCCAGGCTTTCAACCGTTCCAGGTAATCCCAATGCGTCGCCGCCACCGGCTCGCTGCACTCCCCCAGCGCGTAGGCGAACAAGGACAGCGGGCGCGCGGCGGTGATCGACTTATCGAGCTGGCGCAGACTGCCGGCGGCGGCATTGCGCGGATTGGCGAACAACTTGCCGCTGGCCGCCGCCTGCGCTTCGTTCAGCGCCAGGAAATCCGCCTTGGTCATGAACACTTCTCCGCGGATTTCGATCAGCGCGGGGGCATGGCCGTGCAGCCGCAGCGGCACCGCGGCGATGGTGCGGAGATTGGCACTGACATCCTCGCCTTCGGTGCCGTCACCGCGGGTCGCGCCGTGGACGAAATGGCCGTGTTCGTAGGTCAGGTTGATCGACAGGCCGTCGATCTTCGGTTCCGCGACGAAGCGCAGCGGGTCCGCGCGGCCGAGGAACCGCTTTGCCCGCGTGCAGAACTCGGAGAACTCCACGTCGTCGAAGCAATTATCCAGCGACAGCATCGGCATGCGGTGGCGCAGCTTGGCGAAGCCGGTCTCCGGCGCGCCACCGATCCGATGGGTGGGCGAGTCGGCGCGGATCAGATGCGGGAAGCGCGCCTCGATCGCGGTGTTGCGGCGGCGCAGCGCGTCATACGCGGCGTCGCTGATCTCCGGCGCGTCCTGCTCGTGATAGGCGCGGTCGTGGTGCGCGATCTCCGCGGCCAGGCGTTCCAGTTCGGCGGCGGCTTCCACTTCGGTGAGGGTCTCGACGGGGGGCGACTGGATGGTCAAGGGTCTAACTCCCATGCAGAACGGAGCGCGATGCCACGCATTCAGGGCACTTTCAGGACCGGGTTCGCCTTCAGCCAACCTGAGACAATATTTGTGTAATCGGTATATGAGGCCTCATCATCATCCATAATCAGGGCACCCAACAAGACCGGGAGCTTGATCCGGAAATCCTGATAATGTTTGGATATTTTTCGGCCACCTGCGATCAGTTCCGGCGTATCACTCAGAGGTGTCAGCCACTTCCGGACCGCGGCGATCGCTTTGGCCGGATCGTTCGAATGACTTTCGATGTCCTGCCCAGAAATATCCGAAATGAATTTCTGGTAGCGGTACTTCTCTTTATCCAGAATCAGACAGGTTTTCCTGGCGTGCTCGCCTGCGCCGAATCGCTGTGCCCCCGGGTACAATCCCAATTCGAATGGCATATTGAACCTCGGAAGCTTATTCTGCCTGTCCAACTCCGTGCGGGATATATCGTGAGTAGAATAATGACATATCTTGATAATCGCCAGAATTTTTTCATAGCGAACCCGGCCGCCGTTGATTTCCTCAAGAGCGCAACGCGGCTGAAAGCCACAAACGAATATCGCGAATATGATGGCATCGAATAATGGCTTGTAGTCAGCATCGAAGGGGCAATTGATAAAGACCTGCCGATGCTTCCTGTCATGCGGCGACATGCGCTACAGGCTCATCGGGAGAAGACCTGCTGGGTGAAGCGAATAGCTTTGTCGATATCGCTTTCGGCAACGTGCAACGGCTTCACTGCTGCGTCCATGACCGGAACCGCCAACGCCTTGATAGTTCGGTGACGTTTGTTGCTGACACCCGCAGGTCCCCCGCCCTCTTTCAACAGCTTGACGTTAGCAGCACGGACGGCTCTGGCAAGCGGGCCGATGTCTCGGGCGCCCTCCAGACCCGCCGCCCGAAGTGCATCGGCGATGGTTCGCTGTCGTGCGGCCCCCGACGGCCCGAATCGCTTCCGGCCCGTGCCAGCCTTCTTGCCGACAGCGTCGTCACCGTCCGACATCCCTTTCAGAGGCCGGTATCGTGCCTTGCGAGTCAACATGGCGTCCCGTCCTTCAAAGCGCGACCGAGTCTCGGCAGCAACTGGATTATAATCCTTCCCGTTGTCCATTGTCCAGTACGGAACGTTCCCCACAGCCTCATCCCGCCACCCCCAGCAACTCATCCGCCGCCGCCCGAGCGGCTGCGGTGATAGTTTCGCCGGCCAGCATGCGGGCGATTTCTTCGCGCCGCGCCGGCGGGTCCAGCCGGTCCACCAGAGTTGCCGCTCGGCCGTGCTCCGCCGCCTTGGCCACCCGCAGATGCGCCGCACCGCGCGCGGCCACCTGCGGACTGTGGGTCACCACCAGCACCTGCACCCGCTCCGCAACCCGCACCAGACGCTCCCCCACCGAGGCGGCGGTCGCGCCGCCAATCCCCGAGTCGACTTCGTCGAACACCAGGGTCGGCACCGCCGATCCGGCCGACAGCACCACTTTCAACGCCAGCATCAGCCGCGACAACTCCCCCCCCGACGCGATGCGGGCCAGCGGTCCCGGCTCCTGGCCGGGATTGGTCGAGATCAGGAAGCGCACCGTATCGGTGCCGTTCGGCCCCCAACCCGGCTCCGGCACCGGCGTCACCTCCGCGACGAAGCGCGCTTTGTCCAGGCGCAAGGGCGGCAACTCCAGCGCCACCGCACGCTCCAGCCGGCGGGACGCGGCCATGCGCGCCGCGGAAAGTTCGGCCGCGGCGGCGACGAAGCGTTTGCGGGTCTCGCGCACCGCCTGCTCCAGGCCGGCGATCTCCGCCGCACCGGTGTCCAGCGCGGCCAGGCGCGCGCACAGCGAGTCGTGCAAGGCCGGCAGATCGGCCACCGGTACCGCATGCTTGCGTGCCGCGGCACGCAACGCGAACAGCCGTTCCTCCACCTGCTCCAGCAGGCGCGGATCGGCGTCCGCCTCGTTCGCCAGCCGGTTCAGCAGGGTTTCCGCCTCGGCCAGCGCTTCCTCGGCGCGTTCCAGGGCGGCCAGAGCGGCAGCGGCGGGGTGGGGCGCCTCCGGTTGGCCGGCGGGCAGCAAGCGTTGCAGCACCCGCGCCGCGGCCCGCAAGGTCGCCGCGGGGCCCGGTGAGCGGCGGTCGCGCGGCGCCAGTTCCGCGACGGCGGCGGCGATCGCCTCGGCGCGCCGTTCGCCCTGTTGCAGGCGCAGGCGTTCCGCCGCCAACTGGTCTTCCTCATTGGGTTGCGGCACCAGGCTGGACAGGTCCTCGACCGCGTGACGCAGCCACTCCTCGTCGCGTTGGGCCGCTTCGATCGCGGCGCGCGCCATCTCCAAGGTGCCCAGGGCGTCGCGCCAGGCGCGCCAGGATGTGGTCACGGCCTGGCGCAAACCGGGGGCAACCCCGAAGGCATCCAGCAGTGCCGCATGGCCGGCCGGATCGGCCAACCCCATCTGCTCGTGTTGGCCCTGGACCTCGACCAGCAGGGTGCCGATCCGGCGCAGCAGCCCGACACCGACTGGCTGGTCATTCACAAACGCGCGAGACCGCCCGTCCTTCGCGACCACGCGGCGCAGGACCAACTCGTCTTCGGCGTCCAGCCCCTGGTCGGCCAGCAGGGCCGCGACGGCGTGGTTGGGCGGCACGGTGAAGCAGGCCGTCACGCCGGCCTGTTCGGTACCCGCTCGCACCAGCCCGGTTTCGGCCCGAGCCCCCAGAGCCAGGCCGAGACTGTCCAGCAGGATGGATTTGCCCGCGCCGGTCTCGCCGGTCAGCACCGTCAGGCCGGGGCCGAACGACAGGTCCAGCCGCTCGATCAGCACGACATCCCGAATCGACAGCGCGGTGAGCAATGCGGTGCTCCCGCCAGGCCGCTCAGAAAATCGCGTGCCAGGCGCGTGACAGAAAGCCCGGACCGGAGCCCGCAGGCCGCTTTTCGTCACCCTTGGCGATGCCGTCGGAGACCAGGTTGCGGTAGCTGTCTTCGTACCAGGCGCTGCCCGGGTAGTTGTATCCCAACACCGCGGCGGTCTTGCGCGCCTGATCCTTCAGGCCGAGTTCGAGATAGATCTCGGTCAGGCGATGCAGGGCCTCGGGGACGTGATTGGTGGTCTGGAAGTCGTCCACCACCCGCTGGAAGCGGCCGATCGCGGCTTCATAGAGATGCTGTTTCTGATAGAAGCGCCCGATCTCCATTTCCTTGCCGGCGAGGTGATCGACGCACAAATCCACCTTCAGGCGGGCATCGCGGGCATAGACGCTGTCGGGAAAGCGGTTGATCACCTCCCGCAGCGCATTCATCGCCTGTTCGGTGCCCTTCTGGTCGCGCTGGATATCCGCGATCTGCTCGTAATAACAGAGGGCGCGAATGTAATAGACATAGGCGATGTTGCGGTGTGCGGGATGAAGCTGGATGAAGCGGTCCAAGGTGCCGATCGCGTCGGTGTATTTGTTTTGCAGGTACTGGGAATAGGCCTGCATCAACTGAGCATTCACCGCCCAGTTGGAGTAGGGATAGTTCTGCTGCACGGCATTGAACTGGTCGTTGGCACTGGACCAGCGCCTGGCGTTCAGCGCATCGACGCCGTTGTTGTACAGCTCCTCGACCGGGCCGGCGGGGCCACTGGTGTCCTTGTCCTCATCCTTTGAGCCACCACAGGCCGCCAGCACGGGCAGCACTGCGACAAAGACGAGCGCCGCCAGACGCGGCAGCCGAACGGTGAGCGTGCGATTCTGTTCCATCGCGGCCGCTTATAGCACGGGATCGCGCGGCGCGAAGTCTCGGTCGACAAGCGTGGCGCAAAACAGCGCTGGCCGCTTACCAGATCCCGCCCAGAAACAGGCCGCCGCCGCCGCCGGCCTGCACCCCGGCGTTCATCCCAGACATCAGCAGAATGGCCGTCGCGGATTGCAGCATTTGAAATTCCAGCACCGGGGCGAGCATCGGGTCCAGCGCGAGGGCATACAGCCAGCCCGGGTTCATCCCCAGCACCATGGCGGTCGCCGAACCGCCCACGACGAGGCCACCGCCAATCTCGCCGAACAGGCACACGCCACGGATATCCGATACGGTCAGGTCGCTGTCGGGACAGGTATCCAGCACGTACAGCTTCCCGGCATTGGGAAAGGCCGCCGGCGCGACGGCGCCAACCACGCTCTTGCCGCTCACGTTCACCGCCAGTTTGCCGATTTTCGGCAGTTTGAACCCGGCCGCCAGTCCGGCGCCGGCCGCGCCATAGCCGAAGGACACCGTCGTGCCCTGCGGGTCCTTGAAGTACAGCACGCCGCCCTCAGCCGAGACAAATTCGACCCCGATCCCACCGGAACTCGACGTCTTGAAGGTCCAGGCACTCGGCTTTACGACCGTCAGCATCCGCGTGTCCTCCCGTCACTCTGCTCGCACCAAACCTATGCCGCCACCCAGGCCGTCACGCCGGCCGCCAGGAACAGCGTGCCGAGCCCGCCCAGGACCAATGCCGTGAACCAGAGCGAACCCGGGGCATCGAGGGTTGCTGTGCCGGCCGGATCGGCGGGGTGAAACAACACCTGAACCCGGTCGCCGGTCCGGTAGCCGAAGATCAGTCCGCCCTGCGGATAGGAGACCGTGGTGCCATCCGCGGTGACGAAGCGTATCTGTGGATGCGATCCCCCGGCATTCAATGCCACGACCGTCCCCTCGGTTCGGGAGGCTGAGCCGGCGAAGGCAAAGGTGTGGCGGGCACTGAGAGCCGCAACGCCAAGGAGTGCCAGACCAGCGGCCACGAAGACGGGCCCACCGACCCGTCCGGGTGCTTCACCGGCAAACATTGGAACGCTGCTCAGCCATCGAGAACGATTGGCCCATCCTGCGGACTCCGAGCCCGGTCACGGCACGCTGCGATCGTCCGGTCGCGTAGGGCGCCCGGCGGGAAGCGGGTACTGCCTCGCGACCAAAATTATCCCGGTTGGCGTCGGCGTGCAACACCCGCAGCAGGCGATGGCCGTTCCGGATTAAACCGGACGGGCCGCACGATGCTGGTCAGGCCGCGGCGGCGGCGGCGAACATGGATGCCGATACCGACCGCCAGGCGGTCCGGTCGGCGAACACCGCGCGCAGCAGCGCGTTGTTCAGCGCGTGGCCGGAGCGGTGGGCCACGAAATGCCCATGCAGTGCCCCCCCGGCGAGGGCCAGGTCGCCGACCGCGTCCAGCAGCTTGTGACGGGCGAATTCATCCGGCATCCGCAGGCCGCCGGGGTTCAGCACCGTCGCGTCATCCACCACGACGGCATTGTCGAGGCTGCCGCCCAGAGCCAGGCCCGCCGCGCGAAGCTGCTCGACGTCCGCGGCCAGCGCGAAGGTGCGGGCCCGCGCGACGTCGCGGCAGAAGCTGTCCCGGGTCAGGCGCAGGGCGGCGGATTGCCGGCCGATCGCTGCCGCGGCGAAGTCGATGGAGACCTCGAGATCCAGCACCGGCCAGTCATGGCTTGCGAGCGGGCGCAGCTCGGCCCAGGCAGCCCCATCGGCGATGCGCACGGTGTGACGGATTTCGACAACCGAACGCGGCTCGTCCTGGTCCACAACACCCGCGCATTCCAGCAGGAACACGAAGGGGGCGGCGGATCCGTCCAGGATCGGCACTTCCGGCCCGTCCACTTCAATCAAAATATTGTCGATGGCCAGCGCCGACAGGGCGGCCATCACGTGTTCGACGGTGCCAATGCGCGCGGACGGCATGGACGGGTCGGCGAGGACCGTGGACAGGCGGGTATCGGCGACATTGTCGTAGCGGGCCTGGATATCACGGCCCAGGTCGGTGCGGCGGAACACGATGCCGTGGCCGGCGGGGGCGGGATGGAAGCTCAGGTTGACCCGGCGGCCGGTATGGATCCCGGTGCCGACGCAGTTGATCGCGGTTTTCAGGGTGCGCTGCTGCCATGACGGCAGATCGAAGCCGGTGGCATAGGGGATCAGGGTCTGGGGCAGCCCATCCATGAAAGCGTCCTTCGCAGGGGCACGACACAACCGGCTCGCGCACTGTCGGAGGATGGCTTACGACGCGGGGCCGCATCAGGCCAGTCAATCATTGTTGCCGACTGTATCGCTCCAGGGGATTGAAAATCCAGCATTTGCGGCGGTGCGAAGCGGTCAGGGCAGGCGGAGCAACAATTTTTACCGGTCAGGTTGCCGCGTTCCCTGACGTCATACCAGGGGGCGAAGCGTCCGACTCTTGCCGCGCACCGATACGCCGGCCTTTGCCGTCCTTGACCCGTTTGGGGCCATTGCCATGGCGCGTCTGGCTGCCACGCACGCCTCAGGGCGCGTTGCCATCCGGCGGCGGTGCTTCCGCTTTCTGTTTTGCCTCCCGGTCCTGCCGGATCAGGCGCCGGGTCTTGACCAGCTCCCACACCAACAACGGCAGAATAATGAATTCGCCGATCCCCCATCCCCACTGCCCGAGCGACGAGGGGAAATCCATGGTGGCTACTCGCCGGCCGCGGCGGCGGGCAGCGCGTCAGGTGCTGGCGTCGCAGAAACGGTCCCCACCGTCTGAGGCCGCGTCGCGATCACCATCCAGATCGCGTAGGCCGCCAGCGCATACAGCATGCCGCCAAAATCCAGCGGCGACAGCAGGCCGCCGCCACCCAGCACAAGATAGAAAAAACTCATTTTGGCAGCAACGACCGCGATGCAGAACAGGATGATGGGCCGCATGATTTCACCCATTGCCTGGAACTGCGGACGCACCGCGTTCGCAGGATCGACCGGCCGCCGCTTTGCCCGGCGTTTGAACTCGGCATGAACCAAGGTCGTAGTGCCCAGCACAATCAATCCCAAGCCAAGCAAGTTCCGCATTGCCAGCCTCCCGCTTTACGTACGTACACGCTCCCGCTGTTCCAAACGCTCGAACAGATCGAGCACCCATAGCATCCGTTCCGACACATTCCACCACGACGCGGTGGTTCCCTGCGCCATGAGCCGCGGTGCGGTCCGCGCCACGGCATCGACCAGGAACACGCCCTCGGGCACCGCAACACCGTGCAGCGCGCGCACCGGAACCGCAAACCCGGCCAGGCCCGTCGCCAGGACCCAGACCTTGCGCCGGCCGGAGACGACCGCGCGTCCGGACACGGAATCGAGGCCGCGGCGCGCGACTTCGCGTCCGATCTCGGCATAGAGCAGCCCGGCCGCTCCGATTCCAAAACGACATCCCAGTGGCAGGCGGGCGACCCCTGCCGCGGCGCGCCGGTAATGTTCGTCGGCCGCATCCAAAAGCCGCCGGATCACCCCGGCCAGAGCCGGGCTGTGGGCCGGGGCCGCGAGGAAGGTTTCCGGATCGATTCCCGCCTCCGCCAGCCAGTCCACTGGCAGATATAGCCGCCCCGCTCGGGCGTCCTCGCCGACGTCGCGGGCGATGTTGGAGAGTTGCATGCCGACGCCGAGATCGACCGCGGCGGCGAGGCGTTCGGGATCGCGCACCCCCATCAGCACCGCCATCATGGCCCCGACGGTGCCGGCCACCCGCACGGAATAGGCACGCACACCGGCCAGATCCGGATAACGCCGGCCCTCGGCGTCCCAGGCGAAACCTTCCAGCAAAGCCTCCGGCAAGTCGCGTGGAATGGCAAATCGTTCTACAATCCGAGCAAATGCACGGTCCGCGACCAGCGGCAGCGGACGGCCGGCGTAGATCAGCGCCAGGCGTTCGCGCAGCCAGCCCAGTTGGCCGGGTCCATCGCAATCGATCGCGTCGTCGGCGACGCGGCAGAAGGCGTAGAGCGCGATGGCGGGATCACGGATTGCAACCGGCAGCAGCCGTGAGGCCGCGTGAAAACTGCGCGATCCCGCACAGAGCAAAGTCCGGCACTCGGCCAGGTCGGCGGCTTCGGCGTCAGTCCAGGGCAGCGGCATGCGGAACCACACTTTCAAGAACTTTGGCCGATGACAGCACGCCCGGGACTCCCGCCCCGGGATGGGTGCCGGCGCCGACAAGATAGAGCCGGTCGATGTCTTCGCTTTTGTTGTGCGGCCGGAACCAGGCGCTTTGCAGCAGCACCGGTTCGAGCCCGAAGGCGGCGCCGCGCAGCGCGTACAGCCGGTCCTGGAAGTCCAGCGGCGTGATCAGTTTGGAAGAAACGACGTGTCGGCCAAGCTCTGGCAGCAACGTCTCCGACAAGTGCCGCTCGATTTTTTGCCGATACGGTTCCGCCGCCTGCCGCCAGTCGGTGTTGCCATCCAGGTTCGGCACCGGCGACAGCGCATAAAACGTATCACCCCCAGCGGGTGCCAGGCTTGGATCGGTTGCGGTCGGACGGTGCAGGTAAAGGCTGAAATCGTCAGCCAGCACCTTGTGTTTGAAGATATCGGTCAGCAAGCCGCGGTAGCGCGGCCCCAGCATGATCGTGTGATGCGGAATGTCCTCGTAGCGGCGGTCGGTGCCGAAATACCAGACAAACAAACTCATGGAGTAACGCGACCGGTCGAGTTTGCGGTCGCTCCAGTGCCGGCGCACGCCGGGTGGCAACAGTTTCGCATAGGTCCAGGCGGAATCGGCGTTCGATACGACGATGTCGGCCGCCATGACCTCGCCCGATTCCAGCCGCACCCCGGTGGCGCGTTTGCCCTGCAAGGTGATCTGCGCGACCGGCGCGTTGCAGCGGATCGTGCCCCCCTGCCCCTGCACCAGCTTCGCCAGGCCGGCCACCACCGCCCCGGTGCCACCCATCGCGGAGTGCACGCCCCAGCGGCGTTCCAGGAAGGGGATCAACGTGTAGATGGCGCTGGCGGTGAAGGGGTTGCCGCCAATCAGCAACGGATGAAAGCTGAAAGCAACCCGCAGACGCTCGTCTTTGATGAAGCGGCTGACCAGGCCATAGACGCTGCGATAGCCGCCAACCCGGATCAGCTCCGGCGCGACCTTCGCCATGTCGGTCCAGGAGCCAAACGGCACGTGTCCCAGTTGCTCAAACCCGATCCGGCAGGTCCGCTCGCTGAGCCGCATGAAACGCTCGTAACCGTCCACGTCGGCGGGCGACAGGCGCGCAACCTCGGCCCGCATCGTGTCGGGATCGCCACTGGCGTCGAAGGTTTCCCCGTCGTGGAAGCGCAGGCGGTAGAATGGCTCCATCGCCTTCAGGGTCACGTCGTCTTCCATGCGCCGGCCGCAGAGCTGCCAGAGCTCCTCCAGCAGGAAGGGCGCGGTCAGGATGGTCGGGCCGGCGTCGAAGGTGAAGCCATCCTGGCGGAACACCGAGGCTCTGCCGCCGGGCGCATCGAGCTTTTCCAGGATGGTGACCCGATAGCCGCGGGCGCCGAGACGGATCGCCGCGGCCAGGCCGCCGAGGCCGGCCCCGATCACGACAGCATGACGAGCCGCGGGACGCGGCGGCACGAGGGGCGGGCGGAGGCCCGGATCTGTCAACATGGCCATACACGAGACTGTAAACATAAAGTGACAGGTCTGGCGAGCCCCGTCAGCCGCGCCAGCGCGCCTGCAAATCGATCAAATGCGCGACCAGGGCCGCGGTCAGCGCGACCGGGACCCGGGGCCACGGATTGCCGTCCAAAGCGGCGCGCAAGCCGAGGAGAAGAAAGATGCCGGGCAACAGCATGCGAAACAGGGCCAAGGGCGATGGTCCGCGCCGGGTCCGCCGCCGCCAAAGCAGCAACAGGCCGGCTTCCAGCACGGTGAGCGCCAGAACGAGGTCGATCACGTGCGGCGAGGTGAAGAAATCGTACACGGGCAGATCGATCCGGTTGGGGGTGCTGCTACCGAAAGACTCCCCCTCCCCTTGTGGGAGGGGGCTCCGCGAGTATGAGCTCCAGCGGTTCTTGGCTACCTCCGATGGCCCCCTCCCCCCCAACCCCCTCCCACAAGGGGAGGGGGAGTCTCTCTGCCCCTTGCTCCTTGACCAACGCCCCGTGCCTCAGGCTTCGGCAACCCGGCGCAGCAACGCCGCGACCTCCGCGGGCTTTTCCTCGTGCGCCAGATGGCCGAGCCCGCGCAAACTGACCATTTCCGCCCGCGGCAGCAATGCGCGGATCCGGAACGCCTCCGAGGGTGGCACCATCCCGTCATTGCCGCCGCTGACCAGCACCACCCGCGGTGCCAGCCGCGGCAGATCGCGCATCAAGGGTTGCAGGTCCCAGTTCGCCATCAGCGCGAGCGCGCCACCGACATGCCCGGCATTGCCAACCAGCTTCCCGTATAGCCGCAGCCCCTCGGGATCGATCCGCGAGCCGGTCGAGCGGATCAGCCGCTCCACCGACGGCCGCGAGCCGGCGAGGAAGGTCAAGGCCTGCGCGGCGAAGCGCGAACTGGCCAGGATGCGCGCCGCCGGGCCGAAGAAGTCCTTGGCCGGGCCGGGAAACGGCAGCAGCGCGCCGTTCAGGCTGACCAGCGCGTCCGGCGCGATCGCGCCATCCAGGCACATCCGCGCGGCGACCGCCGCGCCCGCCGAATGCCCCACCGCCAGCCTCGGCTCCAGCGCCAGCGCCCGCAGCAGCGCCGCAATCCCGTTCGCCACGCCCGGTAATGAGAATCCGGCCCCCGAGGCCGGAGTCGCGGTGAACCCATGGCCGGGAAAATCCGGCATCACCACCGTACAGGACTCCGCCATCAGCCGCGCCAGATCGCGGAACGAGTGGGTGGAGGCCCCGGTGCCGTGCAGCAGCAGCAGAACCGGCCCCTGCCCCATCACCTGCACGTGCCAGCGCAGCCCGCCCGCGGTGACGAAGCGGCTGAATGCGCGATTCGGCCAGTCGCGGCCGTCCCGCTCCCAGACCAGTCCCTGGCTCACGCCGCCGCCGCGGACCGGACCGCTCGGGACAAGGCGGTCGCGTCGGCATAGGGCAAGGGGAGGTACTGCGCGCCCATCGCCTCGGCCAGACGCCGAGCGAAAGGGTTGGGACGGGGCGAGGTATCCACCAGCAGCGAGGCAATGCCGGTCGCACGCAGCAGCTTGGCGCTCTCAAGCGCTTCCGCCTCGCCTTTCGGCCGGCCGCCGGTGCCATCGCGGCCGATGTTGGCGCGGCCGTCGGTCAGGAAGGTGATCACCGGCGTGCGGCCACGGCGGCGGACGGCATCGGCCAGCGCGGCGGCGGCGTCGATGCCGGCGGCCAACGGAGTCGCCCCGCCCCCCGGCAACCCCGCCAGGCAGCGCTTCGCCCGCACCAGCGATCCAGTCGGCGGCAACAGCAGCATGGCGTCGCGTCCGCGAAAGGCGATCAGTGCGACCTGGTCGCGGCGGACGTAGCAGTCGGCGAGCAGCAGCTCGACCGCGCCCTTCGCCTCACCCAGCCGGTGCAGGGCGGCGGAACCGGAGGCATCGACGGCGAACACCGTCGTGGTTTCGGTTTTTTGCTGGAAGCGGACGATGCGGAAATCGTCGCGGCGGACCTCGATGCGGCGGGCGCCGTCGCCGGCAGCGTGGCGACGGAGCTTCTGCCAGGGGGCCGCGGCTTTCAGCGTTTCCAGCACGTTCAGCCGCACGCCGGGGCGGAGTTCACCCTGGCGGGTGCCGATCGGGCGACCCCGGCGCAGCGAGGCCTGGATCTGTCCCACCCGGCCGGAGGCACGCGAGCGGACGGCGCCGGCGGCCAGCATCGACAGGCGTGCCAGCAGGTCGGGTGGCAAGGCGGCTTTCGCCGCGTCCAGCACCACATCCGCCAAGGGACGATCGCTCAGGGATTCGTCGTCGGAGGACGAATCGTCGGCCGGCGGGGGTGGGGTTTCCTCGGGTTCGGCTTCGGCCTGTTCGGCCGGCGGCATGCGGGTGGCGCGCGGGGCGAGGACGAGGCGGGCGGCCAGAGCCAGGTCGGTTTCGGTGACAATGTCGCGGCCGTCGAGGACCGCGGCGGCCGCGGCGACGCGCAGCGCGAGGATTGGCGCGCGCAGGGAGTCGATGCCCAGGGCCATCGCGGTGCCGCACATGACTTCGGCGGCGTCGGGGGGGAGCTCGGCGGTTCTGGGTTGCACCACTTCCTCCTCCCCTTGTGGGACGGAGTTAGGGGGAGGGGTCGGTAGGAGTTTGGCTCCGACGGTGGCGCTTCCTGTGCGGGGCCCCCTCCCCCCGGCCCCCTCCCTCAAGGGGAGGGGGAGAAGATTTGGCCTGCCCTCAACTTCCCCCTCCCGTTGTGAGAGGGGGAGAAGATTTGGCCTGCCCTCAACT
>Ga0302279_10005613_pt1 | contig 13900 bp, 12 predicted proteins | sample III_Bog_N3_3_FD_194541 | JGI IMG/M metagenome (GOLD analysis project Ga0302279, IMG submission 194541) | Peat permafrost microbial communities from Stordalen Mire near Abisko, Sweden - III_Bog_N3_3 | ecosystem: Environmental > Terrestrial > Soil > Wetlands > Peat | place: Sweden: Abisko...
GAGGACGTTATCCGGCTTTATCATTCGCTGACCTTGCCGGTCTGGATGGCGCACGGCGTCCGCGGCGATTTTGTCGATTACACCAACAAGACGCTGGTGCAGGGCCGGGCCAACTGGACCATCCAGGTTTTTCCCACCGGTGCGCTGCCGCATTTCGAGGCGAAAGACCGCTTTGTGCAGGCCTATGACGCGTTTCTGGCAGCCGTGCCGGCGGCATCGGCATAGAACGCGCCGCGAATGTCCGACCTGGTCTGGAGCAGGGATGGCGGCGACTGGCCCAACCGGGAGGCGAGCAGCTTTGTCGAGGCCGCTGGCATCAGATGGCATGTGCAGAAGACGGGGCAGGGACCGCCGCTGCTTTTGATTCATGGCACCGGTGCTGCGACGCATTCGTGGCGGGGATTGATGCCGATCCTCGCGCAACGTTTCAGCGTCATCGCGCCGGATCTGCCGGGCCACGGCTTTACGCAGCCGCCGCCGGCGCATCGCCTGGCGCTGCCGGGCATGGCCTCGGACGTCGGCCAGCTGTTGCGGGTGCTCAAGGTGAAGCCCGCGATCGTGGCCGGTCATTCCGCCGGCGCGGCGATCCTGGCGCGAATGTGTCTCGATGGGACGATCGCGCCAGAACTTCTTGTCAGTCTCAACGGCGCATTCATGCCGTTCGGCGGAATCGCCAATCGCCTGATCTCGCCGTTGACGCAATTGCTGGTGATGAATCCCTTTGTGCCGCGTGCGTTCGCCTGGCAGGCCTCGCACGAGGGCGCGGTCGAACGGCTGATCCAAAATACAGGTTCGACCATCGATGCGCGCGGTGTCGCGCTCTACCGCAAGCTGGTGCGCAGCCCGACGCATGTCGCGGCGGCGCTGCGGATGATGGCGAACTGGCGGCTTGAGCCGCTGCTGCATGACCTGCCGCGGCTGACAACCAAACTGGTACTGGTGGCTGCCGAAGGCGACCGGTCGATCTCGCCTGACGTCGCGCGTCAGATCCGCGAAATTTATCCGCAGGCAATCATCGAGCGGCTGCCGGGCCTCGGCCATCTGGCGCACGAAGAGCAACCGCGAGTGGTCGCGGACCTCATCACGAGATACGCAGCTGGGGCAGCCGGCGAAAGCTGGCCGGCGATGTAAAATAAATCTTACACCGACAGACTAGTCAGCTGTCAATAAATAGTTACAGTACGGGGATGCTCGATGCCATCTCCATTCGACCTACCCCAGAGGACCGAAGCGATTGCCGGCCGCATGCGGTAGTGATCGGCAGCGGTTTCGGCGGCCTGGCAGCCGCCGTGCGGCTTGGCGCCAAGGGTTACCGGGTGACCGTGCTGGAGAAACTCGATGCGCCCGGTGGCCGCGCCTTCGTCTACCGGCAGGACGGTTTCACCTTCGATGCCGGCCCAACCATCGTCACCGCGCCGTTCCTGTTCGAGGAATTGTGGAAACTGTGCGGACGAAAACTCTCCGACGACGTGACGCTGGTGCCGATCTCGCCATTCTACCGGATCCGTTTTCAGGACGGCGCGCAGTTCGACTACTCCGGCGATCCCGCCGCGATGCGCGCCGAGATCGCGCGGTTCTCTCCCGACGATGTTGCCGGCTACGACGGCTACATGAAAGCCAGCGAGGAAATCTTCAAGGTCGGATTCGAACAACTCGGCGACGTGGCGTTCGGCAAATGGACCGACATGGCCAGGATCGCGCCGGAGATGATCCGGCTGTCGAGCTATCGCAGCGTATACAACCTGGTTTCGAAATTCTTTCGCGATGCCCGCCTGCGAATCGTGTTCAGTTTCCATCCGCTGCTGATCGGCGGCAACCCCTTCACCGCCAGTTCGATCTATTGCCTGATCGCCTTTCTGGAGCGGCGCTGGGGCGTGCATTTTGCGCTTGGCGGCACCGGACGCCTGGTCGAAGGGCTGGTGAAGCTGATCGAGGGGCAGGGCGGCCGCGTTGTTTGCGGCCGCGAGGTCCGCGAGATCCTGGTTCGGAACGGCAAGGCCTGTGGCGCAAGACTGGCATCCAACGAAATCATAAGAGCCGATCTGGTGGTGTCCAATGCCGACTCGGCGTGGACCTATCGGCACCTGCTGCCGGCCACGCTGCGGTCGCGCTGGACCGACCGGCGCATCGAACGCGCCCGCTACTCCATGAGTCTGTTCGTCTGGTATTTCGGCACCCGGCGCAAATACCCCGATGTACCGCATCACACCATCCTGCTGGGGCCACGCTACAAGGAATTGCTGACCGACATCTTCGAACGCAAGGTGCTGGCCGATGATTTCAGCCTGTATCTGCATCGCCCGACCGCGACCGATATTTCGCTGGCACCAGAAGGCTGCGATGCGTTCTATGTGCTGTCGCCGGTACCGCATCTGCAGAGCGGCACCGACTGGAGCGTGACTGCGGAAAAATATCGCCGGGCCATCGCGCGCGAGCTTGGCAACACCGTGCTGCCCGGCCTGGAGAACCAGGTCGTGACGTCGCGCCTGCTGACGCCGCAGGATTTCCAGGACCGGCTGTCGTCGTTTCGCGGCGCGGCGTTCGGGCTGGAGCCGGTGTTGACGCAGAGCGCCTGGTTCCGTCCGCACAACCGCAGCGAAGACATCGACCGCCTGTATCTGGTCGGCGCCGGCACCCATCCCGGCGCGGGTCTGCCCGGCGTCTTGTCGTCCGCCCGCGTTCTCGATTCCATCGTTCCCGATGCCCAAAGCCTGTCGCGCTCAGATCCGGTGACTGCATGACGATACGCATCGACCCTGCCGACATAGCCGCTTGCCGCGCCCTGCTGAAGGAAGGCTCGCGCACATTTCATGCTGCTTCAAAGGGCCTGCCACGGTGGGTCAGCGAGCCCGCCATCGCGCTGTATGCGTTCTGCCGGATCGCCGACGACGCGGTTGATCTCGGCAGCGATCGGACAACCGCCGTCGGGCGCCTGAAGGATCGGCTCGATTTCATCTATCGCGGCCAGCCGAGGAATTTTGCCGCCGATCGCGCCTTCGCTCACGTCGTGGCGCGGTTCTCGATCCCGCGCGAACTGCCCGAAGCACTGCTTGAGGGGCTGGCGTGGGACGCCGAGGGCCGCCGTTACGAGACCCTGCCGGATCTGTACGGCTACGCTGCCCGGGTCGCCGGCGCCGTCGGCGCGATGATGACGCTGGTGATGGGACAACGTTCGCCCGAGATCGTCGCCCGGGCTTGCGACCTCGGGGTGGCCATGCAGTTGACCAACATCGCCCGCGACGTCGGCGAGGACGCCCGCGCCGGGAGGCTCTATCTGCCGGTTTCTTGGCTGCGCGACGCCGGCATCGACCCGGCAGCATGGCTGGCCAGGCCGGCTTTCACGGCCGAGATCGCGGCGATCGTTCAGCGCCTGCTGGGTGCCGCCGACGCGCTGTACGGCCGCGCCACCCTCGGCATCGCCAGCCTGCCATTGTCGTGCCGGCCTGGCATTCATCTCGCACGCGCGCTTTATGCCGAGATCGGTCGCGAACTCGAGCGCGGCGGGCTCGATTCGATCGCGCGCCGGGCGGTGGTTTCGTCAAATCGGAAGTTTGCGGTGGCGGCGCGGACGCTGGCGTTTCCCGGCAGGCTGTGGGCGCCGGCAAGGAAACCGGCAGCCATGGTTCAGCTCGACCAGACCCTATTCCTGATCGAGGCGGTCGCCGCGACGCCGCCGCGCGACGCGCTCCGGAGGGTTCGGGCAAAACCGATCGAGGATCGCCTGGTCTGGGTGATCGATCTGTTCGCACGCCTGGAGCGCCGCGATCAGTTGCTGCGCGGCGGATCGTTCCGATAGAACGGCCGTCATGCCCGAATTCGAAACCATAGGCGACGACAAGACAAGCCTTGCCGAACAACATCGGGCACAGGCCAGGATCTGGTTCGAATCGCTGCGCGACCGCATCTGCGCCGAGGTGGAGGCGCTGGAACGGGAGGCGCCTGCCGCGCTCTTTCCCGGCGATCCCGCGATTTTCACGTTCAAGCCGTGGACACGCAGCACCGGCAGCGGCGGCGGTACCGGCGGCTTTCTCTCCGGCGGCAGGCTGTTCGAGAAGATCGGTATCCATACCTCGTCGGCCAACGGGAAGCTGACGTCCGAAATGGCCAAGACGCTGCCGGGCGATGGCGTGCAACTCGACTACGTCTCCACCAGTATCAGCCTGATCATGCATCCGCGCAGCCCTCGCGTGCCGACCGTGCACATGAACACTCGCTTCTTGTCGACCGCCCAGGGCTGGTTCGGCGGTGGCGCGGACCTTACGCCGATGCTGCCCGAGCAGCGTCGCGACGATGCCCCGGATGCACTGGCGTTTCACGACGCGATGAAGCGCGCCTGCGACGCGCATGACCCAGGCTACTACGGCAAGTTCAAGGCATGGGCGGATACGTATTTTTTCCTGCCGCACCGTGGCCAGGCGCGCGGCGTCGGCGGCATCTTCTACGATCATCTCAATACCGGCGACTTCGACAAGGATTTTGCCTTCACCAGGGATGTCGGGCTCGCGCTATTGGATGCCTATCCGAGGATCGTGCGGCGGCGCATGACCGAGCCGTGGACCGAGGCCGAGCGTGGACAGCAGCTGGCTTGCCGCGGGCTCTATGTGGAGTTCAATTTGCTTTATGACCGCGGCACCATGTTCGGGCTGCAGACCGGCGGCAACATCGAGACCATCCTGAGTTCGATGCCGCCGCTGGTGAGCTGGCGTTAGGCAATATTTGAAACCTGCCGGTCCTTGAATCGCTATCTGTCAGAAGGGTTTTGCCCGAAAGGACAGGAAATGGACAGCTATCTTGGATTTATCGAATTCTTTGTGGTCGCCCTGTTCGCGATGGCGTGGGGCGTCCTTGAGCTGGTCGGGCGGCGGTTGGACCGCAAGAAGGAAGCCGAGCGGGCGAAGCAGCGGGACCTGGCGTCGTAGCCCTATTGCCGCGCTCGCGGCATCCGGAACGGAAGCATGGCCTGCACCAAGGGCATCGTGAACCGGTCGAGCGCCAGGCTCTCGTGCATCAGGGTCACTGGTTCGCCGAGCAATTTTGCCGATACGATCGAGCGCGCGTAGAACGGCGCATTTTCCAGCGTCCTGACCAAGCCTGCCGTTTCCTCGCTGCAAACTTTCCGTTCAATTCGCCAGCCGCTGCGCCTCAGCTCGACCGCGGGTGGCGGCTGGAAAGTCCGCATCCGCCCTTGCGGATCGAAAGTCATCGCCAGATCGACGCGGGTGCCATCGCGGCGCCGCGCCTCGTACAGGATCACGGCGCTGTCGCGCGTCGCGCCGCGCGCCCATTGCCAGTCGGCGAATCCGAGTTCGAGCGGCGTGTCGCCGCGGTTCGTGTCGAGATAGCCGTCACCCTGCCAGCGAAGATGCGGGCGATCGAGCGCCACCTCGACGCGAGCGCATGGCGCGATCGGCCACCATCGGTGATTGCCGTCTGCGTTGAGCACGAATGTCTGCGGCGTGATCGCGGATGGAACCAGCCGGATGGTGCCGCGGATACGCCCCGGAACCGGCACGGCGATCTCGTCGATGCGAATGCTCAGCGAGGTTCCGTCCCATGAAAGGTCGCTCGGGCCGACCGCGAATGAATGCCTGGTACGACGCACGGCACCGCGCGGCCTCTCGGTCATAGCCCAGCGGTCGCCGCCGTTGCGATAAACGGCGACGTTGATGGCGCAATGATTCAGTGGATCGGCCCGGCCCCGGCGCCGCGCCCAGGCGTAATAGGGCGAGAACACGCTGCCGATGAAGGCGATGACGGTGATGGCATTTTGGCCGTCATCGCTCAGCGCGTCGACATACCACCATGCATAGCCGTTTTGGGTGACCGGCTGATCGAACCGAGGTCCGTCAGAATGCTGGCCGCCGCCGAGCGGCCTGACAGCGCCGCCATCGGCACCCCCGGTCCCGGATGCGCGCTGCCCCCCGCCAGATACAATCCGGGAATTCGGGTTCGCGCTCCCGGACGCTGGAACGAAGCCGTCCATCCGTGCGAACTGCGGCCGTAGAGGGCGCCGCCCGTCGCAGGAAACAATTGGTTGAAATCCCGCGGCGTCGTCACCCGCATCGCTTCCGGGTCTCGCTGGATTTGCAGGCCACATCGCTCCAGCATGCCAAACGTCCGCTGCGCGCATTGTTCCACCTCCGCTGCATCGTAGAAATGCCGGTCGCCGTTGGCAGGCGCGTTGACGAGAACCAGCAATTTTTCCTGTCCGGCACCGACGTTGCCGTTCTCGTCGCGGTCCTGCGCGCAAACATACACGGTCGGCTGGTGCGGCAGCGCGCCGCGATTGAAGATATCGTCGAACTCGGCGGCGTAATCGCCGGAGAAAAACACATTGTGCCGAAGCAGCGGAAAGCCGTCGGCTCCTGCAACGAGGCTCCATGTCATTGCCGACAATGACCGCGCGCGGGCCGGGATAGCCGCGGCGCCGCGGCGGGCGTCGCTACCGAACAGTCCGCCGGCGACGGCACCAACGTCGGCATTGATGATCACCGCGTCTGCTGCGGTGCGTTCGCCGCTTGCAAGCCTGACGCCATGGGCGCGTCCGCAGGAGAACAGCACCTCGCTTACCTCCTGGCCATAACGGATGGCAGCCCCGAACGAAGTTGCGGCATCGGCCAGAGCCAGGGCGAGGCTGTGCATGCCGCCGTCGATGCTCCACACGCCTTCCCGCTCGACATGTGCGACCAGCATCAACGTTGCCGGCGCCTTGAATGGCGACGAGCCGCAATAGGTGGCGTAGCGCCCGAACAGTTGGCGCAGTCTCGGGTCCTGGAAATATTGCGAGAGCGCCGACCACATCGACGAGAACGGCTTGATTTGCGGCAGCTGCATCAAGCCACGAAAGCCGTTGGCGCCGACCAATCCGCTCATGCTGGGCTGCGATGCGCGGAGGAACGGTTTTTCGAGAATGTCGTAGATGCGCCGGCTGTCGTGGCAGAAGCTTCGGTATCGCGCGGCCTCCGCGGCGCCGGCGAAGTCACCGATCGCCTCCACCGAGCGTTCCAGGTCGGCGAACAAATCGAGCCTTGTGCGCTGGTCCCAGGCGTGCCGGGCCAGAACGGGAAGCGGCCGCAGGCGGACCTGGTCCGCGAAATTCCTGCCCGCGGCCGCGAACAGCTCGTCGAATACCCAGCGCATGGTGAACACGGTAGGCCCGCTGTCGATGCGCGCGGCGCCGAGGGCGATCTGGCGGATCTTGCCGCCCGGCGCCGCCCCGCGTTCGAGCACGGTCACGTCGAGCCCCCGCGCGGCGAGGGCGAACGCCGAAACCAGCCCGGCTATCCCCGCGCCGACGACGACAACTCGATCCCTGGCCATGATGAGCCGATCCCGGTTTAGTCGATTGACAGTTGTCCATATTTATTTACACTCCAAAACGACAAGTCAAATTGACACTCATTTCGTCAAATACGGAGCCTGCCATGGATGTCACCAGCCGGATCGAGCGGGCCCTGGACGAAGCGGTATCGCGTGCCGAAGTTCCGGGGTGCCCGCCGCGGCTCGCCGCGGCGATGCGCTACGCGGTTTTTCCCAGGGGGGCCCGGGTCCGGCCCCGGCTGTGCCACAGCGTGGCGGCTGCCTGCGGAGAGGACCACCCTCAGGCAACCGAAGCCGCCGGGGCCGCGCTTGAACTGCTGCATTGCGCTTCCCTCGTGCACGACGATTTGCCTTGTTTTGACGCGGCCGAGACGCGCCGCGGCCGCCCTTCCGTCCACAAGGCGTTCGGCGAACCGCTGGCGGTCCTGACCGGCGACGCGTTGATCGTGCTGGCTTTCCAGACGCTGGCGCGGGTGCAGTGCAGGCCGGAGCGGCTTGCCGCGCTGACGCTGACGGTCGCCCAATCGGTCGGGGTGCCCTCGGGTATCGTTGCCGGTCAGGCCTGGGAATGCGAATCGCAGATTGATCTTGCGCATTACCATCGTGCCAAGACCGGGGCGTTGTTTGCCGCCGCGACGGTGGCGGGCGCGGCGTCCGCCGGAGCGGATGCCGAACCGTGGCGGATGGTCGGTGAAAAGCTCGGCGAAGCCTACCAGGTCGCCGACGACATCCGCGACGCCGCCGCGGACGAAGACGAAATCGGCAAGCCGGTCGGACGCGATCTCGCGCTTGGGCGGCCGAGTGCCGTGATCGAGCTGGGGCTCGATGGCGCGTTATTTCGCCTGCACGAACTGGTTCAGGGCGCGATCCATGCGATGCCGCCCTGTCCCAATGGCGCAGAGCTGCGTTCGCTGATGCTCTCGGAGGCCAAGCGGCTGGTGCCGGCAAAGCTTGCCCAATTCGCGGCGTAACGGTCGTGGCCACGATGGCGCATCGTGGAGGAACTGCTGGCGAGAGGTCCGATCCACGGGGCGGTGCGGAAGCCGCACCCGTGGCGCGAGCCAAATCGCGGCTGTCGCTGCAGGACCGACTGCTGGGGTTCCGCGATCGGATGCTGGCCGATCCGGGTTTCCAGCGGTTTGCAGGCAGTTTTGCCCTGACCCGACCGACTGCGCGTCGCCAGGCCAACGCATTGTTCGATCTGTGTGCCGGCTTCGTCTATTCGCAGATACTGCTCGCCTGCGTCCGCCTTAAACTGTTCGAGCAATTGGCGGGCGGCCCGCTGGGGCCGGCGGAATTGGCATCGCATCTGTCGCTGCCGGCCGATGCGACCCTGCGCCTGCTCGACGCGGCGGTCTCGCTGAAACTGCTGCAGCGCCGGAGCGGCAACCGCTATGGCCTGGGTTCGCTCGGCGCGGCGCTGCTCGGCAATCCCGGCGTTGCCGACATGATCGAGCACCACGTAATGCTCTATGGCGACCTGAGCGATCCGGTCGCGCTGCTGCGTGGTCAAGCCGGCGCAGGAAAGCTCGCCGCATATTGGCCCTACGCGCAGAACCTCAAGGCCACCGAGCTCTCCCGCGAAGCGATCGCGCCATACACCGCATTGATGGCGGCGTCGCAGCCGATGATCGCGCAGCAAGTTCTTTCGGCCTATTCGTTCCGCGGCCATCGCTGCCTGCTCGACATTGGCGGCGGCGATGGCTCCTTCATCGCCGCAGTGGCCGCGCACGCCCCGAAACTGCGCTGTGTGCTGTTCGATCTTCCCGCGGTTGCCGACCAGGCCAGCGAGAGGTTTCGCAGCGCCCGGATTTCCTCCCGGGCGGTCGCCATCGGCGGCAGCTTTCTCACCGACCGGCTGCCGGATGGCGCCGATATCGTCTCATTGGTGCGGGTGATCCACGACCACGACGACGCCGACGTCATGATCCTGCTGCGCGCGATTCACCGCACGCTGCCCGGCAACGGGACCCTGCTTATCGCCGAACCGCTTTCCGGCGCCCGCGGTCTCCAGCCGGCCGGCGACGCTTATTTTGCCTTCTATCTGCTGGCGATGGGCAGCGGGCGGCCGCGCACCTTCGAACGGCTGGGGGAGCTGCTCACGGAAGCCGGTTTCGCCGATATCGCGCTTCGGCCTTCAGCGATGCCGATGCTGGCGAGCGTGATCACCGCTCGAACCTAAAAAACTTGTTAATCTAGCTTGACACATCAATACGTCAGGTTAGCATTACAGTCGCGGAGTCTCCTCCGCCTGACCAAGGAGTTGGCGATGGAAACCGTCGCGGTGGTTCTGAAGCAGCCGGAGCAGATTGAGCTTAGCCGGCTTGCGCTGACTCCACCGACCGCCGACGACGTCGTGGTCGATGTCGACTGGAGCGGGGTCAGTACCGGGACCGAGCGGCTGCTCTGGTCCGGGCGGATGCCCTCGTTTCCGGGAATGGGATATCCGCTGGTCCCGGGCTACGAGTCGGTCGGTCGTGTCGTCGAAGCCGGATCCGCCACCGAGCTCGTTGCCGGTCAGCGCGTATTCGTGCCCGGCGCAAAATGTTTCGGCGAGGTGCGCGGTTTGTTCGGTGCATCGGCGTCTCGCCTGGTGGTGCCGGCCAAGCGCGTGGTGCCGCTCGACCGGAACCTTGGCGAACGGGGAATCCTGCTGGCGCTGGCGGCGACGGCCTACCACGCGATCGCCGCCCGGGGGGCTACCGCGCCGGACTGCATTGTCGGTCATGGGGTTCTCGGGCGGCTGCTCGCTCGCATTTCCATTGCGGTCCGCAACGATCCGCCCGTGGTGTGGGAGAAGAATCCGCAGCGCGTCGGCGGCGCGGTGGGTTACGGCGTCATCGATCCGGAGCATGACAGCCGGCGCGACTACAAGAGCATCTACGATGTCAGCGGGGACGCCGGCCTGCTGGATTCGCTGATCGGCCGCATCGCGCCAGGCGGCGAGATCGTGCTTGCCGGGTTCTACAGCGACCGGCTTTCCTTCGCATTCCCGCCGGCCTTCATGCGGGAGGCGCGGATTCGCGTCGCGGCAGAATGGCAACAGCCCGACCTGGTCGCGATCAAGGCCCTCATCGAGTCGGGCCGCCTGTCGCTGGACGGCCTGATCACCCATCACCACGACGCCGCTTCGGCCCCCGCCGCCTACCGCGTCGCGTTCGAAGATCCCGCCTGCCTGAAGATGGTCCTGAACTGGAGTTCGATCTCATGAATGCCGTCCCCCAGATCAGCTTGAAGGACGCGCTGCGGGCCGAAGCCGCAATCGAGCCGGACGCGCCGGCGACGACACCCGTCACCAAGGAAACCCAGATCATCGCGATCTACGGCAAGGGCGGCATCGGCAAGAGTTTTACGCTTGCCAACCTGTCCTACATGATGGCGCAGCAGGGCAAGAAGGTGCTGCTGATCGGCTGCGATCCGAAGAGCGACACCACGTCGCTGCTGTTCGGGGGCCGCGCCTGCCCGACCATCATCGAAACCTCGTCAAAGAAGAAGCTTGCCGGCGAGGAAGTCAAAATCGGCGATGTCTGCTTCAAGCGCGACGGCGTGTTCGCAATGGAACTCGGTGGCCCGGAGGTCGGCCGCGGCTGCGGCGGCCGAGGCATCATCCACGGCTTCGAACTGCTGGAAAAACTCGGTTTCCACGAATGGGGCTTCGACTACGTGCTGCTCGACTTCCTGGGCGACGTGGTCTGCGGCGGCTTCGGCCTGCCGATCGCGCGCGACATGTGCCAGAAGGTCATCGTCGTCGGCTCGAACGACCTGCAGTCGCTTTACGTCGCCAACAACGTCTGCTCGGCCGTGGAGTATTTCCGCAAACTCGGCGGCAATGTCGGGGTCGCGGGCATGGTCATCAACAAGGATGACGGCACCGGCGAGGCCGCGGCATTCGCGCAAACCGTCGGCATTCCCGTGCTGGCCGCGATCCCGGCCGACGACGATATCCGCAAGAAGAGCGCCAATTACGAAATCATCGGGTTGCCGGGCGGGCAATGGTCTCAGCTGTTCGAGGAACTGGCAAGGAATGTCGGCCTCGCGCCGCCGGTGCGTCCAACCCCGCTGACGCAGGACGGCCTGCTCGGCCTGTTCAAGGGCGAGGTGGTCGGCCGCGGCGTGGTGCTTGAACCTGCGAGCATGGAAGACATGTGCGGCAAATCCGTCGTGAACAAGCCCTCCCTCGAAGTCGTCTACGACGCGGCGTGAGAGCAGGCATGATGCGGAGCGCGACATGAACGTCATTCTGCCACGATACGCCGGCGCGATAGCGGAGTCCGTCGTGAGCGAGCCTCCTGCGTTCGAAGTCGGCGCCGATGCGGCAGTGACGGATGCCCCCGTCGCGGCTCCCGCGATGAATGCCGCGGCCGCCAGGAGCGACGGGCCGGGATGTCACGCCGGTGCGGCGGAATTGGCCGCAGCGGCGGCCGCGGCCGGAAAAAGCGACATTCTCGATCGCTACGCCGCGGACTATCCCAAGGGACCGCACGATCAGCCTCAAAGCATGTGCCCGGCGTTCGGCTCGCTGCGCGTGGGCTTGCGCATGCGCCGCACGGCGACCATCCTGTCGGGCTCGGCGTGCTGCGTGTACGGCCTGACGTTCACCTCGCACTTCTACGGTGCGCGGCGCACGGTCGGGTACGTTCCGTTCAACTCGGAGACGCTGGTTACCGGCAAGCTGTTCGAGGATATCCGCGAAGCGGTGTTCAAGCTCGCTGATCCCGCCCTCTATGACACCATCATCATCACCAATCTGTGCGTGCCGACGGCGTCCGGCGTGCCGCTCGACCTGCTGCCGGAAGAAATCAACGGCGTTCGAATCATCGGTATCGATGTGCCAGGCTTCGGAGTGCCCACCCATGCCGAGGCCAAGGACGTCTTGGCCGCGGCGATGCTCGAATATGCCCGCAAGGAAGTCGCGCAGGGGCCGGTGCAGGCGCCGCGCGGCGGCAGAAGCCAGCGGCCGACGGTTACGCTGGTCGGAGAGATGTTTCCCGCCGACCCCGTCGGGATCGGCATGATGCTGGAGCCGCTCGGGCTCGCGGCGGGGCCCGTCGTGCCGACGCGCGAATGGCGCGAGCTTTATGCGGCGCTGGACGGCTCCGTGGTCGCCGCCATTCATCCGTTCTACACCGCGAGCTTTCGCCAGTTCGATCTCGCCGGCAGGGCCATCGTCGGCTCCGCGCCGGTCGGCCATGATGGGACTGCGGCCTGGCTGGAAGCAATTGGCGCCGCCTGCAACGTCGGTCGCGACAAGATCGATCAGGCCAAGAGCCGGTTTCTGCCGATGATCAAGGCGGCGTTGGCGTCAAAGCCGATCGATGCCCGCATCACGGTGTCGGGCTATGAAGGCTCCGAGCTGCTGGTGGCGCGCCTGCTGGTCGAAAGCGGCGCGCAGGTGCCCTATGTCGGCACCGCCTGTCCGAAGACCCAATGGTCCGACGTCGATCGCGAATGGCTCGAGGCACATGGTACCCGCGTTCAGTATCGCGCCTCGCTGGAAATGGATCTGGCCGCCGTCGGCGAGTTCAGGCCCAACCTGGCGATCGGCACCACGCCGGTCGTACAGAAGGCAAAGCAGCTGGCGATCCCGGCGCTGTATTTCACCAATCTGATCTCGGCACGGCCACTGTTCGGCGTCGCCGGTGCCGGTTCGCTGGCGCAGGTCGTCAATGCGGCGCTCGCCAATCAGGGCCGCTTCGACGAGATGAAGGAATTCTTTGGCGACGTCGGCGAGGGCCATGCCGCCGGTGTCTGGGAGGACACGCCGCGAGACAACCCGGCGTTTCGGGAAAAATACAAGAAGCAGATCGACGCCCAGGCCAAAAAGCGCAAGGCCGAGGAGATGATCTGATGCTGGTGCTCGACCATGATCGTGCCGGCGGCTATTGGGGGGCGGTCTACGCCTTCACCGCGGTGAAGGGCATGCAGGTCATCATCGATGGCCCCGTGGGTTGCGAGAACCTTCCGGTCACGTCGGTGCTGCATTATACCGACGCGCTGCCCCCGCACGAACTGCCGATCGTGGTGACCGGACTTGGCGAGGAAGAGCTCGGCCAGACCGGCACCGAGAGCGCCATGAAGCGCGCGCATCGCGTGCTCGACCCCTATTTGCCGGCGGTCGTGGTCACCGGCTCGATCGCCGAGATGATCGGCGGCGGCGTCACGCCCGAGGGTACCAATATCAAGCGGTTCCTGCCGCGCACCATCGACGAGGATCAGTGGCAAAGCGCCGACCGGGCCATCGTGTGGCTCTGGAAGGAATACGGCCCCAAAAAAATTCCGGAACGCAAGTCGCTCGCACCCGACGTCAAGCCGCGGGTAAACATCATCGGGCCGATCTACGGCACCTTCAACATGCCGTCCGATCTGGCGGAGATCCGCCGGCTGGTCGAAGGCATCGGCGCCGAGGTCAACATGGTGTTCCCGCTCGGAAGCCATCTCGCTGACGTTCCCAAGCTGGTCAATGCCGACGTCAACGTCTGCATGTACCGCGAGTTCGGGCGCATGCTGTGCGAGGCGCTGGAACGTCCTTATCTGCAGGCGCCGATCGGCCTGCACAGCACGACTAGATTCCTGCGAAAGC
>Ga0302279_10005614_pt1 | contig 13897 bp, 8 predicted proteins | sample III_Bog_N3_3_FD_194541 | JGI IMG/M metagenome (GOLD analysis project Ga0302279, IMG submission 194541) | Peat permafrost microbial communities from Stordalen Mire near Abisko, Sweden - III_Bog_N3_3 | ecosystem: Environmental > Terrestrial > Soil > Wetlands > Peat | place: Sweden: Abisko...
CGGCGCCCACCGTCGGGCGCGGCGCCGTGAGGCTCGAGCCGTTGGCCGCCCACACGCGCAGCCCGAAGACCCGGATCAGCTTCTCCAGCCGGCCAACCCGCACCCCCGCGTCGAACGACGGCACCGCCCTTCCACCGGGCGCGTGGGCCGCCGTGACCACGATCACGTCGGTGCCGGGCTTGGTCAGGCAGAGGTCGGAGGGATATTTGATGCTGCTCTTTTCCGGGTCGCCCCAGGGGATGTCCTGCCCTCGGATCCCCCGTCGTGTGGCCCGGGGCTCGCGCTTGAGCACCGTCTCGCCGGGCCGCCTCGCAAAGGTCGCCTTCACGATCAGGACCACTCGCTCGCCGTCCTTCGCCATGAGCATGCGCGGCTGGGCGGCAAAATCGGTCTTGTTGTCGAGCCGCGGCGCGTCCATCTCCGCCTCATGCCTCCGCGGTCGTCTTGGTGAGCGTCACGTTGGGCGCCGTGATGGTCACCAGCTTCGACTTGATGGCGATACCGCCCCCGTCGATGACCACCTCGCTGTCGCCGCACTTGAAGGTGATCGACCCGCTGGCGTCGATCTTGTGGAACGCTCCCACGAACATCGCCTTGCCCGCGGCAGTGATGGTGTGCGACCCACCGATCTTCTCCAGCACCGCCGCGCCGACCATCGTCGACCGCGCGCCGCTCACGGTCTCCTCCTCTGCACCCTTGCTGAGCACGACCAGCCCGATGGCCTTCTCGATCTTGTCCGCGTTGCAGGTCTCGGCGCGGGTCCCCCCCACCAGCTCCACCCGCGCCGCGCCCACGGTGTGCGTCCGCGCCCCCTTGATGGTGGTGTGGATCCCGGCCGCCGCGATGGTCGCCTTGATGCTGCCCACCTTCTCGGCGTGCGTCACCGAGCACTCGTTGATGGCGTGACCGGGGCCCGTCGCGCTGTCGGCCGCCGCATTGCTCCCCACGTCCCCGACCGGTCCGGCCTTGTTGGCCAGCGATTCGTCACCGCCGCCCCCACCTCCGAGCCCGAGCGCGCTCCCCAGTGCGCCCGCCCCCGCATCGAGCGCCCCGTTGACCAGCTTGTCGAGCCCGAGCGTGCTCGACGCGTGGTCGCCGGCGTCCGACGCCTTCTGGATGGCCCCGCCCACCGCGGACGGCCCGGGGATCCCGTTGGCCGCCGCCATCGCGTCCCCGGCGGCGGCCAGGTTGCCGCCGCTGACGGAGTCCATCGCGGCCCCCACCTTTGCCGCCTGTGCCTGCACGTCCTTGATCGGCCCCATCACCTGATCGACCTTGGAGGCGACCGCCGCATCGAGCTGCTGCATCGCCTTGGCGGCCTCGGCCTTGGCCGCATCCGTCGCCGCCTTGATCGCCAGCGAGAGGAGCGCCTTGATCGGGTCACCATCCATCTCGAACTGCTTGCCCCCCACGGTGGTCGCGCTCGCGCCGCCCGCGGTGAGCCCGTAGACCGCGTTGATCTCCACCGTGCGGTTGCCCCCCACCGAGGCGCTCTGCGCGGCGGCGACGGTGTTCTTGTAGCCGTTGGTGATCTTGACGGTGTGGTCGGCGCCGACGGTGATGGTGGAGTTGACCTTGACGTTCTTGGTCTCGTTGGCCGCGGTCGACGTGGTCTTGTTGTTGCCCGTGGCGAGGGTCGTGTCCTTCTGCGACCCGATCTTGACCTCCTCGCTGCCGGCCTTGTCCTCCATCCGGATCTCGTTCATCCCCTTGCCGCCCGGCGACGACGACGTCTTGATGGCCGTCCGCGACTTGCCCTCCGGCAGCGCATACGGCGGCATGTAGACCCCGTTGTAGACGCGCCCGGTGACCAGCGGCCGGTCGGGGTTGCCCTCCAGGAACTCGACCATCACCTCCCACCCGACGCGGGGCAGGATCATCGAGCCGCTCGTCTGCTGCTGCGACGTCCGCATCCAGCACGAGTCCGTGTCGTCGTTCTTCGCGTAGCGGTCCCAGTGGAACTTGACCTTGCACCGCCCGAGCTTGTCGGTGTGGATCTCCTCGTTCGGCGACCCCGGCGGCGCCACGACCACCGCCGTCTGCGGCCCCTCGATGACCGGCCTCGGCGTCCGCTGGGGCGTCCGGTACTTGACCTTCCTCGGGATGACCGTCGCGTGGACCCGGTACACCCCGAGCCGCATCTCGTGGACGGCGCCGGTGATCAGGTAGTCCCCATCGAGCTCGTTGGGCGTGTCCACCAGCGACAGCCACCGCCCTGCGATGAGCCGCGGGCACCCTGACTCCAGCTCCAGGGTCACCCGCTCCGCCTGGAGCGCCTCCAGCTTCACCTGCGCCAGGCGCGCGCCCTCCTTGGGCTCGACGTAGAGCCCGGGGTAATCGTACACCTCCAGGTCTGCGTCGGTGTCCGCTGACGCCGCCGAGGTGAGGTCGAGCTGCGGCCGCTTGAAGTCGTAGTCCCGGAGCGTGACCTTCCCCGTCGCCGTCCGGTGCCTCCGGGTGATGACGCCGATGGCATCGTCGCTGGCGTCGAGCCCCGCCCCGTGGCGGTACTCGACCTTCTTCTCCCCGTCGATCGGGTCGACCGTGGTGCTGTCGTCCTCGAACACGAGCAGCTCTCCGGCGTCCCCCTTGTCGGAGAAGAAGAAGATCCCTTCCTCCTCCAGGAGCCGAGACACGAAGGCGAGCGCGCTCTCGTTGTACTGCACGCAGTATTCCCGCTTCGGGTAGGTGACCGAGAGCCGCCACGACTGCTGGTTGTCGGCGACGCCGAGATCCTTGAGGACGCCGGAGACGATCTCCTTCACGTCCTTGTCCTGGAAGATGCGACAGTCGACCTGCTGGTCGAGGAGCCCCAGGGCCGAGCTGACCTGGATCCTGTAGACGAGGTGCTCGCGGACGTCGTCGTCGGGCGAGGTGACCATGGCGACGCGGGTGACGACGCCGAGGAACTCCTGATCGGCCTCCCCGCGGCCGAAGGCGACGCGCGCGGGCAAGCCGAGGAGCTCGTCCGGCTCGGCGTAGGTGGGGGAGCGGACCTCCAGCTCGGCCTCGGCGACCTTGCCGAGGCGGCGTTCGATGCGGAGCCCGCCCACGTCGAGGGACTCGAGGGGGCCGGCTTGAAAGAGGACGGTGAGGGCTCGAGTATCCATGGCTCAGCAGTTGTCGACGACGAGGGTACCCTCGTCGGCGACGTCCCCGTCGAGGGTGATCTTGGTGCCGGCGATCGACACGCTCGCCTTGGTCAGGGTGATGGTCGAGGCCCCCATCACCACGCTGAGCAGCGTGTCGGCCTGGAACAGCACGTTGACGGCCTTGATGATCTGCGCGCCCCCGGCCACCTCGAGCCAGTCGGCGCTGCTGGAGTCGGAGCGGTCTCCCTTGATCTTGGTGAGGATGGCGCCTGCTACCTTGTGCTTGAGCCCGCCGCCGATGGTCACCGCGCGCCCGCCCGCCGACACGATGACCTTCGCCGCTCCGGCCTTCTCGGTGCGCGTCCCGGTGATGGTGAGCGTGCGGTCCGACGGCGTCATCTCCACCAGCGCCGCGCCGACGTGGTCGTCCATGGTGGAGAGCCCGTTCTCGTCGGCGGAGCCCGCGACCAGGTCCACCTGCATCCCCCCGATGGTCAGCTTCGAGGCGCCCGCGACGGTGCGTTTGTGATCGCCGCCCGCCTTGAGGTCGCGGTTGCCGCCGATGGTGAGCGAGTGGCTGCCGACCTGGTCGACCATGAAGGTTGCCACGTTGATGGTCTGGTTGGCGCCCACCGAGAGCGACTGGTTGGCGCCGATGCTGGCCGCCATGCTGTCGGTGACCGCCAGCGACATGTTCGATCCGATGGCCCGGGTCTCGTTGTTGCCGACGCTCTCGGTGGCATTGTTCCCCGCGGAGACCGAGGCGTCCTTGGAGGCGTTCATGAACATCTCCTCTTTGCCGGCGGTGTCGTCCATGCGGATCTCGTTGGTCGAGCCTCCGCCCGGCGTGGTGGCGGTCTGGATCGACATCCGCGTCTTGTGCTTGGGCAGCTCGTAGGGGGGCGGGACCTTGCCGTTGTACATGCGCCCGAACACGAACGGCTGGTCGGGGTCGCCGTCGGTGAAGTTGAGGTACACCTCCCAGCCGACGCGGGGCGTGAGCATGCTGCCGCCGAGGGGGAGCTGGCAGGTGCGGATCCACAGGCTGGAGGTGTCGTCGGGCTTGCCGAGGCGGTCCCACGGGAAAATCACCTTCACGCGGCCGTACTTGTCGGGGTGGATCTCCTGGCCCGGCGGCCCCGTCGTCACCGCCACCTGGGCCCCGGGCGCCACCACGGCGCGAGGCACCCGCGGCGGCCGGTAGGTGGTCTTCGCCGTGGGGATGGCGCGGAAGGTGAGCCGCTCGCCGGGCTGGTAGGTCGAGCGCGCGTGGGGGTCGCGTCCGGAGCTGCCCCGCGCCACGGCTTCCTCGCGTCCGCCGCGCTGCTGGGCGTGGTGGCGCGACTCGAGCGAGACGGTCACCTCCAGCACCAGGTACTCCTGGTTGAGCGGTGCGTAGGGGTGCTCGTCGAAGGAGAAGAGCTGCGCGGGCTGGAGCCGCAGGGTGTTGGTCGGGCCGCCGATGGTCTCGCGGCGAGCGCGCAGCGAGTCGAGCAGCACCCTGGAGTAGCGGTCCCCGTCGGCGGGCTCCTTGAAGCGCCCGGGGTAGTGGTAGACTTCGAGGGTCTTCTCCGCCGCGTCGTCCCCTTCCGCCTTGGAGTCGAGCTGGAGGCGCGGCCGCTCGAAGTCGTAGTCGCGGAGGTTGACCTTTCCGGGCGCGGTGGACTTCTCGTGGGCGACGGCGCCGATGGCGTCCCGCGCGGCGTTGAGGCCGTCGCCGGGGCGGTGGACGATGGTCTTGTCGCCCTCGATGTCGCCGAGGTCCTTGTCGAAGAAGGTCACCACGTCCTTGCCGGAGCTGGAGTCGACGGCGAAGGCGATGCCCTCCTCGGAGAGGAGGCGCTGGATGAAGGCGAAGTCGGTCTCGCGGTACTGGGTGGTGTAGACGCGCTTGGGGTAGGTGCCCTCGAGCTTCCACGCCTGGGCGTCGGCGGGGAGGCCAGCGCCGGTGAGGACCTGCTTCACGATGTCCGGCGCCGCGAGATCCTGGAAGACGCGGCAGTCGGCGCGCTGGGTGAGGCGGAAGAGGCGCGGCCGCGCCGTGACCAGGGTGCCGGACTCGCTCTCGCCGCGGGTGGTCGAGCTCTCGGCCTCGACCACGTAGGCGGCGATGGTGCGCTCCTGGCTGCCCTCGTCGCGGGAGAGCTTGAGGACCAGCGGCTTGCCGATCAAGCTGGCCGGATTCGGGCCACCGGCGCGATCGGTGATCTCGCAGCGGAGCACGCCAATCTCGTCGAGCGCCTCGCGCGCCTCGAGCTGGGCGACGTCGTACTCGGTGCCGTCGATGGTGAGGTGACGCTCGATCTCGATGGACTCTGCCATGGGCTCCCCGCTCAGCCGATCTTGAGGTCGGAGGCCATCTTGACGATGCCCACCGCCTCGATGGCGATCTTCGATCCGGTGAGCGTCACCGGGCCGCCGTTGAGGTTGATCGAGCTCCCGCCGCCGGTGAACTTGCCCACCCCGCCGCCGAGGATGATCTTGGGGGCCTGCACCACGAAGTCCCCGCCGCACTTGTGGAGGTGGACGCCGCCGATGAGCTGCTTCACCCCCGCGGCCGAGGTGGTGAGCGCGTCGACGACGTGCAGCTCGGCCGCGAGGGAGGTGAGGTCCTTGCCGGCCCCCACGTTCTCGGTCGCCGAGCCCTTGACGAGCTGGAGGATGACCCCGCCCACCGTCTCGTCGTAGGTCGCCAGCATGGTGTCGTCGATCGACGAAAGCGAGATGCTCGCCTGCACCGCGCCGACGTGGCGCGTGTACGCGCCGGTGATGTCCTGGCGGATGCCGTTGGAGATGGTGATCTGGTTGCCGCCGACCGTGTAGTCGCGCGTGCCGCCCACCTTCTCGACGTAGTCGCACTTGGCGTGCGCCTGCTCGTTGCCGCCCACGGTGACGCTCTGCGCGCCGCCGACCTTGACCTGGAGGGCGTTGCCCACGTCGACCTTCTGGTTGGCCGAGATGGTGCAGCTCTCGTTCGATCCGATGGTGACGTTGTAGTTGCTGCCGACGCTGTGGTCGTCGTCGACCGCCACGGTCTCGTTCTTGTCGTTGCCGGTGCTGCTGTTGAGGTCCTTCTGCGACGAGATCGACATGCCCTGCTTGCCGGCCGTGTCGCTCATCTTCACCTCGTTGTGGCCGGCGCCGCCCGGGGTGGACATGCTCTTCATCGAGCCGTCGGCCGCGGAGGCCGGCTGGGGATAGGGCGGGGTGTTCTCGGCGTTGTAGGTGCGGCCGAGCACGATGGGACGATCGGGGTCGCCGTCGAGGAAGGCGACCGAGACCTCCCAGCCGACGCGGGGCAGGAACATCGAGCCGCCCAGGCCGAGCTGGGACACGCGCAGCCAGCAGCTCGAGGTGTCGTCCTGCTTGCCGGAGCGGTCCCACAGGAAGCGGACCTTGATGCGCCCGTACTTGTCGACGTGGATGGACTGCGGCTCGTTGGCGGGCCCGGTCACCACCGCCGTCTGGATGCCGCGGATGTGCGGCTTCCTCGCCCGGCGCGGCGCGGCGAAGGGCGCGTCCTTGGGGATGGCGGAGAACGCGTTCTGGCAGGCCTCGCCGCCGAGCTCGCCCTCGGAGCGCAGCTCGAGGACGATGAAGTCACCGTTGAGGTACTCCTCGTTCACCCCCACCACCGTGGCCGGCGCCCCCGGGCACAGGCCCACCGCGCGGCTCTTGCCGTGGGAGACGTCGACGTCGCCGCGCAGGTTGCTGATCACCCCGCGGGCGCGGCGCGATCCCTCCGGCCCGGCGGTGAAGCCGCCGGGGTAGTGGAAGTGGCTGATCGGCCAGTTGCCCGGCGCCGGCAGCCCCGCCTCGGGGAAGACGTCGGGCTTCTCGAAGTCGTAGTCGCGCAGCGCCACCTGCGTCGGCCGCAGCGTCCGCGCCCGCTCCAGCGCGAGCAGCGGCTGCGCCCCCTTGCCCCCGCCGGTGCGCGGCGCCAGGACCACCTTGGTCTGCCCCTCGGGCGTGAGGAAGGCGGCGGGATCGTCGGCGAAGACGAGCTTGTGGTCGTCGGCGGAGTGGTGGAAGAAATAGAAGATGCCCTCCTCCTCCAGGAGCCGGTGGACGAAGTTCATCTCCGTCTCGCGGTACTGGCAGAGGAACTCCCGCGGGGCATAGGTCTGCCGGACCTGCCAGGCGACGTCCTTGTCCACGCCGGCGTCGGCGAGGATGGCCTTTATGACGTCGACCGGGCTCTTGCCCTGGAAGATCCGGGACCCCTCCCGGTGCTCGAGCGCCGCCAGCGCGGGCCGGAGCCGCACCCGGAAGGCGTTGTTGTCCCCCTTGTGCGCGAGGAAGCCGACCCGATCGGGCAGCCCGTCGTAGTACCGGGTGCCCCCCTGCGCGTCGCTCACCACCAGCAGCATCCGTTGCCGCAGGCAGTCGTCGATGCGGAACGAGGCGTCGGCGGTGGTGAAGTCCACCTCGACGGCGAAGGGGAGCGAGACGCCCTCGTGGGCGCGGTAGGCGTGGGCCTGCGCGTCCGCCGGCAGCACGTCACTGAGGAGCTCGAGGTGTCCAGCCATGGGGTCGTCCGAGGTTATCCGCGGCACTTTGTCCGAGCAATCGCCCCGCACGGTTCCAGCGCTGGCAGGGCAGGGGATATGTCCGTGCTCGATGGGGAGGGCCGCGCCGCGGCGCCGGTTGCTTCCGGTGCGCGACCCCTTTCGCTAGGATGCGCCCCATGGGGATCACACTCGAGCGCTGCGCGGAGATGCGCGCCGAGATGGACTGCGGCCGGCGGCGTGACGAGGTGCTGGCACGCGCCGGCGTCGGCCCCGACGAGTGGACCGCGGCGCAGCGGGAGTGGCTCGACAAGATGGGGGCCGAGATCGAGATAGGCCGCTTCGCGCTCACCAACCGCTACACGGCCGCGTTCCTGGAGCGGCAGCGGACGTTCACCGTGGCCCCGACGGCCTCGGTTGTCGCGGGCCCGGTGCCGATGGCAGCGCCAGCGGCGGCTCCCAGCGTGGTCGTCCACGAGGCCAGCTTCGTGACGGCGCCAGCGCCGGTGAAGCCGGCTGGACCGGGCGCCCCCTCCGGGTGGGCGAACGAGACCGTCACCGACCCGGTGATCTCCCCGTTCCATGTCCCGCTTCCCTTCGTCCCCGCGGTGACTCGCGCACCCGGCCCCCTCGCGACCCCCGTCCAGCACCCGCCGGGCCATCCGCACCCCTCCACCGTCGGCCTCCCGGTGATGGGCGCGGCTGCCGCCCCGGTGTTGCCCTTCCATGCGCCGGCAGCCCCGGCGGACGAGACCGCGCTGCCTGTGCCTGCGCCCCTGCGCTCAGCCTTGCCCTTCCACGCCCCGCCTCCCGGCGCCGCCCTCCCCGCGGTCGCCCGGCCGAGCGGCCCCTCCCGCTCCGCCGCCGCCAACCTGGGCGCCACCGTCATCGGTTCGGTCATGCCCATCCCCGCGGCCTTCGCGCTCCCGTTCGCCCGCGGCGGCGACGCGCCCAGCCCCCCGCCGCCGGTGCCGACGCCGCCCCTCGCGACGGCGGCGCCCGCGGCTGCGCCGCCTGCCGCCGCGCCGCCGCCCGCCGGTCCGGTGACGCTGGGCGGCCTCACGCTCGAGCAGCACGTCTCTCTCTGTGCCGAGCTGGCCCACACTCCCGGCGCGGCGGACGCCGTCCTCGGCCGGTACCGGGTCACCGGGGCTGCCAAGGCGGAGATGGATCTCGCCTGGAAGGCGCGCTTCGCCGCCGATCCGGCCCTCGAGCGCAAGTGGCACGAGGCCTACCGGCTCTACGCGGCGTTCCTCGTGGCGCGGCGGTGACCGGAGCGCCTTGCAAGCGCGGCTCGTTCGGACGCTATAGTGGCCGCAGTCAGGATTGTCCTGACTCGCACGGGCGAAGGGGTCGCAGCATCCGGTGGGGAAACACGCAGCGTCCACGAGTCGCCGAGGGCTCCCGATCCGGGAGGTCGATGGGCAGGGCGCTTGGTGCACATCCCACGGCTGCGAGGCTCCCATCGCGGACCGTGCTCGCCACGGGCAGGGCAACCCCGCGCCTGCGGCATGGTCCGACCGTTCACAGACCAGGAGGACAGCGTGTCTGAAAGCAGCGCCAGCAAGTGCCCGATGTCGGGCGCCAACACCTCGATCGGGGCCGGGTCGAACCAGGGTTGGTGGCCGGACCAGTTGAACCTGAAGATCCTCCACCAGAACAACCCGCACGCCGATCCCCTGGGCGCGGCGTTCGACTACGCCGCGGCGTTCCGGAGCCTCGACTTCGACGCCCTGGCCAAGGACGTCGATGCGCTGATGACCCGGTCGCAGGACTGGTGGCCGGCCGACTACGGCCACTACGGACCGTTCTTCATCCGGATGACCTGGCACGCCGCGGGCACCTACCGCATCGCCGACGGCCGGGGCGGCGGCGGGAGCGGCGCGCAGCGCTTCGCGCCGCTCAACAGCTGGCCCGACAACGTGAACCTCGACAAGGCGCGCCGGCTGCTCTGGCCCATCAAGCAGAAGTATGGCCGCAAGATCTCCTGGGCCGACCTGCTGATCTTCACCGGGAACCGCGCCCTGGAGACGATGGGCCTCGAGACCTTCGGCTTCGGCGGCGGCCGCGAGGACATCTGGGCGCCCGAGGAGGACGTCAACTGGGGCCCGGAGACCAAGTGGCTCGGCGACGCGCGCTACAGCGGCGATCGCGAGCTCGCGAACCCGCTCGGCGCCGTGCAGATGGGCCTGATCTACGTCAACCCGGAGGGCCCGAACGGCACGCCGGATCCGCTGGCCTCCGCGCGCGACATCCGTGAGACGTTCGCCCGCATGGCCATGAACGACGAGGAGACGGTCGCGCTCATCGCCGGCGGCCACACCTTCGGCAAGACGCACGGCGCGGCCCCGCCCGGCGAGCACGTCGGTCCCGAGCCCGAGGGCGCCAGCCTCGAGGAGCAGGGCCTCGGCTGGAAGAACGGCTTCGGCAGCGGCAAGGGCGTCGACACGATCAGCAGCGGGCTCGAGGGTGCGTGGACCACGAACCCCATCAAGTGGGACAACAACTACTTCGATAACCTATTCAAGTACGAGTGGGAGAAGACCAGGAGCCCTGCCGGCGCGATCCAGTGGACCCCGAAGGACCCCGCGGCGCAGGGCACCGTGCCCGACGCGCACGATCCGACGAAGATGCACGCCCCGATGATGGCGACGACCGACCTCGCGCTGATCGTCGACCCCGTCTACAAGGCGATCTCCAGGCGGTTCCACGAGCACCCGGACCAGCTCGCCGACGCCTTCGCGCGGGCCTGGTACAAGCTGCTCCACCGCGACATGGGGCCCATCGCCCGCTACCTCGGCCCGTGGGTGCCGAAGGAGGCGCTGATCTGGCAGGACCCGGTCCCCGCGGTCACGCACCCGCTCGTCGACGCCGCCGACATCGCGGCGCTCGGCGTCGAGATCCTCGGCGCGGGCCTGTCCGTCGCCCAGCTGGTCTCGACCGCCTGGGCGTCGGCCTCGACCTTCCGTGAGACCGACAAGCGCGGCGGCGCGAACGGTGCGCGCATCCGCCTCTCGCCGCAGGCGGAGTGGGACGTCAACGTCGCGTCCGGCGTGGCGACGGTGCTCGGGACCCTGGAGGGGATCCAGCGCCAGTTCAACGGCGCGCAGAAGGGCGGCAAGAGGGTCTCGCTCGCCGACCTGATCGTCCTCGGTGGCTGCGTCGCCGTCGAGAAGGCCGCGAAGCAGGCCGGGCACGTGGTGAAGGTCCCCTTCGCGGCGGGGCGCACCGACGCCACGCCGGAGCAGACCGACGCCGCGTCGTTCGCCGTGCTCGAGCCGACCGCCGATGGCTTCCGCAACTACCTCCAGAAGGGGCACCGGCGCTCGGCCTCGCACCTGCTGGTGGAGAAGGCCTTCATGCTGAAGCTGTCCGCCCCCGAGATGACGGCCCTCGTCGGGGGTCTGCGCGTGCTGAACGCCAACGTCGGGCAGTCCCCGCTGGGCGTCTTCACCAAGCGCCCCGAGACGCTGACCAACGATTTCTTCGTGAACCTCCTCGACATGGACACGACGTGGGAGCGATCGCCCACGTCCGAAGGCGTCTTCGAGGGACGCGACCGCAGGACGGGCGAGCTCCGGTGGACCGGGACCACCGTCGACCTCGTCTTCGGCTCGAGCTCCCAGCTTCGAGCCCTCGCCGAGGTCTACGCGTGTGGTGACTCGCCGCAAGCGTTCGTGCGTGACTTCGTCGCCGCGTGGGCCAAGGTCATGAACCTCGATCGCTTCGACCTCGCCTGAGCGCGGCGGACCGGCAGAGCCGGGACGGGTGCGCGGGAAGGAAGGGCATGGGACGTCGACGTGCCTATCACGGTCCGCGGAGCATGCGGCGACGTCTCGTCACTCCGCCCGGGCGCCGCAATACCGCCTCACCACGGCGATCAGGTCGCTGGACTTGATGGGCTTGCGGAGCTGCTCCACGCCCGGGCCGGAGACGACGTCGTGCCGCGCGGTCAGCATCACCATGGGCACGGCGGCGAGCGCCGGGTCCTTGATCTGCTCTTCGCGGAATTGCAGGCCATCCATCACCGGCATCATCATGTCGGCGAGGATGAGCGGCGGCAGGCGCTCGGCAGAGCGGAGCCAGTCGAGGGCATCGAGCGCGCTGGAGAACCCGGAGACGCGGTAGCCCGCGGCCTCGAGGCGGTCCTTGATCGCGTCGCGCACGTCCTCGTCGTCGTCCACCAGGACCACGTCGATCGCCGCGGCCGTCACGCTGCCACCGCCTCGCCCGCGGGAGGGGTGAGAGGCAACGTCACCACGAACCGGGCGCCGTGGCCGAGCTCGCTCACGACGTGGATGGTTCCACCGTGGGCCCGGGCGATCTCCCGGGAGATGTGGAGACCGAGCCCGAGGCCGCCATAGCGCCGCGTCGAGACGGCGCGCTCGAAGCGCTCGAAGATCCGCGCGGCGTCCGCGGGGGCGATGCCGATGCCGTGATCGCGCACCGCCAGCTCGGCCTGGTCTCCCCGGGTGGACAGCTCGAGGTGCACGGGCTTTCCTGGAGCGTACTTGATGGCGTTGGCCACGAGATTGGTGACCAGCCGCTCGAGGCGGGGACCATCCCAGACCCCCCCGACCTCCGCGCCGGGGAGGAGCTCCAGCGCGCAGCCGGCCCGCGACGCCTGCTCGGCGAAGCGCTCCAGCACCGACTCCACCAGCGCGCGGAGGTCGAGCCGCTGGAGATCGAGCACCAGGTCTTCGGCCACGCTCTTCGACACGTCGAGCAGGTCCTCGACGAGCCGCTCGAGCCGGCCGGTCAGCTTGACCACCTTGGCGCAGGTCGCTTGAAGCCGCTCGCGTCGCGGATCCTCGAGCCGCTCGAGGCCGGTCCGCAAGACGTCCACCTGGAGCTCGAGCGCGGTCAGGGGCGTGCGCAGCTCGTGAGAGGCGACGGCCACGAACTCGTCCCGCACGGCCACCGCACGGCGCAGCTCGCAGTAGAGGCGTGCGTTCTCCAGGGCGATGGCGAGCCGCGCGGCGACGTCCTGGAGCATGACCCGGTCGCCGGCGTCGTAGCGGTCCTCCGCGCCGTCACGAGCTTCTGGCTGGACACGGTGGTCTTGCCGCCCCGTGTGACGAGCTGAGGCCAACCTGAGGCCGGGGCGCCCGGCCGCGCCGTCCTGTGGCGGAATGGCCACGGTGTGGCGCCCATGCACACGCCGCAGCCGCGCGGCGAGCGGACCGAGCCCATGGCACCGCGCTTCGGAAGCGTCCGAGCCCGCCCCGGGAATCGAACCGGCTCGTTCAGAGCTGGCTGCGCTGACACTGGAATCGTCGTCGCGCAGCCCGACAAGCTCCTCGCCCCTCGCCGTCCTCCGTCGTAAGAGCCCTCGAGCATGCTCGCCCCCCGCCGCTGCGCCCTCGTCGCGTTGCTCGTCACGGCCTGCGGCTGCGCGCCGCCCGCGGCCCCTGCGTCGCCCGCCCCACCGCCCGCCGTCCCCGCGGGGACCGGCGCTGCAGCCTGGGCGCGCCTGGAGCGAGCGCTGCCCGGCGCGTGGACCATGCCGGGCAAGAAGGGGCCCTTCACCGTCTCCTACCGGCTCATCTCGGGCGAGAGCACGCTGGTCGAGACCTGGGGCGTCGGGAGCGGCCACGAGACGATGACCGTCTTCCACCCCGACCACGAGGACCTCGTCCTCACCCACTACTGCGCCCAGGGGAACCAGCCACGCCTGCGGGTGGCGTCGGCCTCGGGGGACACGGTCGTCTTCCGCTTCGCCGACGTCACCAATCTGCTCCCCGGCAAGGCCGTGCTGGTCGAGCGCACCCTCCGTCTGGGCCCCGACAGCTTCGACGACACCGAGGTCTACCGGGGCGCCGACGGGACGCCGGAGTCGACGACGTACCACTTCACCCGGGTGACGACGGCGCAGCCGTAGGCCCGTTGACATTCCCGCCGGGCGTTCTACTCTCGCGGTAGCTGCTGCGATGTCGGGCCTTCGGGTTCGCGTCGAAACCTCGTTTCGCAGATACCGGCGGACCCCCGCCGAGTGGGCCTGCGAGGGACGGCCGCGGTGCGCCTGATGGCGCCGGTACCGCGTGAGGCCGCCCGAGGCACGCCCCCAGGAAAGCAGCTCATGGGCACTCCCCGCAGGCGCGACGCCGTCCTCCAGCGGATCGACGGCACGCGCGCCACCGTTTCCAATCGTTTCTCCCTTCCCATCACCCTCTTCGCTCGCCCGGACGTCCGGATCGAGCAGGACGGCATCGACCAACTCCTCGAGTTCGCCTCGCTCGCCGAGACGCTCGCGCTCCTCCACGACGAGGAGCGCCGCGGCCGGCTCGCGCCCCACTG
>Ga0302279_10005618_pt1 | contig 13890 bp, 11 predicted proteins | sample III_Bog_N3_3_FD_194541 | JGI IMG/M metagenome (GOLD analysis project Ga0302279, IMG submission 194541) | Peat permafrost microbial communities from Stordalen Mire near Abisko, Sweden - III_Bog_N3_3 | ecosystem: Environmental > Terrestrial > Soil > Wetlands > Peat | place: Sweden: Abisko...
GGCCACCGAGCGCGGCGTGATGGTGGTCAACGCACCGCAGTCGAACATCCTGTCCGCCGCCGAGCAGGCCATGGCGCTGCTGCTGGCCCAGGCCCGCAACATCCCCCAGGCCCACGCGGCACTGATCGCCGGCAAGTGGGAACGCTCCAAGTGGGAGGGTGTCGAACTCCACGGCAAGACCCTCGGCGTGGTGGGCCTCGGACGGGTGGGTGCCCTGGTGGCCCAGCGGGCCCTCGCCTTCGGCATGCGGCTCGTCGCCTACGACCCCTTCATCTCCGCCGACCGGGCCCGCAACATGGGCGTGGAACTGATGGACCTGGACCAGCTGATGGCCGAGTCCGACTTCGTGACGGTCCACCTTCCCAAGAACAAGGAGACCCTGGGCCTGATCGGGACCGACATGCTGGCCAAGGCCAAGCCGGGACTGCGCATCATCAACACGGCCCGTGGGGGCATCGTCGACGAGGACGCGCTGGCCGACGCCATCCGCAACGGCAACGTCCAGGGTGCCGGTCTCGACGTCTTCGCCAAGGAGCCCACCACCGAGTCGCCGCTGTTCGAGCTGCCGTCGGTCATCGTGGCCCCCCACCTCGGCGCGTCGACGGTGGAGGCGCAGGACAAGGCGGGGGTGACCATCGCCGAGCAGGTGATCCTCGCCCTGGCCGGTGACTTCGTGCCGTTCGCGGTGAACGTCAGCGCCACCGACGTGTCCGAGACGGTGCGACCGTTCATGGGGCTCGCCGAGCAGCTCGGCCGCATCCTGTCGTGCATGGAGGACGGCCTGCCCGACTCCCTCGAGATCGAGTACCAGGGTGGTCTGGCCGGTGCGGGGACGGGGATCCTGACCCTGTCGGTACTGAAGGGACTGTTCGCTGAGGGTACGACCGAGCCGGTGTCCTATGTCAACGCACCCCAGATGGCGGCCGAGCGGGGCCTCGAGGTCCGTGAGGTCTCGACGGTCACCGCCCACGACTTCGTCAACCTGATCACCCTGCGCAGTGGCGGCCACTCGGTGGCCGGCACGCTCGCCGGACCCCGTGCCGAGGCCCGCCTGGTCATGATGGACGACCACACCGTGGAGGTGCCGCCGGCGCCGCACATGGTGGTGGTGCGCAACGACGACCGCCCCGGCATGATCGGTGTGGTCGGCACCATCCTGGGAGATGCCGACGTGTCGATCTCGTCGATGGCGGTCGGACCCTCGGCCACCGGGAACACCGCGCTGATGGTGCTGTCCACCGACGGTGAGGTCCCTGACGCGGCCCTCGGGCGCCTGCGCGAGGCGGCCGGCATCAGCGACGTCCACACGGTCCGCACCTGAGGCGTCCGGACCTGAGCGGACCGTCGGTACCGGGAAGCTGCAGGGCGTCGGTCGATGGCCGGAGCGGACGCCGACGGGGATCCGACTCCGATCGTTGACCGGTTCACCGGGGGACAGGTGGTCACGGTGTTCCGGTCCCGCCGCCGACCGGGCACCGACGACGTCTACGGACCGCTGGTCGAGGCCATGGAGGCGCTCGCCCGGGCCGTGCCCGGTTTCGTGGACTTCGCCACCTTCGTGGCGGCCGACGGCGAACGGGTGTCGCTGGTCACGTTCGCCTCACCCGAGGCGCACGCCGCGTGGCGGGACGACCCCCGCCATCGGGCCGCCCAGCGTCAGGGCCGGGCCGAGTTCTACGAGGAGTACTCGGTCCAGGTGTCGCAGTGCACCGCCGCCACACAGTGGCGCAGGCCGACCGGGTGAGCAGAGGTCCGGTGCGGGCCGGCCACGCAGTCCGACCGCTCAGGCCGGTCGGGTGTCCTTGACCGGAACGGGCGGCCACGTGTCTCCCCCGATGACCGGGATCACACCCCCTCCGGTGTTGCCGGACCGGCGGGCCACCAGCACGGCCACGGCGATCGCGGCCAGGACCACGGTGCGACGGACCCAGGGTGACGAGATGCTCATGCCACAACCTTAGGGTCCCCGGCTTCCGTCCCCGTCCCGGCCGACCTGATCCCGGCGTGCCGAGTGCCTCGGGGAACTCACCCCCCGGTGCGGGATCCGTCACGGCCCGTTCCCGACGGCCCGTTGCCGACGGTGGGACCCCAAGGTGAACGGTTCCTGACCGGAGGGTTACCGCACGGTGATTCCTGGATGACACGTGCGTGGGGAGCGCCCTCCCGCGTTGACATCGCCGGTTCCCGTGTGCGACAACGTGTGCGTCCGGGATCCCGAGAGGCGCCCGGGCGACGTCGGTGACCGCCCACGGCGCAGTCACCGACGGAACCGACATCACCTCCCGCGACCGACGCGCCATGGATCGGATCACCTTGCCACCCATCAACGCACACGACATCCCTTCCGCCCGCCGTCACCTCGGAACGACCCTCGCCATCGCGGCCGTGGCGGTGGTGTCGGTGTGCGCCGCCGCATGCGGGACGAGTTCGTCGACCCCGACCTCGACGGCGGCCGCGACCGCCACCGCGAAGGCGGTGGTCGACCCACCCGACCTCACGTTGCAGGGGTGCAACTACGAGATCGACGGCACGGTTCCCGCAGGTATGTCCCAGGGGATCCAGCCACCGTTCCCGTCCTTCGTGCCCGACCAGGCCGCCATCGACGCCCTCGACCACATCGCCGTCCATGGCGGCTCCGGGCTGGTGACCGGGTTCACCATTCCGGCCGGCACCGAGCTCTATGCCGGTCCGGACGCCACGCAGAGTCCCGTCGCCACCATCTCCTCCGGTCGGTCGATCCTGGTGGCGGAGCCCGTGCTGTGGACCGGCGCCGGCGGCCGGTTGTGGTTGGCCACCTTCGTCGCCTGTGGTGGACCGCACCTCTACTGGATCGACGTCGCCCAGATCCAGAAGGTGGACCACGATGCCTGGACGCAGATCACCGACTCGATCACCACGGCGCGCCAGACCTCACCGACGGCGGCAGGCCAGGAGCGCATCCTCCCGGTGGTGATCACGGCGAAGCACCAGTTCGCGTGGGGGACCGATGCGGTGGACTTCGCCATCGGCCGGGGTGAATACCAGGGGTTCTGACCCCACGTCCCGGTGCACCGGGAGCACCGGCGCGGGCGTTCCCTCGGTCGCCGGCATTGTCCACGCAACGATCACCCGGACATCGCCCAGAGTTTGCCGAACGTTCACCTTCGATCGGTACCTTGAGCCGTGACAACCGGGACGCCGCCCGGTACCGGTCCCCGCGGGGGCCATGACCGTCACGACCACTAGCCGGAAAGGGCAGAGGAACGCCGAGCTGATGGCCATCGATCTCGATCTTGCGCCGCGCACGCCCGAGCGTGCGGTGCCCACGCCGATCACCATCACCCGCGACTACTCGACCCCCGACCGGATCTTCCGGCGCGGCGTCCAGGCCTCGGGCGTCGGTGTCTTCCTGCTGCTGGTGGCCATCGGTTCGTTCCTGGCCTGGTCCGGCTGGCCGGCGTTCCAGAAGGCCGGGTGGAGCTTCTTCACCCATTCGGGCCCGGTCGTCCCCGGGGCCCACCCGAGCTTCGGTGTCCTGGCCTCGCTCACCGGGACGGTCGAGGTGGCGTTCGTCGCCATGATCTTCGGAGCCCCGATCGCCATCTGCACGGCGCTGTTTCTGAGTGAGTATGCGCCACTGCGGACCCGGCGCTCGCTGATCGCCATGATCGACCTGGCCGCCGCCATCCCGAGCATCATCTTCGGGCTCTGGGCGTTCTTCGAACTCCAGCCGAACGTGGTCGGCTTCAGCACCTGGCTGTCGCGGCACCTGGCCTTCATCCCCCTGTTCAAGGTGACGAGCCCGCCGCTCAACGCCTCGATTTTCATCGCCGGACTGGTGGTCGGCATCATGATCGTCCCCATCGTCGCATCCATCTGCCGGGAGGTCTTCTCACTGGCTCCCGCGGGCGAGCGTGAGGCGGCTCTGGCACTGGGCGCCAGCAAGTGGCAGATGATCCGCACCGTGGTACTGCCGTTCGGACGAGGCGGCATGATCGGCGCGGTGATGCTGGGCCTCGGGCGCGCCTTGGAGGAGACGATCGCCGTCTCGATCATCCTGGCCGGGTCCTACAAGGTCACCCACCAGATCCTCCAGCACGGCGGGTCGACCATCTCGCAACTCATCGCCATCAACTTCGGCTCGGGTGGAACACTCGGCCTCCACGACCTGTTGCTGTGCGGCTTCGTGCTGTTCCTCCTGACCCTGGTGATCAACCTGGCCGCCTCGGCCATCGTCAACCGGTCCCGCAGCGGAGCAGGGGTCGACCTGTGACCCCGGACGGCACCACCCAGACCGCGCCGAAGGGGGTCCTGGTCACCACCACGTCGGCCTCCACCCAGTCAGCGCCGCTGCGGGACCAGCCGGCCGTCGTGCCCCCAGCAACCGCCGAGGGCATGCTCCCCCCGACACCCCCGCGACCGCGTCGTCTGCCCACACCGATCCGTCCGTCGGCCTTCGGTGCACAGGATGTGGCCATTCTGGTGGGCGCGGCACTCTCGGCACTGTGCCTGGTGTGGATCGTCTTCTACCAGTTGACCTCCCTGTCGGGAGGACTGGGCTTCCTCATCTGCTGGTACCTGGCCTTCCTGGGCCTCACCTGGTTCGGCACCGCACAGATCATCGAACGCCAGGTGGCGACCGACCGGGTGGTCGCCGTCGTGGTGGTCAGCGCCGCGCTTCTGGTGGTGGGGATCGTCATCTTCATCGTGGGATGGGTGACCTACAAGGCGGTCCCGACCATCCACTGGGGTTCCCTGTTCACCAAGGACCAGAAGAACTTCGAGGTCGCCGACCCCAACGCCCTGGCCCATGTCGGCATCCTCCACGCCATCATCGGCACCATCGAGCAGGTGCTCATCGCCGTGGCCATCGGTGTCCCGTTCGCCATCGCCACCGCCATCTACCTCAACGAGGTCCGAGGGTTCGGATCGCGCACCGTCCGCACCGTCGTGACGGCCATGAGTGGGACTCCGTCCGTGGTCGCAGGGATCTTCATCTACTCGATGCTGATCCTGACCCATGTCCTGAACTATTCGGGGTTCGCCGCCTCACTGGCCCTGGTGGTCATCCTCCTCCCCTCGGTCACCCGAGTGGTGGAGGAAGTCCTGCGGGTGGTCCCGAGCGGGTTGCGTGAAGCGTCCCAGGCGCTCGGTGCCCCGGAGTGGCGGACGGTGTGGTCGGTCGTGCTCCCGACGGCCCGTTCCGGTGTGGTGACCGCCGTCCTGCTGGGCATCGCCCGGATCGTGGGAGAGACGGCCCCGCTGCTGTTCACCGCGTTCGGCTCCCAGGTCAAGAACTGGAACCCCTTCCTCCACGACCAGGGTGCACTTCCCCTGGTCATCTGGTCCGATGTCCGCCAAGCGCAGCCGGTCCTGATCGACCTGGCCTTCCAGGCGGCCTTCGTGCTGATGGCCCTGGTGCTCATCCTGTTCGTGCTGGCCCGCATCTTCAGCCGGGCCAAGGGCAAGGGGCGGGCGAAGACCCGACCCGACGAGGACGACTTCCTGGCCCGGGTCTTCATCCCGATCCCCATCGAGGAGCGAGAGGAATCGACATGACCACCACCCTCCCCCCCGCCGCGCCCATGGACCCGGGGCATCCGGCCGCCTACGCCGGCACCTCCACGCTCGGCGACCCGGGCCAGATCGACGCCGAGGGGGTCTGCGCCTGGTTCAGCGGGCGCCTCGTGCTGGAGACGGTCAACCTGACCATGGAGAAGTCGAAGGTGACCGCCCTCATCGGACCGTCGGGCTGCGGGAAGTCCACGTTCCTGCGCATCCTCAACCGCATGCACGAAGTGGTCCCCGGGGCGCAGCTCGCCGGGTCGGTCCGACTCGACGGCGTCGACATCTACGGGCCCGGCCAGCGGGCCATGGAGACCCGACGCCACATCGGCATGGTGTTCCAGAAGCCGAACCCGTTTCCGGCGATGACCATCGCCGAGAACGTGCTGGCCGGTCTCAAGTTCTCCCGCATCTCACCGGCCAGCAAGGACGATCTCATCGAGGAGTCCCTGTCCAAGGCCGGACTGTGGAACGAGGTGAAGGACCGGCTGGGTGAGCTGGGCGGTGCGCTGTCCGGTGGGCAGCAGCAGCGCCTGTGCATCGCCCGGTCGCTGGCGGTCAAGCCACGCGTCCTGCTGATGGACGAGCCGTGCTCGGCACTCGATCCGACCTCGACGCTGCGGATCGAGCAGACCATCAAGGAGATCGCCGACGAGGTCACCGTGGTGATCGTCACCCACAACATGCAGCAGGCCCAGCGGGTGTCTGACTACTGCGCCTTCTTCCTCGCCGAGGAGAACCAGCCGGGACGGGTCATCGAGGCCGGCCGGACCGAGATGATCTTCGGTGAGCCCACCGACCAGAGGACGTTCGACTATGTCAATGGCCAGTTCGGGTAGTCGGCGCGCACGGCGCGTGCGCACGCTCGTGGTGGTGGCCGGCGCCCTGGTGGCGCTGGTCGCCGCATCTCAGCTGTGGGGAGAGATGCCCGCAGAGGCGAGTCCGTCCATGCAGTCCACCGGCTCCAGCTTCGCCAGCGTGGCCATCCAGCAGTGGGTGGGCCAGTCGTCGACGCTGTTCGGTCTCAACATCAACTGGCAGGTCTCCTCGTCGGTCATCGGTCTCAACAACTTCGGTCAGAACCAGATCGACTTCGCGGCGTCGGACATCCCCTACAGCGCGCAGCAGTCGACCTACTACCCGAGCCAGCCCTACCAGTACCTGCCCGACGTGGCCGGAGGGCTCGCGTTCATGTTCAACCTCAACGGCAACGACGGCCAGCGCATCACCGACCTCAACCTCAACGCGTCACTGGTCGGCAAGATCTTCCTCGGCGAGATCACCAAGTGGAACAACCCGGCGATCGCCGCCGCCAATCCGTCCATCGCGCCGGACCTTCCCAACACGAACATCATCCCGGTGTTCCGCTCGGACGCGTCGGGTGAGAACTACCTGCTGTCCGACTACCTGTTGCACGAGGACGGTCCGGACATGATCGCCGCCCAGAACGCATTCAAGTCCGGCAACCCCGGCCAGCCGACGGCCAGTTGGCCGGTGCCGGCGTCGAACGCCAACCCGAGTCCGGCCCAGTACCCGGGATGGAACGCGGGCTATCCGGTAGGGGAGAGCGGCTCGGACAACGCCGCCAACTACGTGTCGGCGCTGTCCAGCCAGGGCTCGATCACCTACGTCGAGACGGCGTTCGCCAAGGAGCACGGCTTCCCGGTGGCGTCGCTGGCCAATGCGAGTGGCGCCTCGGTCCAGCCGACCTCGCTCAACGTGGCCGTGGCTCTCGAGGCGGCACTGCTCCATGCCGACCTGACCCAGGACCTGTCCCAGGTCTACGTGAATCCCCTTCCCCAGGCCTACCCACTCTCGGCCTACAGCTACATCGTGGCGCCGTGCTCGCCCGCACTGGCCGGGGCGCAGCACACCCAGTGTGCCGCCAACCCGACCGGCGTACCCGGTTCCAACCCGACAGGGCCCACGTCGCCGTTCCCGACGGCCAAGGGCCAGGCGCTCGGCCAGTTCGCCTCGTTCCTCGCGTGCGCCGGCCAGGAGAAGATGGCCACACTCGGCTATTCACCCCTACCTCCGGTGCTGGTCCAGGAGGACTTCAACGCCATCGGTCGACTGAACGGCGGCCAACAGCCACCGCCCCCCAATGCGGCCAACTGCAAGAACCCGTATGTCGACGGTGAGATCCCGCTGCCGGGCTCGCCGACCGTCGTCGGGGTCGTCGGTGTCGGCGGAGTCAATCCCGGTGGCGTCACCACGACGACCGGAGCGTCGTCGACGGCGACGGCGACGTCCCCAGCCTCCGGTGGCTCGGCGTCGAGCTCGAGCGGGGCCCATTCGACCGGCGGGGGGACCTCGTCGGGATCAGCGTCGTCGGAGGTGCCGGGCGGCGCCGCGGCGGCTGCCGCCGGGCTCACGCCCCAGCTGGCCGCGGAGGGGTACACGGTCGTCAACGGGCACCTGGTGAAGCCGCTCGACCCGAAGGACCAGTACCTGCGGGCGAACCATCTGGTGGCAGCCACCGACGCGGTGGCCAATCCGGTGTGGGGCATGTACATCGGCTGGGCGCTGCTGGTGCTGGGCGCCATCCTCCTCCCCCCGCTGATCGCGGTGCGATGGGGCAGGCGCCGCCAGGCCGCAGCTGCAGTATCCGCCGGGTCGGGCACCGGGGAATGAGCGGACGATGACCGACGACCACATCCAACGGACCGAGCCCGGGGCAGGGACAGACGCGATGACCACCACCGATCACCCAGCATCCATCACACAGGGGAGGAGGCGACGCGCCGGTCGCCTCCGTGGCTTCGGCCAGCACCGCGGCGTGCGGGTCTGGCTCGTCCTGATCATGGCCATGGCGACCGTTGCCGTGGTCGGTGCCACCGCTCCGCTGTCGGCGCGTACCTCGACGGCGGGGGCGTCGACACCGTGCACCTCCGACGGCAACGGCGGCTGCCTCGTGACCCTCCCGTGCCCGGCCGGCCAGACCACCGACTGTCCGACCATCGACGTCGCCCCCAACACGAACATCGAGGACGGGCAGTACGTCTACGTGACCGCCAAGAACTTCGATCCGACCGGCAGCATCCGGGTCGCGTTCTGCTCGGCCGCCACATCGTCGGACGACCCGGCCTGCCTCAGTGGGAACTGGGAATCGCAGTACCTGACACCGACACCGGTCCCGGTGACCAACGACCCGACCACCGAGAACCAGACCTCGGTGTCCTATCCGGTGTTCAGCGACCCGGCCGGCCAGGGCAACAGCCTGATCCCGGCGCACGACCTGATCAACAAGTCGGGTGTGGTACCCGGGTTCAACTGCGACAACACGACCGATCCCTGTGAACTGGTCGTCACCTACGAGCCCGGCCAGGGGACCACCACCGGCAACGGGCCGGTCATCACCGCCACGAACTCCGCCGTGGTCCCGATCACCTACGCGGCAGCTGCGTCAGGCTGCCCGGCGTCGGACCCGGTGGTGCAGGTCGACAGCGCGTTCAGCCTGGAGCACTTCATCCCCGCGGCGGTCGAGGCGAGCTGCAACCAGTCCAACGGCGTGGTCGCCCTCGACACGGCCACCGACGACTCGTCGGTCATCAACGACTTCGCCACCGGCGGTTCGACCATCTCGTTCGTCGACAACGCGTCGGACCCGACCCAGGTGGCCCAGCTGCTCGGCCACTCCTACGCCTACATCCCGATCGCACTGTCGGGTACCACCGAGAGCTTCCTGGCCGGCGAGTCCGACCAGGGGCAGAACTTCCCGATCAACGACTACAAGTTGACCCCGAACATGGTGGCCGGGCTGATCACCTCGCTCTACCAGGAACCGGTCGGCAACCCCACGGCGAGCCAGACCAAGCCGAAGTACGTCTACAACCTGGCCGACAACCTGTCCGACGCACTGGCAGCGGCCAACCCACCGGTGACCTGTGCACAGCTCGCCGGGTGCCCCGCCACCAAGACCAAGAAGCTGCAGTTCTATTACATGGCGAAGTACGACGCCTTCGACCTGTTGAACCCGGTCCCCACCGGCGACTTCGGGCCGACCAACTTCGGGTCGTTCAACTCCAACGTGACGAGCGGGTCCAGCTTCCAGACCACGGAGTGGTTGTGCAACGCCCCCAACACCCCGTTCACCGTGGGTGTCGACGAGGTCGGCCAGACGAGCCCGGTCCCGGTCACGGTGACCGACACCAACTCCGCACCGACCACACTGACCACGGCTCCCAACGGTTCGTCCATCTGGCCGCCGTACCCCAATGCCACCTGGGTGTTCCCGAACTGCCAGGGCTACTCGGCCTTTCCCGCACTGTCGGCCACCGCCAACAACTACGGGCCCGCCCAGTCCCCGGCCTTCCAGGCGAAGGCGATGCGTTCGTGGTGCTACGGCGGCACGGTGCTGCCCGAACCCCAGAGCCCCCAGAGCCCGTGCTCGGCGTTCGGCCTGATGGACACGTCCGAAGCCCAGTTCTACGGGCTCTCGACGGCCTCCCTCGAGAACGCCGCCGGAGAGTTCGTGGCACCTGACACCACCAGTCTGGAGGCGGCGGCCGCCGACTTCACCGCCTGCCCGACCGGCGACCTCAGCTGCCCGGCCGGTACGTACTCGATCAACTACGGCGATACCAACCCTTCGGCCTACCCGATGGCCAACATCACCTACGCCGTCGTGCCCACATCGACCCTCGACTACGCCACCGGCACCGCCGTCAAGAACCTGTTGACCAACCTGGTGGACTTCTCGCACTCCGGCGCACTTCCCGCCGGGTATGCGCCGCTGCCGGACAGCATCTACACGGCGGCGATCAACGACATCGCCGCCGATGTCTCGGTCGCCGCGGCGCCGCCGACGACCACCACGACCACCACGACGACCACCACCACCACGACGCCGGCGGGGGCCACCACCTCGACCACCGGTCAGAGCGGGTCCTCGGACACCTCGACGGGCAGCGACTTCAGTGGCTCCTCGGACGTCTCGAATTTCGACACGGGCAGCCAGACCGGAGAGCTCCCGTTGACCGCCGGAGACAGTTCGGGATCGGGCTCGTCGACGTCGTCCAAGAGCCCGGTGGCCGCCCCGCCGGCCACACTCCCGACGTCGTTCCTCCTGGTCGGCCTCAGCGCCACCACACGCTTCCTCCTGCCGGCCATCATCGTGCTGGCCCTGGCGTCGTTGCTCGGCGGGCTCGTCCTCCTGTTCGGACCCGGCGCTGCGGCCCGACGACGGCGGAACGATCCGGAGGGGATGGCGTGACCGACATCCACCTGTCCACCGCCACACTGACCCCCGACCAGGCGGCCGGGGAGGAGGACCGCCACGACGGTCAGGGCGACGGGGGGTCCCTGCCGGTGCCGGGTTCGACCTACGACCGCAGCTGGGGCGCCGAGCCGTCCGACCCGGCCGGTGGTCGGACCATTCACATCCCGGACATCCCCTACCGTCGCCTCCTGGGTTTCGCACTGGTGGGGGTGGCCGGGCTCCTGGCGCTGTTCCTGATCTACCTGGTGGCGTTCACCCCGCTCACCGCCAGCCGTGACCAGCAACGGTTGGCCGACTCGCTGAAGGGCGCGCCGCTCGCCGTGTACAAGTTGGCCAACGGCCACCTGCCTGCCGAGGGGAGCACCGTCGGCGTGATCAGGATCCCCGCCATCGGCGTGGACAAGGTCATCGTCTACGGCACCAGCGCGGCCGACCTGATGAACGGGCCCGGTCTCATGCAGGGCTCGTCGTTGCCCGGCTCGCCGGGCAACTCGGTCATCGCCGGACGGCGGGTCACGTTCGGGGCGCCGTTCTCCAGGATCGGGTCGCTGCACAAAGGACAGACGATCGTGGTGGTCGACGGGGCGGGCACCTTCACCTACAAGGTCACCAGGGTGCACGTGGTGGCGATCGGCCAGAAGGACGTCGTGGGACCGACCGAAGACAACCGCATCACCCTGGTGACCTCCAACTCGAGCCTGATCACCAGTGGTCGTCTCGTCGTCCAGGGCAAACTCGAGGGCTACCCCTATTCGATACCGGACAGCACGGTGTCGGTCCCGAGCTACGACCTCGGCCTGAGCGGTGATCCGGCTGCCGGTGGCCTCGCCCTCCTGTGGTCGATCCTCACCGTGATCGTGCTGGTGGCCGCGGCGTTCGCCGCCTGGCGGTGGAAGCGCCCGTGGCTCATCTACCTGTTCGCGGCACCGGTGGTCATGATGTGCGGGCTCTTCGCCTGCGAGAGCGTGGCCCGGGCACTGCCTGCCACCTTCTGACCGGTCCTACACCGCACCAGTGTTGATCCGAGTGCCCGGACCAACCCGGCCGTGGGGGCCGCGGAGGGTGGTCGCACCGACACGTTGCGGACCGGGCGTGCCCATCGGGAGGCCGGTCCCTACGCGCCGTCAGTCGCCCGGACGTCATCCGTCACCAAGAGTTCATCCTGTCCGAACCTATCCGTGACGTTCGGATTACCTCGGTTCCTTACAGTCCCACTGAAGGTTCCCGAGGGGCGAGTTCCACAGTCTCCGGATCTTCCGAAACCATCCACAACTTTGAGGAGACACTTCATGTTCCGTTCCTTGTTCACCCGCCGGGGGGGCGTGGCCGTGGCCGCCGCCACCATCGGCATCGCCGGCATGTCGCTGGCTTTTGCCGGTACCGCCGGTGCCGATCCGAACGCCTCGTTGCTCATCGGTAGCGGGTCGCAGACCTCGTACGCCACGATGACCACGCTGTCGGACCTGTTCAACGGTGTCCCCGGTTGTGACCTGACCGCGTCGACGTCGCTGCCTGCCACCTTGAACTGCGGCACGAGCACGACCAACGCCGGCGACCCCGGTGGTGAGCAGGGCTTCAACGTCGCTGCCGACAACCCCTACAACGACTTCACCGTCCAGGCCCCGGCCATCGGCTCCGGCAACGGTGCCACGGCGCTCCTGGCCGCCGGCTCCGGCACCCCGACCCAGACCATCGCCTACGCACGTGCCTCGTCGGTCAAGGGCAACTCGACCACCAACCTGGTCAAGTACGCCACGGACGGCGTCTCCTGGACCACCTTCAACGAGGTCGGTGGCGTCAAGACGGCCCAGAACAAGGTCGTCAACATCACCGAGGCCAACCTCATCGCCATCTGGAACGGGACGCTGACCTGCACCGGCGCCCAGTTCGGCGGCATGGACTGGTACTGCCTGGGCGCCAAGACCCACAGCCCGATCGACGTGTACGTGGCCCAGACCGGTTCGGGCACCTACTCGACGTGGCAGGGTGCACTCGGCTTCTCGAAGACCGGACCCGGTGGCATCGTCAACGCCGGCATGGAGCAGGGATGGCCGTCGGCCGATGCCTCGACCCTGGTCTCGGCTCACGAGAACCTGTTCGAGAACCAGATGTCGTACATCTCCCAGCAGCCTGACGCTGCCGACGCCATCTACTTCATGTCGCTCGGCAAGTTCACCACGACCTGCATCGGCAAGAAGGGCAAGAACGTGGTCTGCGCCGGTACGGGTGGCACCACTGCCAAGGACTACGTGACCTTCGGTCAGATCAACGGGATCACGGCCGACCAGACCACCGTGCAGGGCACGGGCGGCGGCGCCGGCGTGACCTTCCCGATCACCCGGGGCCTGTACAACATCTACAACAACTCCTCGGCGACGGTGCCGGCCAGCCAGGCCACGCTGAACTTCGTCGGTGAGAACGGCTTCCTGTGCAAGTCCTCGACCGCCACCGAGACCGACCCCCAGACGGGTGTCACCTACCGGTCGGAGATCGAGAACGCCATCACCGCCAACGGGTTCTTCCCGCTGGACGTGTCGGGCACTGCGTTCGCCGAGGGCACGGTTCCCTTCCCGGGCACCATCACTGATCCCGGCTACGCCGCCAGCGACAACGCTGCAGGCAACACCGGTGCGACGGGCAACGGCTTCTGCCTCGTCAGCCACAACTGAGTGACCGCAGCTGACGCTGCGTAGTGCGGAGCACCACACCGGTGCAGACGCGAGGGGCCCGGCTTCGGCCGGGCCCCTCGTTCCGTCTGTCAACAGTCCGTCTGTCGACCCGGCCTCGACCAGTCGTGGACCAGTCGTCGAACCGTGACGGTCAGACGTCGTCGAGCCGCACGAGGGTGAGCGCCAACCGGGGGCAGCTCGTCTCGGCCCGACGGGCCAGTCCGACCAGTTCACGGGGGACCTCACCGGGGTGGACGATCGGGAAGCCCCACGGATCGAGTGAGATCAGTTCGGGGAGCAGCTCGGCGCACACGCCGGCGCCGTCGCAGGCGATGGGGTCGACGACCATCCGGTAGCGGGCGCGACTCATCGTGACCGCGTCCCGACTGCTCCGGGCCGCACCGCGACGGACGTCACCGATCCGGTTCCGGCGGGGAGGGCGAGGAACGGCGGCGT
>Ga0302279_10005624_pt1 | contig 13873 bp, 19 predicted proteins | sample III_Bog_N3_3_FD_194541 | JGI IMG/M metagenome (GOLD analysis project Ga0302279, IMG submission 194541) | Peat permafrost microbial communities from Stordalen Mire near Abisko, Sweden - III_Bog_N3_3 | ecosystem: Environmental > Terrestrial > Soil > Wetlands > Peat | place: Sweden: Abisko...
GACAGCATCAGGCCGCCAACTACGCCCCCCAGATCGCGCCCTCCGGCCCCATCCGCGAAGCCGCGGACTTCCGCGCCCGTTTCCCCGACGGCCGCATGGGCTCTGACCCCAACCAGGCCAGCCCCGCCAAGGGCAAGGAGCTGGTGGAGCAAGCCGCGCGCGAGCTGATCCGCGACGTGGAAGCGTTCGCGGGGGAGGCGGCGCCTTAGGCCGTCAGAACGACCCCCTGCATATCCATCTCCACCGGCCAGGGCGTCAGCGCCATGCCAGGGCAGGGGCCGAAGAGGCACGACCCGTCCTCGATGCGGAAGGATGCGCCGTGGCCGCTGCACAGGATGCGGTCGCCCAGGCGGGTCAGGTAGCGGTCGGGGCCGGCGGACAGGGGCCAGTTGGCGTGGGGGCAGCTGTCGACATAGCCATAGGCCCGCTCGCCCAGGCGCACGACAAAGCCCATGAACAGCGCGTCGCCCTGGCGAAAGTCGAAGCCCTTGGCGCCGGGGTTGTCGATCTCCTCCAGGCGGCACAGGGCGACGCCGGCCGGCGGCTGGGCGGGATTCAGGACGCCCACGACCCCATCGTCGCGTTGAAGCCGCGGATCTCCACCTGGCCGAATACGCCCTCCCGCCGGAAGGGATCGCCGGCGGAGAAGGCCTCGGCGGCGGCGCGGTCGGGCGCCTCGATCACGAACAGCGAGCCGCACATCTGGCCCTCGGCGTCCAGCTGGGGCCCGGCCAGGCGGATCATGTCCATCTGGGTCTTCAGATAGGCCACGTGATCGGGCCGCAACGCGACTCGTTGCTCCAAAACGCCCGGCTTATCCAGGCAAGTGATACAGAACAGGGCCATGGGGCCTCCTCAGGTTTCCGACTTCAGCGGGCGCGCTAGCAGGCCCTCGATGGCGCGGTCTAGGCCGATCTCGCCGGCAAGCACCGCCGCCACGGCCTCGCAGATGGGGGTTTCGACGCCGAGCGATCGGGCCAGCGCCCGCACCGCCGGGGCCGTGGCCACGCCCTCGGCCACCGACAGCTTGCCGGCCAGGGCCTGCTCCAGGCTCTCGCCGCGCCCGAGCGCCAGGCCCACGCTCATGTTGCGCGACTGGGGGCTGGAGCAGGTCAGCACCAGATCGCCCAGGCCGCACAGGCCCGCCACGGTCTCGGCCCGGCCGCCCTTGGCCAGGGCCAGGCGGGTCAGTTCGGCGAAGCCCCGGGTGATCAGGGCGGCATGGGCGCTGCGGCCCAGTCCCCGGCCCTCCACCACGCCGCAGGCGATGGCCAGCACGTTCTTGACCGCCCCGCCGATCTCGGCGCCGATCAGGTCGTCCGTCAGATAGGGCCGGAACGTCGGCAGGGCGATGGCCTGGGCCAGGGCCTTGCCCAGGTCGGCGTCCGCGCAGGCCAGGGTGACGGCGGTGGGCAGGCCGCGCGCCACCTCGGCGGCGAAGCTCGGGCCCGACAGGACCGCCGCGCGGGCCTGGGGCAGCACCTCGGCCAGCACCTCGCTCATCAGCTTGAGCGAGCCCTGCTCCACCCCCTTGGCGCACAGCGCCACCGGAACGCCCTGCCCCGCGAAGGGCGCGAACGCCTGCAGCGTCGCGCGCAGATGCTGGGCGGGCGGAACGGCCAGGATGACGTCGCAGTCGGCGAGATCCTTCAGCTCACCCGTGGCGCGGATCGCCGGCGACAGGGACGCGCCCGGTAGGAACGCGGGGTTGGCGCGCCACAGGTTGATGTTGTCGCGGGTCTGCGGCTCGTGCGCCCACAGGGTCACGCCCAGGCCGGCCCGCGCGCACACCTCGGCCAGGGCCGTGCCCCAGGCCCCGGCGCCGATCACCCCCGCGCTGCGAACGGGCGCGCTCACGCCTTGGCGCCCTTGCGGCCGGGCAGGTGGGTCGGGTTGTCGCGCGCCGCCGCCTCGTCCAGCGGCCAACGGGGCCGCGCCACGGCGTCCAGACCGTCGGTCAGCCCCAGGGCAAGCCGCTCGGCGCCGGCGAGGGCGATCATCGCCGCGTTGTCGGTGCAATAGGCCAGGGCAGGGGCGGCGAAGGAAAAGCCGCGTTCGCGGGCGGTCTTTTGCAAGGCCTTGCGCACGGCGGCATTGGCCGCCACGCCGCCCGCCACCACGAACCTTAGGTCGCGGCCTTCGGTCTCGTGGGCGTAGAGCGCCATGGCCCGGTCGCTGCGTTCGGCCAACTGCCTGGCGATGGCGGCCTGGACGGCGGCGGCGAGGTCGGCGCGCTGCTGCGAGGTCTCAAGCCGCTCGGCCAGGCGCGCGGCGGCGGTCTTCAGGCCGGAGAAGGAGAAATCGCAGTCCTTGCGGCCCAACAGGGCGCGGGGCAGGGGAAACTTGTCTGGATCGCCGTCTTCGGCCAGCCGCTCCAGCGCCGGCCCGCCGGGATAGGGCAGGCCCAGGGACTTGGCGATCTTGTCGAAGGCCTCGCCGGCCGCGTCATCGATGGTCGACCCCAGCCGACGGCAGGCGCCCACGCCTTGCACGATCAGCAGCTGGCAATGCCCGCCGGACACCAGCAGCAACAGGAACGGATAATCGACCGGTTCGGTCAGCCGCACCGAAAGGGCGTGACCCTCCAGATGATTGACGGCGATCAGCGGCAGTCCGCGCGCCAGGGCGATGGCCTTGCCGGCCGACAGACCCACCATCACCCCGCCCACCAGGCCGGGTCCGGCCGTGGCGGCGACGCCGTCCAGGCCAGAGAAGTCCACGCCTGCGTCGGCCATGGCCTTGGCGATCACCCCATCGATGGCCTGGACATGGGCGCGGGCGGCGATTTCAGGGACGACCCCGCCAAAGGGCGCGTGATCGTCGATCTGGCTGGCGACCACCGAGGACAGCACCCGCACGCCGTCCTCGCCCACGCGCACCACCGCCGCCGCGGTCTCGTCGCAGCTGGTTTCCAGTCCGAGGACGGTCAAATTGGGCTGGGACCGATCGTTCATGGCATTGCCGCTTGCGTCCTGCTCCTGTAGCCAGATGACGCCTCGCCGGTCGAGGTAGCCCGGCGTCAGAGCCCAAGCAACCTATGTCTCAAGCCTCGTCCCACCAAGCCGTCGTCAGAATCGGCTCGCGCGCCTCCCGACTGGCCCAGGCGCAGGCCTTTCAGATGCAGGCCGCCATCGCCGCGGCCCTCGGCGCGCCGCCCGATGAGGCCGGGGTTGTCGCGCCCGTCACCCTATTCTCCACCGCCGGAGACCGTATCTTGGATCGGCGCCTGCTGGAGATCGGCGGCAAGGGCCTGTTCACCGAGGAAATCGAGGCCGCCTTGCTGGACGGCCGCATCGATTGCGCCGTTCACTCGCTCAAGGACATGCCGGCCGAGCCGCCCGAGGGCCTGGTGATCGCCGCGACCCCCGAGCGCGAGGACGTCCGCGACGCCTTCCTGAGCCATGGCTTCGAACGCTTCGAGGATCTGCCGCACGGCGCGCGGCTAGGCACGGCCAGCCTGCGGCGGCAGACCCAGGCACTGTACCGACGGCCGGACCTGCAGCCCGTGCTCCTGCGCGGCAACATCGACACCCGGCTCGCGAAGCTGGACCGGGGAGACGCCGATGGCATCATCCTGGCCTACGCCGGATTGCGCCGCCTGGGCCTGCAAGATCGCGCGCGCCAGCTGTTCGACCCCCTCGAGCGGCCCACCGCGCCGGGCCAGGGGGCCCTGGCGATCGAGACACGCGTTCAGGACGCGGGGTCTTCATGGGTCCGCGCCCTGGATCACGCCCCGACCGCCCTTTGCATCGCCGCCGAGCGTGGCGCGTTGATGGCCATGGAGGGGTCCTGCCGCACGGCGATGGGCGCCTACGCCTTTTTGCAGGACGGCGCAGTGGATCTCGTGGTGGAAGCCTTGACGCCGGATGGCCGCGACCGTTTTCGTAGGCAAGGCCGCCTTGAAGGCGCCGATCGCGCGGGCGCCGAAGCGTTGGGGCGAACCCTGGGCGAACAGATTGCCGCCGAAGGCGGCGAACGATTGCTGCTCAAGACCTGAGCAGGAGGGCCATATCGGCATGAGGATATGGATCACCCGCGCCGAACCCGAGGCGCGCCGCACCGCCGAAGCCGTGTCCGCCGCGGGCCACAGGCCCGTGGTTTCGCCGCTCCTTCAAGTATCTATTTTGACGTCCGCCGACGGTCCGTTGGCCAAGGCCCTGACGGGCGTGGGCGCGCTGGCCTTCACCAGCGCCAATGGGGTGCGCGCCTTCGCCGCGCTGCGCCCGATCAGCGACCGGCATCTGCCGGTGTTTGCCGTCGGCGCGTCCACGGCGCGGGCCGCGCGAGAGGCCGGATTCGCCTCCGTGGTTAGCGGCGAGGGCGATGTGGCCGCCCTGGCCAAGCGAATCGCGATGAAGGATCAGCGCCCGAGCGGGGTGGTTCTTCATCCGGGCGCTTTGGAGCCGGCCGGCGATTTGGTCGACGACCTGCGACGGAGAGGGTTGAGCGCCCGGCATATCGCTGTCTACGAGACACTGCCCCAGGAGCCGTCACGCGATCTGCTGGCGGCGCTGAACCAGGACCCGCCGGCGGTGAGCGGCGTATTGATTCATTCGCCCAAGGCCGCCCAGGAACTGGCCAAGCTTCTGTGTGATCGCCCCGATCTGGCCGCCGCCCTGACGGTGATCTGCATATCCAAGGCGGCGGCCGAGCCGCTTAAGTCCTTCAAGTTTGCTCGTAGCGCCGCGGCCGCCAAGCCAACCGAGGCGGCGATGCTGGCGCGGCTTGCCTCCTCGTGAGCGGATCGGGCCCAAGGAGGGACGGCGACGCGCCCTCACTGCGCCACGGTTTTCCGCTCATGTTCTGGCTGGCGCTGGCCTTTTGCGCGATTTGCATCGCCGCGGGGGCGGCGGTGGCCTGGCTGGGACCGCACTGGCGTTAGAGGGGGGGCTCAAGGCTTGGCGCCACAGGCCCGCTCGGCTAAACAGGCCGCCCGCCCCGCGTTCGCGCGCAGGCCCCGGGCCGCCTTAGCTCAGCCGGTAGAGCACCGCATTCGTAATGCGGGGGTCGCGTGTTCGAGTCACGCAGGCGGCACCACCCATCGCGCTCATCGGCGCGGCAGCGGCCAAGCGCGATAGGTTTCAAACGCCGCGCCGTTCCAGCCCAAGGCCGTGACGTTGACCGTCTGGGCGTCCGCCTCGATCAAGTTGAAGCCGGCCGGCGTCCCGCGGGTGCGGATGGACAGGGTGCCAGCCCCGATCGCGTAGGCGCCCTTGGTGTCTGACTGCAACGCCAGGGCGAAGGGATTGTGTACGTGGCCCGTCAGGATCAGATCCACCTGGGCCTTGGCCAGCTGGGCCGCCGCCGCCGCGCCCCGGCGCACGCCGCCGGTCACCGGCATGCCCGCCATGTCGATCAGGGGGTGGTGGCACGCGAACACCTTCAAGGCGTCGGGCCGGGCCGCCATGTCCTCGGAGATTCGCCCGACCTGTTCCAGGTCCAGCGCGCCCTTTGACCAGTCGGGTCTGGGCTGGGCGCCCCTGGCGCTGTTGAGGGCATGGGCGGTCAGGCTAGGGCTGTCAAACGTCGTTGCCTCCGGATCGCCGATATAGCGGCGGTAGCGATCGAACGGTGTGAGGGCGCGCAGAACCAGATTGTAATAGGGCGTGTCGTGGTTGCCGGGCGTGACGATGCGTGGTTCGGGCAATCGGGCCAGCCAAGCGCGGGCGGCGGCGAATTCGCGGGGTCTTCCATTCAGGGTGAGATCGCCCGTGACCACCACCAGGTGCGGCGCGAAAGCCCGCACATGGTCGATGGCGGCCTCCGTCGCGGGCCTGTTCTCTCCGCCGAAGTGGATATCGCTGAGGTGCGCCAGGCGGACGGTCAAACGGACGGCTCCAGGGGCGCCAGAACGCGAAAAGCCTTAGGCACGAAATGAATGGAGACCGACCGGGCTAGCCAATGCATCTCTCCATCGATCAGGCACGGAATACGCCGCCTTGACCAGGCCCGCCCCCGCACGATCGGTTCCGTGGTCACCCCCGGATCGCGCCGCCAGTCGCCAAACATATTGTGCAGCCCCAACCGGATCACCTCCGTGACATCGTGCAGGTCGAGCCCCGCCGCTTCCAGCGCATTTTCCGCCTCTAGCGCCCTGGAGATCAGCGGACAGATCAGGCTTAGCGCAACCGCCTTGCGGGCCGGTTTTCCGTCCGCTCGGAACCTGAGATGGGTCGCGAACGCGCGGCGGAAAGCCACGAGAGCATGCTCCCAGGCGCGCCGCAAATCACCGTGGCGCGTGGCTTCTCGCGCGGGGGCCCAAAGAGCCGGCGTCCCCAGAATGGCGACGCAATAGAACCTCAGGCCCCCCACTTCGCCGCATGAAACTGGCCGTTCGCGACCGTTCTGGAGGCACGCCGTCAGAGCCTGGCTCCAATCAGCGGGCCCATAGATCGCATGGGGCAACATGTTCATCGTCCCACCGGCCAGGGGCGCCAGGAGGGGCCCGTCCGGCCCGCATAAAGCCGCCGCTCTGCCAGCGGTGCCGTCCCCCGCCAGAACGATCAAGAGGTCCGGCTTGGCTTGTAGAGCCGCCGACAGGGCGGCCTCGATCTCGTTCGGCGCCGCGGCCACGACACGGCTGTCCAGCCCGAACGCGTCAAGGATGAGCTTCAGCCGGGCCTGACTATCGGGGCCCACCCCCCCCGACGCCGGGTTGATCACCGCTTCAACCCTTCGGATGGGAGCCGATGGGGTCAAGGGGCGCGTGGATGTGTCCATGGCCGGACAACGCCTGACCCATGGCGCCGGTTGCTCCCTGGGCGCCGGGGCAACGGCCGCTCGCGCCGAACGTTTGTCTACTGATCGCCGCCACAGGGATCCTCATGGCCAAACTGACGGAAACGATTTTCGGCGAAGCCAAGCTTGCCGCCAAATATTGCGGCGTCAGCCTGATCGGCTTCGGCGTGGATGTGGCCGTGCTCCATCTGATGTTGAGGGTGGGGTTCGAGCCGGCCTGGGCGCGGGTGGCGTCCTTGGCCAGCGCGATGCACGTGACCTTCGTGCTGAACGGATTGCACGTGTTCCGCCAACTGGATCGCCGACGCTGGCTTGGCCAATGGGCGCGCTACATGGCCTGCAACGGCTTGGGGAACTTCTGCAACTACTGGATCTTCGTGACAATGGTCTCAACCCATTGGCGTCTGATCGCCAACCCGACGTTCGCCGTCGCCGTGGGCTCGGCCGCCGCCTGGGTGCTTAATTTCGCGACGACCCGGTTTCTGGCGTTTCCTGCCCGCTGCTCGCCGCAAGCCGAGCCTTCCCCGTGTAATGACCCTTCACCAGCCTCACCCGGATCGGCTCCCCCGTGACGGCCTTCGCCGACCAAGCGGCGTGCAGTCCGCCGGCGGGGATTGGCGTGCAGTAGTCAAATGGAACGGGTAGGGGGCTGGACTGGCTCAGGCACAGCTGGTCGTCCTTAGCCTTCCAGTGACCGCTGGAAGGATCGCCGCGGCGACCCCGGGCGGAATATTTTCCGTCAGGCTGCAGATAGAGCTCGGCGGTCCGGCCATCCGGGTAGGTCGAGACAATGGTCCCGCCGAACGCGGCCTCGATCGGCGAGGGCGCGGCTCCGCACAACACGATCAAACCGGCGAATGGGCCGAATAACGCTAGGGGCGGACGACCCAGGCCGGCAAAAAGAGCGAACAGCCTTCCCTTAGGCATGGCGGGCGCCGAGTTGGGTTCGGACGTGTCGGAAAACGGGACGGAGGTCATGGATTTTCTTTCGGGCTGTCACCAAGAACGTGGGCCGCGCCCCCGCGTTCCAGCGCCTTGGCCGGAACCCTATTAACGGTCCGCTCGTTTTTCCTCCGGCATGCGAGGTCGATCCTGACCACCGTCCGGACGCCCGCTGGATCAGGAGAGCCCCGATGACTTCATGGAAAAAGTCCGCCGCTCTGGCCGTTGTCTTTGCCCTCGGCGCCCTAGGCGCCACAACGCAAAGCGCTTCGGCCTATGTGGCTTGCAATGGCGCCGGCGAGTGCTGGCACGCGGATCATCGCTACCGGGCCCCCGGCGTGAGCCTGCAGTGGCACCCGGACGACTGGTATTTCCACCGCAGCTGGGATCACGACCACTGGCGCGACTATCACCAAGGGCGCGGCTATTATCGAAACGGCGCGTGGATCACCTTCTGATCCGGTTCGTCGACGCGAATCCGAGAAGCCGGCGGGACCCCTCGCCGGCTTTTTGATGGCGGCAGATGGGCGCCGCGCTCAGAACGCCCCCTCTGGAAGGCGATAGATGTCCGGATGGTCCACATCCTGGATATAGGTCACGGTCAGGGCCGTTGGCGGCGCGGACGGCCCATCCGAGCCCTGCACGGCGACTTCCACAGCCGCCCCATCCGGATCCTCGCCCGAGAAGAGAGACAGTCCACCCGCCTCGAGCGGCGCGCGGCCCTCGGTGGCGTCCTTTTCCCAGGTCTGAGCCTTGAAGTAATTGACCAGGATCTGGCCGTCGTCGATCAGGGAGGCGCGTTCGGACGCGGTCGCCGTCTCCCAGATGACCGCCACGCGCACCAGCCTGCGGCTGCCCGCGCCCAGCACATAGGAGACCTTCGCCGCGCCTGGGCCGGGGTCCAGGCCTAGAACCGTCGCAGTCAGGACCGTGGTGCGATCCAGGGGCGTGACCGTCGTCTGCACTTGCTCGGCCGGAACGTGGAAATCCTTTGCGATGGCGCCCAGCACTTGGCCCTGATCCATACCGAACACGGCGCTCCGAAAGCCCTTGACGCGAAAATCCTGAGCGGGGCCGGACGGCGTGACGAGTTTGCGGTGGTGGCGGGGCTTGGCCCAAGGCGGCGGCCAAAGGTCGGCGGCCGCCGGGCCGCTCCAGGCCAGGAGGGCGCCGATCAGACAGGGTGCAATCAGCAATCGGGAGCGAAACATAGCGACGATCCTTTGGCGCGGGCCGGACTGACACTCTTGTGTCCCCGGGCTGTCGCCACGTCAAACGCGCGAGGGGCTAAGTCCTGCCTTCCGAGCCTCTGATCAAGGCCTCGCGCTCCTCCGGCGCTAGAACGCGCCAGCGGCCTTCCGGCAGATCACCCAGGCTTAGCGGGCCTATGCGCACACGAAGCAGGTCCGTCACCTTGAGCCCGACGAGGTCGCACATGCGCCGGATCTGTCGGTTGCGGCCTTCGGTCAGGATGATGTTCAGGGTCTGGTCGCCCGTCCGGCGCACCTTGGCCGGCTTGAGTCTGCGCCCGTCCAGCGTCAGGCCGTGACGTAGCAAGGCCAGCTTGCCCTGGTCGACCTGACCGGTCGTCCGGACCTCGTATTCCTTGTCGATCATGGACCGCGGCCCGATCACCGCCTTGGCCAGGACGCCGTCCTGCGACAGCAGGAGCAGGCCGCGAGAGTCCATGTCCAGGCGACCGAGCGGGGCGATGCCGCCCTCCAGGTCCGGAATGGGGATCGGCGCGCCGCCGCCCCATTGACCTTGCGGCGTGATCATCCTGACGGCCGGAATCTGGCCGGGATCGGGCTGGGCGGACACCACGCCGACGGGCTTGTGGAACACGACGCTGAAGCGGCCGGCGGACTCGGCTCGATCGTCCAGCGTCAGGGTTTGGCCCGGGGCGATCTTGCGGCCCGGATCGGTCACCGTTTCGCCGTCGATGCGCACCTTGCCCGCGGCGATCAGGGCCTCGGCCTCGCGCCGTGAACAAACCCCGCTCTGGGCCAGCCAGCGGTTGACCCTCTGCGGTTCGGCCTCTTCGTAGCGGCGGGTCAGGGCCAAGGGATTAACGCCAGGCGTAGTTGAAGCTGACCGAGATGCGCTCGGCCTTGGCGCCGTTGGGCGGGACCTCGTGTCTCAACCAGCTCTCCCACAGGAAAACTGTTCCCGGCGCGGGCGCCAGGGTGAAGAAAGTCGTCAAATCCTCCGGTGCGTCCGCACTGCGCGGCGGAGCGGCCATCATCATAGACAGGCGCGGATCCTCCAGCTTCAGGCCAGCCGCCCCGGGCGGGGTCGCCACATAGACCGTGCCGGAAATAACGCTGTGCGGGTGAATATGCCCGCTGTGGCCGAATCCGGGCTTGAGTACATTGACCCAAAGGCTGTCCATCGTCAGCCGACCGCGTGGACCGAGGTCTAAGGCCAGATCCTTGGCGAAGGCGGCCACATGGCGGTCCAATCTGCGTTTCAGGTCGGCGAACACCGTGGCCCGCGCGGGCAGATCGTCCAACGAGGCGTAGGATGTGTAGCCTCCATAGCCCTGCTTGCGACACCATGCGCGCCCGGCTTGATCCTCGCCCGCCAGCATGCGCACGGCCTCTTCCAATTCCCGGTTGAACGCGGGGAAATCCTTGGCGTCAGCCAGGCTGGCTTCATAGACGCGGGTGGCGAACAGGGTGCGAAGCGCGGTCATGGCCGGGCCAATACCACAGGCGCGCGAAAAATCCCGCTTGACGGTCTGGGGCGGCAGCAATATTAAACCGTATGGTTATTTAACTGAGTAGTTTATTGCATGGCCGCGGATCCCCTATCCCTTACCTTGTCCGCTCTCGCCGATCCGACCCGGCGGGCGATTCTGGCGCGTCTGAGCCAAGGCGAAGCTTCGGTCAGCGACCTGGCCGCGCCCTTCGACATGAGCCTGCCGGCGGTGTCCAAGCACTTGAGGGTCCTGGAAAAGGCGGGGCTGGTGGCTCAGGGGCGCAAGGCCCAGTGGCGGCCGTGCCGCCTGCGAGGCGAGCCCCTGCGCGCGGTAGCCGATTGGCTGGAATCCTACCGCCGGTTCTGGGACGAGAGCCTGGACCGCCTGGACGACTATCTTCTGGAGCTTCAGAAAGGAAACCCCCATGGCGACTCTCACTGATGATCCGGCGCTCGAGCGGGAAGTGGTGATCACCCGCCGATTCGCCGCGCCACGCGCGCTGGTGTTTCTGGCCGTCACCGATCCTGCACACCTGGCGCGCTGGTGGGGGCCGCACGGGTTCACCGCGCCGGAATGCAAACTGGATCTGCGCGTTGGCGGGGCCCTGCGCATCGTAATGCAGGCGCCGGATGGCCAGCGCTTCCCCATGACCGGCGTCATCGACGAGCTCGACCCGCCTGAACGCTTCGCCTACCGGTTCGAGGCCCATGTGGACGCCGGGGGCCCAGCGCTGCGAGGGCGCAATGCCATGCACTTTGTCGAAACGGGCGAACATACCGAACTGACCGTGACCGCGCGGGCCGAGGGCCTCGTTCCCGCGGCCGCCATGATGCTGGCAGGCATGGAGGCCGGCTGGTCCCAAAGCCTCGAAAAGCTCGCCGCCACTCTTGCATAAGGTGCTGACCCCATGAGCGACAACCAAGCCGCCTTCACCATTTCCCGCACCTTCGATGCGCCGCGCGAGCTGGTGTTCAAGGTCTTTTCCCAGGCTGAGCATCTGGCGCGCTGGTGGGGGCCGGCGGGGTGGGAATGGGTCAAGGGCGATCTGGATTTTCGGCCAGGCGGCCAGTTCCATTACTGCATGCGCCTTGCCAACGGTCCGGAAATGTGGGGCAAATTTCTTTATCGCGAAATAGAGGCGCCCCGACGGATCGTGTTCATCAACGGCTTTTCCAACGCGGCCGGCGAGCTCACACGCCACCCCATGGCGCCGACCTGGCCGCTTGAGGTTATCAATGAACTCACACTGGAGGAACAGGACGGACGCACCCATCTGACGCTGCGGGGCCAGCCGCACAACGCCTCCGTCATCGAACAGCAGACCTTCGCCGCCGGCTTTGAAAGCATGCGCATGGGTTTTGGTGGAACCCTCGATCAACTCGCGGCCTATCTGGCCACGCTTTCGCCGGGCTCCTCGGCTTGAACTGGACACGCATGACGCATCGCCCCTCCCTATGCTTGCTCGCCGCGCTCTGTCTGACTCCGACGCTGGCGATCCTGCCGCACGCAACCGCCCAGGCCTCGACTCCGGCGGGCGTGACGGCGGCCGACCAGGCGCTGATCGATCAGGCCAACGCCTATCTGCAGAGCCTCGAGCACGTCAAAGGCCGCTTCGAGCAGACCAGCCCGCGTGGCTCGGTCTCCACGGGCGACCTCTATGTTCAGAGGCCCGGCAAGGCGCGGTTTGCCTATGATCCCCAGTTCGGTCTGCTGGTGGTGGCCGACGGCAAGACGATCACGGTCTATGATTCGCGACTGAAAACCTTCGACCGCGCGCCGCTGAACGCCACGCCCCTGTCCATGCTGTTGTCGCACGAGGTGCGGCTGGATCGCGACGTGGCTATCCTTCGGGTTGACCGTTACCCGGACTATTTCGCCCTGACCCTGCGTGACACGACGGGCCGAGCGGAAGGGCGCATCATTTTGTATTTCAATGCTAATCCGATCAGCCTGCGGGGCTGGACCGTGATCGACGCCCAGGGCCAACAGACACAGATTCGCGTTCTGGATCTGCAGACGGCCGACCTTGACCCGGACCTGTTCGTTCTGCGCGACCCCCGCCAGGGGCGGGCCGCTCGGTAGGTCCACTCGCCTTGCAGGCGCTGTGTGTCGTTTCGACAACAATCAAGCGCCGTCGATTATCCGGTTGACTTTTCGGTTGATCGTGGCATATTTAACACGCTGCTGGCGGACGGGTCGTTTGCCGCAGCTCCCGTGCCGGACTCTATCCCCTCCCGGCGGCGGTATGAGAGACCACTTTTCAACGCCCGGACGGTTCGCCGCCGGGCGTTTTTTTATCCCGCGCTCAAGAAGCGCGGCGATGGCGCGGATGAAAGCGGGCTTTGTCGCCCGATCGCGCGCTGCTTGAGGGGAGATTCCTTTTAGCCCTACCGCTCGCTGCTTGAGGGGAGATTCCTTTTAGCCCTACCGCTCGCTGCTTGAGGGGAGATTCCTTTTAGCCCTACCGCTCGCTGCTTGAGGGCTGGCTCGGAATCTGCGCTTTAGGACGCCATGCGCCTTCGCCTTTGCACCTGGAACGTCAACTCTGTCCGCCTGCGCGCCGAACAGGTCGCCCGTTTCGTCGCCGAACAGGCGCCAGACGTGCTTTGCCTGCAGGAAATCAAGTGCCGCGAGGCCGAGTTTCCAACCCAGGCCTTTGTCGACATGGGCCTGCCGCATATCAAGATCGCCGGCCAGAAAGGTTGGCACGGCGTCGCCATCGCCTCGCGCCTGCCAATCGAACCCGCGCCGGCGCTGGACGTCTGTCGTGAAGGCCATGCGCGCGCGGTGGGCGGCTTGATCGCCGGCGTGGAGGTGCAGAACTTCTATATTCCCGCGGGCGGGGACGAACCGGACCGGGCGGTCAACCCGAAGTTCGACCACAAACTGGATTTCTTCGAGCGACTGACGGCGGTCATGGCCAAGCGGGATCCCGCCGCGCCCCTGGTGCTGGCCGGGGACCTCAATGTGGCCCCGGGCGAGCAGGACGTATGGAATCACAAGTTCATGTCCAAAGTGGTCAGTCACACGCCGGTCGAGGTCGAGGCGTTCGGCAAGCTGATGGCGTCGCTGAATTTCACCGACATCGTTCGGGAGGCCTTACCCGAGCCGCAGAAGCTGTTTTCCTGGTGGAGCTACCGCGCGGCGGACTTCCGGGCCTCCAACCGCGGCCTGAGGCTGGATCACCTTCTGGTCTCGCCCGGGCTGCGCGAGGCCGCCCTGCGCCAGGGCGCGGCGGCGGCCCGCGTGCACGATGACGTCCGCGAATGGGAGCGGCCATCCGACCATGCGCCGGTGAGCGTGGACTTGACCCTCTGATGAACCGTTTGGCTGCGTGGCCGGCCGCCGGGCGCCCGCGAAACTGGGAAGCCGCGGCATGAGGCCCTTGGCGGCGCGTTGTTTAGAACCGTATATCGCGCCGGGCCGAGGCGGGGAGACATAATGTTTTGGGGAAAACATGGCGTGGCGGCGCCGCGCTTGGCCTTGTGGGCC
>Ga0302279_10005625_pt1 | contig 13873 bp, 10 predicted proteins | sample III_Bog_N3_3_FD_194541 | JGI IMG/M metagenome (GOLD analysis project Ga0302279, IMG submission 194541) | Peat permafrost microbial communities from Stordalen Mire near Abisko, Sweden - III_Bog_N3_3 | ecosystem: Environmental > Terrestrial > Soil > Wetlands > Peat | place: Sweden: Abisko...
TCCTCCACACATTCACGCGGGCCAGGGCCGCGTCGTGCGTCGCGATCGGGCTCACTCTCGGCGTCGCGGCGGGCACCGGAATTGGCGGCTGTCAGGACGTGCCCATCGACAGCGGGCCGGGCAATCGCGTCATCCCGCCCGCCGGAGTCATCGAGGGGACCGTCCTCTACCAGGGGCCCCATCCGTGCTCGCAGAACGGTCAGATCGTCGGCAATCTCGTCCTTCTGTTCTTCGACAAGAGCAACCCCCCCCCGCCGCTCGGCGTCGCGTCGACGGCGGTGAACTTCGGTGTCGTTGCGGGTGACGTGCTCTTTCAGAACGAGCCCCGCGCGGCGGGGAGCGCGCTCTACTGTCCCGAGGACAACGGCAACACCGAGACGATCACGGCGAGCGCGCCGTTCGCGGTGTCACCGTTCTCTGCGGGGACGTACATCATCGAGGCGTTCTACGACTACACGGGCGCCTTCTTGCCCACGTTCAAGTTTCGCGAGCTCCCCGAGCAGGGCGACGTAGCCGGCGGCTACATCGACACGACCGACGCCATCGAGCACGCGGACGCAGGGGTCGACTACAAGCCGATTTTCCTCCCGGTCACGGTCGGTGTGCCTGCGGGAACGACGGACGCGGGGCTCGATGCCGCCGGTATCGGGCTCGACGGTGGGCTGCTCGTCTTGCCGCCGTCTGGCTTCGTCGCGAACAACATCACCGTGAGCGTCGGATCGGTCTTGCCGATTCCCCGTCCGTACTTCTATGTCGATGGCGTCACGACGCCGGCCTCGATGTCGATGGCAACGACGGCAAACCCGAGCGGCAATCCCGACTACGTTCCCGCGCAAACGATGGCGCAGGACGTTCACATTCTCGCCCAACCACCGCCTACTGCCATCTCGCCGGCGACCGTCTCCGCGTTCCAGCAGAGCCTCACGTCGATGAAGTTCCTCGCGGGGGTGCCTTCGAACGAGCTGACGACCGCGACGTCCTCGAGCGATCCGTTCCAGTTTCAGCTGAACGCCTCGACGGCGTCGAAGAGTCTCTTCACGTGGACCGACGGCACCTCGATCCCGGAGAACGCCCTCATCTCGAACCTCCTTCCGCAGGTCGTGTTCAGCAAGCTCATCGATGACCCGACGCACACGCTCGATCTGCAAGGCACCACGCAGCAGGTCCCTCCGACCGGTCCGATCGTCGTGCTCCTCGGCATCACGCTCGGGCCCACGGACAGTCTGCTCGACCTCGTGGGGTATTCGGTCAAAGCTCCCGGTCCCGACGCGGCGACCGATCACGTGACAGCGCTCGTCCGCCCGGTCGCGGTGTGCGTGGACCCTACGCACCCGGACCTTGGCGCGACCCTCGTGGCTCCATTCTTCAAAGGGACGAGCGCCGATCCGAACACCATGGGTCAGCAGGACCTCTTCGACCCGGCGGCGGTCGTCGCCGCGCTGACACCCATCTTCGGCACCATCAATCCACCCGTTCAGGGATGCCTCCCCCCCGGTCGCTACGCCCCGAACCTGATCTACCCGACCGGCCAGGCGTGGACGGTACCGAACGAGTCGGGGAGCTGCGCCGCGGGGGAAGGGGCGTTGCAGTTTTCCCAGGGCGCCCCCACCGGCGCGCTCTGCGCAGGCGACGCCGCATCGTCCAGGCCCGTGCTGTTCTCGCAGGGGCCGCGCGCCGTCCTCGAGATCACCAAGACGGCCGGCTCGGCGACGTGCGCGCAGTTCCCTGTCCCCACGGCTTGCGGCGGACCTTGAGCCTTTCCGTGCCTTGAGAACCTGGTAAACCGGCGCCTGTGACCGGTCCCGACCCTCTGTGGATTGAAGGCGCGCTTGACGACGCGGCGATCGCGCCGGCCATGTCCGCGCTGCTCGCGGTGGGCACCGTTGTCGTGACCGGGAACTTCGACGGCGTTCATCGAGGCCATCAGGCGCTCTTCGCCAAGGCCCGCGCCGAGGCCGACGCACGCGGCCTCGTGCCCATCGTCCTTACGTTCGACCCGCATCCGCGTCTCGTTCTCGGGGGCGCACCCCCTGCGCTCCTCACGTCGACGACCCGTCGCGTCGAGCTCATTGCACGCCTCGGCATGGCGCACGTGTTCATCCGCCGCTTCGATCGCGCTTTCGCGAGCTGGACGGCCGAGCACTTCGTCGAGAAGCTCGTCGTGGACACGCTGCGCGCGCGCGTCGTCATCGCCGGAGACAACTTTCGGTTTGGTGCCAAGCGGGCGGGTGACGACGCGCTCCTCCGTACCTTGGGGCCGCGCCTCGGATTCGAGGCGTTCACTCTGGAGGCGACCGACGAGAAAGGGCCGCTCTCGAGCTCGCGCGCGCGGGAGGCGATCCTCGCCGGGGATCTCGACGGCGCAGCGAGCGTGCTCGGGAGGCCTCACTCTCTCGAAGGGGTCGTCGAGTCGGGCGACAAGCGCGGCCGCACGATCGGCTTTCCCACTGCGAACCTCGGAGCCGTGACGGAGCTCGTTCCTCCCAACGGGGTCTATGCCGTGGCGGTCGACCGTGCATCGATCGACCCAAGCGGTGGCCGCAGCCCCCCTCGTGCCCTCGCGACCGGCGTCATGAACATCGGAGTGAGGCCCACGGTATCGGGTGACGCGCGACGCACGCTCGAGGCGCACCTGTTCGACTTCCAGGGTGACCTCTACGGGCAAACGCTCCGCACACATTTCATCACGCGCCTCCGAGACGAACGAAAGTTCGAGGGGCTCGATGCGTTGAAGCAGCAGATCGCAAGGGACTCGGAAGCGGCCCGCGCGGTGCTGGCGTCCGTTCAGCCCGACGCGTCACGCGGATCGTACGGCTAGAGCCTCCGTGGATTGATGGGAACTTTTCCCTGGTGCTGAGCCGTGGCGGGCGCACAATCGTGCGACTCCGAGGAGACTCTGATGGACCGTGCAGATCTGGAACGATTGGACCGCACCAACCTCATCGCGCAGGCAGAGGCGCTCGGCGTGGCTCGCGCGAACATTCTCACGCGTCCCGAGCTCGTCGACGAGCTCCTCGTTCGAAGCGCGCGCAAGGACGACCGCGATCTCCCACGCGCTCGAGGGTTCTTCGGTCGTGCGCGGGACCTCGTGGCTCGCGTGATCGAGAAGGGGCTTCACCTGCCCGACGCGGCCGAGCGTCTGCGCCAGGTGAGCGCGACGGCGACCCAGATTGCTTCGCGCGTCGTGCCCGCGGTGGTGCCGACCGTGACGCTCGCCGAGATCTACGCCGCGCAGGGGCATCGTGCGCGCGCGATCGAGACGCTGAGGCGCGTCCTCGAGCTCGAAGCCGACCATGGCGCGGCACAGGCCCTACTCACGAAGCTCGAAGCCGCTCCTGCGACCATTCCGCCTGCTGTTCCGCCCCCTCCTCCGGAGCCGGAGGATGATGCGGAGCCCGCCGAGCTCGAAGCCGCGAGCGAACCCGCCTCCAAGGTGACCCATCCCATGCCGCAACGGTTCGCATCGCCACCGCCGCCTGCTCCTCCCGCCCCCCCGCCTCCTCCTGCGACCTCGTCTGCCCGCGAAGAGCCGGCCGGCTTCCTCGACGACGCGCCGCTCCCCGAGCGCTACGACGTGGATGAGTGCGTGGCGATCGCGATCGATCCGGTAACCGTCTACGTCTACTGGGAGGTCCGCGACGCGACGCTCGATCACCTTCGCCGTGCTCGTGCCGACGGCACGCTGTCGCTGCGGCTTCTGATCATCACGCCGTCGTGGGATGGCCCCCGGTCGGCGACGCGCGACTTCGACGTCGACTGCGCCATCGGCGATCGCGTCATTCGCGATCTCCCGGCGGGCGCCGTCGTCCGCGCCGCCATCGGGTTTCGTACGGAAGGGGCGTTTCTCCCGATCGCGCACGCGCCCGCGCTAGAGACCCCGCCTGGAGCGCCGAGCCCGGCTCGTGTCGAGTCGTTCGTCCGATGGACGCCGCGCGGGCTCGCCCCTGTCACGGCGCGAGATTCGGACTATGGCTCCATCGAGCGAGCCCTCGGGCACCTCATTCCGCTGCGTGAGAGCGCCCCCCCGTACGCTCTTTCTCGCGCCGCGCTCGGCTCGTCGGATCTCTCCGCGGGATTCACGAACGTGCCGGGAGCAGCGCCGACGCCCGCGGCTGCTGGCCACGCGGGGAGCCTACCTTCGAGTGAGGCGATGATCTGAAGCGCGCGTCACGGCGTAGCGTCACGAGATGCTCACCATGAGCCGAAAAGGTCGTGTGTCGGCCGCCGTCGCGTGCGTCCTCATCGCCGCGTGCGGCGGCGTTCGCGTAGCTCCGGCGGCGGACGTACGCGTAGTCGCAAGCGAGCCCTCGGCCGAGGTGGACGCTCTCGTCGAATCGTTCTTCGGCGCCAGCGCCGACACGCCGACCGCAGAGCTGGACGCCAGGCTCGATGCCGCGCTTCTCAAGTACCCCTCGTCGGGCGCCCTTCACGAGGTTCGCGCGTACTGGGCCGTGTTGACCTCGGACGATCACGCGGCATGGGAGCATTTCCTCCTGGCCGCCGCAGATCTCCGCAATCCCGACGCGGCGAATGACCTCTCAGAGCTCGGTCGCCTGAACGAGACGCGCTCGGAGGCTCTCGCGACGGCAGGCGCGCTCCTTCGCATTGCGGATGCGAATCCGGACGTCGAAGTGCGCACACGCGCGCTCTATCTCCGGGCCGGCGTCCTGCGCGATCTTGGCCGTTTTCAGCAAGCCCGTGAGTCCTCCGACAGGCTCGGCTTCGTGCGTGAGGTCGCGCTCCTCGGCGCGTTTGACAACGAGGATGGCAAGGGGCTCGCCGAGGCCTACCCGCCCGAGTCCAAGATAGACTTCGCCGCGACGGCTCCAGGCAGCGTCGTGCCCGTTCGCTGGCGCACGATCGAGGCTCAGGGCGCGCTCGGCGTCCTCCCGCTTCACGACCTCGTGTTCCCGAATCAAGGCGCTGTCGCGTACGCGGCGTTCTGGGTCCAGGTGCCGGTAGCGACGCAAGCGACGCTTCGCATGAGCACCGAGTCCCCGCTCGCGGCCTGGGTCAATCACGCAGCGGTCGCGCGCGAGGATCACGTTCAGCATTGGGCGCTCGACAACGTCACGGCGCCCGCGAGCCTGAAGGCCGGGTGGAACGAGGTTCTCGTCAAGTCGGCGGTCAAGACCGGATCATGGAGCCTCGGCCTTCGCGTCACCGACGTCGCCGGCAACGTCATCCCGAGCCTCGTTGCGTCGGCGATGCCCCATTCAGTCGAGGGCGCGGCTTCGAGTGTCGCGCCAAAAGCGACTCCGTCCCCCGCGCACACTCACCGAGAAGCGTTCGTCAACGCCCGATCGTTCGTGCTGCGCGGGCTCTATCAACCAGGGCTCGCGGCCTTCGAGAGGCTGCTCTCGCACGACCGGTCGAGCGCGTTGCTTCGCTACTTCACGGCGGACGCCGCAGAGCGCGACCGCCAGACGGAGCGCGCCATGGACCTCCTGTCGTCCGGCATCACCGAGCACGACGCGCTGCCCGGCTTCCTTCAAGCGCGAGCCAAGGTGTACGTCCAGAAAGACCTGCTCAATCAGGCGCAAGCTGACCTGGCACGCGTCGTTCGGGCGAGCCCCTCCGCGCGAGTGGCGCGGATGGATCTCGCGGACGTTCTCGGCAAGCGTGCGTGGCCCGCCGATCGCGTGGCTGTCCTCTCGGACGTGACCCGGCGGTGGCCCGATTCGAGCTGGGCGTTAGCGAGCCTCGGGTCCGCCCTCGACGCGGAGGGGCACATGGACACCGCCGAGACAGCGTACCGCGCCGCGATTGCGCTCGATGCGTTCAACGTCGCTCCGATGCGATCGCTTCGAAAGCTTCTCGAGGCGCGGCAGGAGAAGAAAGAGGTCGAGCAGGTGTTCGACCGCCTTCACGAGCTCAGCCCGACGGACGTGTCGGATCAGCTGGCGCGCGCCGAGTTCGAACGCACGCACGGCGGTGCTGCAGAGGCTGATGCGCGACTCCGATCTCTGAGCCTCCAATCTCCCGACCATCCGTCGCCCTATCTGCGGCGAGGTCTCCTGCGCGAAGAGCTCTCCGACGAACCGCAGGCGATTGCCCTTTTTCAGAGCGCACAAGAGCGCGATCCCCGGGACAGCTGGGTCGCGCAGCGCCTCGAGCACCTCCGTCCCGCAGCGGACGACGCGCTCACCCCCTACGTCGCGACGGACGACGACATCGAGCTCGCGATCCGGCGCCCGACCGTGAAAGCGGACACCGCAAGCCACGTTCAGACGCTGCTGTCGGATTCGGCGACGCTCCTGAACAGCGACGGGAGCGTACGAATGATCACGACGGAGGTGCTGCGCGCGTTGACGCAGCGCGGTCGCGATGAGCTTGTGCGCCTTGGTTTGCCGGGATCCGGGACGGTGCGCGTGCTGCGCGCGTACGCAGAGACACCCGACGGGAAGCGGCAGGAGGCGTCGTCCATCGAGAAGACCTCGGTGCGCTTTCGCAACCTCGAGGTCGGTTCCACGGTCGTCCTGAAGTACGCACACTACCCGACGAAGACGGGCGCGCTCGGAGACGACTACTTTCGCGACACCGCCTTCTCGTCGCTCGCCCGGCACATCGACCGGATGCGCTGGGTCGTGGTCGCGTCGAAGCAGAAGCCCATTCACGTCGCCGCCGATGCGCGCGTCCGTCACACCGTGCGCGAGAGTGGAGCCTGGGTCGTTCACGAGTTCGTCAGAGAGGGGGCGTCCGCCATCCCAGCCGAACCGAACATGGTGCCGCTCGCCGACCTCGAGGCGCACGTCGTCGTCACCACGATTCCGTCCTGGGATTCCTTCATTCGCTGGGAGAAGGCCATCCTCGACGAGTCATTCCCGGCCGACCCGGCGATCGACGCCCTCGCCGCGAGCCTGACGCACGGCGCGACGACACCGCGAGACAAGCTCGGCAAGCTCTTCGCATACGTCGCGCAGGAGATCCGGTACCAGCAAGAGTACGAATCGGTCCTCGCGGGTTTCAAGCCGCACAGGAGCTCGGTCGTCCTCGAACGCAAGTACGGAGACTGCAAGGACAAGGCGACGCTTCTCATCGCGCTCGGGCGTGCCGTCGGACTGAAGATCCATTTCGTCGTCCTCGCGACCCACGCCATGGGACATCCAGAGCGGTCCGTCGTGCTCCCCTGGTTCAACCACGCGATCGCCTACGTTCCCGCGCAGACGGGAATCGACGAGCCGTTCTTTCTCGATGCCACGGTCGACGCCCTCGACCTGTGGAACCTACGCGAGGACGATCAAGGCGCAGCCGCGCTCGTCGTGGACCCGACGAACGGCACCTGGAGCTGGAAGGACATTCCCTACCAGGCGCCTGCCTTCGAGAAGCAAGAGTGGAAGGTCGAGATCGACGTTGCCTCGCCAGAGAAGATCACTGCGCGCTCGCATTTCGAGATTCGAGGCGACCGCGCCTCGTCTCTCCGCACGATGCTCCGCAGCGAAGACCAGTCGCGGCAGATCTACGACCTTCTCGGGTCTGCGCTCTTCCCGGGAGCCCGAGTGAGCTCCGCGAGCGCCCCCGATCACGAGTCGCTCGTGCATCCGCTGACCATCGACGAAGAGCTCGATCTCGCCGGGAGCGTTCGACAAGAAGGGGAGCACTATCGCCTCAAGTTTCCGAACGAAGCCGACGTGGGGCAGGCGAAGCTGACGGAGCGACAAACTCCTGTCGACCTCGGAACGCCGAGATCGTCCGAGGCGACGATCGTCGTTCACCTGGGGAGCTCCTTGCGCCTCGCGGACACTCCGTCAGCGGTCGACGTCGTCGAACCCTGTTTTCACGCGCGGCGCACGGTCACCACGGACCACGCGACCGTCACGTTGAAGGACACGTACGAGCAGACGTGCACGCGCGTCTCCGTGGAGGACTATCCGCGCTTTCATACCGCAATGGATCACGCGCGGTCGCTGCTGGATGCCGCATTGGTGTTCGAGAGAGTGGATGCGAAGCGACACAAGTGACGGGGCCTTCTGTGAAGGGTCGAAAGGAGAATCGGTCGGCTCGATGGAGGGATCCTTCGACCGGGCCGACGGGTTCTTCGGCTCGATTGGAAGGTTCATCGGCTCGATCGATCGATCCGTCGACTCGATTGAAAGGTTCATCCGCTCGACCGATCGATCCTTCGGGAGAGCCGATCGATTCATCAACTCAACCGATGGATCCATCGGCTCGATCGATCGATCCGTCGACTCGATTGAAAGGTTCATCGGCTCGATCGATCGATCCGTCGAGCCGATCGACGGATCGGACGAATCAACCGATGGGTTCATCGCATCAACCAGCAGATCCTTCGGCTCAACCGGGAGATTGATGTGACGGTGCGATCGTTTCTCGCGATCAATCCGTCAATCGATCTCAAGGACCTCGGCATTGACGAGAAGAATCCCCGCGTTGATGACGTCAACCTCGCGTTCGAGTCGATCAACCTTCACGTCGAGTCGATCAACCTTCACGTCGAGTCGATCAACCCGCACGTCGCTTTGATCCATCCGCACGTCGGGGCGCTCGAGACGCAGGTCGGGCAGCGCAACCTCCGGACGGGGCCGTTCAACCTGCACGTCGAGACGATCGATCTCGACGTCGACCCGATCCATGCCGCGGTCGATCGAACCTGAACCGCATTCGATCGCGAGAGCTTCTCGATCGACGGCTTCAAAGTTTCGATTCTTCCGTCGCATGAGGGTGAGAGACGACTCGGCATTCGGCTCCGTCGCACTCGTTCCTCGTTTCATCCCCGTTGTGCAAGGGTTGGCATCGCAAACGCGATAACCCAGCTGACGCGCTCCTAATACCGAGCGCTCGTCGCCGGTATCCCGCTCGACTGCGCGACCACCGTGCTCACGGTGGCCGGGCAAGCGGTCACGGTCCTTCAGGCCGTGTCCTTCATCCAGAACGTCCTCCGCGCAGTCGCCGCCACGGTGACCGCGAAGGGGGCGTGGAAGGAGGTCATCCTGGCCGAAGACAAGCTCGTCGTGGCGGACGGCGACACGGTCACGACGATCCGCGACGCCATCGCGGCGATCGCGAGCGATCTAGGCTGGTACCTCGGCAGCGCGGCGAAATATCCCGCGGCTCGCCTCGTCGACGGGCACGAGGTCGTCGAACCAGGTCGCACCTGCGCGGGCTTCTGCGAGAAAGAGTGGGCCTTCGAGCGACGGGTCCCGCGCGCGGAGAAAGCGGAGCGCCAGCAAATCGCCGTCCACGCCCTCGCGTCGCAGAGACCCGACGACATGCACCTTGCCCGCGGTCGTCGAGAGCACGGGCCCGCGGACCGTCTTCGCCAGACCGGGCACGCGAGCGTGAGCCTCCTCGAAGATGCGGAGAGCTTCGACGATCGGAATCGCAAACCCTGCGTGAGGCCCCGTCACGCGTTCGACGAAGAGATAATAGGGGACGAGGCCCATCTGCTGCCCGCGCGTCCAGAGCCGCGCCAGCGTCGCCGGGTCGTCGTTCACGCCGCGGAGCAGCGGCCCCTGCATCCGCAGCTCGACGCCCGCCGCGAGGAGCCGAGCTATCGCAGCTTGCGCGAGGGTCGTCTCGAGCTCCCGTGGGTGGAGCGTGTGAAGCATGAGCACGACACGCTTCATGTGCCCCAGCTCCGCAAGAAGCGCGAGAAGCTCGTCCGCATCAGGCGCATCGACGAAGCGTGATGGCCAGTGCCCGACCGCGCGCGTGCCTATGCGGAGCGTTCGGATGCCTGTTCCGTCGGCTTGCGCGAGCGCGCGGAGGTGTCTCCCCAGGACGGTCGCCTTCATGACCAGGGGATCGCCACCCGTCACGATCACGTCGCTCACCTTGGGGTGCTCGCGGAGGTACGCGACGAGCGGCTCGGGCCCCGACGCTTCGAACCGGAGGTTCGAGTCGCCGATGAACTGCGCCCACCGGAAGCAGAAGGAGCAGTACGCATGACACGTCTGACCTTCGTGCGGAAAGTACAGGACCGTGTCAGCATACTTGTGCTGCACCCCTTGCAGGGGTCCGTCGCGATCACTCCGTGGCACGTTCCGTTGCTGCTCGGCCGGATGCGGCGCGAGCGAGTCGAAGAACGCTCCCCAGCGGGTAGTCCTGTCACCGTCGCCCGTGGGTGACTTTGCGCACTCAAGGAGCGCCCGCTGCGCCGTGGTGAAGTAGTCAGTCGACCCGAAGTAGACCTTGAAAAAAGGGTCGACCGGTACGGCACTCCAGTCGATCAGCTCGTCGAGCACGTAGCTGTTCACGCGGAAAGGCATCGCGTCCGCGAAGCCCTCGCGCGCCGACCGGTCGGACTGCGATAGGCTGTCCAGCCGGCCCGATGCAGCGACCTCGCGGAACGGAAGCGTTTGCAGTCGCCTCACGCCGGGCGTCCCAGGTCGGTGAATCCGCCAAGAAAGCTCCGCGGATGGGCGAGCGCGTACGCTCCCCATTTTGCTGCGTCGACAAGGGCTGGTAGCCAATCATCGGCCGCGAACGACGCTGACACGGACCGCGCCCCATCTCGTCTCGGCGTTCGAGGGGCGGCGACTCGAAGGGCCTCCGCACCTCGTCGACAGGCGGCGAGCACCGGGTTCTCGAACCGCACGACGCGGCTCTGGTCGACGCGAGAGAAGTCGAGGGCCTTCTGAAGGTCTCCCCTAGCTCCCGTGGCATCGAGGTACGAGAGCCAAGCCACGGGCATTCCACGCGCGTCATCGAACGCGAGCTGACTGTAGAGGCGCGGGTTCCAGTCAATGAGCGACGGCGCCCCGGAGCCTTCGATGAACTCCGCATCGAAGGGACCCACGAAGCCTACGTTCATCAGGAGCCGTCTGGCGGCGACCGCAAGAGGCTCGGGCACATCCGCGGACCCGAACACGATGCCGTTCCCGACGCGCGCGGGCCACTGGGCCGGCTTGCGAGCTCCGCGCAGGACAACCTGCCCAGTCGAGGCCGCAAACCCGGAGAGCACGTATATGCCAGCGTGGGGTACGTCGAGGACCTCCTGGAGCATCGGGCGCTCGACATGGTCGATGACCCTCGAAACGCTGGGATGGTAGTCCGCGTGGCAATACTGTTCGAAGAGGCTCGCCGCGTCGTTCGGCGTCGTGGCGATGTCCCCCTTGCCTGGAATGCCGCGGAGGATCTGCGTTCTTGGCTTGACGACGACAGGACAGCGGGCCGCGGCGACCGTGCGAGCTGCCTCATCGGGCTGCTCGGGGTACCAGGTCCGCGGCGTGCGAATCCTCGCGCGATTCGCTTCCTCGTAGAGCCGTCGCTTGTCGAGGAGCGCGATGACGGTCTGCATCGCTGGCACATGGGCGCACGAGCTCCGAAGATCGCGCAGCGAGCTCGCAAGAAAGAGCTCGCTGTCGTCGCTCGGGAGCAGGACGCCAGCACGAGCGTCGGCGAGCGCGGCGCGGCGCTCGACTGCGCCCGCGGCTCCTCGGCCGTCGTCCAGGCGACCCGCGCAAAAGGCCGAGACCGTCGCGCGAGTCCATGTGGTCTGCGACGCCACCCAGACCGGTATGCCACGGCGACCGAGCTGACGAACGGACGCGAGCGTGCTGTAGCTGTCTGCCGCCGAGACGAAGGCGGGGCGCATGCGGTGAGCTCCAGAGCGCGTGCCCGCGGCGTGGCAAGGCGGCGACACGTCAAGCATGACGCTGGTGGTGCAACGCACGTACCAGCGACAGGGCTGGGAGGAACGCGGCCGACTGGGCGATCGGCAGCGAGGGAGACCACGCTGCGGTTCCGCTTGGGCCGCGCCTCGGTGGTGTCAACGTGGCGCGGGCGCGCAGAAGCGCCGCGCATGCGTGTCAACGGAGGGCGCGTCACACCCGCCGCGAGAAGGTCGCGGCCTACGACGTCGCGATCAGCTCGATCGCCGAGCACCGCAAGCTGATGTGCCCATCGCCCGCGAAGTCGAACTTCAGCATCCAGCCACCGTCAGTCCGCTCGAATGTCACGGCCCAGGTGAGAAGGTGGCCGCCCACATTCTCACGACGCGTGACGTTCACGCGAAGCCCTGACGCCCAGCGACAGTGCAGCGTCATGCGCGGGTTCGGAACGAGAGGAGTGTCCGGGAATTGAACCGAGAACGTCAGGTCCCGGCCCTCGTTCGTCCACGAGATGGCATCCAGCTCGACATCGCACCACCCGACTCGTTGAATGTCGTCTTCCTGCATATTGCCTTGCCTCGCGAGGGTCCGCTCCTCGGCTGAGTTTACCGGTACCTCGGGACGAAAGGCTCGACGGTCGTGTCCTCATGCCAGACCACGCCGCATACGTGACACCTCACCGCAGCGCGCGACTGTCCCTTGACGACGACCTCGTCCGTGCTGCACTTCGGGCAGAAGACGCCGACCAGACCTCGCTGCTCGAGGACCCAGCGCCGTCCCTCGTCGGACAGATGGTATGCGGCGCGCGTCTCCGCCTTCGGGCCCACCAGGCCGGCGGCGATGAGCCCGTCGACCGCACCCTCGAAGTCGTCCTTCGCGATCAGCCAGGTCCACGGGTTCGGAAAGCCGTCGGCCGCGTAGCGGTCACCGAGCCGGGCCATGGTCGCGAGGGCTTTGGGCGTCAGATTCATCGGTCACCAGTCACCTCGTCTACTACAGCTCTAGCAAGCCTTTGGAGAGCGCGCGTCGGGCCGCTGTCACGTGTGGACCACAGTTGCGACGCCACGTGCCGGGGAACCCGCCGCATCGAAAAACGAGGCGTAGGTACTCGATGAAGGGCAAGAGAGCGCCGTCGTCATACCGGAACGTCGCGTCCACCGAGGCGTCGGGAACCAGGACGCCGTAGGGAGCGCCGCCGCTGATGTTGGTCTTGTGGAGGGCGTCGGGCGCGACGTCGAGCGCGAATGGGCCGAGGTCGCCGCCCTCCTTGAGGTTGAGCTTCCAGGAGTCGTGCTCGCTCTTGAAGTGTCTTCGCGCCGCGCGCCGATCACGCTCTGCGAACGGCCAGCTCTTGTACTCGAACTCCACGACGAGGGGGTCCGTGACGAGCCCCTTCGGCCAGTCGGGGTGCGTGCCGAGAAGACTTACGTCGCCGACAATCTCGATCCAGAGCCGCGCCGTCATCGGGATTGGGCCCCAGCGTTTCTCGAGCCACGCCACGAACGCCGGCGTCCTGTCATCCGGTGGCGCGTGCGGTGCGCGAGCACCCTGATCATTCCACGGATCGCCGAAGCGGTACCCTTGCTCGCGCAGCCGCTCGATGATCGTGATGACGTTCGTCCTCGCCCTCATCATGGCCTCGCGGACCACGGCCTCGGCGCTCCCCCGGTGCCTGACCTGGCGCACCGTTCCTCCGAGCTGCCGCAGGTCTTGCCACACGCGTTCGCGGTCTCCCGCGCGGTATCGCTCGACGAGAGGTGGCACGCGAAAAGGATACGGCGGGCTCCGAGTTGAGCCAAGAGTTGGCGCCGGCTTCGGTCATCGATGCCCTACGCAAATAGCCATGATCTCCCACCCGCCGTCGTCGTTGTCTCCTCGACGAGCGTCCGGGCCTCCGGCATCCTTCACCGAGGGTTCGACATGGCGCGACGTAGGCTCCCCATCTGGCAACCGAGCGACGAGCAGATGCAGCTCTGGCCGGAGGTATCGGGAAACGCGATCAACGGCGTGGGCGAGATCTCGTCGCGGCGCCCGTCGCCCATCTACTGGCACCCGCCGGACTCGACGCCGCACGGGAAGCTCCAGCTCTGGTTCTACGCTCGGACGTCCAACCGGGGTGAAGAGCTGGCGGAAGCGAGGCGGGAGCGTCAGCGCGCGATCGACGAACCTCTCGAACCGATCGCGGGCGCACCTCGCGAGCGAACGTCGGCGGAGTGGTCCGAGGCGGTGAAACGCGCCGCTCGAGAGGCCGGCGTCGATGACGTCGGCATCACGGCAATGATGCCCGAGTACGTCTTCGA
>Ga0302279_10005626_pt1 | contig 13870 bp, 12 predicted proteins | sample III_Bog_N3_3_FD_194541 | JGI IMG/M metagenome (GOLD analysis project Ga0302279, IMG submission 194541) | Peat permafrost microbial communities from Stordalen Mire near Abisko, Sweden - III_Bog_N3_3 | ecosystem: Environmental > Terrestrial > Soil > Wetlands > Peat | place: Sweden: Abisko...
CGCACTGTTCGCCGCGGTCCATGCCGCACACGAACAGGCCTACACGTTTCGCCTCGCCAACACGCCGGTCGAACTGGTCACGTTCCATCTGGCCGCCGAGATCGACACGCCGCGCATCCTCATGCCCGACATTTCCGTCACGGGATCGCTGGCGGACGCGCGGATCGGCACTCGCGACCTGCACACTGGCGGCACAGCCCCGTCCCGCGCCCCAGTCTACGACCGCGACCGCCTGCCGGCCGGCGCGCAATTCGACGGCCCGGCGCTGGTGGACGAACCGACCACCACCACCATGCTGCTACCCGGCCAACGCCTGCGCGTGGATCGCTTCGGCCTGCTGCTGATCGAGGAGCGGGGCTAACACCGAAACCGTTGCCCGCGACCCATGCAACCGGACCGTCATCGCCGGACACGATTCGGCGATCTACGCGGCACCGCCGCCGCTCAAATCGCCAGATCGGTCTGCTTGGCCTGCGGCCCGCGTTCGCGCGGGGCACGGCGAAAGCCTTCGCTGCGGCCGAGCGGCGGCAGGTCGGGGCGCATGCCGGCCAGCAATTCGCGGATGGTCACGATCTGGATGCGTGGGTACGTGCCGAAGCCGGTATCGAAGAACCCCGATGCCGTCGCCTCCCGCCGCATTTCCCTGGTCGGTTCGGCCAAGCAGATGAACAGGCCGCCGATCGCGCCCTCGCGCTCCATCGTGCCTTTCAGGTCGCGCACCATCGCCACGCCCAGATTTTCGCCGCCCTTCACCGAGACCAGCACGCGTTCGATATCAGCGGAGTTCGGCCCGGTGCGCACCCAGCGGATGCCGTCGATGCCGCGATCGGCACCCTTCTTCTGGCCGCCCTGCGGCACCGCCATCATCGCCAGATACGCCATCAAGTCGCTCTCGCCGAGAAACCGGCGCATCGCCTGCAACAGCGTCGCCACGTCGGTATGGCGTGACCGTAGAACATCCTCGAACGCCCGCGCCGCCGAGTCGCCCCAGTGCCACGTGTCCTGAAATGCCTCGACCTGGGATTCGCTCTTTTGCCCGGCCGGCGCGCTGAACAGCACGTTGTAGGCGGCGTTCGAGTTGAACGGCGGGTCGAGATAGATCAGATCGACGCTCTCAGTGGCGACGTGCTCGCGCAGAATGTCGAGGTTGTCGCCGTAGTAGAGCAGGTTGGTCATGCGCGGCCGATCTGCGGTGAGGGGCGAAGCCGGGCGAAACTGTATCGGGTTCGGCCGCGTACCGCGACCCCGTCTCGTCGTAGCCGAGCGCGCGGACCACCGCCTGGAACGTCGCCGCCGCGTGCGCGAAGTCGGCCGCGTCCCATGCGTTGCGGCCGTCCCGCGCCATCCGCCGGTTGCCGGCGTCCCAGCCGGCGGCATGGGCGAGGCGATACGCCTCACGGAAATCACGCACGCAAACGGTCATGCCTCGGCGTCTGCCTCGTTCGGGGCGAATCGGGAACACGAGTCTGCCATTCATCGGCCGTCCCGCGAAAGCGGCAATCGCCCCGCCACAATCTGCTTGCCCAGGTGACGTCATTCATACTAACAGTGCGCCGTGACCAACGCACCCCCCACCCCGGCCGAGCGTTTTGCCGACATGCTGCTGCGGCTCGGCATGGACATGAATGCGCGCCACCTCAACGGGGGCCTCGCCGCGACGCTGGTCTCGATGATCCTGGACCTGATCGCGGCGCTCCAACAGGCGCTGGCCGGCCTCGCCGCCGGCATCGCCGAGGGCAAAATTTCCCCGCCGAATTGCGGCGCGCCGCGCCCTGGCCGGCCGGCCGAACCCGCTCCCCAGCGACCCCGCCCGGCTTATCGCCGCGATGCCGGCAGCGCCCCGGCGCGCCGCCGCCCCGGCGTCGCTGCCCCGCCCGCCGCGCCCGCGCCTGCGGACGCCGCGTGCGGCCCGGCCGCTCCCGGCACCGCCCCGCCCGCCCGGCGGCCCCGCCGAGACAGACCAGCGCCGCCCAACCGCCACGCCACGCCGCCACCGCGAAAAACGGCCCGCGTGAAGCCAGCGCCTTGGCGCGCCGTTAACGTTACGCTTCAGAAACGAATGATCGAACTGGCCGCCGTCAGCCGATCTCCACCACCAGATCCTCGGCATCCAGTCCTTCGGCGCCCTCGGCGACATGCACGGCGCTGACCACGCCGGCCACCGGCGCCTCGTGCGCCACTTCCATTTTCATCACTTCCATGATGAACAGCACCTGCCCCTCGGCCACCGTGTCGCCGGGTTTCACCAGCACTTTCCACATATTGCCGGCGGTCTGCGTCCGCACTTCGGTCGCCATCGTCATGTCTTCCTTCGTTCAGAGAATCGACGCCTGGGTACACAGCGCCTTCATCTCGCGCGCCATCGCCTGCGCCCGCTCCACGCTGACCTGCCGGAAATTATAGATGTCGCCCGGCCGCGACTGACCAAGTTTCCAGAACGCCGCCTGCGGCACCGTATAGGGGTTGATAAAACCGCCCATGCTCGGCCCGTCGTTGACCAGAATGATCGGCGTCTGCCCGGCCAGATTGATGGCACCCAGCGGATAGCCGTGGTCGATGATGTTGCTCGGCAGGCTGCCGTGCTCGGGCGGCTTGTCGTAGGCCTTTTCGGCAAAGGTCCAGTCCGGGCCTTCCAGGCGGAAGCCGGTGCGGTTGGATTTGGACGACAGTTTCCAGTCGGCACTGAGGAACCGCTGCTGCCCGGCCGCGTCGATCCAGTCGTCGTTGGGGCCCGCGCACACCTCGACCGACCAGCGCTTGTCGGTACTGAACACCGGCCGCGCCTCCGGCTTGACCCGCCGCCCGGCCGTGCCGTTGCCCGGCCCGATCGGAATTTCGTGCCCCACCTTCAGCGCGCTGCCGCCGATGCCGCCGACGCCCGCCTGATGGAACGTCGAACGCGAGCCGAGCCACGGTTCGGTGGCGATGCCGCCGGCAATCGCGATATAACCGCGCGTGCCAGACTTCGCCGGCCCCAGCGCCAGCACCTGCCCGGCCGCCACGGCAACGCTCTCCCACAGCGGCACCGCGACACCGTCGAGCTTGGCGCCCATGTCCGCACCGGTCAGCGCGATCACCGCCGCATCGACAAAGCGCAGCGTCGGGCCGAGATACTGGCACTCCAGCCCGGCCGCCCCCGGCGCATTGCCGACCAGCACATTGCCGAGCCGGAAGGACCACGAATCCATCGGCCCGGACGGCGGAAACCCCTGGTTCCAGAAGCCGATGCGGCCGGGCCAGTCCTGCACCGCCGTCTCCAGCCCCGGCTTGATCACCTCGATCATGGCGCGGCCCCCTCAAAAACGCTTGCTGCGGTCGAGCCGCGAGACCCAGGCCTTGTACTGCGCCACCGAGAATTTCTGGTACTCGACGACGTTGTAGGTATAGCTGCCGTCGGCGACCTGCCGCTCGACATCCTCGAACTCGGCCACACTGACCGGCACGAACTTCACCCGGTCGCCGGGCCGGAACAGGCAGATGCTGTCGGCGAACACGTCGAAGCGCTGTTTGGGGTCCCAGATCGGCACCGGAATGCGCGCAAAAATCTGGTAGCCGCCGGGCGTGGCCACCGGATAGATCGCGGTCGAGGCGCCGCCCATGCCGACCGTGCCCTGCGGCGTCCAGGTGCGCGGCGGGTTGTATTTCGGTGCCGTGATGACGCAGCGCGGGTCGAGCGCCATCATGAACGGCAGGCCCGGCCAGAAGCCGAGCGCGGCCACCCAGTATTCCGTGCCGGAATGCACCCGCACCAGTTGTTCCGGGCCGGACAGCCCGTTCAGCCGCGCCACGAACGCCGGATCGTATTCCTTCTCCGGGTTGATCTTGGCGGTGTAGTCGTCGATGGCGGCCTTGGTCCAGGGATCGCAATACACCGTCGGGAAGTAGAACAACCGGCTCGGCAACTCGATGTCGTCGGACGGGCCGAGCGAGCCGATCAGCCGCTCCATCTCGGTTTGCAGGTCGGCGAACGAGATGTCGTCCGGCTCGTAATGCACCAGCATGGAGGCAAAGCACGGCGCGGTCTCGATCACGCCGCCGACCTTGTTGGCGACGATGGCGCCGGCGAGCCCCTGGGCCATGAAATTCAGTTCGAGGTTCATCTCGTTGCCGAACTCGATCAGCATGTAGCGGTCGCCACCGGGCAGGTAGCGCGGTTGCGCATATGTCGTCACGTCGCAATCCCCCCGATCAGATCGGCCTTGTAGGTGTCGATGAAGCCGGTCAGCGTCCGCCCGGCGCGGAACGCCGGATGATCCACGACGCGGCGCAGGAACGCCAGATTGGTCGCGAGGCCCTCGACCACGGTGGCGTCCAGCGCCGCCAGCATGCGCGCGATGGCCGTGGGCCGGTCGGCGGCATGCACGATCAGTTTCGCCACCATCGGATCGTAGTACGGCGTCACGCTGTCGCCCGCGCGCACGCCGGTGTCGACGCGCACGCCGTCGCCTTCGGGCCAGACCAGCCGGGTGATGCGGCCCGGCGACGGCAGAAAATTCTTCGCCGGATTCTCCGCACAGATGCGGCATTCGATGGCGTGGCCGTTGCCCACGATGTCGTCTTGCGTGATCATTGCCGACAGGTGTTCGCCGCCGGCCAGCCGCAGTTGCAGCGCCACCAGATCGAGCCCGGTGCGCGCCTCCGTCACCGGATGCTCCACCTGGATGCGGGTGTTCATCTCCAGAAAATAGAAATCGCCGGTGTCGTCATCGAGCACGAACTCGATGGTGCCGGCGCTGCGATAGCGTTCCTGCTTCACCAGCGCGAGTGCGGCCGTCAGCATCGCCGCCCGCGTCGCCTCGGCCAGTCCGGGCGAGGGGCTTTCCTCGACGATCTTCTGAAAGCGCCGCTGCACCGAGCATTCGCGCTCGTAGCAATGCACGGCATGGCCGTCGCCGAAGCCGAACACCTGCACCTCGACATGCCGCGCGTGCGCGACATAACGCTCCAGGAACACCGTGCCGTCGCCGAACGCCCGCGCCGCCATGCCCTGCGTCGCCTCGACGGTCGCCCGCAACACCTCCGGCGCCGGCACCAGCCGCATGCCGATGCCGCCGCCGCCGGCCGAGGCTTTCACCAGCAGCGGAAACCCCACGTCCGCCGCCGCCTCCTCCAGCCCCTCCAGATCGTCCGGCGCAAAGCGCGGCGAGCCGGGCAGCACCGGCACGCCGGCGGCCCGCGCAAGCAGGCGCGCGCGCTCCTTGTCGCCCATGTCCTCGATGGTTTTCGCATCAGGCCCGACCCAGATCAGCCCCGCGTTCTGCACGGCCTGGGCAAATGCCGCGTTCTCGGCGAGGAAGCCGTAGCCGGGATGGATCGCATCCGCACCGCTCTGCCGCGCCGCCTCCAGGATCGCCGCGACCCGCAGATAACTGTCGGCCGGCTTGTTGCCGCCGATCGCCACGGCGGCATCGGCCAGCGCCACATGCAGCGAGGTGGCGTCGATCTCGGAATGCACCGCCACGGTTTGCAGCCCGAGCGCCTTGGCGCTGCGCAGCACCCGGCAGGCGATCTCGCCGCGATTGGCGACCAGCAGCCGATTGAGTTTGCGGCTCACGCCGACAGCGCCGCGCGCAAGGTTCGCGCAATCTCCACCGCGTTCGGCGTATCCGAATGCACGCAAATTGTCTCCGCACCGACCGCCACGTCCTTGCCGCCGACCGACTCGGTCAGCCCCTCGCGGATCGCGCGCAGGCAGCGCGCGGCGGCGCGCACGGCATCGACCGGCGGATGCTCTCGCGTAATAATCAGGCTGCCGGCGTCGGTGTATTCGAGATCGGCGTAGTACTCGGCGACAAAGCGGTGCCCGCGCGCGGGATAGATGCTCTCGTGCAGCGTGCCGACCATGCCGAACAGCGGCACCTTAAAAATATCGGCGGCGTCGCACAGGGCGTGCGCGGTGTCCTCCTGCCGCGCCGCCATGCCATACAGCGAGCCGTGCGGCTTGATGTGGTTCAGCGTCAGCCCCTCGGCCTCCAAAAATCCCTTCAACGCACCGATCTGGTAGATCAGGCAGTTGGCAAGCTCGTCGCGCCCGATCTTCATTTCCCGCCTGCCAAAACCTTGCAGGTCGGGCAACGACGGATGCGCGCCGACGGCGACGCCGTGCTGCTTGGCGAGTCGCACGGTGCTGCGCATGTGGTTGAAATCCGAGGCATGGAAGCCGCAGGCGACGTTGGCGACATCGATCAGCGGCATCAGCGCCGCGTCGTCGCCCAGGTGGTACAGCCCAAAGCTCTCGCCCATGTCGCAGTTGATGCTCGCCACGCAGCCGCTCCCTTCCGCCACTCGTTGCCGCCGCGCATGCTCGCCCGGATCGGCGCGACCGGCAAGCGAGGGGCCTGCCACATCACAGCATCACGTCACCGGAGTTCGGCCCGAGGGTCTGGCCCACAAACAGGCTTGCCGCATCCGAGGCCAGGAACGCCACCGCCGCCGCCACCTCGTCGGGTTCGCCGAACCGCCCGAGCGGCAATTCCGCCGCCTTCGCCCGTCGCCACGCGTCGGACAGCGCCATCACCAGCGGCGTGTTGATCGGCCCCGGCGCCACCGCGTTGACACGCACGCCCTGCGCGCTCACTTCGCGCGCCAGCGATTTCGTCAGGCCGATGATCGCGGCCTTCGCCGCGCTGTAGTGGACAAGTTCGACGCCGCCGATCTGGCCCAGTTGGGAGGCGACATTGACGATCGCCCCGCTGCCGCGCGCCAGCATCGCCGGCAGCACCGCGCGGGTACACAGGAACGTGCCGCGCACATGCACGGCGAACATGCGGTCGAAATCCGCCGGCGTCAGATCGACAAACCGCGCCTGCTGCACGATGCCGGCGTTATTCACCAGCACCGCGCACGCGCCGAACGCGGCGTGCGCCTGCGCCGCCAGCGCGGCCACGGCGGCTTCCTCGGCAACGTCGCCGGCGACGGCAAGCGCCTGGCCGCCCGCCGCCACGATCTCGGCGGCCACGCTCGCGGCGGCGTCGGCGCGCAGATCGTTGACCGTCACCGCACAGCCGTCGCCCGCCAGCCGCAAGGCAATCGCCCGGCCGATGCCGGAGCCCGCCCCGGTGACGATGGCAGCGCGCTGGGTCATGCGGCGTCCTCCCGACTGGCAAACCGATCAACCCGGCACCCGGGTCGGACCGCCAGGATTGCACACGCCGCCGACGACGCAAACCGAGCCCGGCGGAGCCGACCGATGCGATGGCCCTGCACCCGCAAGGGCAGAGAGGGGACGATGCGGCAGGTCGGGTGCGTCACAGGGGGCAAGCGATTGGCCTGGGGGCACCGCGCGCCGCCCCTTGCGAGCGCCGCCTCCGCGTGGCTTAACCCGCGCCCTTTCGCGGAGCGGGTTGTATGGCGCAGGCACTCGGGGTGGATTTCGGCACCACCAACAGCGTCGTCGCCGTGCGCGATTCCGACGGGCGGGCGCGCACGCTGCGGTACGGCCAAAACCTCGCCGAGACGTTTCGCACCGTGCTGTGTTTCTGGGCCGAGGAGACGCGCGGCAGCCTAAACTTGCATCGTGCCGCCGGGCCGGCCGCGATCGCGGCGTATCTGGACGACCCGCTCGACAGCCGGTTGATCATGTCGATGAAGACCTATCTGGCGCAGCGCAGTTTTTCCGAAACCCGCATTTTCGGCCGCGCCTTCACGCTGGAACGGCTGATCGCGAGTTTTCTGCGGGCGCTGCTGGCCGAGGTCGGGCCGGTCGGGCGCATCGTGGTCGGCCGGCCGGTGCGCTTCGCCGGCGAGAATGCCGACGACGGTTTTGGCGCCGCCCGCCTGCGCGCCGCCTGCGCCGAGGCCGGGCTGCCGGACGTGACGCTGATGCTGGAGCCGGAGGCCGCCGGCACAAGCTTCGCCGCGACCCTGAGCGCGCCGGCCACCGTGCTGATCGGCGATTTCGGCGGCGGCACCTCGGATTTCTCGCTGCTGCGGTTCACGCCGGGCGGCGGCGTGGTGCCGCTCGGCCACGCCGGCATCGGCATCGCCGGTGACAGTTTTGATTATCGCATCGTCGATGCCGCGATCTCGCCGCTGCTGGGCAAGCACGACACGTACACGATCATGGGCAAGCCGATGCCGATCCCGGTGGAATATTTTGCCGGTTTCGCGCGCTGGCACCGGCTGTCGCTGATGCGCGCGCCACGCACGCTGCGCGCCATCGCCGAGGTCGCGCGCACTGCGCAGCATCCGGAGCGGCTGAAAAACCTGATCGCGCTGATCGAGGATGGGCTGGGCTACGAGATGTATCAGGCGGTCTCCGGCGCGAAGGCGGCATTGTCCGGCGCGGAGGCGACGGTGCTGCGTTTCGCCCACAAGGGTTTTGCGGTCGAGCGGCTGATTACCCGCGCCGAGTTCGAGGGCTGGATCGCCCCCGACCTTGCGCGGCTCGGGGCCACCATCGATCAGGCGCTGCGCGACGCGGACGTGGCGCCGGGCACGGTGGACCACGTGTTCCTGACCGGCGGCACCGCCTTTGTCCCGGCGGTGCGGCTTCTGTTCGCCGAGCGGTTCGGCGCGGAAAAACTGGCGGGCGGCGGCGAGTTTGTGTCGGTGGCGGAGGGGTTGGCGCTGGCGGCGGGCTGATGGCCGGAAGAATGGAAATTTGTTCGCCGATCCGCTATATCGTTGGCCATCTCCTCGAACCTCAGTGGCGCCGCGGCGCCGGCGGCGTGGCTGGAAAGTCTGGCCCGCAGCAAGGCGCAGATCGCTGCCGGAGAGAGCGTGCCGCTGTTGCCGGTGCTGGACCGGTTGCGGGCCACGGCGGAGCGGCTTGAGGCCGAGCAGCGGCCCCAGGCGATCCCCAGCCGGCTGCGATGACGCCTCAGCCCGGCTCCAGATCCACCGCGACGCTCACCGTATGGTGGCCGCCGCCCAGAATGACGCCGCGGACCGGGCTGATGTCGCCGTAGTCGCGGCCCCAGGCGAGCACGACGTGTTCGTCGCGCACCACCAGATCGTTGGTCGGGTCGAGATCCACCCAGCCGAATTCCGGGCCGAGCCACGCGCCGACCCAGGCGTGGGATTGGTCCGCACCGCGCCGCGCCGTCTGCCCCGGCGGCGGTTTGGTGCGCAGATAGCCGGAGACGTAGCGCGCCGGCAGGCCGAGGGCGCGCAGGCCGGAAATCATCAGGTGGGAAAAATCCTGGCAGACGCCGGCGCGCTGCGCCAGCACGCGGGCGACCGGCGTGGAAATCGTGGTGACGCCGGCCTTGAACGCAAACTCGCGGCGGATTCTGGCGTTGAAGTCGAGCAACCCCGCCAGAATCGGCCGGCCGGGCGGAAAGCTGACGGAGGCGTAGGCGCCCGCCCCCGCTTCGGCCGGCGCCATCGGGCTGTCGAAGGCGAACTCGGCGGCCTGCCACGCCTGCGGCCCGGCTTGCCGCGCCGCCGCCGCCACCAGTTCCCACGGCAGCGTCGTCGCCGGCTCGCGCGGGCGCGGGAACAGCACGTCGATGGTCGCTTCCAGCGTCACCTCGAAGCGCTCATGCGGGCGGTCGAGGAACAGCCAGGCGACGCCGTTGCCGAAATGGTCGAAACGCTGGCTCTGCCGCGACGGTTCGGGGGTGGCGACGATGCGGCAGGCCAGCACCTGCTGGTGCGGCAGTTCGCGCGGCGCCAGATGCAGCATGTGGCTCGCCAGATCGACCGGCTTGCCGTAGCGATAGGTGGTGGCGTGGCTGACGCGGTATTTCACGCCGCCGCCCCTTGCAGCGCTGGCGCCGCGCCGTCCCAGCCGAGCGCCTGCGCCGCCGGCAGCAGGGCGAAATAGCGGCGGGTGATGCGGTCCGACAGGTCGGTCAGCCCGCCGCCGATCGCCTTCAGGCGCGGCGGCAGGGCCGCGGCGGTGGCGGCCTGATCCGGGGCTGCCAGCACCTCGGCGACCAGCGCCTCGACCTCGGCCAGCAGCCCGGCGGCCGCACCGGCCATCAGTTCGCGGCCGATCTGGCCTTCGGCCGGCACCAGTTCGCCCTCGCTGCCGCTCAGCTCATCGAGCAGGCCGTGCATGGACAGCAACTGGAAGGCGAGGCCGCGCGGATTGCCCTGGTCGGCCAGCACGAGGTCGAGCACCGGTGCCGGTTGCAGCACCGTCAGGTAGCGGCTGCGATAGGTGATCGCCGAGTCGCACAGTTCCAGCACCAGCCGCAGCCCGGTCTCGATGCGCGACGCCGGCTGGTCGAGCGCGATGCCGACCTCGGTGGTGACCGCCAGCGCGCGCTCGATGCGGCGGCCGAGGTCGAGAAACATCCAGCCGCCGCCGCGCACCATGTTCTCCGCCGCCATGCCGGCGACGGCGGCCGAGAAGCGCTGCACCGAGGCGAGCGCGTGCGCCAGCGCGTCGAGGTTGCGGCCGGCGGTCTGGGTTTCGTCGCGCGCGCCGCGCAGCGTGCTGGTGAAGGTCGCATACATGTCGCCGGTCAGCCGGTCGCGCACGCTTTCGGTCAGCCGCGCCACCTCGCCGAACTGGCGGGCGATGGCGCCGCGCTGGCGGGTCTCGCGCACCGTGCCGAGCAGCGCCTCGGTCAGACTGCTCTGCGTCGCCGCCGCCGCCGCCTCGCGCGGGATGATGTGCGCCTCGGCCAGACAGTGCAGCAGACAGTCGAGTTCGGTGACCTCGCGCGGCAGGATCGCGGCACCGCGCACCACCCGATTGATCGCCGCGCGCACGAGGCGTGCGGAGCGTTCCAGCCGCTCAACCGTGCGGCCGAACCAGTACAGGTTGTCGGCCACACGGCTCGGCAGGTCGCCGGTGGTGCGGCGCAGTTGCAGCGGCGGCACGATCTGCGCGGCCGGGCCGAGAATGCTGTCGCGGTCCTCGCTGAGCACCCAGACGTCCTTGGCGAGCCCGCCGGCCGGCAGCCGCCCGCCGGGCTGCTCGCCCTCGGCCAGCACGCGCGCGAGGCCGCCGGGCATCGCCTGCCAGCCGTCGCCGTCATGCACCAGGAACAGCCGCAGCACGATCGGCTTGGGCAGGCGGCGGTTGCCTTCCAGGCACGGCGCCACCGACGGCGTGACCCGCTCGGTGGCGGCGTAGGCCCAGGGCCGCGCGGCGATGGCCTCGGCCGATGGCGCGGCGGCATCGCCGTCCAGCGCGGAGCGCAGGCGCCAGCGGCCGGGCTCGGCCGCCACCCGCACGCGCGATGCGGCATCGCCGAGCCACAGCGTTGGCACGCTCGGCAGCAGCAGCGTTTCGCCGAGCAGATGTTCGGCGAGCTTCGGCAGGAACGCCGCCAGCGCCGGCGCTTCGGCGGCGGCGCTGCCGGGATCGTTGATGATGTGCAGATGGCCCGCGCGCACCGCATCGAGCAGCCCGGGCACGCCGGACAGGCCGCCGCCCTCCAGTTCCAGCGGATCGACCAGCCGCCCGTCGCCACGACGGATCAGCACGTCCACCTGCTGCAATCCCTTCAGCGTCTTCAGGAACAGCGCGCCGTTGCGCACCGTCAGGTCGCCCGGCTCGACCAGCGCGCAGGACAGTTCGCGCGAGATGAACAGATGCTCGAACCAGTGCGGATGCAGGGTGCCGGGGGTCAGCAGCGCCACCGCCGGGTTGGCATGGTCGGGCGGCGCCATGCGTTGCAGGCTGTCCTGCCACAAATCGAAAAACGGGCGCAGTTGCCGCACCTGCACCGGGCGGAACACTTCCGGCAGCACGCGCGCCAGCAGGCGGCGGTTCTCGCCGGCGGTGCCGAGGCCGGCCGGCGCGCCGGTGCGATCCGCCACCACGCGCCACGCGCCGTCCGGCCCGCGCACCAGATCGGCGGCGTAGAGATGCAGGCGCTCGCGCTTGGCGGTGTCGCGGCAGGCGCGCAGCCACGCCGGATTGGCGAACACCAAAGCCGGCGGCAGCTTCCCCCGCGCCAGCAGGTCCTGCGGGCCGTAGATGTCGTCCAGCACCGCTTCCAGCAGGCGGGCGCGCTGATCGAGCCCGGCGGCCAGTGCCGCGAACTCGTCGGCTGCGATCGGCAGCGGCACCGGGTCGCAGCGCCACGACCGGTCGCTCGCGGCCGCACCCGGCAGCACGGAACTGACGCCTTCCTCGGACAGCGCCAGATCGAGCCGGCGGGCGCGCTCGGCCAGTTCGTCGCCGACCGCCGAGAACGCGCCGAGCAGGCCGCGCCAATGCGGGCGGATGCGGCCGGTGCCGTCCACCATCTCGTCGATTGCGCCGAGCGATTCTGCTGCCGCCACCGTCACTGGGCGAGCCTCCGGCACCGGTGCGTCAGATCAGGCCCCGCCGCGCCAAATTGCGCATCAGCGCCGCCGTGCCGAATGTCCATCGCTCCACCCGATCGGTCGGCCGCATCCGGTTCACCAGCCGCCCGAGCAGCGGGGTGGCGATAGTGACAATGTCGTCGGTCTTGTGGGTGAACCCCTTGCCGGGGGCGTCGCGGTCCTCGACCGGCGCGAACATGGTGCCGAGGAACAGCACCGCGCCGTCCGGATAGGCATGGTGGACGTTCAGCAACTGTCCGGCAAGGTCGGCCGGGTCGCGCGCGATCCGCGCCATCGAGGATTTTCCCTCCAGCCGGAAATTGTCGGTCCCGGCGACCGTCAGCGACACCACCATGCTGCGCACGTCGTCGAGCGAAAAGGTCGCGTCGAAGAAGCGGATGAACGGGCCGATGCAGGTGGAGGAAGCGTTGTCCTTGGCCTTGCTGAGCAGCAGCGCCGAGCGGCCCTCGACATCGCGCAGGTTGACGTCGTTGCCGAGGCTGGCGCCGACGATGCGGCCGGAGGCGGCCACCACCAGCACCACTTCCGGCTCCGGGTTGTTCCACGTCGAGATCGGATGCACGCCCGCGTCGGCGCCGGTGCCGACGGCCGCCATCGGCTGCGCCTTGGTGAAGATCTCGGCGTCCGGGCCGATGCCGACTTCGAGGTACTGGCTCCAGGCGCCCTGGTCGAGCAGCACCTGCTTCAGCGCCGCCGCCTGCGCCGAGCCGGGCTTGAGGGTGGAGAAATCGTCGCCGACCAGCGCCTGCACCTGGGCGCGGAACTGGATGGCGGCGTCCGGGTTGCCGCGCGCGCGTTCCTCGATCACCCGTTCCAGCATCGAGACCGGAAACGTCACGCCGGCCGCCTTGATCGCCTGCAGGTCGATCGGCGCGAGCAGCCACGGGCGCGACGGGTCGCGCGACTCGGCGGGCGTGTTGGCGACGAGGCTGTCGAGATCGCCCACCCGCGTGCCGGCGGCGGCGCGCAGGGCGGCGGCCGGGTCGTCGGCTTCGCAGAGGTCGCGGATGGTGGCGAAGCTCGATGAAATATCGAAGACGCCATCAGCACGGATCGCCACCACGGCGGGGCCGCCGAGCTCGGGGCGCCAGACGCGCCCGGCCAATGCGCCGGCGGTGCCGTCGTCGGGAAGCACGGGGCGGAGGGATTGCAGCAGCGACACCATCAGATCTTCTCCCCGAACCGTGTGCCCGTATGTGGCGGGCGGCGGAGGGTAGAGAAGCCGCCCCGGCGCGGCAAGCCGCGCAACGACCCGGGCGGTCGCAAGCGAACCCCCTCGCCTGCGCCAACGTGGCGCAAGCGAGGGGCAGACAGGTCAGACGAGGCTGGTCAGCAGGTCTTTTCGCCGGCCGGGCATTTTTTCGGCTCGGCTTTGGGCGGCGTTACCGGCTTGGCGATCGGCTTCGGGGCAGGCGCCGGCTTGGCCGCAGCGGCCGCCGGTTTGGCGGGCGCAGGGGCCGGCTTGGCCGCGGCGGCGGCCGGCTTGGCCGCAGCGGCCGCCGGCTTGGCAGGCTCTGCGGCCGGTTTGGCAGGCTCCGCGGCCGGCTTGGCCGCAGCGGCGGCCGGCTTGGCAGGCTCCGCGGCCGGCTTGGCCGCAGCGGCGGCCGGCTTGGCAGGCTCCGCGGCCGGCTTGGCC
>Ga0302279_10005628_pt1 | contig 13864 bp, 8 predicted proteins | sample III_Bog_N3_3_FD_194541 | JGI IMG/M metagenome (GOLD analysis project Ga0302279, IMG submission 194541) | Peat permafrost microbial communities from Stordalen Mire near Abisko, Sweden - III_Bog_N3_3 | ecosystem: Environmental > Terrestrial > Soil > Wetlands > Peat | place: Sweden: Abisko...
CACGAAGGCCATCGATCCGGAGACGCTCGCCGCGGCCATCTCGCCGTCGCCCCTCCGGGAGCCCGCCGCGCTCCATGCCGAGGCCAGCGGGATCCTGCCGGACGTCGTTGCCACGGCCCATGTCGCCGTGGGCCCCGGAACCGTCGACGTCACCGCGACGGGCCGGCTCGAGTCGGCCCTCCTGGCGACGGTCAACGTCGCGGCGAAGAACATCGATCTGCACTCGCTCCTGCCCACGAGCCTTCATTCGGACCTCTCGGCGACGACCACGGCGTCTGTGCGCATCGGCGACGGCGCCATCGACGGCCGCTTCGCGGTGGACGGCGCGCCGAGCGTCCTCGCAGGGCAGCTCATCCCGGGGGCGGAGCTCGCGGGCCAGTTCACGGGCGACAGAGTGTTCGGTCACGCGAAGATCGACGAGCCCGGAGCGCCCACGGACGTCGACTTCGACTTGCACACCGTGCCTGGCGCGGTCGCCCCCGTGGTGGACTTCAAGGCGGAGGTCCGCGCAAGCGACCTTGGCCGCGTGCCTCGGCTCGGCCACGCCGTCACCGGAGCCGTGCGCGCGCAGGCGAGCGGACGCCTCGCCGTCGACGGCTTGCGCCTGGACGCGCACGGCCACGTCGCGGCCCAGCACCTGGCGGCAGGCGGGCTCGTCCGGGTCTCCGCCGGCAACGCCGACTTCGGCCTGCATGGACCGATCGCGAATCTGTCCCTCGAGACCAGCATCGGGGGGACCGGTCTCGTCATCGCCGGGCGCGAGCTCCGCACCTTCGAGGCGAAGACGTCCGGCACGCTGGCGGAGATCCACGTCACGGCCGCGGCGGTCGGCGAGAACGCCCCGGACGTGCACCTCCGCGCGCGCGTGCTCCCCGGAAGCACGACCACCATCGACCAGCTCGCCTTGACGCTCGACCGCAAGGACGTGCGTGTCCTCGCGAGCGCTCGTCGGATACGCATCGGCTCCGGGGGCGCGCAGGTCGAGGGAGTCGAGATCGAAGGCCTGAGCGAGACGCCTGCACGGGCGGACCTCACGGTCGCGGGCGGCGCGATCGCGCTCGACGCGAAGGGAACCGACCTGGACCTCGCCCGCGTGGGCCGCCTCCTCGATGTCGAGGGCGAGCTTCAGGGAGGTCGCGTCTCGCTCGACATGAACGTCACGTCGTCGAGCCAGGGACCGAGAGGCAAGGTTGTCGCCAAGCTGGCCGGCGGAAAGTTCCCGTACGCGGACGGGGCCGACGGCCGGCTCGAGGTGAGCTTCGACGGCCGGAGGCTGAAGGCGGACATCCGGAGCTCCCTGGCCCCGGTCGGGCAGGTCACGGTGACGGCGGACGACCTGGTGCTGGGCGGCGGGCTGCTGGCAGCATCCTCGTGGCGCTCGGCGGTCGGGCACGCGACGATCGCCGGCGACGTCGACCTGGCCAAGGCCGCGGCGATGCTACCCGCGGGCCTGCTCCCCGTCGCAGAGGCCGCGGGGCGCGTCACGCTCAAGGGCACGATCGGCAGGGCGCAGGCCGGCGCGTTGCCCGACGTCGACGCCGAGGTGTCGACGAAGGGGCTCGTCCTCGTGTCACGGCCACCCTACGAGTCGCGGGGCAACGACGTGGCGCTCGCGGTGCACGTGAAGGGAAGCTCGAGAGCGACGACGCTCACGGCGCGCATCTTCGACAAGAACGGAGATCTCCTCGAGGCCACCGCGAAGGGGGCGCCTGCGTACCGGCAGATCTGGGGGGCGCCCGACCACGGCCTCGAGGGGCTCCTGGACCTCCCGATCGAGGTCCACGCCGTTCTTCCGACCCGGCCGCTCGATGAGCTGCCAGAGCTCGCGGAGGCGCGCGGCCTTCGCGGGCTCGGCTACGCGGCGGTCGATCTCGAGGGCACGCTGCGCTCCCCACGCGCCCGCGTCATGGCGCGCGCCTTCGGGCTCACGCCGGACGCTTCCCCGCATGCCACGCTCTTCAACGCCGAGGTTCGCGCCGACTACGAGAACGGGAAGGCGACGCTCGAGGCCGACGTCGCCCGCCCCGACGCGCTCGTGGCCAAGGTCACGGCGAACGCGAAGGTCGCGATCCCCGATCTGCGGAAGGGCGGCGCCGGGCCGATCGCCTGGGAGGCCAGCGGCGCCGCGCTCCTCGCCAAGTTCCCGCTGGACATGATCCCGCTCGTCGCGGGCCACCGGACGCACGGAGACGTGAGCGGAACTGTGACTCTCGACGGCCTGCACCGGGACGCCAAGCTCGACGTGAAGCTGGACGTCTCGGACGTTCGCGTGGCCCAGGCGCGCTACAAGAGCGGGACGCTCGTTGCGCACACGGAGGGTGGCGCGCTCACCGCCAGCGGTCGCCTCGACCAGACCGACGGCTTCGCGGAGACGCACGCGACCGGGGGCGTGACGTGGGGGGCGGCGCTGCTCCCCACGCTGGACAGCGCCAAGCCCCTCGTCGGGACCCTCCAGGCACGCAACTTCCGACTCAAAGCGATCCAGCCGTTCCTCGGCGAATCGGTGAGCGAGCTCGATGGCAGGCTCGATAGCGACTCGAAGGTCACCTACGACCTCGGCAACGGCAAGCGCAGTCGGCTCGAGGGCTCCCTCGATCTGAGGGACGGCATCCTCGAGATCCCCAACGCCGGGGGCGAGTTCCACGCCATCCGGGCGCGGATCACGATGAACCCGCTGGGCACGTTTCACATCGACGACGTCTCGGCCGACGGGGCGACGGGACGGCTCACGGGGTCGGGGACGCTCGCGCTGAGCGAGTTTCGCTTTCAGGACGCCGCGCTCAAGATCCACATCGCCAAGCGCGAGAAGATGCCCATCTCTGCGGGGGGCGTCCCCATGGGAACGGCGTGGGGCGACATCGAGGCCAAGGCGAGCCTCGCCCCGGACGGACACGGCGTCGTGGCCGACGTGACGCTCCCGAAGCTCTACGTGGATCTGCCGCAGTCGACCGGCCACTCCGTTCAGTCCCTGGACCCGGACCCCGACGTGGCCGTGGGCTTCCGGGAGAGCGGTGCCCGCTTCACCGTCGTCGAGCTCGCGAAGCCCGCCAAGGCTCGCCCCGCGACCGCCACACGAACGCACGTGGCGTTTCACTTCGGCAACGAGGTCTGGGTGACGCGCGGCTCGATGCTGAAGCTTCAGCTCCGCGGGGGCCCGGTCATCGACATCACCGACAAGGTCCACGTGTCGGGGCAGATCCTGGCGACCGCCGGCACCATCGAGGTGCAGAGCAAGAAGTTCGAGATCGATCGCGCTGCGGTGTCCTTCGTCAGCGACGACCCGTCCGACCCCCAGGTGGTCGCCTCGGCGCACTGGCAGGCGCCCTCCAAGACCACGGTGACCGTCGACGTGACCGGCACGGCCGAGAAGCTCAAGCTGGCCTTCCACTCGAGCCCCGAGCTACCCCAGGACGCCATCCTCTCCTTGATCCTCTTCGGCGACGAGAACGGCTCGCTGATCTCGGCGAACGGCGGGTCGGGCGACAGCGCGGACGTGAACGGCGCCGCCGGCCTGGCGGGAGGCGTCGTCGCCCAGGGGGTCAACAAGGCGATCTCCGGCATCACCACCGTCGACGTGACGACGCGCCTCGACACGAGCCAGAGCCAGAACCCCCGCCCGGAGATCGCGCTCCAGCTCACGAGGGACGTCAGCGCGACGTTCTCGTACAACCTGGGACTGCCGGCGCCCGGACAGAACCCGGACCTCGCGCAGCTCATCGTCGACTACCGCTTCGTCCACAACTGGTCGGTGCTGGCGACGCTGGGCGACGTCGGGAGCACCATCCTCGATCTGCTCTGGCAGTACCGGTACTGAAGCGCCATCGGACGAGAGCGCGCTTCGCCTATTGCAAAGTCTTTGCAAGCCGCCATGCACGACCGTGCGCATCCCCTCGAATTTCCTTCGAGACCTGAGGTTTCGCAGGGCGGTCGAGCTGGGCACGCTCGCTGCAATTAGGCACCTCGCAGGTCAACATCCACCTTCGAGGAGCGCCAGAACATGAAGAACCAGACCCAGCAGAACCAGATGTCGTCGTCCGTCGCGTCGTCGCCCATGTCCGAGACGTCCGCCCAGGAGAAGAAGAAGCGCGGCTTTGCGGCCATGGACCGGAACCAGGTCCAGGAGGTCGCACGCAAGGGCGGGATGGCCGCGCACCGCGCCGGCAAGGCCCACGAGTTCAACAGCGAAGAAGCCCGCGCGGCAGGCCGCAAGGGCGGTCTCGCGTGGCACCCGGGCCGGCCGGTGCAGGAGCAGGCGCCCGCACCGGTCAGCGCCGAGATCGATCAGGATCGTGCGTGACGCGCCACCTGCGACCGTGACCGCACCGTCGGACGGGGGGGTACACGGGTTGCAGAGCGTCCGGTTTGAGCCGGGCACCAGGTACATCGCCCGGCTCAGACAGGGATTCAAACCATGAGCAACGACATCAAGGCCACAAAAGACCACGCAGTCGTGGGCGTCTTCGGATCGCACTCCGCCGCCGAGGACGCCGTCCGGGCGCTCCAGGCCACGGGCCTCGACATGAAGAAGCTCTCGATCGTCGGCAAGAACTTCCACACCGAGGAGCACGCCGTCGGCTTCTACACGGCCGGAGACCGCATGATGTTCTGGGGGGGTCAGGGCGCCTTCTGGGGGAGCCTGTGGGGCATGCTCTTCGGCGGCGCGCTCTTCTTCATTCCGGGCGTCGGCCCGCTCGTCGCCATGGGACCGGTCGTCGGCTGGATAGCCGGGGCGCTCGAAGGGGCCGTGATCGGCGGGGCGGCGGGAGTCTTCGCCGCTGCGCTCGCGAGCCTCGGGCTCCGCGACGATCAGATCGTGAAGTACCAGACCGAGGTGAAGGCCGGGAAGTTTCTCATCATCGCACGCGGCAACGCGGGCGAGATCGAGCGCGCGCACCGCGTCCTCGGGACCTCCGGCGCGACCGACCTCTCCGCGCAGAGCGTCTGAGCCGTCTGTCATCCCGAGGCGACCGAGGCCGACGCGTCCTGTCATCCTGAGGCGAAGCCGGAGGATCTCCCCGGGGATCCTTCGCTTCGCTCAGGATGACAACGCAGCTATCGGAGATCCTTCGCTCCGCTCAGGATGACAACGCAGCAATCAGGAGAACGCCTTCTCCAGCTGGCGCAGGATCCCGTCCGGCTCGCGCAGGCCCGACTCCACGATCTGGTCGGCGCGCGCCTGCGAGTCCGCGTTCGCGTAGATGCGAAGCTGGGGCGCGTTGCCCGACGGCCTGATGTGCGCGACGTCCCCGTTCTTGAAGTGGACGCGCACGCCGTCGAGCACGTTGATGCGCACGACCTCGTCGAAGCCGAAGGCCGGGTTGAAGAACCGCGACACCGTCTCCCTGCAACGGCGCCACGCGTCCGGCGCAGGCGCGCCCGCGATCGGCGCCGCGCCGTCGAAGGTGACCTCCGTGACGTCGCCGCGCGGGACGAGCTCTGCGAGGATGGCGCCGCTGACGACGACCGGCACGTTGTCGATCAACCCTGCGCGCCCGAAGCGGGCAGGTAGCCGATCCCAGAGCGCCGGCAGCCCGATCCCCTGCTCGGCGGCCGCGAGGAGGTTCGCGAGGATGGGCAGCGTCGAGTCGCGTGTCGGCAGGGCACCGAGCGCCTCCCGCCCAGGACCGAGCGCAAGCGCGCTTCCGACGAGGAAGCCGCCGTTGGCCTCCCACCCTACGATCCGGCCGTGGCCTCCGGCGCGGCGCAGCTCGTCGATCCCCGCCACGACGTACGGAGACCCGATCTTGGTCTTGCGAAGGAGCACCCCGCGCTCGGCCATGCGTCGCTCGACCGCGTCGTTCGCGCTGACGGGGATCACCACGGCGTCGGCGCGCAGGTACTCCGCGACCACGATGCCGAGGAGATCGCCCGAGAGGAAGCGAACGCGCCGCCCGTCCGGTCCCGGCTCGCGCAGCACGGCGGCCACGAGCGGCCTGTCGGAGTCGCCATCGGTGGAGACGACGGCGTCGATGGGCCTTCCACCCGCGGCTCCCTCCACGAGCCCCTCCAGGCGCACGAGCAGCTCGTCGGTCACGTTCTCGGTGTCGATCGGAATGAACGTCTCCGCTCGTCCGGCCGTCACCACCTCGGCGCCGAGCTCGCGCAGGATGCGGCCCAGCAGATCGCGGCCGACCGCCGAGTGCTCGTAGACGAGGACGCGCAGGCCCTTGAGCCCGCCCGGCGCGAAGCTCGCGAGGTAGCGGCGCACGTAGCGCTCCTCGGCGGCGGCGTCGACGGGCGGAAGCTCCTGCGCCACCTTGAGCATCCCGGACGGCGCGAACAGAGACCCCTCCGCCGTTCGCGCGTACTCCTCGGCGCGGACGCGCTCGACCTCACGCGTGATGCCCGCCTCGTCCGACTTCAGCACCTCCCCCACGCTCTTGTTGAGCTTGATGCCGTTGCGATCGAACGGGATGTGGCTCCCGCTCACCATGACGCCGGCGCGCTTCGTACCGATGGCGTGGAGGATGAGGGCGGGTGTCGGGATCTTGCCCGCGTTCTCCACCTCGAAGCCCGAGTCCGCGATCGCCCGGGCGCAGGCGCGCATGATGCGGTCCGTGCTGGGCCGGAGGTCTCCCGCGAGGACGATGCTGCCGCCCGCCTCCACGTCGCCGCTCGCCAGGAGGTAGCGGAGCGCGCCCTTCACGTTGATGTAGGCCTCGAGGTCCGTGATGTCCTTGACCAGACCGCGCAGTCCGCTCGTGCCGAACGTCAGCGCGACGGGGGTGTGGTCCAGAAACGACGAGGAACGGGCGGCGCCAGGGCTCATCGCTCGAATATCCCCCACATCCATGCCGGCGTGCACGCACGTTTCGACGGCCAGGCACGACAGTTGCGATGGTGCGGGGCATGGATACCAAGCCACCGGCGGTTCGCGAATCGGTACGACCACGCAAGCACAACCTCGAGCGCGACGCGGCAGGCGGCGCGGTAGGCGCCATCGCAGGGGCATCCCTGGGCATGGTTGCCGGCCCGCCGGGAGCCATCGCCGGGGCCGTGATCGGCGGCATCGTCGGGGCGGTTGCCACCGCCGTCGCCAGCGAGCGAAACGCCGAGGACGACGCGCGCGACCGCCAGACCGACCTCGACATCGGGGTGACGAGCGACGAGCTCGGGGCGCCGAACCTCGCCCATCCTCCGGCGATCGTTGGCACGTACTCCGCGGCAGCAGCGGGCGAGGCCTCCGAGTCGGACAGCGACCAGACTCCTGCCGAAGGGCCGATGCAGGAGCCGTAGCTCCGACGGTCACAGGGCACGCCTCATGCAGAGCGGCCCCGAACGATGCCGGAAGGCATTCGAATTCGAGGATCCATGCGGAACACCACGTTGACGTTGCTGGCTGCTCTTTGCATTTTGCCAGCGTGCACAGGGCCCGATGGTCCTGCCGGGGCAAACGGCGAAAACGGCGAGGCCGGGGTGCAAGGCACCGCCGGTCCGATGGGCCCCCCCGGAGAGGCGGGGCCCGCGGGGATGGAAGCGCTCGACGGGGACATCGCGAGCATTCCCGTCTCGTGCCTGTCGCCGTGCCACGGCTTCAACGGGGTCGTCGCGCAGTTCCAGACGAGCGCCCACTACATCGAGTACCTGACGAACGTCGTGTCCGCGACTCCCGAGACGGAGTGGACGACCAACGGCGCGGCCTGCGGAAACTGCCACGCGATCGACGGGCTGGCGCAGCGGGTCGCGGGCAACGTCGGGACGACGAACGATGGCGGGGTCCTTCACGTCGCGAGCGGCGAGCTACAGTTCCGGGACCCGAAGACCGGCGTCCTGTCGACCTCGAACTACGAGGGCAACGCGGCGGTGGCCGAGGTCTACTGCACGACCTGCCACGCCGTCACGAACGCGAACGACCCACACAAGACGGGCATCCCTTGGACGCCGGGCTCCTTTCCGCTCGTCGTCGCGGCGGACGGCGGCGCGGTCAACATCGAGCGCAGCCCGTCGACGGCGGCCGTGACGGGCATCCAGGCGAGCGGCCCGGACGGCGGCGATTACGGGCCGGGCAGCACGTGCATGTGGTGCCACCGGTCGCGCGTCGACGTCACCAACTACCTGACCGCGACGAACAACGTCATCACGAGCGTCCACTGGGGACCGCACGAGGGGCCGCAGGCCGATCTCTTCACGGGCGTCGGCGGCTACGAGTACGTGGGGCAGTCCTACGGACAGGCGACCCACGAGCAGAAGCTGTCGTGCGTCGACTGCCACATGGTCACGGTCGCCGCCAACAGCGGCGTGGCCGACCACTCGTTCAACCCGCAGGTCTCGGCGTGCCTCGGATGCCACGCGGGCGCGACCAACTTCAACGTGAACGGCTTCGAGTCGCAGATCCAGGGCGCGCTGACCGAGATCGAGACCTACCTCAACGGCCAGGGGCTGATGACCCGTGCCGCTGCGGCGCCGTACCTCCCGCTCACGACGGCGCAGCTCGGCGACGGCAACTGGTCCACGGACCAGCCCACCCCCGGCGGGTCCATCGGTGGCGGTGCCACCGGCGACGCGGGGAGCGGGGACGCGGGGACGCCCGGAAGCGGCGTGCTCACCCAGAACCAGGCAGGCGCCATCTACAACTACATCCTCGTCGCCCGCGGCGGCGCCTACGGCGTGCACAACCCGAAGTACATCGCCCAGCTCCTCTACGACTCGTACTTCTCGCTCACGGGAAAGCCGCTCGCGACCTTCCCGTCGCGGCCGCAGTGAAGCGGGCGGGTCGAGCCTCGTGACGCCATGAAGGAGCGAGCAAGGGTGGCGAAGCTGTGCGCGCTCCCCGTGCTGGCGTGCGCCTCGCTGGTCCTGGGTTGCACCCAGGACCGGACGAGCGCGGCGACTGCGCCGGTCTTCGACACGGACGTCGCGCCGATCCTCGAGGCGAGCTGCGCGTCGTGCCACGGCGCGACGGCCCCCGCTGCGGGTTGGTCCGTGACGTCGTTTCTCACGGTCATCGCGTGCGTGGAGCCCTCGGGGGCGCCCGCCGCGCTGCCTTCGGGGACGGCTCCGATCCTCACGGCCCTCACGATCGCCCCGCACGTCGGCCTGCTCACCGCCGATCAGCAAGCCACGCTCACGGCATGGGTCGCGGCCGGCGCGCCTGCGTTCGCCGGCACGGTCCACCCGCCCGGGATCGTCGATCCGCGGTCTGCCGACTTTCACGGACGGCTCCTGCGCGGCGACTACTGGGCCCAGATGCTCAACCCCCTGGACGCCAACGCGTGCGGCCAGTGCCACGCCGGAACGCCCACACCCGTGCCGGGAGTGACCTTCGCGGCGCCAGGCGCGACCGCGTGCACCACGTGCCACACCGAGCCCCTGGGCGTGCTCGCCTGCAACACGTGCCACGGCACGAGCACGACGACCTACCCGCCGCCCGACCCTTGCTTCTTCCCCGGCGCAGCGAACACCGGAGGGGCGCACGCCGCGCACGTCATGCCCTCCGAGGAGAGCGCCTCGGGAGTCGCCTGCTCGACGTGCCATCCGACGCCGACCCCCGGTCCCGGCGAGATGACGGGGCTGCACGGCAACGGCACCGTCGACGTCATCTTCAACCCGGCCCTCGTCGCCCCCGAGGCGAGCTACGACCGGACGACCGGCGCGTGCGCCGTCTCCTGCCACGATCTCGGCGGCCAGGATCCTCGGCCCAAGTGGAGCGACACGACGACGCTCACCTGCAACAGCTGTCACCTGTCGCCGCCGGCGAACCACTACCCCGGCGCCTGCAACAACTGCCACGGCGACACGAACGCCACGGGGACCGCGCTGACGGGCTCGATGCACATGACCGGCGGCGTGGTCCTGGGCAACGGCAGCGGACTGTGCGGCGCGTGCCACGGAACCGGCGCGAGCCCCTGGCCGACCACGGCGGCTCACCCCGGCCACGAGAACCCGACGATCAGCGCGGGCGTCGCCTGCGCGAGCTGCCACCCGGTGCCTGCGTCGATCACCTCCCCGGGACACCTCGACGGGATCGTCCACGTCACCTTCACCGGTCTCGCCCTGTCCCGCGGCGCCATGCCCGTCTGGAACGGCACCTCGTGCTCGGGCGTGGCCTGCCACGGCGCGAACCTCGCGGACCCGGCGGCCGTCCCCGTATGGGCGGACACATCGGGATCCGCAGCGCAGTGCGGAGCCTGCCACGGCATCCCGCCGTCGCAGCACACCGCGTCGACATCGTGCAGCCAGAGCGACTGCCACTCGGGCGAGGTCTCGCTCAACGCGGCGGGGGTGCCGTCGATCACCGCGAGCGGCAAGGCGCTTCACGTCAACGGCGTCGTCAACTTCGGCCCCTGAGCTGGCTGGACTCGACGCCCCGAGACCCTCCCCTCGCCCAGCGACCCTCGCTGCATGCAAAGCGAACCTCGCTGCCCTTAAAGCGAGGCCCTCCCCTCGCCCAGCGAGCCTCGCTGCGTGCAAAGCGAACCTCGCTGCCCTTGAAGCGAGGCCCTCCCCTCGCCCAGCGAACCTCGCTGCGTGCAAAGCGAACCTCGCTTTCCATCAAAGCACGGTCCTCCCCTTGCGAAGCGGACCTCGCTACCGGCGCAGCGAACCTCGCTTTCCATCGAAGCATGGTCCTCCCCTCGCGAAGCGGACCCCGCTACCGGCGCAGCGAGCTTCGCTTTCGACCAAGGTAAGCCCCTTCCCGCACGTAGAGAGCCTCCCTTCCTGCGCAGAGAACCCCGCTTTCGACCAAGGCAGGCCCTCCCCGCACGTAGAGAGCCTCCCTTCCTGCGCAGAGAACCCCGCTTTCGACCAAGGCAAGCCCCTCCCCGCACGTAGAGAGCCTCCCTTCCTGCGCAGAGAACCCCGCTTTCGACCAAGGCAAGCCCTCCCCGCACGAAGAGAGCCTCGCTTCCTGCGCAGAGAGCCCCGCTTTCGACCGAGGCAAGGGCCTCCCCTCACGGAGGGAGCCTCGCTTCGTGCGAAGCGAGCCCCACTCCCCGCGCCAGCCCTGCCCCTCCCGCGTTCCGCGCGGGTCACCCCGCACGGAGAGCGCGTCACCGCCGGAAGACGTGGCACCCGGAGCACGCGGTGGCCTGCGGCTCGTGGTCCTTGCGGTCCGCGTGGCAGCTCCCCGTGCACGTCGCGCGGTCCGAGCGAGGGGGCCCGTGCGATGAGTGGCACGACGCGCACGCCGCGTGGGCGGGCACCGTGTGGAGCGCAGGGAGCTCCGCGGCCTTGTGGCAGGTCACGCACGCGGGCGGAGTGGCGATGCCTTCAGGACCGTGGGCCCGGTGGCAGGTCAGGCAGCCGCCCTTCACGGCGTCGTGCGGTCCGCCCGCCTTGTCCGCGTGGCAGGACGCGCATGCAGCCTGCGGAAGCTCCTTGCCGCTGTGGGGCTCGTGGCAACCGGTGCACACCTGGTGACCCTTGGGCGCGCTCGCAGCTTCCTTGGCGTGGCAGCTCGCGCAGGCCGGAGCCGCCGTGGGCTTGTGCGCGACGGGACCGTGGCACGTCGTGCAGTCGACGTGCCCCACGTTGCTGGACACCGCCGACGCCTCCTTGGCGTGGCAGCTCGAGCACAACGCGAGCTTGCTGCCCGGAGGGTCGAACGCGTGGGGTTTGTGGCAGCTCGTGCAGGCAACGCCGCCGGCGTGAGCGCCCTTGTCGGTCGAGGCGACGCTCGTGTGGCAGCTCGTGCAGGCGCTCGCCGAGGCCGGCGGGTCGCCCTTGTGGGGATCGTGGCACGTCGTGCACGCGGTCTTGCCGTCGTGCGTGACCTCGATCTTCGAGTGGCAGGTCGTGCAGGAGCTGCCGGGCGAGGTCGGAGCGCTCGACGTGTGGCAGCTCGTGCAGATGGCGTGGGCGGAGGTGCCCGACGCGTGGCTCGGAGGCGACAGGCTCGCCAGCGCGCCGCCGTCGACGAACTCGTGCGGTTTGTGGCAGCCGACGCAGTCGGTGCGGTTTGCCGCGGACAGGCCCATGTGGGGCTTGTGGCAGGTCGTGCACACCTGGAGCGCCGCCGCTGCAGGCGTATGTGGCTGGTGGCAGTCGGCGCAGCCGCGCGATCCGGCGTGCTCCGCGTGGGCGGGGGCGCGCTCCTTGTGGCAGCTTGCGCAGTCGTTCGGGATGATGGCCGGCTCCCCGTGCGGGCTGTGGCACGTGGTGCACTGGGTGGTGGAGTGCGTCTTGATCGCAGCGGAGTGCCCCTCCACCTCGGCGTGGCAGGCGATGCACCTGGGCGCCTCCACCGCGGGCGCGAAGACGTGGCAGGTGAGGCAGCTGGTCTTCGTCGTGTCGTTTCCCGTGTGGGAGCGCGCGGCCTCCTTCGCGTGGCACCGGGCGCAGGGCGCCACGCCGGGGTCCTTGAAGCCGTCCCGCTCGTAGTCGTGGCAGTCCTTGCAGACGATGTTGGCCTTGCCCACGTGCTCGGTGTGCCCGAGGCTCGTGCGGAACTGGGCCCAGGCGGGCGGCACCATGTCGGGGATGACCTCCGGCGGACCATGCCGCATGCGCCCGACCACCACGACGAGCAGCGCGACGAGCGCGACGAGCGCCGCGATCGCGGCGCCCACGAGCGCCCATCTCTTGCGCGTCATAAGCCCGGTCCGTGGCAGAGCCGGCAGGGCATGTCGTGGACCTTGTTCTTGGTGCTCGTGAACCCGGGGCCATGCGGGCTCCCGCCGGCGCCGCCGACGCGGTGGCAGCCGACGCAGAGCATCTCCCCTGCCCCGCCGTGGCAGCCGGCGCAGGACACCGGGTCGATGCGCGCCTGCACCCCGTGCTCGCTGCCGCCTCGCCCGCTGCCGACCCATCCCACCGGGTGGGGGCTGCGCGTCGTCCCCGCCGGGGAGACGTGCGAGGCCGTGTGGCAGTCGACGCAGGAGTTCTCGCTATGGCACGTCGTGCACAGCCCGGGGTCCGCCCGCGCCTCTTCCGCGTGCCTCGAGCGGAAGCCGGCTCGGTGGAGCCCGGGCAAGCTCACCTCGTCGAACGCCATCTTCGCCGGCAAGGTCGGCGTCGTCCCCGCGCCGTGGCACTTCGCGCAGGAGCGCTCGGTGTGGCAGCTCGCGCAGAGATCGCGCTCGCTCCCGGCGCGCACTCCGTGCTCGCGGATCCAGTCGCCGTCGTGAATGAGGTGGCTCGTCGGCAGCGTGTCCTCCGCGGTCAGGTCCACGTGGCAGCCGTCGCAGTCGCGCATTTTCCACTGGTCCTTGTGCTCGTGGCAGCTGAAGCACGACGCCATCTTCGGCAGGATGGTCCCCGCCTTGGCGTCGGCGACGGCGCTGTGGCAGCGCACGCAGTCGCCGTGGGCCACGGGGACGTGCTTGGTGTGGTCGAAGCGGAGGTTCTTGCGCGCGATCTCGGCCCCTTCCCGCGTGGATGCCTCGCCGTGGCACCCCAGGCATGCTCGCTCGTCGTGCGGCTTGGTGTGGCAGCTGCGGCAGACGGCCTCGGTCGGCAGGTGCAGAGGACCGGTGTCCCCCGCGTGCTCGACGCCGGCGTGGCACACGACGCAGTTGACGCCCTTGTCCACGTGGGCCCGGTGGGGGAACGGCCGTGACGGGTCCGTCGGATGAAACCCGAGCACGCCTGCGCACGCGGCGAGCGTCAGCGCCACGAGGAGCGCGAGTGCCTTGATCCAGGGTCTCAACGGAGCTCCAGGCTGCGCGAGATCCGCGCGAGGGCGTTGAGCTCGTACCGGTATTCCGGGGTCGAGGCTGCTTCCATGGCGGCGGCGACCTCCCAGCCCGCGTGCGAGCGCCACCCGAGCGCCGCGAGGCCCCAGGGCCAGACCGAGCCTCGCCCGTTCGGCTGATCGGGCACCGCGATCTCGATCTCGGAGGAGAGCCGGAACCCGTGGCCCAGCGGCTGCGCGCCCACCGCGCGAAACCCCGTCCAGCGCGCGGAGATGACGTCCACCCTCCGG
>Ga0302279_10005631_pt1 | contig 13861 bp, 9 predicted proteins | sample III_Bog_N3_3_FD_194541 | JGI IMG/M metagenome (GOLD analysis project Ga0302279, IMG submission 194541) | Peat permafrost microbial communities from Stordalen Mire near Abisko, Sweden - III_Bog_N3_3 | ecosystem: Environmental > Terrestrial > Soil > Wetlands > Peat | place: Sweden: Abisko...
CTCCGGGCGCCCGGTGCTGGGTGTCACGACGGCCCCCGGCGGCCTCGAGGGAGAGGGGTTCCCGGTCCGCCGGGCCTTCGCCGGCGTGGACCGGGCGCGGCTCGACCCCTTCGTCCACATGGACCAGATGGGTGAGGTCGAGTACGCACCGGGCGAGGCCAAGGGCACGCCGTGGCACCCCCACCGCGGCTTCGAGACGGTGACGTACATGATCGACGGGACGTTCCGGCACATGGACTCCATCGGCGGCGGAGGTCTCATCACCGACGGCGACACCCAGTGGATGACCGCCGGAGCCGGCATCCTGCACATCGAGGCCCCACCGGCCGAGCTGGTGGCCTCGGGCGGTCTCTTCCACGGCATCCAGCTCTGGGTCAACCTCCCCCGGGCCGACAAGATGATCGCCCCGGCCTATCAGGACATCGGGGGCGGCAACGTGGCACTGCTCACCACACCCGACGGCGGCGCACTGCTCCGGCTCGTCGCCGGCGACCTGGGCGGTCACGCCGGACCAGGGTCGACCCACTCGCCGATCACGATGGTCCACGCCACCGTGGCGGCCGACGCGTCGGTGACCCTGCCGTGGGACCCGACGTTCAATGCGCTGGTGTACGTGCTGTCCGGGGACGGCACCGTGGGCGAGGACCGCCGGCCGGTGACCACCGGTCAGCTGGCCGTCTTCGGTCCCGGGGACTCGATCACCTTCGGGGCGTCGGCGGCCGGGTCCGAGCGCTCACCCGACCTCGACGTGCTGGTGCTGGGCGGCCGGCCCATCGGCGAGCCGGTGTACGCCTACGGACCCTTCGTGATGAACACGAAGGACGAGGTGGCCCAGGCGTTCGAGGACTTCCAGGCCGGGCGGATGGGTCGGGTGCCCGACCACTACTCGGGGTTCTGAACCGGGCCGGGACCGGGCAGACCGGTGTGTCCCGCTCAGACCAGCACAACCTCGCCGGACACCCCGCCGACGTCGGCCAGGTCGGCCCTGGTGGCCGTCACCAGGAACAGGGCCGACAGTGCCGCCACGGCGAGGAAACCTGCGCCGACCAGGAAACCCACCGAGTACCCGTGGACCTGGGCGGCCACCACGTTCGCCGGGGTGTGGGCCCGGGTCGCCAGGTAGGTGACCGTCGCCGACGCCGCCAGCGTGTTCAGCAGTGCGGTGCCGAGGGACCCCCCGATCTGCTGTGACGTGTTGAGCGTGGCGCTGGCGACGCCGGCGTCGTGCGGGCTGACCCGGAAGAGCGCCGTGCTGCTCATCGGCACGAACGCCGTTCCCATGCCCAGGCTGATGAGGAGCTCCGCCGGGAGCACGTGGGCGGCGTAGCTCGTGGACGGGGTGATGCGGCTCAGCCACAGCAGGCCGAGGGCGGCGGCGGTGAAGCCGCCCGTCATCATGAACCGGGGGCCGAACCGGGGGAGGAGCTTGGACGCCGCCCCGGCGGCCAGGATGATGCCCAGCGAGAACGGGAGGAAGGCGAACCCGGCCTTGAGGGCCGAGTACCCGAGGACGGACTGGAAGTAGTAGGTCAGGAAGAGGAACATCCCGAGCAGTCCCGACCCGACCATGAGCGCGGAGAGGTACGACCCGCCCCGGTTGCGGTCGAGGAGGATCCGCATGGGCAGCAGCGGGTTGGTCGACTTCATCTCGATGACCACGAACGAGGCGAGCAGCACGACGGCCACGGCCAGGAAGAACAGCGTGTTGGACGACGTCCACCCGTCCTGGGCGGCCAGCGTGAACCCGTAGACCAGGGACACCAGCCCGCCGGTGACGGTCGCCGTCCCCGGGATGTCGTAGCTGGTGTTGCCGTGGGCACGGCTCTCCCGGACGATCGGCAGAGCGGCCACCGCGGTGACCACGGCGATCGGCACGTTGACGAAGAGGCACCAGCGCCAGGAGGCGTACTGGGTCAGGACCCCGCCCAGGATCAGCCCGATGGCGGCTCCGCCGCCGGCGATGGCGCCGTAGACGCCGAACGCGGTCGAACGCTCCCTCACCTCGGTGAAGGTCACGGTGATCAGGGACAGGGCTGCGGGGGCGAGGAGTGCCCCGAAGGCACCCTGGAGGGCCCGGGCGCCGAAGAGCATCTGGGCGTTGACGGCCAGGCCGCCCAGCGCCGAGGAGCCGGCGAAGCCGATGAGCCCGATCACGAAGATGCGCTTCCGCCCGGCGTAGTCGGCGATCCGGCCACCGAGGAGGAGCAGGCTCCCGAAGGAGAGCGTGTAGGCGGTGACCATCCACTGCCGGTCGGCATTGGAGATGTGCAGCGCCTTCTGGGCGGACGGCAGGGCGATGTTGACGATGGACGAGTCGAGGATGACCATGAGCTGGGCCACGGCGATGACGGCCAGCGCGAGCCAGCGCTTCGGATCGGGCGCTTCGGCGACGGGTGTCGGGGTGCCGGTGACGGCGTCTGCGGTGTCGGGCATTGCGGTGCTCCTCAGTGGGGGATGGTGCGTCGGACGGGGGTGCTGGGTGAGGTGCTGCGGGGGCTGCCGTGAGCGGCGGGGTGCTGCGGCTACTGGGGTGCTGCGGGAGTTGGTCGGTGGAGCAGGGGCAGGATGATCTCGTCCACCAGGTGCGCCGTGAACGCCTCGTCGAGGGGCTCGCCCCGGAACACCAGACGGGTCATCACCAGGGCGGGCGCCACCTCGTTGACCAGTTCCCCCGACGTGCCGGCGGGCAGCTCGCCGCGCGCCACGGCGCGGGCCACCACGACGTCGGTGGGGCTGTCGCCGTCGAGCACCTGCGACCGCATCAGCTCGGCCAACTCGGGGTCGGAGCGCATCGCCGACATGACGCCGGCCACGAGGGCCTCGTCACCGTCCAGCGAGATGCACATGGTGCCCAGGGCCTCGAGGAGGTCCTGGCGCAGGGAGCCGGTGTCGGGGACGGCGTGCTGGCCGTGCTTGCGCCGGCGGATGGCTTCGGCGACGACCTGGGCCTTGCCCGACCACCGCCGGTAGATGGTGGCCTTGCTGGCGTGGGCCCGCTCGGCCAGGGCGTCCATGCTGAGCCGGTCGTACCCTACCTCCATGACCAGTTCCAGGGCGGCGTCGAGGATGGCCTGTTCGCGCGCCTCGCTCCGGGGCGCGGCCGGTCGCTGGTCCCGGGCCTCCCCGACGTCGTCTGTGCGTACGGTCATCAAGCAACCCCTATTGCTATGAACGAAACGGTTTCGTTCACTTCAGAGTAGGGGAAGTGCGCCCCGCGTCGTACGCGGTCACCAGAATCGCCTCTGACCTGGAGGTTCGTCCGGCCGTCAGGCCGGGCAGGCCCGAGGGTCCCACGGCTGCAGGGGCGATATCGCCGCCGTCGGGGCCTGGAAGGCACCGTTGGACGCCGCGGTCGTCGAGGTGGTCGGCGAGGCGGGTGCGGTGGTGGCCGTCCCGCCCGCGGTGGTGGCCGGTGTGGCCGGTGCGGCCGGCGGGTTCACCGTGAACTCGGTTCCGGTGACCACGGTCACCTTGGCGCCGTCGGTCGTCGGCCCGAGGGCGATGATGACCGCCCCGGACAGCGACCTGGCCACGGCCTGGGCAGCGGCGATGTCGGCCGGGGTCTTGCTGGCGTAGTACACGACCGTCTCGGCCTCGGCACCGACCGGGGGCGAGTCGCCGACACCGACCATGGTGAACCCGAGCGCGCCGAGCGCCGCACTGGTGGTGGTCGCCTGGTTGGTCACGCCACTGCCGTTGAGCACCGAGACGGTCACCGTCGAAGGGGCGGGAAGCGGCTTGCCGGTCATGGTGTCGGTCGTGGCGCTGATCCCCAGGAACTGATCGATCACCTGGTTGTCCTGCACGTTCGAGGGGAACTCGATGTCGCCGTAGGCGCCGCCCTTGTAGAGGTAGGACCCGAACTGGTCGACCTGCACCGGCAGCGTCAGCTGGGGCGCCTGGTTGGCGTCGACCCCGTGGAAGTTCAGCACCAGCGAGGCCATGTCCGACGTCGAGAACGACTTGTCCACTTCGAGCTGGGGGGCCACGGAGCTGATCAGCTGTTCGTCGGTGATGGGGTTGGACAGGCCGTTCTTGGACACCGCGGTGGCCAGCACACGGAGGAACTCGTGGTCGCGTCGGATGCGGGCCAGGTCGCTCTGGTTCTCGAACGGCCAGTAGTCGGGGTACGGCGTGGTGACCCCGGCGGGCTTGTACTGGAGATGGCGGGCGCGGACCACCTGCAGCGCGTGCACGCCGTCGAGGCTGATGCAGCCCGGGGTGAGGACCTTCAGGCCCGAGTAGGCGTCGTAGACCGGCTCGGGGAAGTACATCTTCACCCCGCCGAGGGCGTCGACCACGTTGGCGAAGGTGTCGAAGTTGAGGACGACGTAGTGCTGGATGGGGATGCCGAAGTTCTCGTTGATGGCGGCCACGAGCTGGCTGGGACCCTCGTAGAGGGCGGCGTCGATCTTGTTGGCACCCTCGGCCCGGGCGTTGGGGACGAACAGGTCGCGCGGGATCGACAGGATGGAGACCGCGTGCGTCGAAGGATTGAGGTGGAGGATCATCACCACGTCGCTGTTGACCCCGTTCACCCCCTCGGAGCACAGCCCGTAGGCGGCGTTCTGGACCTTGAGGGCGCAGCGGTCGGTGGAACCGACCAGGAGGATGTTCTCGGTGCCGGCGTCCGCACCGCTGGTCGGCACGTCGACCAGCCCGCGCACGTCGATCCGGTGGATCTCGTGGTTGAGGTACCAGGCGTAGCCGGCGGACCCACCGACCAGAACCAGGAGTACGACACCCACGGTGCCGAGGACCCACCAGAGCTTGCGGTGGCGTCCGCGTCGGTGCGAGCCGCGCGTGGAACCGTGGGCCCGTGCCACCTCGTCGCCCAGTGCCAGCAGCCCGGACTCGTCGAAGGTGGCGGAACCGGACGCCCCTGCGGATCGGCCCACGGCGGGTCCGGCAGGGTCGCGCCCGGGACCCGCTGCACCGCTCGAAGACATGGTCCACCACGATACCGACGGACGGCACCGAGTTGGTGTCAGGCGCCCGTGGTGGTGGCGGACCTTCCGGTCGGGGGCCTAGCCGTCGGGGGACGGGGTGCGGGAGACGCCGAAGTCCGACCTGCGGATCCGGAGGGTGTCCCACCAGTACCGCACCGTCCAGCTCGGCCAGTTGTTGGTGATCCGCCCCGATGCGTCCTTGTACCAGCTGGTGCAGCTGCCGGCCCACGCCGTGCGGGCCATCAGCCGCTGGGTGGCACGGTCGTCCCGTTCGTAGGCGCTCCCGGTCACCGACACGCGGGAGCCCGATCCCCCGGTCAGCGCCCGCACCTGCAGGGCCATCGCCTGCAGGACCAGGTTGAGCTGCCGTTCGACCATGAAGAGGATCGAGTTGTGGCCGAGGTTGGTGTTGGGGCCGTAGAGCAGGTAGCAGTTGGGGAACCCGGCCACCGCCGTGCCGAGATAGGCGTGGGCGCCCCCGGCCCAGGCGTCCGCCAGACGACTGCCGCCGATCCCGGTCACCGGGATGTGGCCGAGGAAGTCGGTGGTGGAGAAGCCCGTCCCGAAGACCAGCACGTCGGCCGGGTGGCGCACCCCGTCGGCGGTCACCACGGCGTCGGGCTCCACCCGGGCGACCGGGCTGTCCACGACGGCCACGTCGGGCCGGAGGAGGGTCGGGTACCAGTCGTTGGAGATGAGGATGCGCTTGCACCCGACGGGGTAGTCGGGGACGACCGCCTCGGCGGGCAGACGCTCGCACACCACCTCGTCGCGGATGCCCGAGGCGAACAGCTCCTGGAGCTTGCGCCCCGCCCAGCCGTCCCGCCGGAAGGACACCCACCGCACCTCGAGCGACCAGTAGATCCACGCCCGGTAGGCCGCCCGTAAGGGTCCGACCTGCTGAAGCAGCCTGCGGGTCGCCGCCCGGTACGGCCGGTCCTTCTTGGGGCCGACATAGTTGGGGCTGCGCTGGAACACCGTGGTCGAGCCGGCGGCCTCCGCCACCGGGGGGACGAACTGGATGGCGCTGGCGCCCGAGCCGATGACGGCGACCGCCAGGCCGTCGAGGGCGACCCCGTGGTCCCACCGGGCGGAGTGCCACGACGGGCCGGCGAAGGTGTCGAGCCCGTCGATGTCGGGCACATGGGGGCGGTTGAGCTGGCCGCAGGCGAAGACGACGGTGTCGACCTCGAGTTCCTCGTCGCCGTCCGGCGTCCGGAGCGCGAGGCGCCAGGTGCCGCTCGACTCGTCGAACCGGGCGTCGGCCACCGTCGTGGCGAGGCGCAGGTGGGGGGCGAGGTGGTAGCGCTCCACGAGATCCTCGGCGTACGAGAGGATCTCTGGCTGCTCGGCGAACCGCCGGCTCCAGTCGGTCTTGGGTGCGAACGAGAACGAGTACAGGTGGGAGGGGACGTCGCACGCCGCTCCCGGGTAGACGTTGTCCCGCCACGTCCCCCCGACGCCGTCCGACTGCTCCAGCACGGTGAAGCTGCGCACGCCGGACCGGACGAGCTGGATGGCCATGGCCAGGCCGGACAGGCCGCCCCCGACGATGGCGACGGTCGGGACCGGACGACCGTCCACGTGCGCGCGCCGCACCTCCCGCTCGAAGGCCGTGCGCCCGATGTCCAGTGCCATGACTCCCCTTCGGCCTCACCGCGTCGGCGGTCGCCTCGGGGGACGACGATACCGGCGTGCCGGGTCGGCCGTCGGCGACGCCCGGAACGGCCCGACAGCGGATCCCGGCCGATGCGCCGGACGCCTGTGGACGGGTCCACCGCAGGGGTGACACGTGGGTGCGGGAAGGGTCCATTTGATATAGACACAACCTGCGCGGGGTGTTACGTTCCCGGGTAGTCACGGGGGGGTCCGCGACTGCAGCTTGGCCCGCAGGTTCCATCCGCAGCTTCACTCGCGAAGACAGGAAAGAGGTAGCCGATGCCCGAGGGAATTGAGCCTATCGAACTCGACGAGGAGCACCACGGGCTGCAGCTGAGCTCGGATGAACAGATGCTCGCCGAACTCGGCTACAAACAGGAGCTGAGCCGTTCCTGGTCCGGGTTCTCCAACTTCGCCATCTCCTTCTCCATCATCTCGATCCTGGCCGGTTGCTTCACCACGTTCGCCCAGGGGTGGAACGCCGGCGGCCCCGCCGCCATCGCCATCGGCTGGCCGATCCTGGCCGCGCTGATCATGGCGATCGGCCTCTGCCTGGCCGAGCTGGTCTCCGCCTACCCGACGTCCGGCGGCATCTACTGGTGGGCGTCGAAGCTGGGCGGACCCAAGGCCGGCTACTACACGGGCTGGCTGAACCTGATCGGACTGCTGGCCATCGTGGCTTCGGTCGCCTACGGCTGCGCCACCTTCTTCGACCTGACGTTCAGCTTCATCTGGCCCAGTCACGTGGCCGGCAACCTGCACACGATCTTCCTGTACTTCGTGATCATCCTGGCCATCGCCGGGGCGATCAACATCTTCTCGAGCCACCTGCTCGCCATCTTCAACAACGTGTCGGTGTGGTGGCACGTGTTCGGCGCCGCCGCGGTGGTCCTGATCCTGATCCTGCTCCCCCACCACCATGCCAGCGTCTCGTCTGTCTTCACCCTGCGCGAGAACAACACCGGCTTCTTCGGTGGCAAGACGGGCGGGCTCGGGTTCCTCTTCATCGTCCTGCCGATCGGCGCGCTGCTCACCCAGTACACGATCACCGGCTACGACGCCTCGGCCCACCTGTCCGAGGAGACCAAGGGCGCGGCGAACAACGCGGCCAAGGGCATGTGGCGGTCCATCTTCTACTCGGCCATCGGTGGATGGATCCTCCTCCTGTCGTTCCTCTTCGCCGTCCAGAGCCCGGCCGGGGTCAACAAGGGCGGCGGTGCCGTGGCGGTCATCTTCTCGCAGGCACTCACCTCGAAGTGGGGTGGCGCGGTGCTGTTCATCTCGGCGATGGGCCAGCTCTTCTGCACCATGGCCTGCATGACCAGCTGCTCCCGGATGCTGTTCGCCTTCAGCCGTGACGGTGCCGTGCCCGCATCCAAGACATGGTCGAAGCTGAGCGCCAAGCGGGTGCCCGTGGCCGGCGTCATTCTGACCGTGGTGGTCAGCCTGATCCTGACGTCGCCTGCCCTGATCCCGGTCAACATCGGCGGGGTGCCCAGCCCGATCGCCTTCTTCGCCGTCGTGTCCATCGGCGTCATCGGCCTGTACTGGTGCTTCTCCATCCCGATCTGGCACCGCTGGCGGCTGGGCGACAAGTTCCAGACCGGCGAGTGGAACCTCGGGCCCAAGTACAAGTGGCTGTGCGTGGTGGCCCTGCTCGACACCGTGCTGGTCACCTTCATGGCCTTCATGCCCACGACGAGCTTCGGCGTGCCCGGCATGGCCGGGTTCTCCTGGAAGTTCGTGAACTACACCATCCTCGTGGTGCCCGCAGCCATGATCTTCCTGTGGGCCTACTGGCACCTCTCGGTCAAGAAGTGGTTCACCGGACCGAAGTCCACCATCGACATCGTCGACGACGGGTCGAACGTCACCGTCTGACCGGACTGCCCCCGGCGGGCGATGTGCACCCATGTGACCCGACCCGCCCGCCAGGGCGGGTCGGTCGCGTCCCGCCCCGTGGACCCGGCGGTCAGATCCCGGTCTGCAGCGACACCCTGATCCGGTCGGGACGGAACAGGTCGCGGGCGAATTCCACGGCCAGGCCCGCCCGGGTGAACGCGGTCCGGGTGATCAGCATCAGCGGACTCCCCTCGTCGACCTTCAGCAGCCCGGCCTCGTCCGGCCGGGCGATGACCGGTTCGAGCGACTCGTCGGCCGAGGTGGGCCGCTGACCGTAGGTGCGGGTGAGGAGTGTGTAGATCGAGCCGGACAGCCCGTGGTCGAGCAGTCCGGGGAAGGGACCGACCGGGAAGTAGCTGCGCTCCATGGCCAACGGCTCGCGACGGGCCGTGCGCACCCGGACGATCTCGTAGACCTGCTCGCCGCGCTCCACCGAGAGGGCCGCCGCCACCTTGGCGTTGGCGGGGACCGTGCTGGCCGACACCACCCGGGCGCCGGCGCGGAGATGGGCCCGTCGCATCTGCTCGGTGAAGCCGGCCATCCCGGTGAGGTCGCACTCGATCCGGGGTTCGCGGACGAACGTCCCACCGGTGCGGCCGCTCTTGCGCTCGACGGTCCCCTTTCCCTCGAGGGTGGCCAGGGCCTGGCGCAGGGTCATCCGGCTCACGCCCAGTGCAGCCGCGAACCGGTCCTCGCGGGGGAGGCGGTCGCCGGGCACGAGGTCGCCCCGGCCGATCAGGTCGGTCAGCCAGCGGGCGATGCTGGCGTGCACGGGTGCCCCTCCCGGAGCGGGGAGCGCGGGCGCGGTCGCGAGCCAGTCACCTTGGGGTTCCGTTCCGCGCACCTCGTGATGCTACCGACTCCCCTGCACCCAGCCTCCGCAGGGCGGGTCGCCTCCGGCGGCACCGGCAACTGTCTAGACCTTGAGCCGGGCGGTGGTCGGCACTACTGTCGACAGTCCGGAGCCGGACCGGTGTGGTCCGGGTTCCCGAACGGGGAGACGGACGGACGGAGACGTGGCAGACGACGTGGTCCCCACCGGCAGTCTGATGCTGCCCGACGGCCTGTGCGACCGGATCGCCGTGCTGCGTGGCCGACCGGTGGAGGTCGAGGAGCTCACCGGCGGGCTCACCAATAGGAACTTCAAGGTGACCGCCGGCGACGAGGCCTACGTGGTGCGCATCTCGGGCCCCGGGTCGGGCGCGTTGGCCATCGACCGGGACCATGAGTACCGGAACTCCGTCGTGGCCGCCGAGTGCGGCGTGGGTGCCCCGGTGGTCGAGTACCTGCCGGAGCACTCGTCGCTGGTGATCGGATTCATCGAGGGGCACACCTTCACCGACGCCGAGTTCGCCCGTCCGGGGGTGGTCGAACGGGTGGCCGAGGCGTGCCGACGGCTCCATTCCGGGGCCCGGTTCGTCAATGACTTCGACATGTTCGAGATCCAGGCCGGCTACCTGCGCCTGGTGCGCGACCGGGGCTTCCGCCTCCCGGCCGACTACCTCGAGTTCGTCGGTGACGTCGAACGGATCCGGGCCGCCATGGCGGTCCGCGCCGAGCCGACGGTGGCCTGCAACAACGACCTCCTGGCCGGCAATTTCATCGACGACGGCACCCGGATCCGGCTCATCGACTACGAGTACGCGGGCAACAATGACGCCTGCTTCGAGCTCGGCAACATCTGGAGCGAGTGCCATCTGGACGACGCGCAGTTGGAGCAGCTGGTGGCCGCCTACTACGGACGGCACCTGGTCAACCGGGTGGCCCGTGCCCGGCTGCAGGGCCTGATGTCGCAGTACGGATGGACCCTGTGGGCCTCGATCCAGGAGGCGACCAGCGACATCGAGTTCGACTTCTGGACCTGGGGCCTGGAGAAGTACGAGCGGGCGGTGGCCACCTTCCGGGGACGGGGACTGGACCGCCTGATCGAGGACGTCCAGCGTGCCGACTGACGCACCGGTGGCCGCGTGCGACCGCAGCCGGACGGCAGGTTGCGACACGTGAGGACGGAGACGACATGAGCAGGACCGACACGCTGCCCGACCGGGCACAGGTGGTCATCATCGGCGGGGGCATCGTGGGCGCGAGCGTCGCCTACCACCTCGTCAGGCTGGGGTGGACCGACGTCGTCCTGGTCGAGCAGGGCCAGCTGTCATCGGGTACCACGTGGCACGCCGCGGGGCTCGTGGGCCAGCTGCGGGCGACCGAGGGCGGCACGCGGTTGGTCCAGTACTCGGCCCGGCTCTACAGCGAGCTCGAGCAGGAGACCGGGCTGGCCACCGGGTTCAAGCGGTGCGGCGGCGTGACCGTGGCCCGGACCGAGGACCGCATGGTGCAGCTCCGGCGCACCGCGGCCAATGCCGAGTCGTACGACCTCGAGTGCGAGCTGATCTCGCCGGACCGGGCCAAGGAGCTGTACCCGGTGCTCGCCACCGAGGACCTGGTCGGCGCCATCTGGCTGCCGGGCGACGCCACGGCCAACCCGGTCGACGTGACGGCGTCCCTGGCCCGGGGCGCCCGCACGGGCGGGGCGCGGGTGTTCGAGAAGACCCGGGTGACCGGCATCGAACAGCGGGACGGGCGGGTGAGCGGCGTGGTCACCGACCGGGGGACGATCGAGGCCGAGGTGGTGGTGAACTGCGCCGGACAGTGGGCCAAGGCGGTCGGGGCGCTCGCCGGTGTCAACGTCCCCCTGCACTCGGCCGAGCACTTCTACGTGGTCACCGAGCAGATCGAGGGAGTCCATCCGGACCTGCCGATCCTCCGTGACCCCGACGGCTACACCTACTTCAAGGAGGAGGTGGGCGGACTGGTGGTCGGCGGGTTCGAGCCGCAGGCCAAGCCGTGGGTCGCCCCCGACCAGCTTCCCTACCCCTTCGAGTTCCAGCTCCTGGACGAGGACTGGGACCACTTCTCCATCCTGATGGAGAACGCGCTGCTGCGGATCCCGGCGCTGCACCACACGGGGATCCGGAAGTTCTACAACGGGCCGGAGAGCTTCACGCCAGACAACCAGTTCGTCCTGGGTGAAGCGCCCGAACTCGTCAATTTCTTCGTGGGCGCCGGATTCAACTCGGTCGGCATCGCCTCGGGGGGAGGTGCCGGGCGGGCGCTGGCGGAGTGGATCGTCGGGGGTGAGCCGACGATGGACCTGGCGGCGGTGGACATCCGGCGGTTCGCACCGTTCAACGGCAACAACCAGTGGCTCCACGACCGGGTGGGCGAGGTGCTGGGGCTGCACTACAACGTGCCGTGGCCGAACCGGGAGCTGACCTCGGCCCGTCCGTTCCGCCGCTCGCCCGTCTTCCACCTGCTCGAGCACAGGGGCGCACTGTTCGGTTCCAAGATGGGGTGGGAGCGGCCGAACGTCTTCGCTCCCCGCAATGTGGTACCGGTCCTGGAGTACACGTGGGGCAGGCCGAACTGGCTGCCCTGGTCGGTGGCCGAGCAGGAGGCCACCCGGGGGGCGGTCGCCGTCTATGACGAGACGTCCTTCGGCAAGCTGCTCCTGGCCGGACGGGACACCGAGACGTTGCTCCAGCGCCTGTGCACAGCGGACGTCGCCGTGCCGATCGGCCGGTCGGTCTACACCGGCATGCTCAACGTGCGGGGCGGGTACGAGGCCGACGTCACGGTCACCCGGTTGGCCCACGACCGGTACCTGCTGGTGACGAGCTCGGCATCGGTGGTACGGGACCAGGTGTGGATCGATCGCCACACCCGTCCGGGCGAGCGCGTGGCGGTCACCGACGTGTCGTCGTCCTACGCCGTCTACGGGGTGATGGGTCCGCGATCGCGCCAGCTGCTGCAGCGTCTGACCCGGACCGACCTGTCCGACAACGCCTTCCCCTTCGCCACCAGCCAGGAGATCGACCTCGGGTACTCCACCGTCCGGGCCACCCGGATCACCTATGTGGGAGAGCTGGGCTGGGAGCTCTACGTCCCGGCCGAGTTCGCCGTCGGCGTCTACGAGGACCTGCTGTCCACCGGGGAGGACCTCGGCCTGGTGGATGCCGGGTACTACACGATCAACTCGCTCCGCCTCGACAAGGGGTACCGGGCGTTCGGGCCCGAGCTGACCCCCGACCACAACCCGGTCGAGGCCGGGCTCCGGTTCACCTGCAAGCTCGGCACCGACCTCGACTTCGTCGGACGCCCGGCCGTCGAGCGGGTGGTCGCCGAGGGGGCCCGACGGCGGCTGGTCTCGTTCCGCCTGGACGATCCCGACCCGATGATGTGGGGCGGTGAGCTGTTGCTGAGGGACGGAGAGCCGGCCGGCCAGGTGACCTCGGCGGCGTGGTCGGCCACCTTCGGCAGCTGCGTGGGCCTCGCCTACGTGTGGCACCGTGACCGGACCCCCGTGACCACCGAACACCTCCACACCGGTTCCTATGCCGTCAACGTCGGGGGCGGGGTCCATGCCGCCACCGTCGGACTCAAGGCCCCGTTCGACCCGACCAACGACCGGATCCGGTCGTGAGGGAATCCCGGTCGTGACCATCCCACCCGACCCTGTCGGGCCCCCCGGTCCGTCGGCCACCCGGCTGGCCCGGGCCCGGGCGGCCTTCGCCCGGGGACTGCGCGGCCTGCTGGCCCCGGACGGACTCCCGTCGGGGGCCACGGCCGAGCTCGAGTCCGCCTTCGGCGACATCGGCCGCCAGGCCATGGCGTCCGGTCCGGGCCGCATCAGGCGGGTGCGGGCCCAGGTAGGCGCGGCGCCGCCCCGGTTGCTCGACTGGATGTCGACCCAGGTCGTCGAGCATCCAGCCGTGGTCTACGACGTCGCCGGGGTGGAGGCGCTGTCGGGCCGGCAGACGAAGTCGATCCAGACCGCGGTCGGTGGCCTGCAGCTGGCCCTGGTGGCCGCGGCCGCGGCCTCGACCCTCGAGGGCGGTCCATTCCTGGCCGTGGCCATCGACGGCGTCGTCGGCCAGGTGGCGGCCGTGGTCCACGGGGTGTGTGACTGGTACGACACCGGTTCGTACCTGGTGCGGCGGCTCGACCAGGAGGGACTGGTGGCCGACGTCGCCGAGGTGCGGCGACTGACCAATGCCGCACTGATGTCGAAGGGCAAGGACGTGGACGAGCGCATGCTCGCCCGTTCGACGGAGTTCCGGCTGATCCGACGGTGGGCGGGTAACGGACTGGTCGACGCCCTCCCGTTCGGTTCATCGCTGGGCAAGGCCGCCGTGCACGCCGCCGGGCGGGTCGACCACTCCGACCTGGCACGGTTGCTCGCCACGCTCCGGATGGAGCCGCTCCGGCCCTAGTGACCTGAGTCAGAAATAGTTCGGCTCGGAGGAATTTCCTCTCGTCGTCCCGCGTTCTTCTCGTTGTAGGCGACGATGGGA
>Ga0302279_10005637_pt1 | contig 13841 bp, 12 predicted proteins | sample III_Bog_N3_3_FD_194541 | JGI IMG/M metagenome (GOLD analysis project Ga0302279, IMG submission 194541) | Peat permafrost microbial communities from Stordalen Mire near Abisko, Sweden - III_Bog_N3_3 | ecosystem: Environmental > Terrestrial > Soil > Wetlands > Peat | place: Sweden: Abisko...
TCGGAGAGATGACCCCTTCTTCAGCAGTTGGGTTGCAGAAGCGTGGCGAAGTGAGTGTGGGCCCATGTTCTCCGACTCAATTCCCAGCTTCATTATTTGGGAGGCCACAATCTCCCAAACATTCCCCGAGTTCAGGGGTCTATACGGAGTTTGCACAGTGAGGAACAGATTCCGAACCGAACACCGGGGCCGGCCCCATTGCAGATAGTCTAGAACCGCCTGTCCCACCTCAAATTGGAGCGGGAACTGCTGGACCCTGTCATTCTTCGCTCGCCTCAATGTGAATGTTTCGTTTACCCAGTCGAAATCGTTAAGCGTTAGATTGGTGATCTCAATGGCCCGCATTGCATAGATGGAGCACAGTGAAATGACGGCCCGTGTTCGCAATTGACTCGGTGTTTTGGTTGAATTGGCTTTCATCAATCGCCTGACATCACTCCAGCACGGCCCCCTGGACACCTGGTCTGGCTTTGGAACCCGTGGACTTCGGATGCCCAACGCGATCGTGTAATCGCTCCATCCCTGCAACTCGCAGAAGCGAAAGAACGCGCGTAGAGTATTGCATTGACCTGCTATCGTAACCAACTTGGTGCCGGCGGCTCGCCTCATTCTAAGGAATTCGTCGATGTCGATGAGCGATATCGCCGAGATTGCCCCACAGTGCTCCTCTGCCCAAGTCAAGAAACGCGCCACACCGGATTTGTAGTGTTGAATCGAGGATGGGCTAAATTGCCGCTCGGATGTGAGGTAATGGATGAACTGTGCGAGATGAAGGTCAAAGGGCCGTGGCGGGGTTGGGGGGACAGCGACAAGTTGGTTATACCTGAACCAATTTGTTGCGATGTTGGTGAACATATAGAGCGAGGTTTTTCCTTGTTGCCTTGTCGTGTGACCCTCAACGTCCGTCAACCAACGCCTGCCAGCGTCATGAATCTCGATACGGCTTACAGTACGTAGCTGATCCAGCTCCATTAGACGAATGACATGTAGCAGAATGCATGCGATCGACCGAACTCTTGCTTTGCAAACGCCTTGATCGAGCAGAGCTATAAGGTATCGCTCACGTTCTTTGAGGAGCGGCGCTTCGCGCTGCTTGAGACGAACTCTTTCTCGTACAAACAGACTGTCAATCATTTCTGCGGTCCTCTCTCGGAGATCGTGGAGTCCTTGGTTGAATTAGTGATGACGGTCCTGCTCCAAGGGTGGGGGCGGAGCAAACACGATAGGCTCGCGACGCGCTAATGGATTAGACGCCGAGGCCGATGAACTATTCACGGCCGAGGTCTGATGGATGAAACAAAGTGACGGAATTGAAGGCACGCAGCGGTACGTTGGTCCAACGGGGGCGTCAGCAGCTTCCGGCCTGAACGGGGCTGGAAGGACAGAGATATATACCTTGCCAACGCCAGCCAGGAGTGTACAGGGTAGCCCGTCGCCAGCTCACGAAGTGCATTTGAGCGTCACATTGTGTGCGGAAGCACGCGCGTTCGCCTGCACTGGCGTCCGCGCCGACAGGATAGCGGCCTTACAGCGATCAATCACCGATAACAGCTACTGCGTGCCCTCATCGGACATAGCAGACACGCTGATACGTTCTCTGTTGAGGGAACGCACCTGACGGAGCGAGACTACAGACACTGTTCTCCAACATCGAAGCAAAACGATCGGTTAGGAGGCCCAGCGTGGGTGGCGGTCGGGACGTCCGGCTTCTCCCGAGTCAGCCTGAGAGGACGGAGAGACGATCAGCCCAGCGCCCTTGCGGGCGCGGGCGGGCGGGGCGGGGAAGAAGAGAAGCAGAGAGCGCTTAAACAACTATCCAGCAGACGATAGAGTAAACCCAGCAAAGAGCAGGCTATCGAATCAGCCATGGACCGGCAGTCCCTCCGGCAAGACGAGCTGAACCGGTCGACCGCTGGATACTGGGGAGGCGTGCGGCGGGCGTAAAGAAGGAGGAATCGGCCCCTCTTAAGGCCACATTGTGCACCTATATACTTACGTCACTTCCCGGGTTGAGACCTGCGCAACTATACCACCGGCTATTTCTGTCCGGTTATCGACGAATTTGAGGGCAAGTGTGTCGTAACCCCAGTCGCGGGTCGGGGAAAGTGCCTTCCCCCGGTGTCTAGATGCACTTAGTCGAACCAATGGAGAGCCAAGGTGGAGTTATCTGTTCGGTCGCCCACTCTCCCTCTCTGCAGCCAATCAGTTGGCCAACACGTCCGATCCGCAAAGCGCAGTCAACACGCTTGAATTGTAGCCGTTTTCTTTGCGGCTCGAGCCTCCCGCAGATCACGGCGGCCATTGGCAACTTTCGTGGATGTGCGGTAGCATTGGCTGAAAGCACGAAAATCAGCCAGCATCTTGTCGCTTCCGTGGCGGAGAATTGGTATCTAACGATGACAGAGGGTATTGCTCGTCTACATTCGACTGCGGAGTCGCAGATGGAACGCCAATTCATTTCCTCGGCTCAACTCATATTGAGCTTGGTGGGGCATCCAGATTCAGTGGTGAAGCTCGCCCAAGCTTTGGGCGGTTCGACGCCACCCCGAGAATTTGATTCGATCATGACTGAAAGCGATAAGACTCTGATGACTTCCATGAAGATCAAAACCACAACCTGAAGCTCGGCGCAGTTTGATTCTCCTCCTCTACGCCCGCCGACGGCGCCCTATAAAGGGCGCTAAGCGGCGGCTCCTCAGTGTGGCGTTCTGCCGCAGCATCGCCTGCACGGGAGGCACCCCACTTCGCATCGCCGCGCAGTATTCCGGGCCAGTGGATTCGCGCGGCTATATCGGCTTCGCGCAACGACCTGCAACGACCTCCTGCTCACAACCTTCCGGACCGTACTCCATCAGGACGCGCACCACCTCTGCCGGGCCGCCGGCCGCCGGGTCGAGCGCCGAAATGATGAGCAGAATCCGCATCCTTGGGTCTTTGGTCAGGGGCAGGCTACCGGTTGGCGAAGAGGTGCGAGGAGTCGACCCAGTTGGTCTTGAAACCCTTGGCTTGGAGTAGCTCTTCGATCTGGATGGGGGCTGTCGGACGCCCCCGCTTTTCGAGCTTCATAAAATGGACTTCGACCAGAATGCTCCGCAGTTCGGGCGATGCCAGCACGTCGCCCATCCCGTGCAGCACCTCTTCCTCAAAACCCTCGACATCCACCTTGATCACGTTCGGTGCACGGCCCAGGCGTTTGCATACGGCATCGCCACGGCAGATCTCTACGGGCCTCGGTGGTCACCGCAAAAGCGGCCATACGTGGTCACTTCAAAACCGGCCATAGAGATTGGCCTGAGACGTGATTGTTTTACCGTGCCGCGGTGCACTTAGGCAAGGTAGTGTGCTTTTTCCTTTCTGGTGAGCTTTTCGCTTTTGCTTTTCTCATTGGCTGTCTCCAGTGCTGCTCGTTTTGGTTCTCCAACTCCGCGGGCCGCATTTGAGCACGTGGCCGTGATGCAGGAGACGATCCAGCATGGCGGTGACAGCAGCGCTGTCACCGAGCAGCTTGCCCCAGTCTTCTACGGGACGGTTCGATGTCAGCAGCGTACTTGCACGTTCATAGCGGCGCATGATGATCTCCAGCAGTTCCTCGGCGGCGGTCAGCGGCAGCTTGCGCATTCCCAGATCGTCGATGATCAACAGCGGCACGGTGGTCAACTGCTCCATCAGTTCCTTACGCTTGCCATCGAGGGCAGCATCGGCCAGATCCTCGAGCAGGGCGTGGGCTTCGCGATACAGCACACGATAGCCCTGCTGGATGGCAGCGTGTCCTATGGCCTGGGCGCAGTGGCTTTTCCCGCTTCCAGGCGGCCCAAGGAATAAGGCATCTTCGCGCTTTCCGACCCAGTTCGCCGTGGCCAGCTCGAAGACCAGATTGCGATTCATCCGGGCGTTGAACTGGAAGTCGAAGTTGTCCAGGCGCTTGTCGGCATCACGGAACTGAGCCTGTTTGTGGCGTCTTTCCAGCAGCCGCTTGCTGCGGCAAGCCAGTTCATCAGAGACCAACGTGGAGATCAGGTCGATGGGCGCCATGTTCTCCGATTGCGCTTGCAGAAGGCGGGTTTCCATCACTGCGGCCATGCCGCTGAGGCGCAGTTGGACAAGCGAGCGATTGAGTTCGATCAGGTTCATGGATTGGTTTCCTCGAAGTGGATTCGTTGTTGGATCAGGTCGCGATACTCGGTCAGTTCGCGGATGAGTGGATCGACTTGCCGCAGGCTCAGAGGAGCCTGCGGCCTGCGCTCCAGATAGCGGCGCACGAAGCGATATTCAGCGACGCGCAGTTCGAGCGCCGCCGCACAGGCATCGTCCGTAGCCGCGCTGCCATATTTCTTAACCAGTTGGAACATGCCCTGGATGCGACGCATTCCGAGTTCACCCTGGCGGGCATGGATGGCATCGCATACGGCACCGATGTTGGGTCCCGCCTTATGGGCACGGGCCAGCAGCTGGAGCAGCTTGAGCGGCGTTCGACGTGGGCGATCGGCATCGCGGATGCGATGCCCGCCACGCTTGCCGGTCAGATGCTCGCGCAGCAGCTCACCAGTTTTGGGATCAAGCAGACGCACGAACATCGAGTCCCACTGCACCTGCACTCGACGTCCTATCCAGCCCGGCGGCGCTCCATAGTAAGCCGCTTCAACTTCGACGCAGCCGTCCAGATGCACAGTGCGCTCTCCATACTGGTAGTAGCGGAACGGCTCCAGCGGAAGCGGTTGCAGGAGGGGCTTCTCTTCGGCGAACATCGCCGCCACCTGCCGCTTGGTGCGGCCATGGATGCGCTTGTCGGCCCACTGTTCTTCCCAGTGATCGAGGTAAGCCTGCGCCTCTTCCAGGCTCTCGAACTTCTTGCCCTTCAGTGGCGTCTTTTGTGCATGGGCCACACCCGATTCCACTTTTCCTTTTCGATCTGGATCGCGAACTTTGCACGGCAGGGCCGTCACGCCGTAGTGCGCCAGAACGTCCCGATACAGGGGATTCAAGCCAGGTATGCGCGCCGGTGCAAAACTAGGCCACAGTGCACCGCGTAAGCGGTGCTCTGCGGCGGAGTAAAAGTAGTCCACCGCTGGATCTTGGTTTCGTGAGCCATTGCGTTGGTGGCATGGTTCATGGAACACCGGAGGGATGTTCCAGGTGGAGATATACGGGCGTGTACGGCGTGCGGTTCGTGTTGAGGGCCGGAGTCAGCGAGCGGTAGCCAGGGATTTTGGTCTGTCGCGAGAGACAGTACGGAAGATGCTGCAGTACGCGGTGCCGCCGGGCTACCAGCGGCAGCAGCCGATCAAGCGGCCCAAGCTGGGGCCGTGGCTGGGCGTCATTGACGCCATTCTGGAAGATGACAAGCAGAGACCGGCGAAGCAGCGGCACACGGCCAAGCGGATCTTCGATCGGCTTAAGGAAGAGCATCAGTTCACGGGCGGCTACACCATAGTGAAGGACTACGTGCGGTCTGCGGAGTTGCATAGCCGGGAGATGTTCATTCCTCTGACGCATGCGTCGGGCGAAGCGCAGGTGGACTTCGGCGAGGCGCTGGTGGTGGTCGCCGGCGTGGAGCAGAAGGCGCACTACCTGGCTATGGACCTGCCTCACTCTGACGACTGCTTCGTTGCGGCATTTCCGGCCGAGACCACAGAAGCTTTCCTGGAAGGGCATGTACGAGCATTTGCGTACTTCGGCGCCGTTCCGACGCGGATTCTATATGACAACTCGAAGATAGCTGTGGCCAAGATACTGGGCGGTGAGCAACGGCAGAGGACGCGGGCGTTCTCCGAGTTGCAGAGCTACTATCTGTTCGCCGACAAGTTTGGACGGCCGGCCAAGGGCAACGATAAGGGTAAGGTCGAGGGCCTGGTGGGCTATGCCAGGAGGAACTTCATGGTTCCGATTCCACGCGTATCGAGTTGGGAAGAGCTGAACGCACGCCTGGAGGCCGAGAGCCGGAAGCGGCGGCTTCGACGGTTGCGCGGGCACACAGCGACCATCGGCGAACGCTTCGAGCGCGATCATGCCGCCATGCTGCCGCTGCCGGCGGCGCCCTATGAAGCCTGCGAGAAGATCGCCGGCCGCGTCAGTTCACTGTCGCTGGTCCGCTACCGGTCGAACGACTACTCCGTGCCCACCCAGTACGGACATCGCCAGGTATGGGTGAAGGGCTACGTGCATCAGGTGGTGATCGCGTGTGGCAGCGAGGTGATCGCCCGACACCAACGCAGCTATGAACGCGAGACGGTGGTCTTCGATCCGCTGCACTATCTTGCTCTGCTGGAACAGAAGACCAGAGCGCTGGATCAGGCCGCGCCGCTGGCCGGCTGGCAGCTGCCGGAGTGCTTCGCGCAACTGCGGCGTCTGCTCGAAGCCAGGCTCAAGAAGCACGGCAGCCGCGAGTATGTGCAGGTGCTTCGTCTCATGGAGACCTTCGCCCTTGCGGAAGTAACTCACGCCGTCGAAGAAGCCTTGCTGCTGGGCACGATCAGCTTCGACGCGGTGCGTCATCTGCTGCTGTGCCGCATCGAACGAAGACCGCCGCGGCTGGACATGGAGAACTACCCGCACCTGCCGATGGCACAGGTTCATACCACGCAGGCCGCCGACTACATGAGCTTGCTGGTGGAGGTGTGCGCATGAGCGACGCCGATGTTTTTGCGACCAACACCGCGGCTCATACGGCCGACACGCCGCAGTTGCTGCTCGACCATCATCTGAAGGAACTGCGGCTGCCCACCATCCTGCGCGAGTATGACAAGGTGGCACGGCAGTGCGCCGTCGAACAGGTGGACTATCAACACTATCTGCTGCGCATCACCGAGCTGGAGTTACTGGACCGCGAGCGCCGCGCCACGGAACGCCGCATCCGTCAGGCGAAGTTCCCAGTCGTCAAGACCATGGACAGCTTCGACTTCCTCGCCATCCCTTCCGTGAACAAAACCCTGGTACTGGAACTGGCACGATCGGAGTTCCTCGCCCGCCGCGAGAACGTGCTGCTGCTGGGCAACAGTGGCACGGGCAAAACGCACATCGCCCTGGCTCTGGGACTGGCCGCCTGCCAGCGCGGCCACCGCGTGCGCTTTACAACCACCGCCGCCCTGGTCAGCGAGCTGATCGAAGCTCGCGACGAGAAGAAGCTGCTCCGGTTCCAGAAGCAGATCGCCAGCTACGAGCTGCTCATCGTCGATGAGTTGGGCTTCGTGCCGCTCTCCAAGACTGGCGCCGAACTGCTCTTCGAGATGCTCAGTCAGCGCTACGAACGCGGATCAACCCTGGTGACCAGCAATCTGCCCTTCCAGGAATGGACCGAGGTCCTCGGCTCGGAGCGGCTGACAGGCGCCTTGCTCGACCGCCTCACCCACCACGTCCACATCCTGGAGATGAACGGCGACAGCTATCGGCTCAAGCAGAGCCGCCGCAAACGCACCTCATCCTCCGAGCGCTGAACTCTACCCCTCCCGGACGCGCCTCGGGGGAGAAGGGCCGCTTCCGCTACGCTCCAGCGCCCCTCCTCCCCCGAATACTCAACAACCCTACTTCCAACCGCTGGCCTACTTTTACTCCGCCCCACTGGCCTAGTTTTGCTCCGCCCTTGACAAAAGTCGCTGATCCAGAAAAACCTCATCGACGAGTTCGAGGACGTTCCGATGGAGAACTTCGATAAGTTCACCTTGCAGCTGCACGTCAACAAGCTGGCAAAGACCGAAAGCAAGGACACCGTGCTTCAGATGCGAGCTTATCTGCGGGACATCTTCGCCGAGGCGGTCGATCAGGACTTCCTCACGAAGGATCCTGGGCGTAAGGTGGGGGTTCCTACGCAGTTGCGGCCGACCGACAAGACGACTCTTACCTGGGATCAGCTACGGGACGTTTTGGCGAAGGTCGATCTGCGGGATCGGGTTCTTCTCGAACTCGACATGACCAATGCACTTCGCCCCGAGGAGTTGTTTGCCTTGAGGTGGAAGAGTTTTGATGCTTCGACATGCTCCATCCAGTTGATGGAGACTTCCTACAAGGGCCAGATCCGGCCTTGGGGCAAGACCGTCGGAAGCCTCACTACGATCCCGATCGCAGACGAGTTTGCACGGGACCTGGTCGCGTGGCAGCAGCAGTGTCCTGATCCATCTCCGGAAGCTTTCATCTTCCCGAATAATGATGGAGGTTTTCTGGACTCGGGGAACTATCGCAAGCGGGTGCTGCACAAGCTTGCGGAGGAGCTTGGACTTCCGAAGCTCACGTTCCAGGTGATCCGGCGCACAATCGCCACTCTCGCCCAGAAAAAGGGAACCGTGAAGGATGTGCAGGGTGTGCTTCGGCACTCTCGCGCCGCAACGACCACCGACGTGTACATGCAGGAGATTCCTGAAAATGTACGGGCGACGGTCAACTCGATCTCCCAGGAACTGAAGTCTGACAAGGGCAAGCGTCGGACTGGAGCCGCAGGGGCCAGAGGCAAGGCGTCGAAGCCAGCGAAGAGAAACGTCAAGCCGGCTGCCGTTGTGACGATGGCAGCCACAACAACTGACTCGTTCGCGGCCTCTGGCAAGAAGGGGCCCGGAACGGTTTCAGGCAAGGTTTTGGAATTTGCGACAAGAATGCGACAAAGTCGCGGAAGGGAGGAGCTTCTAAATGCTTGAATTGATTGGTGGACCTGACCGGGATCGAACCGGTGACCTCTTCCATGCCATGGAAGCGCGCTCCCAGCTGCGCCACAGGCCCACACTTCGGGAAGGACTCTATCTATTCTCAGACCTGCGGCGCGGATAGTCAAACGAGCCGCAGGCTGGGAACGGTCTGGCGCGCTCCTGGGTCTTGAGCCGGTGGGCGGCTGAGCCAGCAAGGATTGCAGGCCCCGCGCATCTATTTGCGAAGATTGGGGAACAATTGCAAGGGGTCCCGGTGTCTAAAGCAAGTAGAGTGAGCGAGCACTCAGCCGCCGGCGGCGCACTTCCGACTCGCTTGCTGATGGGTTTCGCGATGCGGAGCAGGGTGCGCGGCAATCGAAGGCTTGTTGCAAGGGAACGTTTGAAGTCGTAACTTTGAGGATACCCGGTATGCAGGCGGGCAGCGTGATGGGCAATCTGGCGAGCGCGGTGGCCATTCCAAGCGAAGAGGCGGCACTCGTCGCGGAGTTACAGACCGGCTCTGAGCATGCCTTTGCCCAACTCATCGCGCAATATCAGCAACCGCTCTATTCGCTGATTGCGCGCAGCCTGCAGGACCCGGCGGACGCCTCGGACATCACGCAGGACGTCTTCGTCAAGGTCTTCCGCAATATCGGCAGCTTCCACGGGGAGGCAAGCCTACGCACATGGCTCTATAGGATTGCGCTGCATGAGGCTTCCAACCAGCGACGCTGGTGGTCACGGCACAAGCGGCAGGAACTGGCGATGGACGCGCCGTGCTGTTCGCGTTGCGGAGCCGATGCCGAGAGCGAGATGCAGTCGCTGGGCTCGACGCTGGCCGATGGCGGCACGTCGCCGTTTGACCAGGCCGCGCAGGATGAACTGCGTGAGCATGTAGAGGCGGCGCTGCGGCAAGTCCCGGAGGCGTTCCGCACGGTCGTTGTGCTGCGCGAGATTGAAGGCTTCACCTATGAGGAGATTGCGGACATTCTGTGCGTCAACCTGGGGACGGTGAAGTCCAGGCTCACGCGGGGCCGGGCTGCGCTGCGCGCGCTGCTGGCGCCGAAGGATGGGGTTCCGCGCAAACCGCATGCGGCGGTGTGTCCGCGAACTGCCGCAAAGGCCGGAGCTGCGGCAGTCGGGCCCACGCGGATGGAGGTATCGCAATGAATCGCACGTCATGCGCGGCTGTCCAGAGTTCCTTTTCGGCATATCTCGATGGCGCTGTCAGCGGCCAGCAGATGCAGGAGATCTCGCGCCATCTCGAGGGATTTGAGGACACAAGCGGCGGGCAGCGCGTGGATGGGTGCGAGGCGTGCGCCCGGGAACTGGCTGCGTGGCGGCTGACGCAAAACGCGCTTGGCGCGCTGGGACCAGCCAAGGCTCCGGCGGACCTTGGGCTGCGGCTGCGGGTGGCGATCTCACAGGAGAAGGCGCGCCGTGGTTCCCGGCTGCTGGATCGGCTCGGGCTGGCGTGGGAGAACATGGTACGACCCTTTGTGCTGCAGGCATCGGCGGGATTTGCCGGCGCGGTGGCGCTGGTGGGTGGCATTGTGCTGCTGCTGGGTATGGTGGCCGCTCCGCAGGAGGTGCTGGCCAACGACGAGCCGCTGGGCGCGGTCACGGCTGCGCACTATCTCTACTCCACCACGAACCCGGGTCCCATTGTGACGGCCCACGATAGTGTCGTGGTGGTGGTGGCAGCGGTGGACCGTACGGGGCGGGTGTATGACTTCACGATCGCCTCCGGCCCACAGGACCAGACAGTGCGCACCCAGGTTGCGAATCAACTGCTAAGCAGAGTGTACGAGCCGGCCAGCGCCTTTGGCGTGCCCATTCGTGGCAGCGTCATCGTGACCTTCTCCGGGATCTCCGTCCGGGGCTAGAGCTGGAATGGGTGCCTTGGCGATCAAGGTGCGCGGAGCGGCGGCCGCTGGTGCTGTCTGCTTGCTATCCCTCTCCGGCTCTCTTAAACTCAACGGGAGCGTCGAATCCATATTGTGTTCTGTCTGAGCCGCCTTTCCCCATCCCGTTCCCTCCCGATTGCCGCCTTGCTGATTCCTGGCCTTGTTTTGCTGGGCAGTGTAGGTGCGCAGTCCGTGCCGCCAGCCAGTTCGTCGTCCAGCAGCAGCAGCCCGGACTCGCGCGCTACGGACACCACGCAGGGGCCGCGCATGGCGCAGCCGGAGGCGGCCGGATCGGCGATCACGCTGGAGACGAGTGAGCCGCTGTTCTATCTGGCGGTTGCGCTGAACGCCTGCGGTTACGACGCCGGCCTGGCGGATTCAAACCCGGTCCGGCAGAAAATCCGCGACGAGATCAACGACGAACTCGTGGGGTCGGCACCGGCCCGCGATGCGCGCGACGCACTCTGCGCCTTTATCCGCGAGCATAAGCTCAATGACCCAGGCCGCAATCTGGCGCAGTACGTCTCGCTGGCGCTCTATCTCACGCCGCCGCCGGAGTTGACCACCTCCGTGGACCTGACCGAGCTGCCGCCGGAATCTGCCCAGGTGGTGGAGGTGCTGCCACTGGTCCGCACCTTTGCGGAGGCGATTCGCCTGAATGTGCTGTGGGTCGAGCACCGCCCGGAGTACGAAGGCTTGGTGGACCGAATCCACGACCCCCTGACGCAGATGGTGCTGGGTACCAACATTTTCCTGCACCTGCCCGTCAGCAGCTACGACGGACGCCGCTTCATGGTGCTGTTGGAGCCGATGCTGTCCCCGGCAGAGACGAACGCACGCTACGATGGCACCGATTACGTGGTGGTGGTCTCTCCCAAGGGCGATGCGGCGGCAACGGTGCCCATGGATCTTGTCCGGCACACCTACCTGCACTACACGGTTGAGCCGCTGATTTATGGGCGCACCGCCTCCATGGACCGCATGCTTCCCCTGTTGAAGCCGGTGCAGAATGCGCCGCTGGACTTTATTTATAAGTCCGATATCGTGGCGTTGCTGACGGAGTGTTTGATCAAGGCGGTGGAGGCCCAGGTGATGGACGTGGGTTTCCCCAGGCCGGCCCGGCCCAGCTTCAAGGACCGCTCCGACCAGGACCGCTACGAGGCCGAAGTGGCCGTATATGACCGCAAGGCCGAAGCGGTGCGCCGCGGTCAGGTGGACCTGGACATGCGGCAGGGCTGGGTGCTGGTCGACTACTTCTACGGCCAGCTCGGTCTGTTGGATAAGAACGGCAGCAGCCTGAAGGACAACATGGGCCCCATGGTCTACGGCATGGACGTGGAGCGGGAACGCCATCGCGACGAGCAGATCGTATTCCTACCGGTTGGTTCCGGCGGCGACCCGGCGTTTCACGATGCGGTGCGTCGTGTACCGCGGCCGCTGACTGGCCTGGAACTGGGCGAAATAAAGCTGACGAAGGGCGATCTGGACGGGGCGGGCGAGATCGCCGATGCCGCGTTGAAGACCGCCCCGAACGATCCCGCTGCGAATTACCTGCTGGGCCGTATCGACCTGATGCAGGGTGACCCGGAGGACGCGCTGGACCACTTGACCCAGACCGTCAAGCTCTCGCACGATCCACGGACCATCGCCTGGGCGCACATCTACCTGGGCCGCATGTACGATCTGGCCCGCGACCCGGACAATCCGGATGCGGTCCGCCCGCAGCGCGACAAGGCCATCGCGGAGTACAGGGCCGCGCTAGCCAACCGCGACAGCCAGCCGGACACCAAGGCCGCTGCGGAGAAAGGCGTCAAGGAGCCGTTTACCCTGCCCAGGCGCACGGCTGCATCGTCCGACGAGCCGACTGGGGAAGCGCCGCTCGACCCAACGGGGAAAGCGGAAAAGGAAGCTTATCGGCCAACCCCTCCCAGATGAATCGCCTGCTGTTGCACGGCGATGGCCGGCTAAGTCCGGTAAACTGAAGGAAAAATCGGTCATCGGAGGGCCATTTGACGACGCGCCAAGACATAGCCGGAAGGTCTCAGGGCAAGGCGGCTTCGCGAGCGGCTGCGGCTTCCGGCGAGGCCAACGGTTCCTCCGGCAATGGGGTGCGGACGCCGGAGAAAGCGGCGGCCGCCGCGGACCATCGTTTCTTCGGCTACAAGTTCAAAGACCCCGGCCTGTTTACGCTCGCGTTGACGCACAGTTCGCTGGCGTACGAGAACAATCCGGAGCGCACCGCAGAGGCCGGTTCGGACAACGAGCAACTGGAGTTCATCGGCGACGCGGTGCTGGGCCTGGTCGTGGCAGAGGACTTGTATCGGCGCTTCCCCGCCTCGCGCGAAGGCGATTTGACCCGGCTGCGCGCCTCGCTGGTCAGCAGCCGCAACCTGGCCCAGGTGGCCATGCGCCTGGAACTTGGGCCGATGCTGCGCCTGGGACGTGGAGAGGCACACAGCGGAGGCCACCGCAAGCCCGCCCTGCTGGCCAACGCGCTGGAAGCTGTGATCGCCGCCATCTACATGGACGGAGGACTCACGCCTGCGCGGGAGTTCATCCATCGCCAGATCATCGAGCCGGCGGAGGCAGACCTGATCGGCGTGCTGCAATCGCCGGAGGCATTCTCTGGCGCGGTGGGCGACTACAAGTCGGCGCTGCAGGAGCGGTTGCAGGCGGAGGGCGTGGGCCAGCCCAAGTACCTGATGACCGACCAGAGCGGTCCCGACCACCGCAAGAGTTTCCGCATCGAGGTCCGCGTCTCGGATGGAGCCGGCGGCACCATCAAACTGGCTGAGGCCGAGGGCATGACCAAGAAGCAGGCCCAGCAGGGCGCGGCGCGCGGTGCGCTGGATAGTCTCCTGTCCGGTGCGCTGCGGGATCTGACCGCCAGGCGACAGGCTGCGCTGGCCGACCAGCTTTCGCACCCGGGCAAATCCGACCCCGCACCGGAGGCCTTGCCGTGACTCCGGCAACCGACGCCGCCGGCGACGCTGCCCGACCGGATGTCGAGCCTCCGGCTGGATCGCCGGTTCCTGCCGGACACAACTCCTCAGCCGCCGGCCCGCCCCACGGCCTGCTTCAGGCGTTCCAATCGCTGGTTGCCGTTCTGGTGATTGCGCTGTTCATCCTCACCTTCACGGTGCAGCCGTTCCGCATCCCTTCGGCGTCCATGGAGCCCACGCTGTTGGTCGGAGATTTCCTGCTGGTGGACAAGGATGTCCTGAGCGGTTCGCACTGCTGCCTGCTTGCTCCCAACAACCGGATTCAGCGCGGAGACCTGATCGTGTTCCACTATCCGGTGCAACCGTCGCTGCACCTGATCAAG
>Ga0302279_10005638_pt1 | contig 13840 bp, 10 predicted proteins | sample III_Bog_N3_3_FD_194541 | JGI IMG/M metagenome (GOLD analysis project Ga0302279, IMG submission 194541) | Peat permafrost microbial communities from Stordalen Mire near Abisko, Sweden - III_Bog_N3_3 | ecosystem: Environmental > Terrestrial > Soil > Wetlands > Peat | place: Sweden: Abisko...
GCTGGCGTAGGTTCCTGGATTCGTTTTCGTGGACATTGGCTTCGGATTCCAAAATGCACATTCCCCTCGCATGCGCGTCCAGCTGGTCAACGATCATCCGCATGGCGGCGGAGCCGAAGTCCATCTGCACGCCTTGGCGGCCCTCCTCTCCGGAAACGGCGATCCGGTCGACATCCTCACCGGCACGCGTCGTCCCATCCACTACGCCTCCAGGATCTTCAATCCCTGGCTTGCCCTGGTCGCGTGGAACCGGTTCAGGGTCTTCCGCCCGGACGTCGTCCATGTCCACAAGTACAACCTCGTGTGGTCCATCGCACCTTTCATCGCGGCGAAGTCGCTTCGCATTCCGGTGGTCTGCACCCAGCACGATTTCGGTGCCGTCTGTCCCGAGGGATGGATGGTGCGTCGCGACGGTTCGGTGTGCGAGCTGGGCTTCGGCGGCCAGTGCTTTTCCACCCGCTGCTTCCGATCCACCACTACCGCCTTGGACCTGTACCGCCGGTACAACTCCCTCCGGTTGGCGATCCAGGTTCCCGTCCTTCGCAGGACGGTATCCGTCTTCACCGCGCCGTCCAAGTTCCTGGCCGACTGGGTCGGTCGCCTCTACGACGGAGTGGAGAGCGTCGCTTTGCCCCTGTTCGTGGACCCGCCCGAGGAGCACTCCGCATCGGGTCCGACCGGTCCGATCGTCCTTTTCCACGCCGGTCGCATCGAACGGGAGAAGGGCCTGGACATATTGCTTCGGGCGATGGCGAAGGTCCAGGACATCCGGTTGCGCGTGGCGGGAAACGGGGCGGCGCGACCCGCCTTGATGGACCTGTGCCGGTCCTTGGGCATCGAGGACCGCGTGGACTGGCTGGGGCCGGTGGACCGCGCCCGGGTTCTCCGCGAATGCGACCAGGCGCACCTGGCGGTGCTTCCGAGCCTGTGGGTGGAGAACGCGCCCCTCTTCGTGCTGGAAGCCATGCGGGAGGGATGCCCGGTGGCTGCGTCGGACGTGGGAGGCTATCCGGACCTGATCGATCCGGGAGTGAACGGATTCCTCGTGGAACGCGGGTCCGTGGAAGCTTGGGCCGAGTTGTTGGTCCGGGTTGCGACGGGCTTCGACCGATCAGCCATGGGAAGAGCGGCACGCGCCCGCATCGTACGCGACCACTCGCCGGAAATTTTCCTCCGAGGCATCCACGCGATCTACGCGAGATCGACCGCCGCGGCACTCGACGACGCCGCGCGTCCGGGAGGACGTTAGGCCCAGACCGGATTTGCTACACTCCCAGCAAACCGATGAGCACCACCGAAAACCCGATGCGGCTGTGCATCCACGGCCATTTCTACCAGCCTCCACGCGAAAATCCGTGGACGGGTCGGATCGAGGCCCAGGAGAGCGCCTTTCCCCACCACGATTGGAACGCCCGCATCGCCCGCGAATGCTACGCTCCCAACGGGGCGTCGCGGTTGCTGGACGGTTGGGGTCGCATCCGGGCCATTTCCAACAACTACCGCTGGCTCTCCTTCAACTTCGGACCCACCCTCCTGGACTGGATCGCGGAAAACGATCCAGAAACCTTGGCGAGGATCCTGGAGGCCGATCGGCAGAGCGTCGAAGACCAGGGCGGACACGGCAACGCCATCGCGCAGGTGTACAACCACGCCATCCTCCCGTTGGGCACCAAGCGCGACCGCCGCACCCAGATCCAATGGGGTCTGCGCGATTTCCGGCGCCGTTTCGGCCGGCAGGCGGAGGGCATGTGGCTCGCGGAAACCGCCATCGACATGTCCACCGTCGTGGACCTCATCGAGGCCGGAGTGAAGTTCACCATCCTCGCGCCCACCCAGGCGGAACGGGTGCGGCCGTTGCGCACCGACGAATGGACGGACGTCTCCGACGGCTCCATCGATCCCGGACAGGCCTACCGCATCTATCCGCTGGACGAACACGGCGAACCGCTTTGCGGTGGCCATCTGGACGTGTTCTTCTACGACGGCCCCGTTTCCGCGGCGGTGGGCTTCGAGCATCTCCTCCGCGACGCGCGGGGCTACTTCGACCGCCTGAAGGCGGCCTGGCTTCCGGATTCCACCCTGCCCCGCCTGGTGTCGGTTGCCACCGACGGCGAATCCTACGGCCACCACGAAGCCTTCGGCGACATGGCCCTGGCCTACCTCTACGAGAACCTCTGCCCAGAGAACGGCACCATCCCCACGAATTTTGGACATTTTCTGTCCATCCGGCCGCCCGAACACGAGGTCAGGCTCAAGAACGCCCACGGCGAGGGGACCGCCTGGTCCTGCGCCCACGGGACCGGACGGTGGCAACGCGACTGCGGCTGCCACACGGGTGGACCGGACGGCTGGAACCAGGCTTGGCGCGCACCTCTGCGCAAAGCCATGTCCCTCTGCCGCGACGAGGCCGAGCTGGCCTGGGACGCGTTGTCTCCAGGGCTTTTCAGCGATCCCTGGGAAGCGCGCATGGACTGGGTCGCCACGCGAAACGGCGGACGCACCCGCGAGGAATGGCTCGAAGCGCACCTCCTCCCGGGCCTTCCCGACGCGTCCGCGGGGATGGCGCTGCGGCTGGCGGAGCTGGTGCTGATGGGACAGTTCTGCCTGACCAGTTGCGGCTGGTTCTTCGACGACCTGGGGGGGTTGGAACCGGTGCAGAACCTGCGCTACGCCCGCCGCGCCTGCGAACTGGTGGAGTCCCTGGGACTCCCATCTCCGGAACGACGGATCCTGGCCATCCTGGAGACCGCCTCGTCCAACGTGGAGGGGCGCACCGGCAAGTGGATCTGGGAGCATTGGGTCCGCCCCGCCTGGCCCATCGCCCATCTGGTGGCGGCCCACGCTGCCTTCGAGCTCCTGGTGGAGACGCCGGAGAACGAAGCCCCCGTCGCCATGTTCCACCAGACCGCGCAATTGCGGTTGGAGAGCCCCGTGCCGGGGGTCTGGCAGGGGAAGGCCATCGTCCGCGACGACTCCCTGCGCGAGTCCACCACCCTGCGCCTCCTGGCCTGGCAGGACGCCAGGAATTCGCCCGAGGTCAGGATCCTCGAGGACGGCGACATACCCCAGGTCGATTGGTCTCTCCCTTCCTCGCGGCTCCGTTCTACCGTGGAGCGCGCCTGGGCGTGCAGGTCGTTCCGGCTGACCGACCTCCTGCTGGACCGCCGACAGGATCTGGCCAACCGCCGGATCCGACGCGCCCTGGACGACCTGCGTCCGCTCCACGAGGGACTGGACAGGGCATCCCAGGACGCTCGTGACGATCTGGTCCATCTGGGAATTCCCGCACCTTCCTTCCTTCTCTACCCCCGACAGGTCCTCTTGGAACACCGGCTGCGCGATGCGGTGCGCCTCACGCTCCAAGCGCCGGACCGCGCCATCGTGGCGGATGTGGTGGAAGCCCTGGAGGAGGCGAAGGCCCAACGCATCGCCCTCTCCACGTTGCTGCCCGACGGTGCGCTGGACGCTTCCCTGCAGGCGCGCATGCGGGCCTTGTCCGTCCGCGCCGACCCCCTGGAAGCGGACGCCCTCTCCATTCTCCTGGATCTCGCCGACGCCGCCCACCTCCAGATCTCCAAGGCTCCCTTGGAGAACGCCGGGCTGGTGCTGCGCGAACGCAAGCTGAGGCCCCTCCTGCGCAAAGTCAGGATCGACGCGCAGGAAAAGGCCGCCGCCCTGATCTGGATCGCGGTCCTGGAACGACTCAATTTCGACATGACGGTGGAACGCGAAGCGGCCCGCTGGGGAGACTCCACCAAATGACATCGCCCGTTCCGCTGCTCACGGCCCGACAGATCGAGGCGCGGATCGCCCAGATCGCCCGCGAGGTCGACCGCCACTACGACGGGGAGATCTTCATCCTCCTGGTGGTCCTCAAGGGGGCGGTTGTCTTCGCCTCCGACCTGATGCGGCAGCTCCGCAACCCCTTCGAACTGGAATTCGCCCGGTCCCGATCCTATGGCGATTCCACCGCGCCGGACGGATCGCCGCGGCTGGTGGTTCCCGACCCGAAACGGATCGCCGACAAGCACGTCCTCGTGGTCGACGACATCCTGGACACGGGTTCCACCTACCTCGCCCTCAAGGACTGGCTTTTGGAGCACGAAGCCCTCTCGGTGCGCGGATGCTTCCTCCTCGACAAGCCCGCGCGCCGCATCGCGCCCATGAAGCCCGATTTCTTCGGGTTCGAGGTTCCCGACGTCTTCGTGGTGGGGTTCGGGTTGGACCACGCCGAACGGTTCCGGAACCTGCCGTTCATCGGGCGGTTGCCGGAAGAAGGGGCATGAGGCTCGTTCCGGCACTGGCGATGTTCGGTGCCGGCGCCTTCGCTGGAGGCTGGCCGTCCACCATGGACGGATTTCGTCATGCTTGGGGGTTGTCTGCCGCCGTCAGCCCGCGGCGAGGGGTCTGGGAGACGGGTCTCCTTTCCGCCGACACGGCCCGCATCCTGGTGCGCCCCGACTCCCTCCGCGACGGATCGCTCCAAGGGGTGGACTGGTGGGCCGAGCGCGCGGGCCCCGAAAGGGATCTGCCCGACGACGTCTTCTGGAGGATCCTGGACGGTCTTTCCGCGGGGTCGGAATGGACGGAGTCCGATCCCGACGCCCTTCCCCCGGAATTCCTCGCCACCATGCCGGGGAAACCCGCCCAGGGATTCCTCTGCCGTTCCTGCGCGCCCCCCTTGGCCGCGGCCACCTGGGTGAGCAGCGGCTCCACCCGGTTGCGCACGGGTCGCACCTCCAGCCCGAAGGCTCCCCCACCCCCGCCCGGTCTGGCATCGGGGATCACGGGAAAGGGACTGCGGTCCCTCGCCAGCGATCGCGGACTCGAACTGGAGTCCGCCACGCCTTGCCGCGGTGGAACCGGCGAATGCGCCTTGGCGTTTTCCGGCCCCAAGGGCCAGAGGTGGGTGTTCCACAGGGCTTCCGGAGAGTCTCCGTGGTCCAGCGTGGAGGCGACCCTGCAGGCGGGGCCCTGGTGGTCGCCGCAGTGGAATTGGGATTCCCTGCGCATCGCGAGCCGCCGCGAATTCGCCAACACCTTGACGGAATGGCTCGGTGCCGATGCCGATGTTTCCGCCCGCAATCTCCTGGGGCCCATCGAACCGGTCCTGAACTTCCCCGTTTCAGCGTGGCTCGCCCGGACCCTCCCTGGCCTGCGTTTCGATGCCCTGGGCGATTCCCTGTCCCGACTCGAGGTTCCCCCTTCCAACCTCGATCTCGTCCGCACGCCCACCCTCCAGCTCTCGATCGACGCCTTCGGTCGCCGCATCGTCCGGGTGGGCAGGTGATGTTTCGGACTCCCCTTCCATTGTCGAGTGCGGCGCTCCTCGCGTGCGTCGTGGTGGCCCATGCCGCCGGCGCCCGGAAAACCAAGTCGGGGAAGGCCAAGGTCGCGGCGGCAGCCCTTGTCGCCGCCGACCGGGCCTGCACCAAGGATTTCTCGCTCGGCAACCTGGCCTCCGCGCAGCGACGTTGCGGAGACCTCGAACCGGCCGAATCCCCCGTCGCGACCTACTGGCGACTGGCCCTCTCCGACGACCCGGTGGAGCTTCGCAAGGGCTTGTCCGCCGCGGCCCTGAAGGGGATCGACGCCGAGCCCAGGCTCCTTCTGCTCGCGGGACGGTACCAGTTCTCCCGCGGCGAGTCCCGCGAACTGTCCGATCTGGTCTGGCTTTGCGCCAAGCGCAAGCTCGAAGGTCCCGACATCGACACCCTTCGGCGCCTGTCGGAAGGCGAGTAGGTAACTTGCAGACCTTATGGCCAAGGATTGCTCCTTCGACATCGTCTCCAAGATCGATCCCCAGGAGGTCCGCAACGCCGTGGACCAGGCGCGTCGCGAGATCGGTTCCCGCTTCGACTTCAAGGGAAGCAAATGCGAGGTGGATTTCGACGGCGAGAAGCTCAAGCTGATCGGCGACGACGAACCCAAGCTGGAACAGGTCAAGGACGTGCTGGACACCAAGTTGATCAAGCGCGGAGTCAGCACCAAGGGGATCGATTGGGGCAAGGTGCAGGCCGCCGGCCACATGACCGTGCGCCAGGAAGCGACCCTCAAGGCCGGCGTGCCGCAACCCGATGCCAAGAAGATCGCCGCCACCGTCAAGGAGGCCAAGCTGAAGGTCCAGGTCTCCATCCTGGGAGACCACCTGCGGGTCGCCGGCAAGTCCAAGGACGACCTGCAGGATGCCATCCAGTTCCTGCGCAAGGGGGACTGGTCGGTGGACCTCCAATTCACGAACTTCCAAGGATGATCCGCCCCCTCTTCGCGCTGCTCGCCGCGACCTCCGCCCTGGCGGCGGACAATCCCTTCGATCTCCCCCTGGGCGGCTCCGGTTTCAAGCTGCTCAAGGCGTCGGCATCGCCCCGCGACCAGGCCCTTTCGGGTGCCGGTGCCGGCGGCCCGGGCATCGAGACCTCCGCCAATCCCGCCACGGACTCCGTCGACCACACCACGATTTCCGCGGGATGGATCCAGAACTACGGGCAGATCGGCGGATCCCAGCAGGACGCCCGGTGGGAGATTCCCTACGGGGGTTGGACGGCCGAGGGCCGACTCCGGTACCAAGGTTTCTCGAACCTCCCCGGTCGCGACGACCAGGACCAGATCACCGGGAGCTATGCGGCTTCCACCTGGGCCCTGGAGGGTGGAGCCTCGGCCCCGCTGCCTTGGGAGGGCTTGCGTGCGGGTTTCCTCGTGGGCGCGGGAATGGACGCCGTGTCCGACGCCACTTCCTGGGGAGGCTGGATTTCCGGGGGATTGCGCTGGGCACCGGCCCAACATCCTTGGGCGGCGGGCATCGAAATCCAGAACCTGGGGATGGGAACCCTTTCCGGCCAGTACCGCGAGAGGTTGCCCGCGGTCGTGCAGACCGGAGTGTCGTGGACCCAGCGCTGGGGAGACTGGGCGGTGGTTCCGATGGCCGACCTGCGCCTGGTTGCGGACGAGAGTCCGGTCGTCCCCCTGGCCTTGGAGGCCCGCTGGAACGGAATTTCCCTGCGCACCGGCTTTCCCGTGGGCAGGCCCGAGGCCATGCCCTCCTTCGGTCTGGGGTACTTGGGCGATTCCTGGGGCATCGACGCGGGGTTGGGCTGGCACGCGGCCCTCGGGTTCGCTCCTTCCGGACAGCTCACGCTCCGCTTCTGAGGAGGGTCTTGCCGTGTCGCAGGAAACCGCCCTCCACCGCTGTCCTTGGGTCGACTTGGGGAAACCGGATTACGTGGAATACCACGACCGGGAGTGGGGCGTGCCCGTCCACGACGACCGCCTCCTGTTCGAATTCCTCACCCTGGAGGCCGCACAGGCGGGCTTGAGCTGGTACACCGTGCTGCGAAAGCGCGAAAACTACCGCGAGGCCTTCGACAACTTCGAACCCTCCGTGGTCGCATCGTACGACGAGGCGAAAAAAGCGGAACTCCTCGCCAATCCCGGAATCATCCGCAACCGTGCCAAGATCGAGTCCGCCATCCTCAACGCCCGGAAATTCCTGGAGGTCCAGCGGGAATTCGGCAGCTTCGACGCCTACATCTGGAGATTCGTGGGCGGAAAGCCGCAGGTGAACGAACTGCGCGGGATCGAGGATTTCCGGGCCACAAGCCCCGAATCCGACGCCCTGAGCAAGGACCTGAAGCGGCGCGGCTTCAAGTTCCTCGGGTCGACGGTCTGCTACGCCCACATGCAAGCCACCGGGATGGTGAACGACCACGTGGCCTCCTGCTTCCGTATGGGACAGATTTTGTCCGCAGGCTGAGCGGGGAAGGCGATTCGCGCCCCTCCGCGCGGCGGAACGGAAGATGCTCCGCGCTTGACCCGGGACCCCCGCGGATGGTAGGGTCTGGGTGATGGACAAGAGGAATCTGATCGGTCTCCTGACCAACGATCTGGTGGGTTCCTACCAGTACGCGCTGTGGGCCGGGATGAAGGCCGCGGCGCGGGTGGAGGACTGCGATCTGGTGAGCTTCAACGGCGGGGAGATCGGTTCCGCGGACCCGAGGAAGTCCATGCGCAACGTCGCCTTCGACCTGGTCCGGCACGCCAAACCGGACGCATTGGTCCTGATGGCCCCGGTCGTCGCCAATTCCACGGGGATGGACGAAATCGAGACCTTCATCCAGGCGCTGGCACCCATTCCGGTGGTGCTGGTCGGCATGGTCTTTCCCGGCCACCCCTCCGTCCAGGTCGACAACGCCACGGGGATGGAAAGCCTGGTGGAGCACATCGCCAAGGTGCACGGGCGCACCCGCTTCGCCTTCGTCGGCGGCCCCTTGCTCAATCCGGACGCCTCGTTGAGGCGCCTGGCCTTCCAAAGGTCCCTGGAAAGGCTGGGACTGCCCCTGGATCCGGCTCTGGACATTCCGGGCGAGTTCGATTTCGGCATCGCCAGGGACAGGGTCAAGGCGTTGCTCGACGAGGGCGCCTCCTTCGACGTCCTGGTGGCCGCCAACGACGAGATGGCCCTCGGGGCCATGGAGGCCTTGCGGGAGCGCGGTCGGCGCATCCCCGACGACGTCGTCGTCACCGGCTTCGACGACATCGAGGACGGACTCTGCTCCACCCCGGCACTGACCACCGCCCACCAGCCGGTGTTCGAACAGGGCGAGGCCTGCCTGCGGCTGGCCCTGGATCGGATCGACGGCATCCGCGTTCCACCGGCGACCCTCCAAACGGCCCATCTGGTGCGTCGCGGATCCTGCGGGTGCCTCTCGGTTTCCCAGGAAGAGATCCGGACGGGATCGGCCGCCACCCCTTCGGGAATCCAGGGGGCCCCCGGCGGTCCGGACCACCTGGAAGCGGTCCGGATGGCCTGCGCGTCCATGGAGGCTGGAAACCGCATGGACGTTCCGCTCGGGAATCTCGTCGAGTCCATGGCCCGGGAAGCCCAGAACGGAGGCACGCAGGAGTCCCTGGGGGCCTTCGTGTTCCTTCTCGAGACCTCCACCCATCCCGACGAAGACCAGGACCGCTGGCAGATCTTCCTCTCGCGGCTGCGTTCGGCATCGCTCCCCTTCTTCTCCAAGGACGCGGCGTCCTGCACCGCCTTCGAGGGATTGCTGCACCAGATGCGGGTCGTGGTGCACGAACGCTCCGTGCAGTCCGCGGCCTACCGCTCCGTGCAGTTGCAGCGCTGGGCGCGAAGCCTGCAGGAGACGGGTTGCGAACTGATCAACAGTTTCGAGCTGTCCGATCTGGTCGAAACCCTGGCCCGGGACCTGAAGACCCTGCAGATCTCGAGCCTCCATCTCCTCCTCCAGGATCCGATGGCCTGCCAAGGCGAAATGCGCCTGGCCCTGTCCGTCCACCACGGGATCCGGGCGCACCTTCCGCCCGGAGGCAGGATGTTCAGCCTGGATCGGCTTTTCCGTCGGATTCGGCGTCGTTCGCCCATACGCTCGGCCCTGGTCGTGGAGCCCCTTTTCTTCGGGGACGTCCAGCTGGGCTTCCTCCTGCTCGAGCTGGTCAACCGGAAGGGAATGCTCCTGGACGCCTTCCGCGGCCAGATTTCCGCCTCCATCATGGGTTCCCGCTTCGCCGACGCCAGCCGCAGTTCGCTTCCGGTGCGCACCGAGTCCGCATCCAGGCGCCGGCGCGAAGTCGCGATGGCCTGAAGGCGTCGAGGGCCGGATCCCCACCCGCGTCGGGGTCTCCATCCGGCTAGTTTTGGGGTCATGACCGGTAAGACCTACGACTTCGACGACCTGCGGCGGATCATGGTGCGGCTTCGCGCTCCGGACGGATGTCCCTGGGACCGCGAACAGACCCACCAGAGCATCAAGGAATGCCTGCTGGAGGAAACCTACGAGTTCCTGGAGGCGGTCGAGAGCGGCGACGACCTCCACATGCGCGAGGAGCTGGGCGATCTGCTCCTGCAGGTGGTCTTCCACGCCCAGATGGGCTCCGAGAGGGCTTCCTTCGACCTGGACGCGGTGATCCAGGAATTGTCCGAAAAGCTGGTGCGCCGCCATCCCCACGTCTTCGGGGACGTGGAGGTCGCGGGTTCCGACCAGGTGGTCGCCAACTGGGAGGCCATCAAGAACACGGAGGCCGGCAAGGAAGAGCGGAAGAGCCGGTTGGACGGGATCCCCGCTACCTTCCCCGCCCTGCTTCGGGCCAAGAAGCTGCAGGTGCGCGCCGCCAAGGACGGCTTCGACTGGCCCTCCGCGGATCCGGTCTGGGAGAAGCTGGACGAGGAGATCCGCGAAGTCCGCGAGGCGCTGCGGGAAGACGATCCGAACCACCTGGAGGAGGAGGTGGGCGACCTCCTCTTCGCGGCGGTGAACCTGTCCCGCAAGCTCGGCGTGGATCCGGAGATCGCCCTGCAGCGCGCCAACGCCAAGTTCGACCGGCGCTTCCGCGCCATGGAGTCCTACGCGGAAACGGAAGGACGCAAATTGTCCAACCTGGACCTGGCCGCCCAGGACGCGCTCTGGGACCGGGCGAAGGCCGCGGAACGGTCCTGACAGGTCGGAGCCACCCCTACCGGTGCTCCGCGCCCGCCTCCTGCAGGGTCCGGTGGAGGCGTTCCACCTGGAGGCAGAAGGCTTCCACCCGCGTGTCCACGATCTGGGGAAAGGGGTTCCCGTCCGACTCGATGGAGAGGAAGGGCAGGTGCAGCACCTCTTCGGGAAGCTCCGCGTTTCCGAGGCCCGTCGACTTGTCCAGCCTCCGTTTGGTGGCCGACGAGGTGTCCGACGAAACCACCGATTCGATGATGCGCGTGGGCATGCAGGCGAAGGGACCGATGGACACCAGTCCCTGGGCGTGCATGGGGAGCTCCTTCCAGAACGACCCCACCACCAGGATGGATTCCCCCGTGAAGCGCACGTCGAAATATTCCTTGGCGTACTCGACGATCGCGGGGATGTCCAGCATCTCCAGCTCGTAGAAGCCCGAGCGGGAGAGCGCCTTCTTGATCTTCGCTTCGTAGCCGTTCTGCAGGTGCATCTTGATCTTGTGCACCAGGCGCTTCTTGACCCCGAGCTTGTTCTGCCAGAGATTCTGGTCCACGTTCCAATCGGAGTAGGCCAGGTATTCGTAGACATGCGCGCGCTTGGCGAGGATCCCGCGCCTGGCGAACCGGGCGGAAAGGTCCTGGCAGGAAAATTCGTCGCGGCGCACGTACATCTCCCCGGTGAGGGAGACCTTGGGGACGTCTTCCAGCTCCTTCGCCCGGGGGATGCGCGAGAGCATCAGCGCGACGTCCTCCAGCAGCCGGAACAGGCCCTTTCCCCGTTTCTGACGGAAGCACAGGAGCAGGCGCTCCCACTGCTCGCGGAACACCACGCGCGCCTGGACGGGGTCCAGGGCGATCACGTCGATGGCCGCGCCCACGTCTTCCATCACGTCCGAGAGGATGATGGACTTCAACGCGTTCAGGACATCCGAGGTTTCCAGGCCCCCGTAGCCGTTGGTGTTGGTGAGGGACAGGAACGCCACGTTGGGGATCCGGTGCTTTTCCACCAGCTTGCGCAGGTAGACGCTGTACTGGGTGAGCCGGCATCCGCCCGCCGACGTGGGCATGAAGAACACCAGGTGCTCTCCGGCGTGGGCCCGGTCGCGCAGGTAGCGCAGCAGGCTACCGCACACCAGTTGCAGCGGCAGGCACTCCTTGCACGAGCTGTGGCCGCGCCCCAGGCGCAGGGCGTCCACGTCCGGCATCGGGAGCGGCGTCGCCCGGAAGCCGATCCCGTTGAAGATGGCGGCCAGACCCTCGGTTCCCAGCTGTCCCATGGACGGGAACACCACGTGGACCTTGGGGTCGTCCTTCATGGACGTCTCGGCTCCGTCCGAGGACACGAACCATCCCTTGCCGTCGCGGATCCGCACCTCCGCCGGTCGGAAGGGTTCGGGCGCCACGACGGGTTCGCGGACCTGCCGGTACTTTTCCACCACGTCCAGGAACGCCTCGATGCGGGTGTTCACGCCGGCGTCCGCGGTGTGGCTGTCCAGCTCGAGCGTGAGCGAGGGCTTTTCGCCCTGCAGCTCCCGGAAGTAGCCCACCAGGAAGGAATCCGGCCCGCAGGAGAAGTTGGTGACCCAGGTCCCGAACAGTTGCGGATGCCGTTCCACGACCCGCGCGGCGCGCAACAGGTTCTGTCCGATGGCCCAGTTGATGTCCGGGTCCACGTCCTCCAGATGCCAGTCCAGCGCGTCCCAGGGGATCACGTCCACGCCGCGCGAGGCGAACTTGGCCGGGATGCCCATGTTGGCCTCCTTGGCGAAGGCGTTGTAGGGGCGACCGAAGAGCACCACCGCCATCCGTTCGGGATGCGCCTCCAGCCGCTCCAGCGCGCGTCGCCCTTCCTGCCGGAGTGCTTCCTGGAATTCCGCTTGCGCCCGGGCGGCCGCTTGCGCGGCTTTTCGTCCCTGGATCCGGGTCCTTCCCAACTCGACGGCCAGCGCCTCCAGCACCGGAGACTGGGTGTCGAACCCCTTGGAGAAATCGAATTCCGGCGCCAGCACCCGGATTCCGCCCAGGTCGCGGCGGAAGGTCTGCTGGATCCAGTACGACTCGCTCATCAGCAGGAGGCAGGTCGACTGCCAGGCGCGCTCCCCGCTGCCCCCCGGCACCGGGAGGGAGAAGATCTTGGGGAGGAACACGAAGTCCTGTGGCTTCTTCAGGAGGTCCGCGATGGCTCCGTGCGCGATTTCCGCCGGGTAGCAGAAATCCGCGTGCTTTCGGCGCATGCCCTCCGGATCGACTTCGTCGGAGAGGACCATCTCGCAGCCCAGAGTGGCGAAATACGCCGCCCAGAAGGGATGGAGCTGGTTGACCAGGAACGTGCGCGGAACGCCCACGCGCGGCTTGTCCGCGAATTCCGGAGCGATCGCCTGCGGCGCGAAGACCAGGTCCTGGCGCTTGGCCGAGAAGTCGTGCTCGGACCGGTCGGACTTCGCGCTCCTTCCCTGGTCGTAGTACTTGTAGCAGGCGCCGCCGAAGGGGATCTTCTTCCCGTCGATCCCGAGCATGGCGATTTCGCAACCGCGGTCGCACTTCTCCGCGCCGCCGCGGCAGATGAAGGGCTTGAGCCGGTCCACCTCCCGCGCGGCGAGCTGGGCCAGGTCGAATTCCCCCCGCTCCAGCACGCCTCGACGCAATCTGTCCTTGGCTTCCAGGGCCACGCCGAAGGCGCCCATCAGTCCTGGACTCGGAGGCACCACGATCTCCACCCCCAGCAGGTTCGCCATGGCCAGCGGCACCGCCTTGTTGTAGCAGACGCCTCCCTGCATGAAGACCTTGCGGCCCACGGCCCGCTGCCCCTTCACCCGGTTCACGTAGTTCTGGCAGATGGAGTACACGAGTCCCGCCGCGATCTCCTCGCGGGTGAGCCCCTCCTGGCAGGCGGTCTTGATGTCCGACCCGATGAAGGCCGCGCACTGGTCGGAGAAATTGGGGGAGCGCGCGGCGGAAAGGGCGATGGGCGCGATGTCCTCGGTGGCGATGCGCAGGCTTTCGTGCGCGGCCTCCTCCAGAAACGACCCGGTGCCGGCACTGCACGCTTCGTTCATGGCGTAGTCGGAGGGGACGCCTCCGGTGAGGTGGGTGTACTTGGCGTCCTGCCCGCCGATCTCGAAGATGGTGTCCACCTCCGGGTCGAAGTGCGCCGCGCCGGTGGCGTGGGCCACGATCTCGTTGATGACCGCGTGGGTCCCGGCGTGCAGGCCCGCGATGTGCCTTCCCGATCCGGTGGTGGATATGGCCAGGATGGAGGCGCGACCGGCCACCTGCTCGTGGAGTGCCTGGTAGCATCGGCGGGAGGCGCCCACCGGGTCGCCGTTGGTGCGCAGGTAGACGGAGGCGAGCACGGCGTCGTCGGAGAGGCGAAGGACCACGGCCTTGGTG
>Ga0302279_10005640_pt1 | contig 13836 bp, 9 predicted proteins | sample III_Bog_N3_3_FD_194541 | JGI IMG/M metagenome (GOLD analysis project Ga0302279, IMG submission 194541) | Peat permafrost microbial communities from Stordalen Mire near Abisko, Sweden - III_Bog_N3_3 | ecosystem: Environmental > Terrestrial > Soil > Wetlands > Peat | place: Sweden: Abisko...
CAGGTACCAGTAGCCCTCGGTCCAGATCACTTCGAAGCTTTCGAAGGAGGGATCGCTGGGCCAGACTGTGCCGGTGAACTCGTCACCATCCTCGCTGAGCGCAATCAGCAGCATGTTATAGACGGGGACAATCGTCCAGATCGCCAGCGCCACCCCCAGCGTTGTCCCGGCCACCCGGGTCAGTACCCGCCGCATGCGGTAGCGGGACAGCGCCAGGCTCACAACTGCACCTCGGTTGCCTGCACCCGCCGCATCAGCAGGATCGTGAGCGGAACCAGCAACGGCAGGCTTGCCATGACCGCCGCGATCCCAACGCGCGGGTAGCCCTGGTCGAAGGCCATGCGGAATCCGAAGGTTGCCAGGGTTTCCGTCTGCAAGGCGGGCGCGCCGCTGGAGACGAAATAGGCGGTGGTGAAATCGCCGACGGTCCAGAGCGTGGAAAGCAAGGTGCAGATCAGATACAGATTGGCCAGCAAAGGAAACGTCACAAAGGTAAAGCGGCGGATGCCGGTCGCGCCATCCACCGCCGCGGCTTCATAGATGTCCTGTGGAATCGCCATGCGGCCTGCCACGAACACCAGGGTCCAAAAGGGCATCCACTTCCAGATATAGGACAGGATGTTGGCACTCAATGCGAGCGGGTACGAATTGAACCAGATCGGTCCGGCGATACCGAACCATGTCTCGAGCGCGCTGTTGAGAAAACCGCCATAGCCGATCAGCATCCAATGCAGCGAGAGAAACGCAGGCAACGCCGGCAGCGCCCAAGGCAGCATGTACAGCACCAGCAAGGCCTTGATCCAGCGGTTTGGGATAACAAAGAACCCGGACAGCAGGAAGGCCAGGAACATCTTCACGTTCACGCCGACGCCAACCAGCAGCAGCGTATTCAACACCGTCGTCAAATAGCGCGGCTGCCCAAACAGCTCGGCATACAGTTCAGGATCGCTGCCAAGCCAGATCCCATAGACGACAGGATAGACGATAAAAGCAAGGAACACCGCCACGTAGGGCAGGAAAAACGCGATCGCCCAGGACCGTTCCGACCCGTGCAGGCCACCGAACCAGGTCGGGCGCCACGTCCAGCCGCTTGGCCACGGCCGGATGTAGTGCGGAATCGGCTGAGTGGTGCTGCTCATGGCGACAACACCACCCCCGTTCAGCCCTTGACGCCGCCCATGGTCAGGCCGGCCGCCATATGCCGGCGGAAGCCGTAATACAGAATGATCGGCGGCAGCGCGTAGATGATGGCGGTTGCCATCATGTAGTTCCATGGCGATTCGTCGCTGTTGAGGAACTGCGCCAGCGCGACCGCCACGGTCATGCTTTCCGGCGACGACAACAGCAGGAAGTTGTAAAGATACTCATTCCACGCCAGCAGCAGCGCGTAGGTTCCGACAGCAACCAAAGCAGGCGACATCAGCGGCAGGTAAATACGGAAATAGATCTGCCACGGATTGGCCCCGTCAATCCGAGCGGATTCGTCGAGCTCCATGGGGATCGATTTGCCGTATTGGGAGAAGATGAAGATCGCATAAGGCGTGGCAAAGGTCGTCAGCGCCATGATCACCGACACCAGATGATCGCCGAGGCCATAGATCTGCATGATCCGGTAGATCGGGATCGCCAGGAACGATGCGGGGATCACGTACGTCATCAATGCGGCATTGGTCAGCATCCAGCCGTTGCGCAGCCGCATCCGCCCGACGGTGAAGCTGGCCAGCGATCCGATGAACAACGTCAGGAACGTCACCATCAGCCCGACATAGAAGCTGTTGCCGAACTGGTGCCAGAAGCGCGCGAGGTACCAGAAATCCTCGTAGATCACGACGCGGAAGGACTCGAGTGACGGGTTCGACGGCCAGAGATCGCCGCTGAAGATATCGCCATGCAGGCTGAGTGCGATCAGCCACATATTGTAGATCGGCGTCAGCGACCAGATGACGATCGCGAGGCCCAGGAGAAGGCACACGCCCTCGACCCCGTAGCGCCGCACCCGGTAGTGCAGCCGGGAATGCAGCCGGTGGCCGACTCGCCGGACGGCGGTCGTTGCACTCATAGCTGCCCCTCCGACATGCGGAGTTTGCGCATCAGCAGAATGACAAGCGGAATCAGCAGCGGCAGGGCGGACATGACGGCGGCGACACCAAGCCGCGGCAGGGCCACAGTGAAGGCATAGCGGATGCCGAGTGTCGCCAGCACCTCGGTTGACATCGCCGGCCCGCCGCCGGAGACGAAATAGGTCGCGTTGAAGTCGCCCAGCGCGAAGACCATGTCGAGCAAGGTGCAGACCAGATAGAGGTTGGCCAGCATCGGCACGGTGATGTGCGCAAAGCGGCGCAGGCCGGTGGCGCCGTCGACCTCGGCGGCTTCGTACAGTTCCTGCGGCACCGACATCCGCCCTGCCAGCAGGATGATCGTCCAGAACGGCAAAGTTTTCCAGATATAGGCGCTGATGTTGGCCCCGAGTCCCATCCAGTGTTCATTCAGATAGACCGGGCCGTCGATGCCGAACAGCGTATAGAGAATGTTGTTCAGCATGCCCCACTGGCCGTTCAGGAACCAGTGGATCGACATGTAAGCAGGCAGGGCCGGTGTCGCCCAGGGCAGGATGAAGATCACCAGCAGTGCCTTGCTCCACCAGCGTTTGCGCATGAAGAAACCGGACAGCAGGAACGCCAGGAACATCTTCAGGTTCACACCGATCCCGACGTAAAGCAAGGTATTGACCACGGCGGTCAAATAGCGCGGATCGGCGAACAATTCGTCGTACAGCGCCGGATCGCTGCCCATCCAGAGGCCGAAGGCGATCGGGTAGACGACGAACGCGAAGAAGATCGCGGCATAGGGCAACGCGAAAGCGATTGCCCATACATAATCCGCGCCATGGATACCGCTGAACCACGCCCGGCGAACCGGACGTGGTCTTGCGAAGCCTTGGCCGACGGCGATTGCCTGCTGTGTTACGCTCATGGTTGCCTCACCAGCTTCAGCCGAAGGTCATCTTCGCGAAGATCTGCTCAGTCCGCTTGAACGCCTTGTCAACCGCGTCGGCGACTTTCATGCCGTTCTTGATCACATCGGCATGGGCCTGGCCCCAAAGCTGTTCGGCGTTCGCCTGGCCCCAGGCCGGCGTGAACCCCTCATAGACCGGGAGAGTCGGGTTGAGCACGGCTTCCGTCACATAAGGCAGCAGGCACGGCATGTCGGATTTCAGCCAGAATGCAGCGTCGTCCTTCACCACCTGCGGGATCGCTGGCACCCAACGGCCCAGGCCCCCCTTGAGATTCTCGTTCATCACCTGCGGCTGCATGAAATACTTCATGAAGTCCTTGGCGACCGCGACGTTCTTGGCGCCTTTCGGAATATAGCCGCCGCCGGTCCCAACCTGGGTCTTCATCGGCGTGCCGTCGTTTTTCTGTTCCGGCGCCAGGGTGACCATGTCGTGATAGAACGCCTGCTTGTCCTTGATCATCGCCAGTTCAGTGGACAGGGTGCCATCGAAGTCGGCGACGAACAGCTTCTCGTGATAGCCGTTGTTGTCGTCGGCATCGTTCCAGCTCAGGGCCTCGGGCGGCACGACGCCTTCTTTATAGAGATTGGTCATGAACTCGACCGACTTGATCGCCGCCTCGCGCACCTTGGGGTCGTCGGTATGCAGCTTGCCGTCCGGGGTCACAATCCCTTCGCCGCCGTTGGCGATCAGGAAATGCGCGAACAGGTTGTTGCCGTCATTCGGTCCGACCGTGGTGACCTGCAAACCCAGCGCATAGATCTTGCGCATGCCCTTGGCCCGCAGCGGCGCCTGGGTCTGCTTGAGGAAGTTCCAGATATCGTCCCACTTCTTTGGCACGTCGGAGATCTTCATGCCCGCTTTCTCGACCAGGTCCCCCCAGACGTGGAACGGGGTCGCACCCTGTTTGATCGGGCACAGGTAGTAGCTGCGTGACTTCGTCGCCTTGTTGTAAAAGGTCGAGCAGAGCCGGGCACTTTCCGCCAACTGCGACTCGTACGGCTTCACGACGTCGCTGACGTCCACCAGTTTGTCGTCCCAGGCGTTCTGCGGCAGAATCGACGAGGGCGCGTCCATAAACACCAGATCGGGCACATCGCCGCTGGTCAGGGCAGAGATCGTCTTCTGATTCTGTGCCATGAAGGGCATGATGCTGTAGTCCAGCTTATTGCCGCTGGCCTTCATGTAGTCTTCGCAGACCTTCTTCATCGCCTCATCTTCCTGAGGAATGAAGCCCTGATTGAGCCAGCAGACGGCGGTTTTCGCCTGCGCATTGGCAATATAGGGGCGCGACAGAGCCGCCGTCGCGGCCAGCCCGACAGATCCCGAAAGCATCGTACGGCGATTGACTCGTAGCACAGCCATTATCCTTCCCTGTTGGCCGGCATCTGGGCGCCGGCTTCACTTATCTGGTCACCTTAGGGGGCCAGCGTGGCCGAGTCAAACCCCCGATGCAACCCTGCACCGCATTTCTTGCGGTTGTAATCCAACAATTACCCGCTTTCGGCTTATCCGAAGGTAAATTTCGCAAAAATCGTCTCCGCCCGCCGAAAGGCCTTGTCCACCGCGTCCGCCGGCTTCAGCCCGTTCTTGATCACATCCGCATGCGCCTGTCCCCACAATTGCTCGGCGCTGACCTGGCCCCAGGCCGGATTGAACCCGTTATAGGAGGGAATCGTCGGGTTCAGCACCGCCTCGGTCACATAGGGCAAGCGGTGCGGGTCACTCTTGGGATCCGTCCACCACGGATCCTCCCGCACGATCGAGGGTATCACCGGGACCCAGCGGCCCAGCCCACCCTTCAGATTCTCGTTCATCACCTGCGGCTGCATGAAGTATCGCATGAAGTCCTTGGCGACCTCGACGTTCTGGGCACCCTTCGGGATGAAGCCGCCGCCGGCACCGACCTGGGCAGGCATCATTGTACCGTCGTTGCGGTTCGGCAGGCCCATCACCACCATCTCGTCGTAATAGGCCTTTTTGTCCTTGATCATCGCCAGTTCGGTTGACAGCGTACCGTCGAAATCCATCACGAACAGTTTTTCATGGTACGCATTGTTGTCGTCCGCGTCGTTCCAGGTCAGTGCTTCCGCCGGAACGAACCCCTGCTTGTAGGCCGTCGTCATATACTCGACCGCGCGGATCGCCGCCTCGCGCACGACAGGGTCGTCGGTGTGCAGCCGGCCGTCGCGGGTGACGATATTCTGGCCCCCATTGGCGATCATGAAATGGGAGAACACATTGTTACCGTCATTTGGTCCGACAGTGGTCATCTGCAGGCCCAGAGCGTACAGCTTGCGCATCCCCTTGGCACGCAGGGCCGTCTGCACCGGCTTGAAGAAGTCCCAATAGGCGTCCCAGGTCTTCGGCGCCTCGGAGAGTTTGAAACCGGCCTTGGCAACCAGGTCCCCCCAGATATGCATCGGCGCGCAGGCCTGCTTGACCGGCGCCAGATAGTAGCTGCGCTGCTTGGACACGCTGTTGTAGAAGCTGGACGCCAGGACCGCGGTTTCACTCAAGACTGACTTCTGCGCCTCGACCACGTCGCTCATGTCAACCAGCCGGTCGTTCCAGGCGTTCTGTGGCAGGATCGTCGCCGGCGCGTCGTGGAAGATCAGGTCCGGCACCGACCCGCTGGTCAGCGCCGAGATCGCCTTCTGGTTCAGCGCCGTGAAGGGCATGATGCTGAAGTCGATCGTGTTGCCGCTTTGCTTTTGATACTCCGCGACGGTCTTGCGAAATGCGGCGTCTTCTTCGGGCACGAAGCCCTGCACGACCCAGGCAACAGCAGTTGTCGACGCAGCCCTGGCCAAGTAAGGCCGAGCCAAGGCTGCGGTCGTTACTGTTGTCAACGCCCCACGAATCGCCGTCCGCCGGCTCATGCTTGACATGGCCGTTATCCTTCCCTGTTTGCCGGTCGAAAGCGCGCCGGTCATTTATGGCTTTGGCAGAATGCCTTGCCTATTAACGGCAAGCTACGACAGGCGCATCGGCGCGGTCAAACATTTGATGCGGTTTTTCTGATCTTATTGCCAGGCGGCCGGTTAAAGATTCGTAGGGTCGGGACAGCCTGGCCGATTCCTCTCAACGCGGAACGCCGTCCGCGCAATCCCAGTAGCCACGCCGCGCACTCTCGCCTAACCTGCCCGTTGTGCAGTGCGGCAAGGAAGGATGTGTGAATGGCTTGGCGTGTCGGCGTCGATTCGGGCGGAACCTTTACCGATGTCTGCCTGTTCGACGACACCACCGGCCGGGTCGAGGTCTGGAAAGTCGCCTCCACGCCCGATGACCCCTCCCGCGGCATTGCCCGGGGTGTCGCCGAGGGCATCGCGCGGGTTGGCGCATTGGCCGCCGACCTCGGCTATTTCGGCCACGGCACCACCGTCGCCACCAACGCCCTGATCCAGCACCGCGGCGTCCCCACCGGCCTGATCACCACCGACGGGTTTCGTGATTTGCTGGAGATCGGCCGGCAGAAGCGCCCTGACCTGTATGACCTGCAAGCCGACAAACCCCCTGTCGTGGTCCCGCGCGACCTGCGCCTGGAGGTCCCCGAACGCATCCGCCACGACGGCACCGTCGAAACCGCGCTGGACGAAACCGCCTTCCGAACCGCCGTCCGCCGCCTGCGCGACACGGGGGTGAAAGCCGTCGCGGTCTGCTTCCTGTACAGTTTCGTCCGCCCCGAACACGAGGAAACCGCCAGCCGCATCCTGGCCGAGGAATTCCCCGAAGCCTTCGCCTGCGTCTCCCACCAGGTCGCGCCCGAGTTCCGCGAATACGAACGGATGTCCACCACCGTGGTGAACGCCTATCTCGGCCCGGTGATGCAGGGCTACATCCAGCGCCTGGGGGCCCGGCTGGCCGAACTCGGGCTGCGTGTGACGCCGCATCTGACCCAATCCAACGGCGGCGTCATCGGCTTCGACCAGGCGGCACGTCTGCCGGTGCGCACGGTGCTGTCCGGGCCGTCAACCGGTGTGGTCGGTGCCCAGGCGATCGGCCGGCTGGCGGGGTTGCCCGACCTGATCACCTTCGATATGGGCGGCACCAGCACCGATGTGGCACTGCTGGCTGGCGGGCAGTGCCGGCTGGCCAGTGAGGCGGTGGTGCACGGCTACCCGATCAAGGCACCGATGCTGGACATTCACACCGTCGGCGCGGGCGGCGGCTCGATTGCCTTCGTCGATAGCGGCGGGCTGCTGAAGGTGGGTCCGCGGAGTGCGGGGGCCGATCCCGGGCCGGTGTGCTACGGCCGCGGTGCGACCGAGCCCACTGTGACCGATGCCAATGTGGTGCTGGGCACCCTGAACCCGACCCATCTGCTGGGCGGGCGGATGGCGGTCCGACGCGATCTGGCGCAAGCCGCGATCTCTCGGATAGCCGAACAGCTTGGGTTGGACGTGATGGCGACGGCGCAGGGGGTCATCTCGGTCGTGACCGCCAATATGGCGCGGGCGATCCGGGTGATCTCGGTCCAGCGCGGCCACGATCCGCGCGATTACACCCTAGTGGCTTTCGGCGGCGCCGGCCCGCTGCATGCGGCTCGGCTGGCGAAGGAATTGGAGATCAGCCGCATCCTGGTGCCGCGGAACCCCGGCATCCTATGCGCGACCGGCCTGCTGCTGACCGATCTGCGCGCCGACTTCGCCGCGACCCGCCTGACCACGCTGGGACCAGACACTGTAACGGTGATCGAAGCTGCCTTTCGCGATCTGGCGCTGGAAGCCGAGACCTGGTTCACCGCCGAGGGCATCGCCCCAAATGCGCGCCACGTCGCCCGCACGGTGGACATGCGCTATGCCGGGCAGAATTACGAGCTGCCGATCCCGCTGCCGGACGATGGCAGCATCGAGGGTCTCGCCACAGGTTTCGCCGAGGCGCATCGCCGGCTGTACGGCTTCGCAGCGGATGGCGAACCGGTGCAACTGGTCACCTTCCGCATCGAGGCATCCGGACTTGTGCCCAAAGCCAGCTTCGCCGCACAGCCCGACGCGGGACCCGACGCACGCGCCGCGATCATCGCGGAACGCGACGTATGGCTGCCCGAATCCGGCGGATTCGTGTCTTGCCCAGTCTATGACCGCGAAGCGTTACGATCGGGAAACTACTTTACCGGCCCCGCCATCGTCGAACAGATGGACGCCACCACGGTCGTGCTGCCCGGCATGGTGGCGCGTGTCGAACCTTATCTCAATCTGATCCTGGAGGCCGCATGAACGAGATCGATCCGATCACCGTCGAAGTGATCGGCAGCGCGCTCGCCTCCATCGTCGAGGAAATGGGCGAGGCGCTGATCAGGGCGTCGTACTCGACCAACATCAAGGAACGCCGCGACTGTTCCACCGCGTTGTTCGATCTGGCCGGCAACACGCTGTGCCAGGCTGAGCATATTCCGATGCACCTGGGCAGTTTTCTTGATCTCGTGCCGCATATCATGAAGCGCCACCCCGTCGAGGACATGCGCCCCGGCGACGTGTTCTGCGGCAACGACGCCTACGAAGGCGGCGGCACCCATCTGCCGGATATCGTGCTGGCGGAACCGGTATTCGTCGAGGGCGCAATGGTGGCCTGGGCGGTGAACCTGGCGCACCACGCCGATTTCGCCGACCGCGGCCACGCCCATATCTACCAGGAGGGGCTGCGCATCCCGCCCATCCGCCTGTACAAAGCCGGCGAACTGCAAAAGGACGTGCAGGAACTGATCCTGCTGAACTGCCAGGTCCCGCGCGAGCGGTTATCCGACCTGCGCGCCCAGATGGCCGCCAACCGGTTGGGCGTGCAGCGCTTCCAGGCGCTATGCGGCAAGTACGGGCGGGATACGGTGCTCGCCGCCGGGTCCGCGTTGCAGGACTATGCCGAACGCAAAATGCGCGCGGGCATCGCCGCCATACCCGACGGCGTGTACCGCTTCGCCGACCGGTACGACTGCCCGGAAATCGATGGCGAACTGGACATGTCCTGTGAGATCACCGTCCGCGGCGACCAGATGCACCTGCATTTCGACGCCCCGCCGCAAGTGCGCGCGGGGTTGAACATGACGATGACGGCGTTGTTGTCCACCGTCTATTACGCGGTGAAATGCGTGGTGGATCCGACGATTTTGCCGAATGCCGGCCTCGCCCGTCCGTTGTCGGTCAGTGCGCCGTCCGGCACCATCGTCAATTGCGTCCACCCCGCCGCGGTCAACGGCAGGCTGGGACCGTGCCAGCGCGTGGTCGATCTGATTTTCGGTGCGCTGTCAGACGCAATCCCGGAGCGGGTCACCGCGGCGTCGAACGGCGCCTGTTTCTCCATCACCTTCGTAGGCCACCAGCCGCACGACAACGCGATCTGGGTGTATCTGGAAACGATCGGCGGCGGTTCGGGCGCGCGCGCCGGCAAGGACGGGCTGGACGGCGTGCACGTGCACATGACCAACACATCGAACCTGCCGGTCGAGGCGCTGGAGCTGGAATACCCCCTGACCCTGATGCGGTACGAGCTGGTGGACGGCTCCGGCGGCGCGGGCCGCAATCGCGGCGGGATGGGACTGCGCCGGGTCTATCGCGCCAACCACGATTGCCGGGTGCGCATCGACGGCGCCCGCCTGCTGTCGCGCCCCTGGGGCCTGGCCGGCGGCGCCCCTGGCGGCCAGGCCGACATCCGCTTGCACGGCGGCGCCATCCCGTTCGATCACGGCAACGGTGCCCTTCGGCGTGGCGAAATGATCGAGGTCGTGACCGCCGGCTCCGGCGGCTACGGCCCGCCCGCGGACCGCGATCCCGCCCTGCTGCGCCGCGACCTGGCGGAGGGCCGGACCGGTACGCCAACCGCCGGCGCGCCTTCTTCGTTCCAGGACTGACCGGAGGCCACCCGATGCACGCAACCCGCCGATCCCTGCTCGCCGCCGGTGCCGCCCTGCCCTTCCTGCGCCATCCGGCGCGCGCGGCAACCACACCGGGCAAGCTGATGTTCGCGCTGTCCAGCTACCCGCCCACCATGGCGGTGTGGAACAATTCCGGCACCGCCGCGGCCACCGCCAAGCTGATGTTGCACCGCGGCCTGCTGGGCTACGGCCCCGATGGAACGTTACGCGGCGAACTGGCCGAGCGCTGGGAACGCGCCCAAGACGGCGCCTGGGTGTTTCAATTGCGCGAGGCGTATTTCCACAATGGCGCGCCCGTCACCGCGGCCGACGTCGCCTGGTGCATCGAGCAGGTGGCCGGGGAAAAATCCACCGCCTACATGCGCACCCAGATGCAGGCGATCGAGCGGGTCGAAACCCCCGACCCGAGGACCGTGCGCTTCGTCGAAAAGCAGCCCTCCGCGACTTTGCCGCTGACCCTGGCCAGCTATTTCCTGCCGGTCATCGCACGTGATTCGCTGAAGGACTCGCCGCAGGGCATCGGCTGCGGCCCCTTCGTGCTGATAGCCGAGGAACGCGGCGTGTCGCTGGATTTCCAGGCCTTCGACAAATTCTACCGTCCCGGCCTGCCCAAAGTGAAAACCGTGCGGATGGTGGCCTATGCCGATGAAAACCTCCGCGTCGCCGCCTTGCAGGCCGGCGATGTCGATCTGATCGAATACGTGCCATGGCAATCGATGGCGAGCATCGAGGCGGACCCGCGGCTGGTGCTGCAAAATACCGACGGCCCCTTCATGTACCTCACGTTCAATGCCAAGGTGAAACCCTTCGACGATCCGCGGGTGCGCGTGGCGATCGCGCACGCGATCCGCCGCGAGGAGATCATCAAAGCCGCCTTCTTCGGCCGCGGCGCGCCGATCGAGGGCCTGCCCTTGCCGGAAGGCACCGAATTTTACGACCCCGTTCTGGGCCATGGCTGGCGCTATGACCCGGAAAAGGCAAAATCGCTGCTGGCTGCCGCCGGCGTGGGAAGTGGTTTCACCTGCAAGCTGCTGGGCACGGCGCAGTACAGCATGCACAAGGACACTGCCGCGGTGGTGCAGCAGCATCTGGCGGAGATCGGTATCCAGGCGGAACTGGTACTGCCGGACTGGGCGACGCGGGTCACCTTGGGCAATCGCGGCCAGTATGAAATCGCGGTGATGGGATCGGCAGCGGAAAGCAACGATCCGGACGGGCTGACACCGTTCCTTGGCGGCAACCTGACCGTTTCTTATATGCGAAGCTATGGCCTCACCGCCCCGCGCATCGACGAGCTTCTGGCGGCGGGACGCGCCGAATTCGATCCGGTAAAGCGCAAGGCGATTTATGCCAACCTGCAACGCGTGTTCCTGGAGCAGGCGCCAATGGTCGGGCTGTGCTTCCGATCCCAGGGCTATGCGATGACGAAGCAGGTCACCGGGTTCCGGAACATGCCGGGGGCGCTGAGCTTCTACTCCGGCACCACGTTCGAGGAGACCAGCACTGGCTGAGGTTACGGTCGTGGCGCACAACTCCCCCTCCCCTTGTGGGAGGGGGTTGGGGAGAGGGGGCCCCGCACGGCGAAGCGCCACCGCCGCAGGCAGACCCCCACCGACCCCTCCCCCCAATCCCCTCCCGCAAGGGGAGGGGGAGAAAAGCCGCCACCACCCCCATGCCCCTGCCCTCCCCAACCGCCCATGACCTGGTTCGCCCGCCGCATCGGCACCGCGGTCCTGCTGATCTGGCTGGTGGCCAGCATCGTCTTCCTCGCCATCCGCCTCGTCCCCGGTGACCCCGCCGAGCTCCTGCTGTCCCAGGGCGGCGTCGCCCCCGATCCCGCGGCCGTCGCGGAACTGCACGAACAGCTCGGTCTCGACCGGCCGTTGCTCACGCAATATCTCGACAATCTCGGCCATCTCCTGCACGGCGACCTCGGCCGGTCGTTGCAGGATGACAGCCCCGTCTCGGCCGAGATCGCCCGCCGCCTGCCGCGCACCCTGGAACTGATCGCCGCCGCAGCCCTGTTCGCAGTCCTGACCGGCATCCCGGCCGGCCTGCTTGCCGCGACCCGCCGCGGCGGCTGGTTCGACCGGCTGCTGCTGGCGCAATCGGCCCTGGCGCTCGCGGTCCCGGTCTTCGTCCTGGGTACCCTGATGGTGCTGCTCTTCGCCCAGACCCTGCACTGGGTGCCCGCCGGCGGTTACGCGCCGCTGGCGCGCGACCCGCTCCGGCATCTGATCCTGCTGTCGATGCCCGCTTTGACGATCGGCGCCGGCCTCGGGGCCACCGTGTTCCGCATGACGCGCGCCGCCGTGCTCGACGTGGCCCAGCGCGACTATGTGCGCACCGCGCGCGCCAAGGGCGTGGCCCCGCACCGCATCCTGCTGCACCACGTGCTGCGCAACGCGCTGCTGCCGGTCGTCACCGTGCTGGCCCTGCACCTCGGCACTCTGCTGGGCGGCACCGTGCTGGTGGAATACGTTTTCAACTACCCCGGCCTGTCCGGCCTGCTGGTCGATGCGGTCAACGCCCGCGACTACCCGGCGGTCCAGGGCGTCGTGCTGGTGATTTCCGTGCTGTTCGTGACCTTGAACCTCGGCGTGGACCTGCTCTACGGCGTGCTGGACCCGCGCGTGCGCCGGCCATGAGGCGCGCGCCCTGCCTCGCCGTGGCCGCGATCGCCGGGCTGGCGCTGGCGGTACCGTGGCTGCCGCTCGACAACCCGGTCCACATCGACGTCGCCCACCGCCTCGCCCACCCGACCGCGGCGCATTGGCTCGGACAGGACGAGTATGGCCGCGATGTGCTGACCCGCTTGCTGTGGGGCGCGCGCGTGTCGCTGTCGGTAGCCGGCGTTTCGGCTGCGCTGGCGTGCGCCGGCGGCATCGTGCTGGGACTGCTGGGCGGCTACCTCCGCGGGATCACCGAGGTTCTGGCGATCCGTAGCATGGATGTCGTGCTGTGCTTCCCGCCGCTGCTGCTGGCGTTGCTGGTGGTGACCCTGGTGGGGCCGGGTGCCGCGACCTTGATCCCGGTGCTGGCGCTGCTGTACCTGCCGGGCTTCGTCCGCGTCGTCTACGCGGGCGTGCTGTCGGTACGCTCGCAGGAGTATGTCGAGGCGATGCGGGCGCTTGGCGCCGGTCCGCTGCGCATCATGCTGCGCACGATCCTGCCGAACGTGGCTGGGCCGGTCGCGGTGCAATTCAGCCTGGCCGCCGCCTCCGCGGTGGTGCTGGAATCCGGCCTGTCCTTCCTCGGGCTGGGCGTCGTCCCGCCGGCACCGTCCTGGGGCCTGATGATCGGCGCCGCTCGCGGGACGATGAACCAGGCCCCGTTGCTGTTATTGTGGCCCTGCGCGGCGCTGGCGCTGACCATCCTGGCGATGAACGCGCTGTGCGACGCGTTGCGCGACGCGATCGACCCGCACGGCCATCCCGGCCCGAAGCGCGCCGGGGTCGGCCGGGTGCGGTTGCCTGGCCGGCCGCCGGCAACCGGTGCGCTGCTGGATGTGCAGGCCCTGACCATCGCGATCGAGACCCCATCCGGCACCATCCACCCGGTGCGCGGCGTGTCGCTGTCGGTTGCCGCGGGGGAGACGTTGGCGATCGTCGGCGAAAGCGGTTCCGGCAAGTCGCTGACCGGGCTTGCGGTGCTGGGCCTGTTGCCCTCGGCCGCGCGTGTCACGAGCGGGTCGGCCTGGCTGAACGGGCGCGACCTGTTGCGGCAGGACGAACCCGAACTGCGGCGGCTGCGCGGCGGGGCGATGGCGATGATCTTCCAGGACCCGCTGTCGAGCCTGAACCCCGTCCACCGCATCGGCGCCCAGATCAAGGAGGCGCTGCGGGCGAAAGGGAGAGGGCTGAGGCAAATTCAAAGACTCCCCCTCCCCTTGAGGGAGGGGGTTGGGGGGAGGGGTCGGTGGGTACGAAGCGCCGGCGCCACAGGCAGCCTCCGG
>Ga0302279_10005644_pt1 | contig 13831 bp, 10 predicted proteins | sample III_Bog_N3_3_FD_194541 | JGI IMG/M metagenome (GOLD analysis project Ga0302279, IMG submission 194541) | Peat permafrost microbial communities from Stordalen Mire near Abisko, Sweden - III_Bog_N3_3 | ecosystem: Environmental > Terrestrial > Soil > Wetlands > Peat | place: Sweden: Abisko...
TCGCCTTCCAGCGTCCGGCATGCGCCTTCCAGCGTCCGGCATGCGCCTTCCAGCGTCCGGCATGCGCCTTCCAGCGTCCGGCATGCGCCTTCCAGCGTCCGGCATGGGCCTTCCAGCGTCCGGCTGTCGCCTTCCAGCGTCCGGCTGTCGGCAGTCGCCGTCGTGCCCTTGCCTCCTTCGCTCCCAGCGTGCCCTCGGGGTCCCACCTCCACGTCGACGCGGCAGCGTACCACGCGCCCCGCCCCCTCTCCCCGATCGACCCCCCGCCGCCCCCACGCTACTCTCCTCCTCCATGCACCGCCTCCACTCCCCCCGTCGCCTCGGCGTGGCCCGCGCGGCGCCTCCCGCCGAGCCGCTGGGGAGCCTGCGCGGCATCTGGGGCCGGGCGTACCTCGATCTCGAGCCCTTCCTCGACCTCTCCCGCCTCGCCGCCGTCGACGAGGAGATCGCCCTCGGGCTCGCCCAGGTCGAGGTGGGGTACACGGGGGGCAGCCACAAGTGGATGGGCATCGTCCCGCCCTCGCTCGCGGACGAGCCGTACGTGGACTACGGGCAGGTCATCGCCGGGATGAGCCGCGAGGAGTTCGCCCGGCTGGTCTCCCTGGCGGACGATCCGGCGGCCTTCGATCTCGACCGGCAGAAGGACTACGAGCTGGGCGAGGAGCGCGCCCATCCGCTCTCGCACCGGCAGATGCTCTGGCTCAAGTACCGCCACGGGGTCTATTTCCCGTGGAAGGTGTTCTACGAGCTCATCCCCACCGCCGGCTGGGAGGACAAGAGCACCGGCGCGGGCAAGCGCTTCACCGAGGAGGCAGAGGAGCACTTCCCCGGGCTCATCGAGCTGGTGAAGGGGCTGCCGTTCAGCGAGATCGGGCGCTGCAACATCATGGGGCTGGAGGCCAACGACCACGGCACCGTGCACCACGACCGCAGCGACGATGCCAAGGTGGCGGCCGATCACTTCATCACGCTCTGCCCGCGCGGCGACAAGCGCCTCTTCCTCTGGGACGAGGAGGAGCGGCGCAAGGTGGAGGTGCGCGGTCGCGCCTACTGGTTCAACGACAGCGACTACCACGGCGTCGAACCCGATCCCTTCTTCCGCTACTCGGTGCGCGTCGACGGCTTCTTCCGTCCCGAGTTCCTCCAGCACCTCCGCCGGGTGATGGCGTTCTGAGGGAGTGTCGATGGGGCTCTGCCCCCAAACCCTTGGGGCTGACGATGGGGGCTCTGCCCCCAAAACCTTGGGGCTGAGGGCTCCGGGCGCGCCCCCCGCGCGGCGTTGAGATCAGCGCTGGGCGGGTGTAGGGTGGCCGTCCCGCGCATGAGCACCGCCCTGCCGCAGCAAGCGTCGTACGGGGTGGTCGGCCGCTACGCCGTCTTCGACGAGATTGCCGCGGGGGGCATGGCGACGGTTCACCTCGGCAAGGTCGCCGGGGCGGGCGGGTTCTCGCGGGTGGTGGCGATCAAGCGGCTGCACCCGCAGTTCGCCAAGGACGCCGAGTTCGCGGCGATGTTCATGGACGAGGCGCGGCTGGCGGCGCGCATCCACCACCCCAACGTGGTCCAGACGCTCGACGTGGTCACCGTCGACGCCGAGCTGCTCCTGGTGATGGAGTACGTCCACGGGGTCCCGCTCTCGGCCCTGCTCCACGCGGCGCGCAAGGCGAAGCAGCGGATCGAGCCGCGCATCCTCGCCGGCATCCTCGCCGGCGCGCTCGAGGGGCTGCACGCCGCGCACGAGGCCAAGAGCGGGCTGGGCGCCCCGCTGGGCGTGGTCCACCGCGACGTCTCGCCGCAGAACATCCTCGTCGGCCTCGAGGGCGTGCCCCGCATCCTCGATTTCGGGGTCGCCAAGGCGCTGGGCAAGCTCCACGCGACCCGCGACGGGCAGCTCAAGGGCAAGCTCGCCTACATGTCGCCCGAGCAGGTCCGCGGCGGGGACGACGTGACGCGCCAGAGCGACGTCTTCTCCGCCTCGATCGTGCTCTGGGAGGCGCTGATGGGCGAGCGCCTCTTCGACGGCAACAACCCGGCGGAGCTCCTCATGCAGGTGATGAACGACCCCATCGCCTCGCCGCGCAGCCGCTTCCCCGATCTGCCCGCCGCGCTCGACGCCGTGGTGATGAAGGGGCTCTCGCGCGACCGCGCCCAGCGCTACGCCACCGCGCGCGAGATGGCCCTGGAGCTGGAGGCCGCCGTGGAGCTGGCCCCGGCCCGGGAGATCGGGCGGTGGGTCGAGGCGCTGGCCGGCACGGCCCTGGCGGACCGCAGCGAGCTCCTCGAGCGCATCGAGCGCGCGCAGGCCGGGGCGCCGGAAGAGCGCATCCGGGTGCCCGGGCTGGAGACGTCGTGGATCCAGAACGACCCCACCGTCGATGAGTCCGGCGGCGAGTCGGGGGTGAGTGGCACGCGGTCGGTCGGGTTTCCGGTCTTCCAGGGGCTTTCCGCCACCCCATCGCCCCTCCCGCCGGCGTCGTACCCGCCCCACCCGTTGGCGGCGACTCTGCCGGCGCTTCCCGCGTCGGCGCCTCCGTCGGCGAAACCACCCGCGTCCCCCCTCCAGCCCCCCGCGGAGCCCCCGCCGGCGGCGAGGCCCTATCGCATTCCCGTCCGCACCGCGGGCGCGCTCGATGCCGAGCGCACCCTGCGCGAGCGCCTCGAAGCCCCGCTCCGGGTGGTGGCGCTGGGCGTGGTGCTGTCGGTCGTCGACGTGGCCGTGCGCCCCTTCACGGCCTCGCTTCCCTTTCGGCCCCTCTGGATCGCGGAGATCCTGGTGGTCGCCGGGGTCCTCTGGGCGCTGGCCCGGGTGGTGCTTCCGGCCCCCCGAGACTGACCCCGTGAGTCCTCCTGGGGATCGCCCGAGAGCGGTCCCCGACCGCTGACCCACGCTGGCACCGGTTTGGTGACAGACGCCCACAAGAATGCGCCGTGAGCATGGTTTTGCCTGGAGCCCAGGCAAAGGGAGCCCTACGTGTGGAAGGATATGCCTTCTCCGGACCACTTGACGCTCCCGGCGCTCCCGTCACCGACGGTGCTGGCGGTCTCGTGCCCTCCAGAGCTGGTGGCCCGCTGCGCGGGGGCGCTGCTCACCATCGGGGTCGGGCTGAAGGAGTGCGGGTTCGTCAGCGCGGCGACCGTCGCGGCCGAGCGCAGGCCGCTCGCCATCGTGATCGTCAAGGATATCTACCTCTTCGATCCCGACGCCTTCGACGCGCTGGCGCGTGACGTCCAGGCCTCGCTGGTGCGCGTCGACGAGGACATCGCCGGGCCCACGCTCGAGCTCCTGCTCGCCGCCGCCATCGAGGACGCCGCCGCCCGCCGGTCCGAGGCGCTCCCCGCCTGGCCCACCACCAGCGGGCTCGCCGCGAGCGGGCGCCGGACGGTGCCCCATCCCGGTCTGGTGGGCTACAGCGTGGGCCAGCGCCTGATGACTCCCGCGGACATGCCGAGCAACCCCTGGGCTCACCGCAGCGAGCCGCCGCCGCCTTCTCGCCCCGGGACCTTGTGACGAGCGGCGCGGGCAGCTTTCCCGGACACATCTCGGCCAAGATCGTGACCGCCGTCGCCGGATAGCTGCCGCGCGCGCGCCAACCCGCTACATTCGCACCCATGTCGCATTGTCCGCAGTGCGGGGAGATCACGCCCCAGGGGGCGCGCGCGTGCCCCTTTTGCGGCACCCTGCTCGGGGTGGGGGCCACCCCTCCGGCTCCCGGTGGCCGCCCTGCGCCTGCGCCGGCGTCACGGACCATGGTCGGCGTCGCTGCTCCGGATCTCTCGCTGGCCCTGGGCGCGCGTCCCCCCACCGCCGGCCGCGAGGGCCGCCCAGCGGTGCCGTCCAAGGTCAACCTCACCATGATGGGGATGCCCGCGGACGCGCTCCTCGATGGAGAGCCTCCGGCGCGCGAGCTTGCGGCGCGGGGCGCTGCCCCTGCCCGGTCGGCCGCGCTGAAAACGCCGGCCCCGGCGGGAGCCCTCGCGGTGGGCCGCACCATCGTGGGGATGGCGGCGAGCTCGCTGGGGACGGCCGACGGGCGCTCTGCGCCCCGACCCGGGGGTGGCAGGCCGGCCGTGGCTGCGCCTCCCGCGGGCGCGCCGCGGCACAGCGGCGCCCCGACGCTGCAGGGGGTGGCGGTTCCCGGCATCGCCCCGCTGGCGCCGGGCCAGCCGCCGAGCCCGCCTCCTGCGGTGGAGCGCCCCGCCCCGGTGGGCCCTCCCGGCTACGAGCCGGCCGGTGAGCTCGGGGCGACCATGGGCCCGCACGCGGTGCCTTCGCAGGTGGTCGCCCAGCTCCGCGAGCAGGAGCGGGATCGGCGCCGGCGCCGCGTGCTCGCCGCCGGGCCCGCCATCCCGCGGGACCGCGGCGCCGCGCTCAAGCGACTCAACCCCGCCGAAGAGCGCGCGTCCCGCCGGGCCCTGGCCCTGGTGCTGACGGCGGGCGGTCTGGCGCTGGCGGCGGTGCTGGTGGCGCTGTTCTGGCCGAGCCCGCCCCCGCTGACGGCCCGCGCCCGCGCCGACTCGAGCGGCAAGGAGGGCGTCGAGCTCGTCTGCAAGACCTGCCCCGACGGCACCAAGCTCACCATCTCCGGGGCGACGGCGATCAGCACCGGCGGCGTGGCGCTGGTGCCGATCCCCACCCCGCTCCTGGTCGGCGAGAACCGGCTCAAGGTGGCCATCGATCGCCCCGGCAACGGCCGCGACGAGACCGCGCAGGTCACCCTCAACGTGGCCTACCGGATCCGCCCCGACCTGGGCACGCTCCAGTCGGAGAAGCCCGCGTTCCAGATCCTCGCCGAGGTGGCGAGCGGGACCGTGGTCACCATCGACGGCCGCAAGATGGCGCTCCAGGGCGGCCGCGGCGTCGAGAACGTCGACGTCACCGAGGCGTGCACCGGCCTCGCCAACGACGTGAAGACCCTGAGCCGGCAGATCCCCTACGTGGTCACGCCCGACTCGGGCCCGCCCGAGCAGGGCGCGGTCAACGTCTCGATCGGCATCGTGCCCCTCCACCTCGACGCCCCGGTGGCGATCGCGTCGCCGGTGCCCCACGTCATCACCGACGGCCCCAGCTTCCTCCTCGCCGGCTGGACGATGAAGGGCGCCGAGGTCTTCGCCGCCGGGCGGCCCATCCCCGTGCTCCCGGACGGCAGCTTCGCCCAGGTGATGAACGTGTCGTCCGTCGGCGCAACCCAGATCGAGGTCAGAGCGAGGATGCCGGGGATGGCGCCACGACTAGCCCAGATCAAGGTCCGCCGCGTCGACAGCCTCGACAAGGTCGCGCGCGAGCTGGCCACGGCCGAGCCGCCCGTCCCCTTCGCCAAGCTCGCCGCCGACATCCCGGGGGCCGTGGGCAAGGCCGTGGCGCTGGTGGGAGAGGTGTCCGAGACCCAGAAGCAGGGCCACCAGACGGTGATGCTCCTCGAGGTCTCCGCGGCCTCCGGCTGCACCCGGGAGGTCGGCGGGGGATCGTGCACGGTGCGGCTGGTGCAGGGCGGCGACAACGCGGCCAAGCGGGGCGACTCGCTGCGCGTCTACGGGCACGTGGCGCGGGCGTTCTCGGTGCCCGGCCGCCCCGACGTCCCCGAGATCGAGGTCGACTTCACCCTCAAGGGCGAGGCCTCCGGTCAATCCGGCGGCTCCCGCCCCTCCGGCCTGCCCTCCGCGACCCCCGGCGTGAAAGGCCGGAAGTGACTGCGGAGGCCAAGAAGCGGCCGGTCACCTTGCCGGTCGGCACCCTGGCGGACCAGGGCGTGGCGCCCACCGCGATCATGCCCGCCGCCGGCCCCCCGTGCCCGGCCTGCCAGCGCACCAACCACCCCGGCGTCGTCACCTGCGTCTTCTGCGGGGCCCGCTGCTCGGCCTCGACCACCCAGGCGACCCAGGCGAACGGCGCGCGCCCCGCCAGCGATCCTCCGCCGCCGAGCCGGCGCCTCGACGAGGACTCGGCCGACGACATGCTCGGCCCGCCCATCGCGGATCCGCTCATCGGCGTGGTGGTCGCGGAGCGCTACCGCATCGTCGAGCCGCTCGGCCGCGGCGGGATGGGCATCGTCTACAAGGTCGAGCACAGCCGCATCGGCAAGCTCCTGGCGATGAAGCTCCTCACCGGCGAGCTCTCCCGCAACCGCGAGGTGGTGCGGCGCTTCAAGCAGGAGGCGCTCACGGCGTCGCGGCTGTCGAGCCCCAACACCGTGCAGGTCTTCGACTTCGGCGCCTCCGAGGGGCTCACCTACCTGGTCATGGAGCTCATCGCCGGCGAGGACCTGGCGCGCTCGCTGCGCACCCTCGGCCCGATGCCCTTCGCGCGGCTCGGCAAGGTGGTCATCCAGGTGTGCACCTCGCTCGCCGAGGCGCACCAGAAGGGCATCGTCCACCGCGACGTCAAGCCCGAGAACGTCATGCTGATGCGCAGCCGCGACGGGACCGACGTCGCCAAGGTGCTCGACTTCGGCCTGGCCAAGCTGCGCGAGGGCGCCGAGCTCAACGACGTCACCAGCCAGGGCGCCATCGTGGGCACGCCCTACTTCATGGCGCCCGAGCAGATCCGCGGCGAGCCGGTCGATCCCCGCACCGACATCTACGCGCTGGGGGCGCTCATGTACCGCGCCCTCACCGGGCACTACCCGTTCAACGGCACCACCCCGATGGCGGTGTTCACCAAGCACCTCACCGAGATGCCGGTGCACCCGTCCCAGCGCGCGCCCGAGCTTTGCATCCCCGACGGCGTCAGCGCCATCGTCCTCAAGGCGCTCGCCAAGGATCCGGCCGAGCGGTACCAGCGGATCGAGGATCTCCAGAGCGCCCTGGTGGACGAGGTGCGCGCCACCGGCACCGGGAGCGTGGAGGAGCTGCTCGACTCCGGCCAGGTCCGCCGGCTGGCCCGGGTGGCGCTGGCCGCCGCCGATCAGGCCGCCGTCGCGGTCGAGATCGCCACCCGCGACGAGGTCGAGCGCTACGAGCGCAAGCTGCGCCGGATGCGCTGGGGCTCCTTCACCGCGCTGGGCGCGATCCTCGCCGCGGCCGCCGTGGGCGGGGTCAACCTCTACTACCACGAGCGCGCCGAGCTCCGCCGCGGCCACGAGATCGAGCCCAACAACACCGCCGCCGAGGCCACGCCCCTCCCCTTCGGCACCACCATCACCGGCTACCTCGGCAAGCGGGTCGATCCCACCCACGGCGACCGGGACTTCTACGCCGTCGACGTGCCCGCCGAGTGGCCCGGCCAGACGCCGACCGTCAAGCTCACGGTCACCGCGCTCCCCAACTTCGCCATCTGCACGCTGCTCTACCGCCAGGGCTTCCCCACCCCCCTCGGCCAGTACTGCGTGGGCCGCCCGGGCCGCGAGCTCTCCATCCCCGCGCTCAGCCTCGAGCCGGGGCGGTACTTCCTCGCGGTGCTCCAGGACATGGACCCCTACGGCGCCCCGCCGCCCTTCATCCACGAGAACGTCTCCGACCCCTACTCCGTCACCGTGAGCGCCCAGAACCCCGGCCGCGGCGACGAGGTCGAGCCCAACGATCAGTTCGCCTCCGCCAACCCGGTGATCCCCGGCGTGCCGATGACCGGCACCCTCGGCTGGACGCACGACGTCGACGTGTTCTGCGTGCCTGTCACCATCGGAGGCACCCTCCGCTGGAAGGCGCGCGACACCGCTCGCGACGTGGGCTCCGTGCTCGAGGTGACGCCCCTGCACGGCGCGCTCGAGGGCGCGCCGGTGCGCGTCCACAACGGCGCCGGCAAGGTCTCGGCCACCGACGTGCAGGGCCCCTGGCTGAGCGCGCCCATCCCCCCGGACAGCGACGCGGCGCGCTGCCTGAAGGTGCGGCTCACGCCCGATCCCTGGACGCCGGGCGCGGCCATGGTGGTCCCCACCGGCGGGCCGGAGGCGTACGTGATCGAAGCGCAGGTCGGGCCGCTTTAGAAGATTTCCGGGCACCAGGGCGCCTGCGCGCCGCGGAAGAGCGTGTCGCCCCGGCGCAGCCCCCCCGGGCGGTGCTCCACGACCCTCCCCGCCTCGGCGAGCGCGGTGAAGCCGACGCCGCCCAGGTAGACCGCGCCGAGCGCGTCGACGTCGAGGGCGAGATCCGGATCCGCCGAGGTGCGCTCGGCCACCCCTCCGGCGAGGCGGTAGCGGCCCGCGTTCCACGGGCAGAAGGCGTCGCCGACCTCGAGCACCAGCGGCTCGCCCGCCGCGTAGCCGCGCCGCGACAGCGCCGCCTCCACGTCGACCAGGCGCACCCAGAGGCCGTCGGCGAGGCGCATCCCGAGCGCCCGCGGATCCGCCAGCAGGAAGAGCAGCGGGTGATCGAGGGGCAGATCGTAGGCACGGACGCTGGTGATCAGGTCGAGATCGAGGAGGTAGCGCCAGATCGCGCGCGTCGCCGCGGGCGAGTCGCCGAGGGCCTCGACGACGTCGAGAGCCGCCTCCCGGGTGCGGTGGCCATAGGGAGCGGCGAAGCGGTAGAGCGCGTAGGCGGCCGGACGCCCCTCGATCGTCAGCAGTGCCCTCTGCAGCGGGGGGCGGCCGGCGCGGAGCCACTCGGGGTCGCCGACGCGGCGCGCGCGCCACCAGCCGTCGGAGCGGGAGAGCATGCCCGGACGGGCGAGGCGCACCCGCTCGTAGACGAGGGGGAAGGCGGCGGCGGCCTCGGCGTCGCCGACGAGGCGCACGGCTCCGAAGGGCTCGGCCGGATGGGCGAACGCGGCGCCGTGGACGGCGACCTCGACGTCGCCGCGGAGCGAGGCCATGCCGTAGCCGAAGCGCCCGTAGATGGCGCCCTGCGAGGCGAACAGCGCCGCCACCGCCTGCCCGCGGCGGCGCGCGTGATCGAGGTGGTGGCGCATCAGCTCGCGGAGGATGCCGCGGCGGCGGTGGGTGGGGAGCACGGCCACCATGGTGAGCCCCGCCGTCGCCACGGCGGCCCCACCCGGGACGGTGAGGTCGAAGCCGTACGAGCCCGCGCTGCCGACGACGGTGTCGCCGTCGCACGCGCCGAGCCTCAGCTCGAGCTCGGGGATCGAGCGGAGCCGGTCGGCGCGCTCGGGCGCCGGCGCGATGCCGAAGGCGGTGGAGAGGGGACCGAGGAACTCGGCGGCGCGCTCGGGGGGGAGAGGACGGATCGCGATGGCCATGACGGCGCGATCCTACCGGGAGGTCAGCAGGGGCGGCCCCTCTTCTTGCCGAACAGCTTCATCTTCACGTTGGGGCACACCGAGGGGATCCGGGCGCTCCACTCCAGGTACGCGGCCTTCATCTCGGCGAACTTGGCGGGGGCCGTCCACTGGGCGTCGTGCTCCTCCCGCGGGTCCGCGAGGAGGTCGTAGAGCTGGAAGGCGTCGTCGTCGCCCAGCGCGATGAGCTTGAAGTTGCCGCGGATCAGCGCCCGGCGGCGATCGCTGTCGCTGGTGCGCGGCAGATCGAGGATGACGTCGCGCGGCGGGCCGTCCTTGCCGTGGAGCTCGGGCACCAGGCTGACGCCCTCCATGGCGGGATCTTTGGGCAGGCCGTAGAGATCGAGGATGGTCGGCGCCAGGTCCACGGCGCTGCGCGGCTCGTCGATCTTGCGCGGGGCCACCCCGGGCACCCGGATCATCAGCGGCACGTGGGTGAGCACGTCCCACAGGTCGAAGCCGTGCCGGAAGCGCGCGTGCTCGCCGAAGGCCTCGCCGTGGTCGGCGGAGATCACCACGGCGGTGTGCGCCCCCCACGGCTGGGCCTCGACGAAGCTGAGCAGCTTGCCGATGTGCTGGTCGGTGAAGGTCACCTCCCCGTCGTAGAGATCGCGCGTGGCGCTGCCGTACATGATGCCGGCGTGCGCCTGGTACTTGTCGTGCGGATCGAGGAAGTGGAACCAGGCGAAGAACCGGCCCCCGACGTTGGCCTTGTCGGAGAGGATCTTGATCGCCAGGCCGAGCTGCTGCGGGCTGGTGATGTTGCGGTCCGTCTGGTGATCCTCCTCGAGCCCGGGCACGATCTCGTACACGTCGAAGGACGGCCGGAACCCCGAGCGCTGATCGAGGTAGAAGTGCGACTGCGCGCTCACCGTGCGCACCCCGGCCTGCCGGAGCAGGCCCGGGAAGAAGACGACGCTCTCGGAGTAGTGGGTGAAGTAGTGGCCGCTGCGATCGAGCTCGCTCGGGTAGCGGCCGGCGAGCATGCCGCCCAGGCTCATCGCCGTGTACGACGAGATCGAATAGAAGTGGCTGTAGGTGACCGCGGTCTCCGCGAACGCGGTCATCGCCGGCGCGATGGGGCGCTCGTAGCCCGCCCACGGCATGTCCGCGCGCAGGCTGTCGACCGTGATCAAGAGCACGTTGAGGTCGGCCGGGGGCGCCGCGTCCGCGCCTGTCGAGACCGGCGTCGGCGCCGCGGCGGGAGCCGGGGGCGGGGAGCCCGCGGAGGCCGCCTCGACGGGCGCGGGCGCGGCGCGCCGACCGCACGCCGCCGCGGTCACGAGGGCGACCGTCAGGAGGACGCGGAGGGGCGCGGCAGGGCCTGCCGCGGGGCGCTTGGACATGGCGCGGCGTTTCTACCGCCTTTCGGTCGATCGGGCCGCGTAAACGGCGAGGCCGGCCCGGGGTGGGGCGAGGGCGCGGTCCTCTCAGAGCCGGCGCTTGGCCTCGCTGGGGGTGTTGGGGTGCTGGAGGAGCTGGTTCTTCAGGTTGACCTGCCGCTTCACCAGCGGCTGCCGGAGCAGGTGCGCGATCAGCGCCGGCGGGGTGCCGGGAAAGCGCGACAGGCTCTGGATGAGGATGATCGACGCGTAGGTGCGCGAGCACAGGATCGAGGTGGTCCGGCTGTCGAAGGTGAGCCCGGCCATCGCCGCCAGGATGCGCCCCTCGGTGGCCCAGACGATCTCGACGCGCTCCTCCGGCGCGGCGGTGCCGTACTTGCTGCGGAAGAGCGCGCGCGCCGCCGTCCGGGTGCGCTCGGGCACGTCGCGGTCGAGCGCGACCTTGTGGACCGCGAGGAGCCGCTTCGCGCCCATCAGCCGGCGGAACAGGCCCTCGTCGAGGGCCGGGTTCCTCACCAGGCGGCGGGCGACCTGCGGATCGGAGGCGAGCGCGGAGCGCCGGGCGACCTCCTCCAGCCCGTGCGCCGTGCGGTGGTGGAAGGCGATGAGCCGCGCGTGCTCGACCGTCGCCGCGGCGTTGCCGAGGAGGGCGACGATGACCCTGGCCTCGGGGTCGAAGCAGAGCGCGAAGAGCCGCGCGCCGGTGGCCTCGCCGGCGAGCGCGACGCGCTGATCGCCGGGCAGCGGGTGGAGCTCGGTCTGGTAGAGCTTGTGGTACTCGCGGGTCTCCTCGACGATGCCCGCGGGCTCCTCGTCGTCGTCAGAGGCGGGCTCGCTGGCCTCCTCGGGGGGAGCGGGCTCGGGGGGGCGGTGCTGAGCTTCGATGGGCCGGCGCCGCGGGGCCGGGGGAGCCGGCGTGAGGCCGTCCACCGCGAAGTCGAGGAGCGCCACCAGATCGTCGCCGGCGCTGGGCGGATCTTCCGCCGGGGGGGGCGGTGGGGAGATGGCCTCGGCGTCGATGAGGCCGAGGTCGGCGAGGCGGGCGACGATGGCGTGGACGCGCTGGAGCGGGAGGCCCGTCGACTGCGCGAGCGCCGGGAGCGTCGCCCCCGCGAAGTGGCCGAGCATGACCGTGCTCTCTTCGGTCGAGAGCTCGACGGGCGCCCCCGGGTCCTCGGGATCGTGCTCCATGGCGCGCGGGAGCATACCAGCCCCGGCCGCGCGGCTCCTGTGGTACCTCCGTGGGAGGAGCCAACGCGCATGTCCTCGGCCTGGAAGCTCTGCCGCGCCGCCTCGTTCGCCGTCGTCGCGGCGGTGGTCGCCGCGTCTCCACCCCGCGCTGCGCGCGCCGACGCGCTGGACCTTTCCATGCCCCGCACGGTGCGGGTCGGCGCCCCGCGCGGCGACGCCCCCAGCGAGCGCCTCGATCCCCGGCGCACCGGCCGCGCGCCGACGCGGCTGCCGGCGTCGCCGGTGGAGGTCTGGCGCCGTCACGTGAGCGGCAACATCGACGTTCCGCCGGTGATCGACGCCGCCGACGGGATCCTGGTGGCGCTCACCATCCCGGAGATCATCAAGCTCGGCCCTGACGCCCGGGAGATCTGGCGCGCTCGGCTGGGCAGCTCGTCGGCCATGGCGCCGCCCACCCTCCTCAGCGACGGCACGGTCGCGGTGGTCACGGCGGCCGGCCTCGCCTGGGGCTTCACGCCGGCGGGCAGCCAGCGCTTCAGCACGGCGCTCGGCGTCCGCTGGCGCGACGCGGACTGCGCGCCGCTGGCCCTCCCGGACGGGGGCCTGCTGGTGGCCGCGGGCAACGCGCTGGTCGAGATCGACGCCGACGGCGTCATCCGCGCCCGCGCCGCCCTCGACGACCGCCCGGCGTCGGGTGAGCACGCCACCGGCGCCGTGCTCGACAGCTCCGGGGACTCGCTGATCACCACCGCCTGGGGCAACGTCTACCGGTTCCGCCCTCCGTCGGCGCCCCGCAAGGTGGGGTGGTTCGGCGGCACCACCGCGCGGGGCGCCGTGCTCGCCGACCGCCGCACCCTCCTCGCCGTGGTCGACGGGCGCCGCCTGGTCGCGCTCGATCTGCCCTCCGGCACCACCCACGTCCGCGCCGGCGGCCTCGCCCTCGATGGCCCGCCGGCGCAGGATCTGGTCGGCCTCAGCCTGCTCACCGCGCAGCTCGGCGTGCTCCTCGGCATCGACGCGGCCGGCAACGAGCGGGTTCACGTCACGCTCGACAAACCGCCCGGCGGCGGCCTCTTGCCGAGCAACGCCTTCGTCCAGGTCGACCTCAAGCCCAGCCCGCCCGTGGTGGTGGACAGCGCCGGGCGCGTCGCCTTCGTCCGGGCGAGCGGGCGGGCCGGCGTGGTCTCGCCGGAGGGCCACGTCGAGATCGCTGCCGAGCGCGTCTGCGTGTCGCCGGTCGCCGTGCTGCCCGCCGGCGAGAAGCGCATGCTGATCGCCTGCCACGACGGCGGGCTGTGGATGTACGCCGAGTGATCTTCCGGCTCGATCGACGCCTCCTCTTCCCCCCGCCCGAGCGCGCCCAGCCGAGCGGTCTGCTCGCCGTCGGCGGCGATCTGCGCCCGGAGCGCCTCGTGCTCGCCTACGGCCAGGGCATCTTCCCCTGGTACAGCGAGAACTCGCCCATCCTCTGGCACTCCCCCGACCCGCGGATGGTCCTGCGCGCCGGCGAGCTCCAGGTGGGCCGCAGCCTGAGCAAGACGATCCGCCGCGGGACCTACACGGTGCGCCTCGACACGGCCTTCCGGTCCGTCGTCGAGGCCTGTGCGGCGGTGCCGCGCCCCGGCCAGGACGGCACCTGGATCATGCCCGAGATGATCGACGCCTACACCGAGCTGCACCACCGCGGCGTGGCGCACTCCGCCGAGGCCTGGCTGGACGGCGAGCTCAAAGGCGGGCTCTACGGTGTCTCGCTCGGGGCCGCCTTCTTCGGCGAGTCGATGTTCGCCCACGCGCCCGACGCGTCGAAGGTCGCCTTCGTGACCCTGGTGAGGCAGCTCGCGCGCTGGGGCATCGACCTCGTCGACTGTCAGGTCCACACCGAGCACCTGGAGCGCTTCGGCGCGACCGAGTGGCCGCGGTCACGCTTCCTCGCGACCCTGGCCGAGGCGGTGAAGGCGCCGACGCGCCTGGGTCCGTGGCGGCTGGAGGACGAGGGAGGCTAGTACGGGCCGCACGAAGTGCGGCCCGTACTAGAGACCCGATCAGCTAAGAACCAAGCGAAATCAAAAGCTTCCGCGCTGGGGGATCGACAGCGGCAGCGCCTTTTGATCAAAGCGACGGCGGAGGT